>Ga0302319_10022708_pt1 | contig 11232 bp, 10 predicted proteins | sample Bog_T0_2_FD_203319 | JGI IMG/M metagenome (GOLD analysis project Ga0302319, IMG submission 203319) | Peat permafrost microbial communities from Stordalen Mire near Abisko, Sweden - Bog_T0_2 | ecosystem: Environmental > Terrestrial > Soil > Wetlands > Peat | place: Sweden: Abisko, Stordalen Mire...
CAGCTCGCCCTTGTCATTCTTTTTGACGACCGTCTGCACGTATACAATCTGCGGCATCAGGTGGCCGAAGTGCTCACTGGCGTAGTTCAGCACCCGCCGCACCGGAGTATCCGCCCGGCCCATCATTCGCTCCATTCCATAAACCGCACCCAGAAAGTGCGAGCGGTGGATCCCCATCACCCCGCCTGTGCCAACAAAGATGTTCTTCGACCCGTTGGCCATCCCGACCACCTCATGCGGCACCACCTGCCCAATCGAGAGAATCAGGTCAAAGTCGCTCACCCCAATCGGAGGCTTTGCCAGCAGCTTGTTCACCTGCGCGGGCCACGGGTAGTCCACCTTGCCCTCGCTCACCTCGCGCACAAACTCGCCCGGCACCTCGCCCAGCGTCACAATGTCATTGCGCCAGTCGTGGACGCGAAACAGCCCGCGCGGCGTCCTGCCGTACATCGTCGCGATCTGCTCCTCGCTCATCGCGTTGTGCGTGCCCAGCGCCGGCAGCACATCGGTCAGTTTGTCGCCGTAGTACTCCCACGCCATCTCGGTCAGCAAACCCGCCTGCGAGTGGAACCGCGTAAAGTCCGGCGGCACCGCCAGCACCTTCCTGCGCTCGCCCAGCTTGCCCAGCGCCTCAAACAACCCCGCCTTAATTTCGGCCGTCGACATCTCCGTCGTCGCCGACCCTGCCGCAAAGAATAAGCTCATAAGCTCAACAGTTTACTCCGCCGTCTCCCACTCAATCACAACGTGAACAAAAAGACGCCACGCGCCTCCCTCCTCGTGCTAGCATCCCGCAAGAACATTCACTGGAATGCATGGGAGGCTTCTATGAATATCTCCAAGAGACTCGCGGCCGCCGCGTTCTTCGTGGCACTCTCTTCGGTTCCTCTTCTCGCCGCGGAGAAAGCAGTCGTCCAGGGCCGCACCCCCGCCACCCAGACCGTCGCATTTGACATCTTCCTCCCGCTGCAAAATCGCGACCAGATTGAGCCGCTGCTCGCCGGCCTGCATGACCCCAGCTCCTCCAGCTATCAGCAGTGGCTCACGCCCGCGCAGTTCCAGGCGCGCTTCGGCGCCACGGACGCCCAGGCCTCGGCCATCGTCACTGAACTCGCCGCGCAACATCTCACCGCCACCCGGACCTCCGCCTACAGCCTCCACGTCACGGGAGCGGCCACAGACATCGAACGCGCCTTCAAGACCACACTGAGCAACGCCACCTACTCCAGCGGCAAGACCACGGTCGTGGCCACCCAGCCCATCGTCCTCACCCCCACGCTCGCTCAGGCCAGCGCCGCGGTCACCGGACTCTCCGGAGCGATCTACATGCGGCCGCACTCCCAGAAGGCTGCCCTGCCCGCCAACCGCTACAGCCCCACCGGGGGCTACTTCTTTGACGACCTCAAGCAGGCCTACAGCTATCCCAGCTACCAGGCGCTCTCCGGCAAAGGCGTCACCATCGGCATCCTCATGTCCGGCGACTTCAACCAGCCCGACATGACCAAGTACTTCGCACACGAGAAGCTCGCCAGCCCCAGCTTCTCCACCGTCCAGGTCGATGGCGGCGCGCCCTTTGACCCCAACGGCTCCGTTGAGACCCACCTCGACCTCCAGCAGAGCGGCGGCATGGCCCCCAACGCCCACGTCATCCTCTACAACCTGCCCGACCTCTCCGACAGCTCCATCCTGGACGGCCTCGCCAAAATCCTCTCGGACAACAAGGCCGACGTCGTCAGCATGTCCTTCGGCGGCCCGGAGCTCTTCTACACTGCCGCCTTCAACAGCGGCACCGACTTCACCTATCTGCTGCAGGAAGAAGATGACATGATGGCCCAGGGCAACGCCCAGGGCATCACCTTCATCGCCTCCTCCGGCGACTCCGGCGCTCTCAGTGCCGTGCCGCTCGTCTGCTTCAACTACGATGCCAACTGTGGCGCGGCCCTGCCCTCAGCTGAGTTCCCCGCCTCTAGCCCGCACGTCACCGGAGTCGGCGGCACCAACCTCGTCACCACCTACACCGGCCTCACCAGCGACCTCAACTCACAGTACGTCCGCGAGTCCGCCTTCGCCGACCCGCTCGCCGGCGACATCTTCTACGGCACCTCGGCCACCGGCAGCTACTGGGGCTCCGGTGGCGGCAACAGTATCCTCTTCAAGAAGCCGCTCTTCCAGGCCCTCACCAACACCGGCAGCGCCAAGTTCCGCACCGTGCCTGACCTCGCCCTGCACATGGGCGGCTGCCCCGTCGGGGCCCTCACCTGCGGCGCAGATGACAGCTTCGACTGGCTCCTCATCGGTAACGACTACGTCGGTGTCATCGGCACCAGCGCCTCCGCGCCGGACTTCGCCGGCCTGACCGCGCTCATGGTGGAGCGCTTCGGGACCCGCCTGGGCAACGCCAACTACTACGCCTACACGCTGGCCGCCGCGCAGAACTTCGGCCTCGTCCCGCAGGTCTTCCGCAATGACATCCCCGGCTTCAATGGCCTCTACTACTCCGGGCAGACCCCCGGATACAACCGTGTGCTCGGCCTCGGCACACTGGACGGCAAAAACTTCCTGCTCTCTCCCTTCGTTCCTCCCGCCGGCGTACCCCAGACGTCTACCAACCCATAACCAACCGCGAAAACCCGCCAGGATACCGCCATGGCCGACTCGACCCTCAAATCGAAGCTCTTCCGCCTCTTCGCCATCTACTGGCCCAAAGACGAGTACGACAGCCCGATCTGGACGCTGCGTATTGCGCCGATCCTCTCTCTGATCGCGCTCCTGCTGGCCGAGACCGTCTGCAAGACGAACTTCTGGCACGGCATACTCCTCGGCTACGTCATCGGGCAGCTGATGCTCACGTCTGCCTTTGCCTGGCAGGTCAAGAAGATCAACCTCCGCAACCCACCCGAGGACGCCGGCATCCAGCAGCTCCACCTTACCCGCTAACGATCACAACCGCGAAACCTTTGCGGCCATTGCGGAAATATTGCACCCACCCCGTTTGTTGTTGGCTGTTGCCTGTTCCTCCTTCGCGCACCCTTTGCGTACTCCGCGTTTGCAGTTCCCGACGCCACCCCTATAATCCACGCATGAGGCCCTACCTCAACCTCCCGCACCTGGACCTCACTCCCACAAAACTCGCCGGCCTGGGCCTGCTCGGCACTCTTGTCGCAGAAGCGGGCTTTGCGGCCCCGCGGCACACCCTCATGCACCTCGGCCTCTTCTACGGCTTCGTGCTGGGCATGACGCCCTTCGTGCTCGGCCTCGGGCTCTCTCTCTGGGCCACCACCGAGCTCAGGAACGGCGTCCAGAACGGCCTCTGGACCGAAGACCAGCTCGCACCCCTGCGCCGCGTCACGCTCTCGTCTTACCTCACCGCCACCATGCTTACACTGCTCGCGGTATTTTTGGGGTTCACCCTGTTCAGCCTTGCCAGTCACGCCAACAGCGCCCACCGAGCCTGGGGATGGGCAGCCTATCTCTTCTTGATGTTCATCCAGCAACTGCAGCAGGCCACGAAACGCCCCACCGTCAACGTCTCCACCGCACCCCGCATCGACTGGCGCACACGCGCTCCCCTCCACTCCGACCACTGGGGTGAACGCTGAGCCACACGAGCGCCGGAGCAGTCCTTGACATCATGATGTCTCCCCTGCAAGCATCATGATGTGCGCACCACCCTCACCCTCGACGACGACGTGGCCGCCCTCCTCGAAAAGGAGAACCGCCGCGCCAACGAGACCATGAAGCAGACCGTCAACCGCGCCCTCCGCACAGGCCTTCTCCAGGCCGCCAAACCCGCCCCGCGCGAACGCTTCGTGGTCAAACCCTTTGACACCGGCCTCACCTCCGAACAGTGGAAGAAATGGGAGGGGAAAGGAATGAGCATTGAGGACATCCTGGAAGAAGCAGAGGGCCCGCTGGCCTGATGATCGTTCCAGACGCCAACCTGCTCATCTACGCCAACCACCCCACCTCCAGCTTTCATCCAGCCAGCAAGATTTGGTTGGAAACGATTCTCTCGTCATCCGAGTTGGTCGGCCTGCCGGTCCCGTCCATCTATGCCTTCTTGCGCTTCATGACGAATGCCAACGTTCACCCCAGCCCCGCCAGCTTCAGCGAAGCCACGGAAGTCGTGGATGCATGGCTCGCTCTGCCACACGTGCGAGTTCTTTACCCTGGTGACCGTCACTGGAATCTCTTGAAGCAACTTGGCGCTGGCACCCGTGCCTCCGGCAAGTTCATCACAGATGTCGCCATCGCCACCATCGCCCTCGAACACGGCGGCGCCGTCCACACCAACGACCGCGACTTTGCCCGCTTCCCCAACTTACGCTGGCATAACCCGCTCACCACCCCTTGACACCCCTTGTACAATAAAAGCAGACCAACGGAAGACCGCGCGGCCACACGCCGGGCTCTTCACTCTGGCCCAGCGCCAGCCAGCCACCAACATATCTTTTGACAATTCAACCGCGGTTCCGAGGCCGAAACGGGATATATCTTAAGGATATAGGGCAGATTCTCCCTCGCTGAAAACAAGTGAGTTAGAGGGTAGCCTGCTCCCCTCTTCAGCCAGGGGGGTACCACCCCTAAGTCCTTATTGTTGCGGTTCTTACCCCAAAAACCGGGGGGAGGGGGCGCCATCACAGCTTGTACGCCTTGCGCACCAGGTTCACCGTCAGGTCCTGGATCACCTCCATCGCCTCGGCCTCCTCCAACCGGTGCTCGGCGACCAGCCGCCCGAGGAACGCGCAGTCCACGCGCCGCGCCACGTCATGCCGCGCCGGGATGGACAGGAACGCCCGCGTATCGTCGTTGAAGCCGACGGTGTTGTAGAAGCCCGCCGTCTCCGTCGCCAGCTCGCGGAAGCGCATCATCCCCTCGGGCGAGTCCAGAAACCACCACGGCGGTCCCAGCCGCAGGCACGGATAGTGACCCGCCAGCGGCGCCAGCTCGCGCGTGAACGTGGACTCATCCAGTGTGAACAGGATGAACGTGAAGTTCGGTTCATTGCCATACTTCGAGAGCAGCGGCCGCAGCGCGCGCACGTACTCGGTCGGCGAAGGAATGTCCGCTCCCTTATCGCGCCCGAACTTTTCGTACACCTTCAGGTTGTGGTTGCGCACCGAGCCCGGATGCAGCTGCATGGTCAGCCCGTCCTCCACGCTCATGCCGGCCATCTCGGTCAGCATCTGCGCTTGAAACAACTCGACATCGCCGGCGCGCGTCTTACCCGTGTAAATCCTCTCGTACAGAGCGCTGGCCTCGCTCCACGGCAAGTCGGCGGTCAGCGCGGTCAGGTGGCCATGGTCGGTCGCGGTGGCGCCGTTCTCTTTGAAGAACGCGCGCCGCTTGCGCAGGGCGTTCAGGTAGCCCTTATAGCTGGAGATATCCTCGCCGCTCGCCTCGCCCAGCCGCTTCAGGTTGTCCTGGAAGCCCAGGTACTCGGCGTCCACCACCGCATCCGGGCGGAAGGTCGGCAGCACGCGCCCCTTCCATCCGCTCGCTTTGATCTTTCGGTGGAACTCCAGCGAATCGAAGGCCGCATCGGTCGTCGCCAGCACCTCGATGTGAAAGCGGTCGAAGAGAGCGCGGGGCAGGAACTCCGGTGTGCGCAGCGCCTTGTCGATGGTCTCGTAGTATTCGTCGGCGTTGTCCGCGCTCAGCCGCTCCTTCAATCCGAAGAGCTCCTGAAAGGCGTAGTCCAGCCACAGACGCGTCGGCGTACCGCGGAACAGATAGTAGTGCCGCGCAAAGATCCGCCACGCCTCACGCGGGTCGGCATTCTGCTTGCCATCCACCTGCGGCACGCCCAGCGACTCCAGGCTCACGCCCTGCGAGTACAGCATCCGGAAGATGTAGTGGTCGGGCTGGAGAAACAGCGCCGCCGGGTTGGGAAACGGCTGGTTGTCGGCAAACCACTGCGGATCGGTGTGACCGTGCGGACTGAGGATGGGCAGATCGCGCACCGTGTCATAGAGCCTGACCGCAACCGCCCGTGAGGCGCTCTCCGCCAGAAACAGCCTGTTCTTGTCCAACATCCGAACTCTCCCTCGGGGCCTGATGGCGTTTCACCCACCGCCCAGACGCACCCCCGAAGCCTACCAAAATCGGGCATCCGCTGTCTGACAGGTCTGCTTGCTAGCGAAACTTCGCGTCCTTTGCGTCCTCCGCGTTTGTCTTGTCTACTGGGCCAAGCGATTCTCTTGGAGGAGCCCCGATTGTCCAGCCTCGTCGCCCCGCTTACCACCGCCGAGTTCCACGCCCGCGTCTTCGCGCTTGCTCCCAAAGTCGCGGTCTTTGACTGCGACGGCACGCTGTGGTCCGGCGACGCCGGCTCCGCCTTTATGTGGTGGACCATGGACACCGGCCTGCTCCCGCCGGACGCCTCCGCGTGGCTGCGCGGCCGCTACGAGGAGTACCAGCGCGGCGTGGTCTCCGAGCTCGTCATCTGTGGCGAGATGGTGCAGGTCTACCGCAGCCTCCAAATCGACGCCCTGCGCGCTGCCGCCGCAGAGTTCTTCGCCCAATTCGTTGAGCCCAACATCTTCCCCGAGATGCTGGATCTGGTCGCCGCACTGCAAGCCGCAGGCACCGACATCTGGGGGGTCAGCTCCACCTGCGACTGGGTCATCGAGGAAGGCATGAAGCGCTTCCACATCCCCGCGGGCCGCGTTCTGGCCGCCAGGGTCGAAGTCATCGCCGGCGTCGCCACCAACCGCCTGCTCGACGTCCCTACCGACGAGGGCAAAGTCGCCAGCCTGCGTCACGCCGGCATCACCGCACCCAATGCCGTCTTTGGCAACTCCGTGCACGACGCCGCGATGCTGGCCATAGCCCGCGGCCACGGTACAATCAGCGGCGCCTTTGCCGTCAACCCCTCCGCCGACCTGCTGCGCCGCGCCGCCGCCGAAGGTTGGCCGGTCTACTTCCCGGCGTCGGTGGCTCCAAAGTGAGCTGTGTTACATCCATCGCGCGCTCCCGCGCGTAGCCACTTCGACCGCGTGCAGCGTCTACACTGGTGCAGGGAGCGATGTGAAGCAGCCGATACGCAAACTTAACAGTCACCGGCCCGCATCCGTCGTCCGGCCGCTGCGCCGGGTGGTGGCTGCCCTCATCCTGCGCGGCGAAGGAGCCCAGCGCGAGGTCTTCATCTGCCAGCGCCGTGCGGACCAGGCCATGAGCCTCAAGTGGGAGTTCCCCGGCGGCAAGGTCGAACCCGGCGAGACCTCTGAGCAGGCCCTCGCCCGCGAGCTGCAAGAAGAGCTGGGCATCGCCGCCACCATCGGCCCGCGCATCACCACCGTCCGCCACACCTACCGCAACGGCAGCGCTATCGAGATCGAATTCTTCGCCATCACCAGCTTCGAGGGCGAGCTGGTCAACGTCATCTTTCAGCAGATGCTTTGGGCAGCCATCCCGCGCCTGCCGGAGTTCGACTTCCTCGCCGCCGACCTCACCCTCATCCGCGACCTCGCCGACGGCAAGCTCTTATAACAGGCACCGCCGTCCTTTGCGCCCTCCGCGCGACCTTTGCCTTCCTTTGCGACCATTGCGTTTTTCCGTTGCGTCCATTGCGTTCGTCTTTGTCTTGGCCTTTTGCCTAGCTCCCCGCCATCATCGAGTGAATCTGCTGCCAGAAGAGCATTACCGACAGGCCCACCACAATCACCGCCGTCGCCCACGCAATCACATTGAACGAGTGTCCGTTGACGTGCTTGCCCATCAGCGCCTTGTTGTTCGCCAGCCGCAGCATAAAGTACAGCACGAACGGCAGCAGCACCCCATTCAGCACCTGCGACAGCACAATCATCTTCACGTACGGGAAGTTCGGGATCAGCACCACTGCGGCTCCCGCCACGATCAGCAGCGTGTACAGCCAGTAGAAGAACGGCGCCTGCCGGAACTTCTTGTCCACGCCGCTCTCAAACCCCAGGCCCTCGCACACGCTATACGCGGTGGAGATGGGCAGCACGCTCGCAGCGAAGAACGATGCGTTGAACAGTCCCGCCGCGAACAGCAGGTAGGCAAAATCGCCGGCCAGCGGCTTCATCGCCTGCGCCGCGTCGGCGGCGTCCGTGATGTTGCGCATGCCGTGCACATACAGCGTCGCCGCGCAGGCCACAATGATGAACCACGCCACCACGTCGGAGAAGATGGAGCCCACAATCACGTCCATGCGCGAGGCCGCATACTGGCGCACCGTCACGCCCTTCTCCACCACGGAAGCCTGCATGTAAAACTGCATCCACGGCGAGATGGTTGTGCCGATAACGCCCACCACCATGTAGATGTAGTTGTTGTCCCGCCAGATCCCGCGCGCAGGCAGCTTTACCGTCTCCACCAGGGCGTCATGCCAGGCCGGCTGCGCGATCACGCCCGCTACGATGTAGCAGATGTAAAACGCGCTGGCCACCAGAAAGATCTTCTCCACCTTCTTGTAATCGCCGCGCACCACCAGCGCCCAAACCGCCAGCGCGCATAGCGGCACGGTAATGTAGCGCGCGTTGTGATGAAAGAGCTCGGTCGATCCCACAATGCCGGAGAACTCCGCAATCACATTGCCGAAGTTCACCACCACCAGCAGCAGCATCACGAAGAACGTCATGCGCAGCCCGAACTCCTCGCGGATCAGGTCGCTCAGACCTTTGCCGGTGACCACGCCCATGCGCGCGCACATCTCCTGCACTACGATCAGCGCGATCGTAATCGGGATCATCGTCCACAGCAGCTTGTAGCCGTACTGCGCGCCCGCTTGCGAGTAGGTAAAGATGCCGCCCGCATCGTTGTCGACGTTGGCGGTAATGAAGCCCGGACCAAGCACGGCAAAGAAGAGAATGAGGCTGGTCCGCCAGCGCCGCCAGAAGCTCACACCGCCACCGCCGTAGCCGCAGCGCAACGAAGGACAGCAAGATAGGAATTGTGCATATCGCCTCCCTCGGCTCTCTCTAGACTAATCGCGCACAGCAAAACTGGAAAACCGGCAAACTGGTAGTTGGTAACTGACGGCCAGAACTTTCTCCTCACCGATGCGCTACGATCCACCAGGGTTGGCCACCAGGCTCTTCACCCGCTCCACAATCTTCGCCATCTGCGCGTCATTGCTGTAGCCGCTGCGCGCCGCGCGCACCCGCCCGGCAGCCGCAATCCGTGCCCGCGCAGCCTCATCCGGAAGATAGCGCTGGATCTTCGCCGCGCACTCATCAAAATCTGAAAAAAATACCGCCTCCTCATCCTCCTCGAAACGCGCCGCGTGGCCCTCCGACCGCTCCGCCAGCAAAAATCCGCCGCACGCCGCAATCTCAAAGCTCTTGTGCGCGAACTCATCCTGGTTGGAGTGCGTGAGAAAGCTCAAATTGATCTTCGACCGCCAAATCGCCTCGCGATAGGCCGCACCATACAGCTCGCTGCCGGTATAGATCGCCGCGGCGGCGTCGGCGTCCAGCCGCTCGCGCCACACCGCACTGCCGGAGACCGCCACGCGCAGTCCGCACTCCCGCCACAGCCGCGTCAAAAACTCGGGCCGGTCGTCGTACGCCGTCCCAATAAATGAAACATCGCGCGTGCGCTCCGCATCGTTCCATCCTTCCGGCGGAGGGAAGTGGATCGTCGGCTCATACGCCGTCTGGATCTTAATCACGTCCCGCGCCCCGCGCTGCCGGTAGTCCGTGAGGTTGCTGTCGCGCTGCACCACGTGTAGATCGAAGTGCGGAATGTCCTTCATATATAGCCGCCACCCAGGATCGCGGCGCGGCCCAAACGCGTTGTCAATCATGTAACTCACCGTGACCACATGCGCCGAGCGTAATTTGTCCAGCGTCCCCGGCCACAGCCCCAGCAGCTTGTCCGCCCAGAAGACCTGCGGCCGCTCACGCTCCGCGGCCTCCAGCACATCGCGGTTCAGCCGCCGCACCCACGGCCCCATCTGCGCACGGTGTGCCACCTTCCGCAGCAGCTCGCTGCGCGGCTGATAGTCGTAGCTGTTCAGCGGCGTCACCGTATGCCCCAGCCGCTCCAGCGCCCCCATCCGGTACAGCGCGGAGTCGTTCGGCGAGAGCTGCGCCGCATAGAGAATCTTCACGCCCGTCTCCTTGCCCTGCGCTACACCTCGAGTAACTGCCCGATCACCTGTTCCGCGTGGATTGCCCCTGCGATGCGCCCCTTCGCATCCACCACCGGCAACGACCGCAGGTTGTACTTATCGAACAGCTCGGCGACTTCCTTATCGGTGGTGTCCAGGGCACAGCTGCGCTTATGCTCGTCGGCCAGCGAGGCCAGCAGCGTCCCCGGCGTCGCCAGCAGCAGCCGGGGCAGTGTCACAATGCCCGCCAGCTTTTCGTCGTCGCCCAACAGATAGATTTCCGTAATCGTGTCCGGATCGCCCTCGAACTCGCGCAGCGCCCGCACCGCATCCGCGGCCGTTCCGTCCTTCGCCGCGCTCACAAAGTCCGTGGTCATCAATCCGGCCGCGGTGTCTGCCTCGAACTCCAGCAGCTCGACCACATCCTGCCGCTCCTCCGGCTCCATCTCCTCCAGGATTGCGACCGACTCCTCCTCCGAGAGCTCGCCGAGTACATCCGCCGCCGCACCGGGATCCATCTCTTCGATGATGTCCGCCGCGCGCTCCGAGTCCAACCCCTGCAGCAACTGCTTTTGCAGCTTTGGATCGATCTCCTCCAGCGCCTCGGCCGCGGTCTCCTCCGGCAGGCTGGAGAACACCGCATCGCGCTCGGCCGGCGCCAGCTCCTCCAGAATGTCGGCGATATCAGAAGGATGCAGCTTGGCCAGCCGCTCACGACCGATCTTCAAACGCACCCTCCGCGCCGGATCGCGCTCGATCAGGTCCACCCACTCCCACGGAATCACCCTCGCCTTGATGTGGCGGGAGAGTGCGTCTATGCCGCCCGGCGGCAGGCCCTTCAGCAACCGCCGCATCGCACCGCGCGTGCCCACCTCCACCTCACGAATCAGCAACCCGGCGGTCTCGCCTTCATTCTTGCCCGGCTCCCAAGCCAGGTTTACGTCGTTCACCCGCACCACCTTGCGCCCGTCCACGTCGATAATCTGCTGGTCCAGCAGATCGCGTTCCAGCAGCAAGTGGTCACTCACCTTTTTGGTCCGCTGGGGCGCAGCCTTGGCCCGCAGTACGGTCTCGCCAGTTCGCGGAAACGCAATCTCTTCCACCGGCAGCAACAGACTCTGCGCCTTGCCTCCTCTGCGAGACTTCAGCACCAGCGC
>Ga0302319_10022709_pt1 | contig 11232 bp, 10 predicted proteins | sample Bog_T0_2_FD_203319 | JGI IMG/M metagenome (GOLD analysis project Ga0302319, IMG submission 203319) | Peat permafrost microbial communities from Stordalen Mire near Abisko, Sweden - Bog_T0_2 | ecosystem: Environmental > Terrestrial > Soil > Wetlands > Peat | place: Sweden: Abisko, Stordalen Mire...
TCGTGACCGCAGCGCGTGCAATACGAGTCGGTTGGACGCACGGTGCGGAAGCAATTGCCGCAATTCGCTGTCAGCTCAAAATTGCATTGCGGACAAAAATGAAAATCGCTCAGCACCTGCGTTCCGCAGCTAGGGCAACGCGACATCTCAGGGCCACGCAGCAGAAAATAGATGACCGCTCCGATGCCCGCCGGCGTCACCAGGCACAACGGTATCCAGAACATCGCGCTCATGCCGCGCCTCGGCGCATCCTTGCTGATGTAACCCATCATCAGGAAATACAGCGACGAAACCACGCCCCAGGAGAGGTTGAAGTAGAGGCGCAAACCCATGGCGGGAGGCGGATGATGGTGCTGCCCAGGAGCAATAATCCAGAAATAGTATTCCACCAGCACAAATGAAAGGCCGGCCACAACCATCGACCACGCAGGAATCATGCGTTCGTCGTCATTCACTGCGATAACTTGCGGATCGCGCATTTACCACCCCGCATCCAGGGAGATTCTTTGAGAGTAGCAAAATCTTATCCCTATTTAGTAAGGACGCGAAATACTATTCCGAAGTTGCGCTTGGGAATAAGAGAACTAGATAGTTTGCGGGGAACCGCGGTAACCCGGAACGAGTTATTTCAGTTTGCGCGGATCTTAGCTGGGGAGAATCGGCTCCATGAGCCATGAGCGGGAGTGCGAGTAGAAGGTTTGGTGCTACTTACGCCGCCAGCCGGCCAAAAGCGCCGCAGCCAGAAGGGCCGGACACAGGAAGCACACCCACAGGCTGGTCTGGGTGGCTATGTCGCTCATATGCTCGCCGCCCAGCAGATTCTCGGCTACGTGCCAGAAAAACGGCCCTATGGCGAGAATCGCCAGCAAAAAGGCGGCAATGGCAAGCGACCGGCTGCGCCTGCTCCCGGCCTTTTGATCCTGCATCACGCCCAGCGAGGTGAGCACTACCCGGCGGGTCCGGTGGGCAACCGCACGCTCGCGTCCGGCCTGGCCTCCGGCTAAAGCGGAGATAAGGTCGCGGTTTGAATCCGTGTTTGGCCGCACGCGGACGGCCTGTTTTTCGGCCAATCTTTCTATCTTCACACCGCCTCCTGCAGGCGCATGGCAGCACGCTGCAGTTTGGGCTTAATCATGGCTAAGCCCCTGTAAAGTCTTGATTTAACCGTTGAAAGCGGAGCCCGCGTAACCTTTGAAATCTCTTCCAGCGACAGCTCCTCGTGGAACCTGAGCACCAGAACCTCGCGGTGAAGCGTATCCAACTCCAGCAGCGCAGCGGCAATCCGCTCGCGGTCTTCGATATTCGCCAGGCGGTCAAACGGAGTCGGCTCACCGTCGGTAACTTCAAAGGCCATTGGCCGATCATCGTCGCCGCCGCTCTCAAAAAGCTCATCCAGGCTGCTCATGGTCCGCTTGCGGCGCTGGTCGATCAGCAAATTGCGCGCAATGGTAAACAGCCATGTCTCAAACCGCGCCTGACCGTTGTACTGCCCGCCACGGACGAGCACGCGCATCCAAACTTCCTGGAACAAGTCCTCTGCCTGGTCCCTATTCCCAGTCAAATAAAGCAGATACCGCAACAGACGGTGCTGGTAGCGGACGATCAATTCGTTCACAAGACCGGCATCCTGACGCTTGAGCCCTGCGGCTACGGCGAGATTCTCTTGCTTGACTTGCTCATCCGCAGTGGCGGCGTGGCCTGGAACGAGAAACGTGGAAATTGTATTGGCACTCATCTCATTTAATTAGACGACAAAGGACGTTCCTAGACCAACAGATTTCGCCCGAGTATTCAAAAAAGCAATCAATAGTACTCATCGTTTCGATCAATCCGCATTCCGCTTGGCCGTTCCGCGGTGCCGCCGAACACGCGCCTTCCTGCCCAATCCTCCAAATATCTACCTTTAAATCAATAACCTACACAGAATTCACTCGCGCGTTTTTGCCAGCTTGCCGGCCGCCCGCAATGCCTCTTCAATCGCTTTTGCCGCACGGCGTTCCCGGGCTTCAACACTTTCGTAATAGAAGATTCCCATCAAATGATTCCGGCGCTGCGTCGGCGTCAGCGCGTTCCAGCCCGCCTGCGCCCTGGGCTGCCTCTGAAATGCCGCCCGCAAAATCGGTGGCGGCTCTTCTTCGCCTTCCATCGCCAGCAGCATTCGCTCGGCAATCTTCTCCGCACGCTTTTGCCGCGCCTCTGCGCCCTTGGGCTCGTCCGTCCATTTGCCAATCTCTCGCCGCATCGACGGGCTCATCGCCTCGAACCACTTTTTCAGCTTCCTGTCGCTGTTCAGAATCGCGGCAAGCTCCTCGGGGATGGCCGCGGGCCTTTCTTCCATGTCCGGCTCAAGCGTAATGCGCACCCTGGCTCCGGCCTTGGCCTTCGCTCCCGCCTGCATCTTCTTGTTTACCAGCAGCACTTGGCCTTTGCCGCGCGGATCGGGAAACAGCGACGTGCGAAACGCGAATCCCTCAATCTCGCCCCGCACGCGGCGTCCGTTGCGCACAGGCCACGCGCTGGCAATCTCGAACGGAACCCGCGCGATTACCCAGCGCAGTTCCGTGCCATCCGGCTCAAGCAGCGCCGTAAAGCTCTTTGCGGCGGTCTCTGTCATAGTTCCAGAGACCCAGTATGCACTGGGATGCGCGGCGCATCAACCAACGCCTCTATATCGCCCAGTGCCGGATTGCCCAGCGCCGGTCCGCTGCCGGCGGCATGCAGGCGCGCAACGATCTTCTAAACTAACTTTATGGAAGTCTTGTATGGTCTGCATCCGGTTGAAGAAGCGTTGAAGGCCGGACGACGCCGTTTCGATCAAGTGCTGGTAGCGCAGGAGCGCCACGATCTCCGTCTTGAACGGCTGGTGGCCCAATGCCGCGAGGCCGGCATCCGCGTTTCGCAGAACACGCGCGAGCAGTTGACCCTGCTGGCCAAGACTCCCACTCATCAAGGCGTGGTCGCCCTGGTTCGCCCGCAGGAGATGCTTGACCTTGAAGATCTCTTTACCGCCGGGCCTGCTGCCGGCGGCGCAGCCCGGCTCGTCCTGGCGCTCGACGGCGTTGAAGACCCGCAGAATCTCGGCGCGCTGCTTCGCGTTGCCGATGGCGCGGGCGTCGACGGCGTCGTGCTCACTGAGCGCCGCTCCGCACCCATCAGCCCTGTCGCCGTAAAGGCCAGCGCCGGCGCGGTCGAGCATCTGCGCATCGCGCGCGTCGTCAATCTCGTCCGCGCGCTTGAAGAGCTCAAGCAACGCAATCTCTGGATCATTGGTCTGGACGAGCGCGGAAGCACCGACTACGACCAGTTCGACTTCAGCGGCGATTGCGTGCTCGTTTTAGGCCGCGAAGGCGCGGGCCTGCACGATCTGGTGCGCCGCACCTGCGATCATCTACTGCGCATTCCCATGGCCGGTGGCGTCAGCTCGCTCAACGTCTCCGCAGCGGGAGCGGTAGTCCTCTATGAGGCATTCCGCCAGCGCCGCAACCAGAGTCCCAAACAAGCGTCGCAGCCCTCTCAACCCCGCAAGCAGAAAGGCCTGGGCTCATGAAGCACCCGTTCGCGCTCGCTGCGCTGTTCTCCGCCGCTGTGCTGACGGTTGTTGGCTCCAGAGCGCAAAGCAGCCAGCCTTCCGCATCCCAGGCCACTCCTCAACCGTCCGAGCAGCCGCACGGCAAGGTCATCTTCTCCCGCAGCATCGACGAAAACGGCCAGACTACCACCCAGACCGCTCCGGCCGCGCCGCCCAAGGAGCAAGCGCCCATCGCCAGCGACGCCGAACGCCAGGCCGTCACGTTCATCGCTTATGACATGGACGTGCATCTCAACTCCTCCGAACAAGCCTTTGCCGCGCGCGCCATCGTCACCGTGCGCAACGACGGCAAAGAGCCGCTCAAGCAGATTCCGCTGCAGATCTCTTCCTCGCTCAACTGGGAGCGGGTGCGTGTTCTCGACAGCGATGTCGCCTACCCCGTGGCCACGCTCAACTCCGACGCCGACCACACCGGACAACTGCATGAGGCTGCCGTGCCTCTGCCCACGCCTCTGGCGCCGGGCGGCAGCGTTCAGCTCGATGTCACCTATTCGGGAAAGATCGCGCAATCCGCGCAGCGGCTGCTCGCCATCGGAACGCCGCAAGATGCAGCGCTCCACTCCGACTGGGACGGCATCGGTGTGGACTTCACCGGACTGCGCGGTTTTGGCAATGTCGTCTGGTATCCGGTCTCAAGCGTGCCGGTGATTCTGGGCGACGGCGCGCGCCTCTTCGACGAGATGGGCGAGCACAAGCTGCGCCTCTCCGGCGCGCAATTCCGTCTCCGCCTCGCGGTTGAGTTTCCTCGCGGCAGCACTCCCAACGTGGCCCTCATCAACGGCCATCCCGCGCCGCTCACCATCGCCAGCCCGGCCATCTCCAACGCCGACAGCCCTGGACCCGAAGTGCCCGGCGTGGCCACGGCTGCGCTTGAGATCTCGACGCTCGGCTTTGAGGCGCCCAGCCTGTTTATCGCCACGCGCGCAGCGCATCAAGCGCCGAACGCAACGCTCTTCACCCTCCCCATTGACGATGCCGCTGTCGAATCCTGGACCGATGCGGACACCAAGGTCACGCCGTTTCTGCAGAGCTGGCTGGGTCAGCGCCCGCGCTCCCAACTCGTTGTGCTCGATCTTCCCGATCCCAATGACGCGCCGTTTGAAACCGGCGCAATGCTCGCCATCTCCATCCGCGAGGCCGCGCCCGAGCAGCTACAGAACGTCCTGGCCCATGCGCTCACCCACGCCTGGATGCAATCTCCGCGCGCATGGCTCAGCGAGGGCGTTGCTCACTTCATGGGTACGCTTTGGGTTGAGAAGCAGCATGGCCGCGACAAATCGCTAGAAGAGCTGGAGGCCAGCCGTCAAGCGCTCGCGCTGGTTGAGCCGTCGAGTCCTGGCGTAAGCGCGGGCCAGCCACTGGCCATCGCCAGTTCGCCCGTCTACTACCGCACCAAGGCCACCTATGTTTTCTGGATGTTGCGCGATCTGGCCGGCGATGCCGCGCTCTCTGCCGCTCTTCGCGCCTATGATCCAGCCGCCGACTTAAGCCACGGCTACCTTCAAGATCAAGGCCCCGGAACTTTCGAGAAGCTGCTCGAACAGGCCAGCGCGCGCCGCGATCTCTCCTGGTTTTTTGCCGACTGGGTCGATGCCGACAAGGGTTTGCCCGACCTGGCCATCGACAGCGTCTTTCCCGCCGCCGCAGACGCAGGCAACTGGCTCGTTGCCGTCAACATTGTCAATGCGGGATACGCCGCCGCCGAAGTCCCCGTCACCGTCCGCTCGGCAACCAACGCCACCACTGAGCGCGTCGTGGTTCCCGGCCATGGCAAAGCCGTGCAGCGGTTACTCGTCATCGGCAAGCCGGTTGAGGTGCAGGTCAATGACGGCGTCGTTCCTGAAACTCAGGCCAGCGTGCACATCGTCAAAATCGAAAACTTGCCCGCGTCAGGCCAATCCGCTCAACCCCAGAAATAGCCGCGGATCTGGTGACATGCTCCTGAAATCCATTAAGGAATGCCCTTGTCATCCCGAGCGAAGCGAGGGATCTGCGGTTGTTTCTCTGCGAACCTCAGAGCATCACTCCAGCAATTGAGGAAACGCTAAGCCCCAGCCCCTTCATAGCTTCTTCAGATTCGCGAACTTCTCCATCAGCTTCTTCATTCCGTGCCGATGGAACATCACAGTCAGCTTCGCATCCTCGCCATCGCCCTCGCGCATCAGCACCGTGCCCTCGCCATACTTCGCGTGCAGCACCCGCTGCCCGTGCTTCAGACCCGTTGCCCCGTGCGATGCAGGAATCTCGATAGCCGGCCTCGGCAGCGCGCCCGGCTTGCCCGTTCCCTTGCCGCCAAAGTACCGCGCAATATTGCCGATCGAATCGCTGGGCACAGCCGCGCTCTCGCTCGTTTCAGCCCCTTGCGGTGCGCTCGTGCTGTCGTTGTTCTTCGTCATCCACGAGGCCACAAATGGCTTGGATGAAGCCCCGCTCTTTGCCGCGCCCGGGCGAATCACAGCCGCCGGGTTGTAAACTTCCTGGCTCTCGTCCTCGTAGTTGAAATGTTTTCCCTCTGCATCGCTTGAGAATCCGCCTCGCCGGCCGGCTCTGGAGCCGTAAGCCGGAGTTGACCATGCCGGCGCGCGTCCACCCAGATTCTCGATCAGTTGCTGCGGAACTTCTTCAAGAAAGCGCGAAGGAACGCTCATCTCCGGCGCGTCGTTGCCGTAGCGCCGGCGATAGTGCGCCCGCGTCAGCACCAGTGTGTTCATGGCACGCGTCATGCCAACGTAACACAGCCGCCGCTCCTCTTCCAGCTCTTCAGGATTGTTCAACGTTCGCGAGTGAGGAAACAGTCCCTCTTCAAGCCCCGCCAAAAAAACCAGCGGAAACTCCAGCCCCTTCGCCGCATGAAGCGTCATCAGCGTCACGCGCGAGTTGGGGTCGAACTGGTCGGTGTCCGAAGCCAACGCTGCATTATCAAGAAACTCCGCTAGCGTATCGCCGCGAACCTCAGCATCGTGCGCCGCGTTCGCAAGTTCCTTCAGGTTCTCAATGCGGCTGAAAGCCTCCGGCGATCCCTCCGCCTCAAGCGCCTTGATGTATCCGGTGCGGTCGATAATAAAGCGAATCAATTCCGGCAGCGTAGCCGCATCGCCCGGCGCACGGAACGCCGGCTTCTTGGCATCATCGCCGCTCTCCACGGCCTCTTCACTCTCGTCTGCTTCGGCTGCCTTCTTGGGCATCGTCAAAAACGGCCGCTTCGGCGCATCGGCAAAAGGCGAAAAGGCCGACGCATCGAGCAGTGGAATCTGATCCGGGCTTCCACCAAAATCGAATGCGGTATCGGCGTTCTCCGCTCCTGCGCTCTCTGTGCCCGCCGTCGCGCCAAACTCAAATCCCGTATCCGCGTCCTCATCAGGCGCGGCATCGGCGCCAAGCTTGCCCGCAAAATCCGGGTCCATCATCGCCTGCGCGGCCACAATCAGTTGCCGGAACTGATCCAGAGCCATCAGCGCGCGCGAAGGAACCAGATGATTCGCAATCGCGGCCGAGATCGTTTCCCACGTTGACCGGCCGGTCTCAAGCGCAAGCCGTTCAAGAGTCTCCAGCGTGCTTTTGCCAATGCCGCGCGCCGGCGTGTTGATCACCCGCTGCAGCGCCATCGAGTCATGCGGATTCCGCACCAGCCGCAAATAGCCAAGCAAATCCTTGATCTCCGCGCGCTCGTAAAAGCTGAACCCGCCCACCATCGTATAGCTGATGTTGTAGCGCCGCAGCGCTTCTTCCACCAATCGCGATTGCGAGTTGGTGCGGTAGAGCACCGCGCAGTGCGCCGCGTCGCCAGAGCCGTCGATGTCTGCCGCGCTGGCTTGGCGCAGAAATGTCTGAATGCGGTCGGCAATGAACAGCGCCTCGTTTTCTCCATCCGGCGCTTCATAAAAGCCAATCGGGTTTCCACCCTGGCGATCGGTCCACAGCTTCTTTCCCTTGCGGCGCAGATTGTTGGCCACCACCGCGCCTGCTGCTTCGAGAATCACCTGCGTCGATCGGTAGTTCTGTTCCAGGCGAATGATCTTCGCATTGGGAAAGTCTTTTTCAAACTCCAGAATGTTGCGGATATCCGCGCCGCGCCAGGAGTAAATGCTTTGGTCCTCGTCGCCCACCGCGCACACATTCTTCCGTTCGCCGGCCAGCAGCTTCATCAGCTCATACTGCGGGCGGTTCGTGTCCTGGTACTCATCCACCAGCAGATAGTGGTAACGCCTCTGGTAGCGTTCTCTCACTTCGCTCGATACCTTCAGCAGCCGCGCTGCTTCAAGCAGCAAATCGTCAAAGTCCAGCGCGTTGTTCTTCATCAGCTCCGCCTGATAGCCCTTGAAGATGTGCGCAATCCGCTCGCTGTTCGGGTCTTTCGACTCCAGGTAATACTCCTGCGGATCGATCATGTGGTTCTTGGCCCATGAAATGCGGCCCAGCACCGTGCGCGGCGTCAGCTGCTTGCTGTCGATGCCCATGCGCCGCATGATCTGCTTCACAATGCCTTGCTGATCGCTCTCGTCGTAGATGGCAAAGCTGCGCGTAAGGCCGCTCGTGCCCACCTTCAGCGCTTCAATATCGCGCCGCAGAATGCGCACGCACAGCGAATGGAATGTTGCGATCAGCGGCTTGGCGAGCGTCGAGTGCCCCAGCAGTTTCTCTACGCGCGCTCCCATTTCTTTTGACGCTTTGTTGGTAAACGTCACGGCAAGAATTGAGTCCGGCGCAACGCCTTTTTCTTGAATCAGCCAGGCAATGCGGCTGGTAATTACGCGCGTCTTGCCTGAGCCGGCGCCGGCAAGAATCAGCAACGGACCATCGGTCGACTCTACGGCGGCGCGCTGTTCGGGATTCAGATTGGTAAGGAGTGCGTGCAAGGTCTGGGTCCGGAGGGAAGAATCCTTCATCCAGTTTACCGTTCGCGCTCCATTCGTGCAGGCCCGGCCCGCGCTCGGTCTTTTGCGAAGCGCTCAGAGGGTAAAAGAACTTTCACTGTATTCGATAAGCCACGGCGTTATCCTTGAGTCACAATGAATCCTTCTAAACATCGCTGCCATCGAGTAGCCGTTTACTGCGGTTCGGCAAACGGAAGCAGCACTATCTTTCGCGCGGAAGCTACCGCCCTGGGCAAAGCCATTGCCGAGGCCGGAATGAACATGGTCTATGGTGGCGCAAACGTTGGACTCATGGGCGCGGTCGCCGATGCCGCTCTCGCCGCCGGCGCTGAGGTGATTGGCGTGTTGCCGCACATCTTATCCGGCAAGGAGATTGCCCACTCCGGACTTACCGCGCTGGAAACGGTCGCCACCATGCACGAACGCAAAGCCCGCATGGCCGAGCTGGCCGATGCGTTTCTAGTTCTGCCCGGCGGTTACGGAACCCTCGACGAGCTGATGGAGATCGTAACCTGGGCGCAGTTGGAGTTGCACCACAAGCCATGCATCCTTATCAACACCGCCGGTTATTGGAATGGCTTGCTTGCGTTTCTCGATGCCGCGGTGGCCGCGGGCTTTCTAAAGTCGAAAAACCGCAAGCTGCTGCTCGTAGCTTCAAACGCGGCCGAGGCAGTAACTCTAGCCGCTTCGCGCTCGAAGCACGCTTCGGCGCCAAGCGATTTTCAGGCGATATAGCGCTTCCCACAGGAAGTTGGGTAACTCCCGAGCATTAAGGGCACGCACAAAATCCCCGGAATTATCGACTCTCAGGAGAATTTGGCCTGCAAATGCATGACCGGCGCAATAAACAATTGCGCCGGTCATGCAACTCTCAAGTTTGTTTTTACTTACTTTGCGGAACTAGCGGCTTTCCGTTGTGCTTCCCAACGCCGCTTCACTGCTTCGGCAATCCGCTTGCGACCTTCGGGCGAAATGTGCCTTTTCTTCTTTGCCGCAACCTTCTTTGCCGGCTTTGCGGGCGCGGCCTTTACGGCCACGGTGCTCTTCTTCGGTCTGCCGACCTTGCGCACAACTGGTTCCGGGCTGCTGCCGGTGCCGCTCAATAGGGCCCGTACTTGCTTAAGCAAGGCGATCTCACGATCCACCGATGCCAGAATTTCCTCGACTCCCATAAATCCTCCGTTCTCCCTGGGCAAACTGCTTGTTCTTTGCAACTATCCAGTCGTTACCAAAACTGAATCCGTGAGGCGATAACTCAAGCCAATATGCCTAAGCTAGAGCCACTCGTCATTATGTACAATAGCCGCACTAATCCCGTTTTGTAAATGGAATTCATTTGATTTATCGCGATTTCTCTGCCAATTAGCGGCGTGCAATCCTTATTTGCGTCCTTTTCGATACATGTTCATAGCTCGGTGTATGATTTCATCCTTTATAGAAGAACAGCCAACGCCGATTATCTTGCTCCGTGTTCCATCTATATAGATCGTTCGTGGGAACCGAATTCGAGACCCCGGAAGGCATTCCCCCGAGCTGCGTCACTATCCGGCTTGAAGCTTAGTTATTCAACCAGCCTCGCGCGGGTTCCTCATCCAAGCTAACTTTGTGCGGCGCATTCTCTAAGGTCGCTGCAAAAAGCATCGACCCGCGCCAGATCCGTATCCCAGGCAAACATGATGCGCGCCGCGCCGCCAATAAAGGTGTAGAACCTCCATCCTCGTGCACGAACGCGTTCCAGCACATCGTCCGCGGCTTCAAGGAACACAGCGTTCGCCTCAACGGGCTGGGCTATCCGCACTCCGGGAATCGCACGCGCGCGTTCGGCAAAATACTGCGCGCACTTATTGGCATGAGCCGCATTGCGCAGCCATGCTCCGCTCTCGAGCATTCCTACCCACGGCGCAGAGAGAAACCGCATCTTCGAAGCCAGTTGGCCTGCCTGCTTGCAGCGGTAGTCAAAATCGGCAGCCAGTCTTCGATCGAAAAACAAAACTGCCTCGCCGACTGCCATGCCGTTTTTCGTGCCGCCAAAGCAGAGCACATCCACTCCGTTTTTCCAACTGATCTCCGCCGGAGTCTTGCCCAGGCTCGCGCATGCATTTGCAAATCGCGCTCCATCCATGTGCAGCAGCAACCCATGCTTCTTGCACTCATCTGCAATCGCGGCTAACTCGCTCACGCTGTAAACCCGCCCCGTCTCAGTCGATTGCGTAATTGTTACGGCACGCGCCTTGGGATAGTGAATATCCTGCCGCTTTGTCGCGAGTTCGCAGATCGCAGCCGGCGTCAGCTTGCCCTCGACGCTCGATGCCACCAGCAGCTTCGATCCGTTCGAGAAAAACTCCGGCGCGCCGCATTCATCGGTCTCCACATGCGATTGATCGCAGCAGATCACGCCATGATACGACTGGCAAAGCGAGGCCAGCGCAAGCGAGTTTGCGGCCGTACCGTTAAACACGAAGTAGACTTCGCAATCGGTTTCAAACAACTCGCGGAACGCATCGGCCGCGCGCGCGGTCCATGTGTCGTCTCCATACGAAGTTGCGTGTCCTTGATTGGCGGCTTCCATGCTGCGCCACGCCTCAGGACAAATGCCCGCGTAGTTGTCGCTTCCAAATTGCTGCAATAGTTCGCTCGCACCCGGTTCGTTCATTCCTTATTCCTTATCTGTGTCGATCCAGCCTCGTTGCGGAAAATCTCGCAGCCTTCTTCTTCTCTGACATGGCTGCAGTCGGAGCAGAGTCCGATTGAGCCTCATAGCTGCGTGGA
>Ga0302319_10022712_pt1 | contig 11231 bp, 13 predicted proteins | sample Bog_T0_2_FD_203319 | JGI IMG/M metagenome (GOLD analysis project Ga0302319, IMG submission 203319) | Peat permafrost microbial communities from Stordalen Mire near Abisko, Sweden - Bog_T0_2 | ecosystem: Environmental > Terrestrial > Soil > Wetlands > Peat | place: Sweden: Abisko, Stordalen Mire...
CAGCTACCTGAAGACCAAGCACGAAAAGATGGGCCACATTCAGGATCTCGCCCCCGACGCGAATCAGGATGCGCTCGTGAGCGAAGAGCACACCGTCTAGCTCCGCAGCGCCTTCAGCACCTTGGCCGTCGTAACCACCTGCCCCACGTGCCTCTGCGTGTGATCGGCCACGTGAATCAGCGCCCCGCCAATTGAAGTCGGCAGCTGCTTGCGCCCCACTCCGCGAAAAGTGTCGAAGTTAGCGGTAGCCAGCACGCGCACACGCCCCGCCGCATTGCTGAACGAAGCCTCAACCTCAGCCAGCAGCATGGCCAGCGATTCCTCCCCGGTTTGTTCTGCCTTGAGCGCCGACAACTGCTCCGCGGTGAGCTGATTCCCTTCCGCGTAGCTCAGCAGACGGTCCGTCGACCTCGCAATATGCCGCAGATGAAACGCCACAGAAGTCAGCCCCAGCGGCTTTGCATGAACTTCCGCATCCGTCAGCCCCTCTGTCCATTTGCTCAAGTCGTCCAAAGCCAGATCGAACGCATGCAGCACCGCGCGCCCCACCGCCGGAACCTCAGCGTGCGTCCCGCGCAGCCACGGCTCAACATACGGAGTTTGCACAAGAGAAGTGCTCATGCGGATGTTGTCCTCTCACCCAGCGCTCTTCACCCTAACCACCGTGATCTTTTCAAACCCTTCTTCAAACACCGGCGGCTTCAACTTTTCCGCCATCTTCCGCATCACATCTTCGCTCACTGACCGGTCGCGCTTGCTGTTGCGCTCCAGGCAAACCTCGAACGGCACATCGAAGAACACAGCCTGCACCTCGTAGCCAAAGCTCTTCGCCATCTTGATCCACTGCCGCCGCTCGTGGATCGACAGATTCGTCGCGTCCACGTAGTTCCACGGCATGCGCGCAATCAGCCGCGCCCGCAAAAGAGACCGCAGCGTCGAGAAAACCAGTCCCTGGTAGCGCTGCTCCTCCACATCGTCGAAAAGAATATTCCGCAGCAGGTCGCTTGACAGCGGCGTAACCCCGCGCCGCCGGAACCACGTGGTCTTTCCCGATCCCGGCAGTCCGATAGCCAGTACCACAAATCCCTTGGGCGCTTCCGGAGATCGTCCCGCCGCCTCAGGCTCCGGTGGAGGCACCGACGGCGTCTCGGGCTGAGTCTCAACCTGCAGCCGGCCAGAGTCGGCCGGTTCATTCCATTCCGCCGTTACCGGCCAGTGCGACTTGGCGGGCCGACCCGGCGGCGCCGCACGCGCGGCCGGCTCGGGCCTCTGCGCCGGGGGCGGAGCCGCCTGCGCCTGGATCGTTCGGGCCGTCTGCGACCGAGCCGCCGCCGGGGGATCGTCTGGATAGAACGGAACCAGCGGAGCTGGCTGATTCGATGGAAGTTCCTGGCCAATCTTGCCTGTGGATTCCGAAGTATTAGGAGAACGTCTGGAGCGTCTTCTCATGCTGCTTTGCACACCTTCGTCTTGTTACCCGAATACCATACTTCCCGACGCCGCTGCAAATGGTGTGCACTCCGTCACATCCTCTCCCGTATCAGGAAAGGCACACTATGGCAGAGACAGTTTCCGCTCAAATGCGGAAAACAACAAGTTTTCATCTCGGCCTGATTGGCCAGAGTGTTACGATCATGGGTTTGGTGGAATTCAATTCTGGCATCTTTCAGACGCCGAACGACGCAAGCTTAAAAACCACAGCCTCACCGAATACGAAGGAGAAGAGACACATGGCAGTTAAGGTTGGAATCAACGGCTTCGGCCGCATTGGCCGCAACGTTTTGCGTGCCGCACTTGGAAATCCAGAGATTGATTTTGTTGCCGTCAACGACTTGACCAGCCCGGCTACCTTGGCCCACCTGCTCAAGTACGACTCGATTCTGGGCAACCTGAAAAATGAGATCAGCTCCGGCGCAGACTTCATCTCTATCGACGGCAAGAAGATCAGAGTATTTGAAGAGCGCGATCCCGCCAAGCTGGACTGGGCTTCGGTCGGCGCGCAAATCGTCGTCGAATCCACCGGCCACTTCACCGATGGCGCCAAAGCCAAGGCGCACCTCGGCGCCACCGTCAAGAAGGTCATCATCTCCGCACCGGCCAGCAACGAAGATCTGACCATCGTCCTCGGCGTCAACCAGGACAAGTACGACCCGGCCAAGCACAACATCATCTCCAACGCCAGCTGCACCACCAACTGCCTGGCTCCGGTGGTAAAGGTTGTCCTTGAGACCAGCGGCCTCGTCAGCGGCCTCATGACCACCATTCACAGCTACACTGGCGACCAGGTCATTCTCGACTTCCCGCACAAGGATCTGCGCCGTGCCCGCGCCGCCGCCCTCAGCATGATTCCCACCTCGACAGGCGCCGCCAAGGCCCTCAAGCTGGTCATCCCTGAGACCGCCGGCAAACTCGACGGCTTCGCCATCCGCGTTCCCACACCCAACGTCTCCGTCGTCGATCTCACTTACATCGCCGAGAAGCCCACCACCGCCGAAGAGCTCAACGCCGCCTTCAAGAAGGCCGCCGACGGCGAACTGAAAGGCATCCTGGGCGTCGACTCCAACCTGCTCGTCAGCTCCGACTTCAAGGGCGATGCGCGCTCCTCCATCGTGGACGCGCCATTGACCAAGGTAGTCGGCAACCTCGTAAAGGTGCTCAGCTGGTACGACAACGAGTGGGGCTACTCCAACCGCGTAGTCGACCTGGTCACTTTCCTCGCCGCCAAGGGCCTGTAAGCCAGTTAACAGTGGACAGTGGACAGAGGTCCGTCTTGGGCTTCTGTCCACTGTTCACTTACCACTGTCCACTGTTATGCGCCAAAACATCAGCGGCGGTTCCCCTTTCGAGCCCATCATCGGCTTCTCCCGCGCCGTGCGCGTCGGCAACTCCGTTCACCTCGCCGGAACCGGCCCGGTAGGTGCCGAGGACGAAGACGTAACCGGCCAGACACGCCGCATCTTCGATATCGCCATCGAAGCCTTGGCGCAAGCCGGCTCCAACCTTGGCCATGTCGTCCGCACCCGCATGTATCTCACCCACGTCGAAGATTGGGAAGCCGTAAGCCGCGTCCACGGCGAATTCTTCGGCAACATCCGCCCCGCCGCCACCATGGTTGTAGTAGCCGCTCTTCTCAACCCCGCCTAGCGCATCGAAATCGAGTTTGACGCTGTGATTCCGGAACCCAGCACTATGTAAACACCTGCAGTGACTCGGGGCTTTTCACTGTTCACTGTTCACTGTCCACTGTTCACTGTCCACTGTAGAAAGGTCTTTCGTTATGCCCAAGCTCTCCATTCGCGACATCGATCTCAACAATAAGCGCGTCTTCATCCGCGTCGACTTCAACGTGCCGCTCACCGAAGACGGCAAGGAAATCACCGACGACACCCGCATCGTGGCCACGCTGCCCACCATCGTCTACGCCATCAAGCACAACGCCAAAGTCATCCTGGCCTCGCATCTGGGCCGCCCCAAGGGCAAGCCGAATCCCAAGTACTCGCTGCGTCCCGTCGTCGACCGCCTCCGCGAGTTGCTCGACAAGGAAATCGGCTCGTTCGAAAACGTGGCCTTCGCCCCCGATTGCGTCGGCGAAATCGCCTACGAGATGGCCACCAAGCTTGAATGCTGCCAGGTCCTCCTGCTTGAAAACCTGCGCTTCCACGCTGAAGAAGAAGCCAACGATCCAGCCTTCTCCAAGGCTCTTGCCTCGCTCGCCGAGGTCTACGTCAACGACGCCTTCGGCTCCGCCCATCGCGCCCACGCCTCCACGGAAGGCATCACCCATTTCCTCAAGCCCGCCGTCGCCGGCCAGCTCATGGAAAAGGAAATCACCTACCTCGGCAAAGCTCTCGAATCGCCAGAAAAACCCTTCGTCGCCATCATCGGCGGCTCCAAGATCAGCGGAAAAATCGACGTCATCAGCAACCTGCTCGACAAGGTCGACACCCTGGTCATCGTCGGCGGCATGGCCTACACCTTCCAGCGCGCACTCGGCGTCACCACCGGCAAATCGCTCGTTGAAGAAGACAAGATCGACATGGCCAAGGCCGCGCTCGACAAAGCCAAGTCCAAAGGCGTCGAGCTTCTGCTACCCGTCGACAATGTCCTCGCCGACAAGTTCGCACCCGACGCCAACACCCAGCCCTGGGACACCTCCGTCAACTTCCCCGCCGACTGGCAGGGTCTCGACATCGGCCCCAAGTCCATCGCGGCCATCGAGAAAGTGGTGTCGACGGCCAAAACCATCGTCTGGAACGGCCCCGCCGGCGTCTTCGAGTTTCCCAAGTTCGCCGTAGGCACCAACGCCATCGCGCACGCTGTCGCAGCCAACAAGGGAGCCATCAGCATCATCGGCGGCGGCGACTCGGTATCGGCAATCAACCAGGCCGGCGTAGCCGACCAGATCACCCATATCAGCACCGGCGGCGGCGCCAGCCTCGAGTTCTTAGAAGGCAAAAAGCTCCCCGGCGTCGAAGCGTTGACAGACAAGTAGCATCTGCGGCGCGGAAAACCAAGCCGGTTCATTAAGAAAATGGGTGCCCCATCCTTTCTGCGCTTTTCGCAGAAAGGGTGGGATACCAACATGTTCAAACCCCAGCATCCATCCCCACAAAGTACCCCTGCCTCGCAAACTCAAGCAGCGCACCATCCGCAGTCACCAGCGTTGCGCCCAGATGCCGCGTGGTCGCAACAAGTATCCGGTCCGCGGGGTCCGCATGCATCTCCCAAGGCAGCCGCGTACTGGCAATGGCAATCTCTGGCTCCAGCGGAACCAACCTCACGCCCGGCTTGGCCAGCGCATCGCGTATCCAGTCCATTACATCCGCGCCTAGCTTTATGCGATTCTTGCTGACAAGCAGTGCAATCTCCCATGGTGTGATGGCGCTAACCGCAATCCGGTTCTCCCATCCAGCCCTGTTCAGCACCTCGGCGGTCTGCACTCCTAGTCGGGGAGCCTCCTCCACCATCCATATAAGCGTGTGCGTGTCAACAAGTAGAACGCGCGCTCGATCCCCCTCCGGGGCGGTCATTTCATCGCATCCCATTCAACATCGATGGGAGAGATGATGTCGCCGATCCATAGCACACTACCCTTCATCGACCCGACGATGTTCTCCTGTGTCGGCATCGGCACAACCTGCGCCACCGGCTTCCCGTGCTTGGTTATCACCAGCGTCTCGCGCGTCTGTGCAACTTCATCCAGCAGCTTCAGGCATTTCGCCTTGAACTCCCCAGCCGGAACCGTAGTCGGCATCCCAATTCCTCCCATAGTCACTAACCATAGTCATATTCTAGCGCATCTCCGAAAACCGCTCTGGCCAAATCAAGCCGCATGCCCCGGGGTCTCACCTCTCAGACCTGGGATAACACGCCATTCCCGACCGCAATCGCACAGTCAACAACAACACAAATAAATCGCGCATTTTCAATGCTTTAAGCCAATATCCCGTGCAGTTTAAGCGCATTTTGCAAAAATGTGTTCAATTCTCTGCAACCCTTTACCTCCAAATGTTCAATTGTTAGCAACCGATTCGTACCCACGCATTGTCCACAAAGTTAAGGCCTCAAAGAAATGCAACCTTATAAGCAGTCATTTGCCCCTGTTTGCAACTTTCCAGGCAACCTAAACGCATGTGCGCCCACCCCTATGAGCGGTCATTTCGCGGTGCGCAGTGCCTGTCTAATCTGAGCCATCGGGAGTAGCATTCTCTAGAGACACGCAGACAATATCTGACCCCTCAGGAGCACCCCATGCCCTACTACACGCGAGTCCTGACCAAGCAGGAGGAGTTCCCTTCCTTCGAAGAACTCGCGCAATTCATTCGCGATGCTCATCCCGATTTCAAGCTCGCCATCGAAGAAGGCACTGAAGAAGAATGGGAGTCTCTCCTCCTCGCCGGCACCGGCGAAGTTGAGGTCGCGGTCATCGAGCGCAACCCCGTATTTGACGGCTCCGCAGGCCAGGACCAGGTCGCTGACTTCCTCGAAGACATTCAGGATTGCAAGCCGGAAACCGGCGTGCAATGGCTCGCCGAATACCTCGCCGAAGTCAAAACCGTCTACGCCTTTCAGCATCTCCAGGGAGCGGACACTGAAGAAGGAGGCAACGTCCTCCACGCTCTGCGCTCGTCGCTCTGGGAGCGCGGAGACGCCATCATCCAGGCCGACAACGAAGGATTCACCAACGAAGACGGCTTCCACATCATCTGGCAATTCTCTGACTCCGTCTCCGGTCCCTGGAACATGGGAGTCCTGCACGACGAAGCATGGCACCACTTCAAAATGGATCTCGGCGATCCCGACCATCGCACCGCCTTCCTGGCCGGCGAAGTGCCCGAAGATATTACGACCATTCGCGCCTCCGACCCCCGCGGCTAGCCCTGCGCGCGTCACCCTCGTTGCGGCTCATCGGTCCCGTCCGTACTGTGCCCGCCGTCACCCGGCGCGCCGACTCCATCCGCTAAAATTAGCTTGAGGAACCCCACAAAATGTCTCGTAAAGCTCTGATCGCCGCCAACTGGAAGATGTTCAAGACCCCTGCTGAAGCCAAGGCCTTCGTCGATGCCTTTTTGCCGCTCGTTGCCGGTCACACGCGCGACGAGATTGCCCTCTTCCCCTCTCCGGTATTGCTGCCAACCGTCACCGTTGCATGCAATGCCTCCAACGTCTTGGTCGGCGCACAGAACATCCACTTCGCCGAAGAAGGCGCCTACACCGGTGAGACTTCAGTGGGCCAGCTTCAGGCTGTCGGTGGAACGCATACGCTCATCGGCCACTCGGAGCGGCGCCAGTATTTTGCTGAGACCGACGAGATCGTCAACAAAAAGCTGCACACCGCGCTCAAGCACGGCGTCGTGCCCATCGTCTGCGTTGGCGAGGTGCTCGCCGAGCGCGAGTCCGGCAAAACAGCCAACGTGCTCAAGACCCAGATCGCCGCTGCCTTTGCGGGCATCTCCGCGGAAGCCGCAGCGCCCATCGTTATCGCCTATGAGCCTGTCTGGGCCATCGGCACCGGCAAAACGGCCACGCCGGAGATCGCCGTCGATGCCCACAAGATCATTCGTGCTGAAGTGGCAAAACTGCTGGGCGCAGAAGTCGCAGCGGCCATCCGCATTCTCTATGGCGGCAGCGTGAAGGCAGACAACGCGACGTCCCTCATTGGCCAGGAAGAGATTGACGGCGCCCTCGTCGGCGGCGCCAGCCTCAAGCCCGACTCCTTCGCCGCCATCGTCAAGTACTAATCGCCACGCAACTGGGTGCCCCAGGTCCGGATTCTCGGACCTGGGAAAGCTATTGATTGAATAGCGCCCTGCGGCCCGACAGTATGATGGCTCATGGCCCTGCGCGATTTCTACATCGACCGCCTCCGCAGCGTGATGACAATGATGGCGATCCTGCACCACACAGCCATCACCTACGGCGCACCCGGCGGACGGTTTTGGAGGGAACTCAAACCCTCCGGTGCACCGTCCAGCCTCCTGCTGACCCTGTTTGTCTCCACCAATCAGGCCTATTTCATGGGCTGCTTCTTCCTGCTGGCCGATCCGCTGGTCCGGCTGCCGGGGGGTGCGAAGCGTGATGTGACTGCCGCAACGAGCTTCGGAATCAGCGGGAGAGAGACTGCGATCAGACCTTGACGCGCAGTTCGCCATTCTCCACCGACGCATCAAGTACCTCGACCTTCAATTCGGGATCCTGTGCAGTAGCGCCGGTGCGCAGGTCGAAAGTATAGGCGTGCCACGGACACACCACGCGGCCCTCCTCGATGATTCCCTCTCCGAGCGGCCCTCCCTCATGCGGGCAGGTGCCGTCAAGCACGGCGACGGCCCCTTTGACACGGGCCACACACAAGGGGCGGCCCAGAACTGTAAACTCGGCAACCTCGCCCTCGACGGGTATCTCAGAGACCGAACAAACGCGCACAAATTGAGACATGACAGAGCTCCCTGGGTCAAACTGGCTTCAGCTATCGTAACCGGTCGGGGCAATTAGCATAAATAAGAACGTCTGCCCTGGGGCGGATATGAAAGAGCCACATGCCGCGCAAGAAAGCCAAGTCTGCCGCTCGACCGCCAGCGCCCGCCCCAGCCTCAGCATTCGAGCGGGCCTGGGGCGAACTGCGAGATCGGCCAGCCCAGCCATCCACGGTTTCAGGCGTGTGGCTGCTCACTGCTGCGAGCATCGCAATCGTCGCCGCAGCAGTATGTGCATGGGGTGCGCTTTGCCTGCTGTTCTGGCAAGGTAGCTGGCAGTTGCTGTATCACCCCAAAGCGGCGGTCGCGCGCACCCCGGCCACTGTGGGACTGGTCTTCGATCCGGTCGGGTTCGCAACCACAGAGGCAGGTGAACCGCGGCTGAAGGGCTGGTGGGTTCCAGCTGCGCCCGGCGCCCGTTTCAGCAAATACACTGTGCTCTGCCTGCACGGTCAGGACGGCAACCTTGGAGATACGGTTGACGATGTTGCCGCTCTGCACGACGTGGGCGTGAACGTGCTCGCCTTCGACTATCGAGGCTACGGGGAGAGCCAGTTCGCCAGGCCGAGCGAAGCCCATTGGCGCGAGGACGCGGAATGGGCGCTGCAATACTTGACCGGTACCCGGCACGTGGAAGCAGGAACAATCATTCTGGAAGGCCGCAGCCTTGGTGCCAACCTCGCGCTGGAGATTGCCGCCGCGCACAGCGAACTGGCCGGCGTGATCCTGCATTCTCCTTTGGATGCGCCTGTGAATGCCATCTTCAGCGATGCGAGGGCGCGGCTGGTTCCCGCTCACCTGCTCGTGCGCGACCGCTTCGATGCGTACGGGGCCGCCGCAGCATTGAAAAGCCCATCTCTGTGGTTTGAATGGACAGGTCCACCAGGAGTACTCGGTCTAGCCGAAAAGCCCCCTGCTTTTCAGAAATCAGCCTCGGCGAACACGCTGGTCTGGCTGACCTCATCCCGCGATTCGCGCAAACAAACCACAGACGCGATCGCGCGCTGGCTAGACGATCTACCGAACAGACCCTCCGGATGCACGTTTAGCGATGGGCTGACCTGCTGACTCGCTGATTCGCCCCCATCATCGCGGCATATCCCGATGCACAGCTTTGACCTGGTAGCCGGCTTTCTTGAGCCGACCACGCATCTCTTCGGCCATCATCACGCTGCGATGCTGTCCGCCGGTGCAGCCGAAAGCCACGGTCAGGTAGCTCTTCCCTTCCTCAATGTAATGCGGCAACAGGTAAAGCATCAGGTCGGTTACGCGCGTAAGAAACTCCACCGTCTGCGGAAACCCACGGACATACGCCGCCACCTTGGGGTCCTGGCCGGTCTTCTTGCGAAACTCCGGCACGAAGTGGGGATTGGGCAGGAAGCGGACATCGAAGACCATATCCGCGTCCAGCGGCACGCCGTTCTTGAACCCAAAGCTCAGGCAGGAAACCAGAAGCTGCTTGGTCTGGTCCGGTTGCCCAAAGCGGGACTGGATGTGGGCCCGCAACTCGTGCACATTGAAGTTGGAGGTATCGATCAACGTGTCAGCCACATTGCGAATGGGGTCCAGCAGTTGCCGCTCCTCCACAATGGACCGCGACACTGTCTCCGAGTGGCGCAGGGGGTGCGGACGCCGCGTCTCGGAATAGCGCCGGACCAATACAGCATCCTGCGCATCGAGAAAGACGACTCGAGTCGGTAGAAGTTTTTTTACACCTTTGAGTATCTCTGGAAGACGATCGAGCGTGGTCCCTTCGCGAATATCCACCACGATGGCCGCCCGTTCCAATTCAACGGTTTCACCCACCAGGCCGGCAAAATCGGGCAGCAACTCCAAGGGAAGATTGTCCACGGCGTGAAAGCCAAGATCCTCAAATGCCTTGAGCGCAGAGGCCTTGCCGGCGCCGGAAATTCCGGTGACAATCACCAGTTCTTTCTTCGACTTTTTAGGTTGATTGGCGCGTTTGGCGCCCGGACGCGATGGCTTCGCCCGGCGGCCCGATTTTGAAGGCGTCATGGGCCCATGCTACACCGAAAACGCCGCCTCACATACCCGGTGAGGTCATCCAGCATCCCTGCCGCGCAAGATACAGCGCCCGCGCCGGATCCAACGCATGCGACAGGAGTTGACCCTGGCCCAGTTCGCAACCCATGCGGCACAGCGCGTGCAGTTGTGCGGGCGTCTCAATCCCCTGCGCAACCACCTGTATCCCCAAAGAATGGCCCAGGCGGATCAATGACTTCAAAAGCACAAGTTGTCGACCCGTGGAGGTGGCAGCCACGGTCAACTTCGGATCCAGCTTCAACATGTCAATCGGCAGCCGCAGCAGGTGATTGAGCGGCGCCAGGCTTGAGCCGAAATTGTCCACCGCGATGCGAACCCCGCAATCCACTATGTGCTGCAGAATGGCTACCGCCGAGTCCGGGCTCTCGCTCAGGGTAGTCTCCGAGACTTCGAACAATAGCCGCGACGGATCGACGCCGCTGACCGTCAGCACCGTTTTCAACATCCCAACGATATCGGGATGGTAGAACTGGCGATTCGTCACGTTGACGGTCAAGGTCAGGTCCGCTTGTGGCACTTCCTCGTTCCAGGTCCGCAGCTGCTTGCAGACGGTGTCCAGCGTCTCCCGTCCAAGGCTGATGGCAAGACCGGTATCGTCTGCCACGGGAAGCAGGTCGCGGAAGCTATCGACCGATCCATCACTCCGGCGCCAGCGCAGCAATGACTCGAACCCTTCGAGTCTTCCGCTTTGGAGCCGAAAAATAGGCTGGTACCAGAACTCGAACTGCCGCTGGTCTAGCACATGGCGCAGTTCGCGTTCACGATCCTGCTGGCTGGTGAAGTGCACCTCGAGGTGTTTGTCGAAGATCTCGTATCGTCCGCCGCCCTCCTGCTTGGCGCTGTACATCGCGTAGTCTGCGTCGCGGACGAGCAATTCTGGAGCGGCGTGGTCTGAGCTAGCCATGGCTACGCCGATGCTCGCGCCGGATTTGATCATGTGCCCAAGGATTTCAAACGGACGCTCCATCTCCTGTGAGATGCGGCCCGCGACGATGTCCAAGTCTGCGACGGTGATGATATTCTCCACCAGGACGCCAAACTCGTCACCGCCCAACCGGGCGGCCGAGTCCTGCGGACGAAGCGCGGCGCGCAGTCGATCGGACACGGCCACCAGCAGGGCATCTCCTGCCGCGTGGCCCATCGAGTCGTTGATGTCTTTGAAGTGATCCAGATCAATGAACAGGACGCCACAGC
>Ga0302319_10022713_pt1 | contig 11230 bp, 6 predicted proteins | sample Bog_T0_2_FD_203319 | JGI IMG/M metagenome (GOLD analysis project Ga0302319, IMG submission 203319) | Peat permafrost microbial communities from Stordalen Mire near Abisko, Sweden - Bog_T0_2 | ecosystem: Environmental > Terrestrial > Soil > Wetlands > Peat | place: Sweden: Abisko, Stordalen Mire...
GTACTGGCGATGGCGTGGATTCTCGGGGCGCTGGAAGAATTCCCGGCATTCCGTGATCGATAATGGTTTATCCATACGAGTTTTTGCATACTGCTATATACAACAGGTTGTGTCAATAGAGATCCGAACAACAACTGGTCGATTTGAGAATATGCCGTAGAATAGCGGTAATTTAGTCTATCGACATAAAACAGCACCGCAGGACATCCCAGGGTCTCCGTCATTGTATAGTCATGCATTTACTGTATATATTAACTATATAGAATAACATTATTGCATTAGTGGGCCGGAATTCCCGGAGCAAATCGGGCACCGACAGCGCGTAGCGTTAGCTCAACAGTTGCCCGGCCGGGTAGAGCCGCTGGACCACCCAGTCGGCTCCCCCACGGACCCGGACGTGCCCAATTAAGGCATCCGGTTCTTCGAGTCACGGTTTCGCTACGCGAGCAGAATGCACTACGCGAGGTCGCGGAAGTGGTAACCATTCCATAAGGGCATTGAACTTTCCCCAGGTGAATCGGACATCATTCCCCCTCCGGTCCAGCCAGGTTCGCCATTGCCTCGCCACTTCGTTGACGAAGAGTTCGAGGCTCCGGTAGTTGCCTGTTATTCCGTAGTAGGCGCAATGTCCTTGGATCTTTGCACATAGCTTTTGATGCTGCTCCTTGATCGTGAGGGACCTGTTGTCCCGACACCACTCCCCGATCCTGGTGATGGCTCGCGCAAGTCGCCCTTTGGCCGTTTTGCGAAAGACCACCCATTTCCCCTTCCTGCTGCGACCCCAGTAGTGCGTGAAGCTCAGGAAGTTGAAGGTCATGGGCAGCTGTCCGTCTCGATCCCTTCCGACGCGCCTCGTTGGTCGCTCGAAACGCACCAGTCGATTTTTCTCGGGATGCAGGGTTAGCCCGAACCTCCCGAATCGTTTCGGTAGGACCCTCATCAGCATCTCGGCATCCTCTTTTCGCCCACAGATGATAACAGCATCGTCTGCGTAGCGGACGGTGTGCACCCGCCCCTTCAGGTAGGGCGGCACTGTCTCTGCCATCCACACGTCCAACACGTCATGTAGAAAGAGATTCGCCAGCAAGGGTGAGATGACTCCCCCCTGTGGCGTCCCCTGCTCCACTCCGTGCCATTCACCATCTTCCATTACCCCAGCTGCCAACCACTTGTCGATCAAGCGAGTAACCACTCCATCACGTACCCGCTTGCGTACCATCTCGCGGAGGTGTCCATGGTCGAGGGTGTCGAAGAACTTCCTGACATCCATATCGACCACCCAGCACGTCCCCTCCTCCATCGTTGCCTGCCAGATCCGATCCAGCGCTTGATGCGCTGAACGTCCCGGGCGATAGGCGAAGGAGCAGTCGAGGAATTGCTTCTCAACGATTGGCTCTAGTAGCATCACCACCGCCCGCTGCAGGACACGGTCCTCTAGCGTCGGTATTCCGATTGGACGCAATTCCCCATCCCCCTTTGGGATGTAGGCGCGTCTGACCGGTGGAGCGCGGTACGTTCCGGATTTCGCTCGGCTCAGCAGCGATGCCAAGTTGGACTCAAGGTTGCCCTCGTAGTCCGCCCAGGCGACGCCATCAATCCCAGGAGCCCCGTCCTTCCGCGTCCGATGAAATGCTTCAAATAACCATTCGAGATCCATGGCAGGATGGGTGTTATCCAATCCCGCCCCCGCGTGACGTTGCGCAAGCTCTGCTATGCGAGCTTGTTTCGTTGACACGTTTGATCCGTCTCTCTGTACGGGCGTGTTGCCCATGCTCGCCTCCGTGATATTTATCTCGGCAGTCCCTATCGCTCTTCCGGGTCCTCGTGGGACGAGTTTCCCGTCGTCAATGCTACTGTGAGACCGCTACGACTCCTCCTCCTCGTCTCAGGCACTATGGTTTCCCTCGTGCCCCGATACCGACAACCCGCCGCTGTCGTTCGCTCAAGCAGCCAGCGGCGGCTGACTGCATGCCAGGACCTTGTTCACCCGGCCGTCCGATCCCGGGACATTATGTCGGAAGGAGAGAGGTCTCACCTGTTTCCAGGATATCCACACGCACCTATGCCGCGTTCTTCGATCCCGGCCGGTCGCTGCACCCAATGGCGTCAGGGTACAGTGTTGCCGCCCCCGCTTTCCCAACAACGAGGGCTCCCGCGAAAGGCCTGATTTCGGGACTCAATAGCGCGGCTTCAGCGCCTGCTGCCTACGCTTCACGCCGTCATCACTGACGACTATGCAAGGCTCGCTTTCGGCTGATTGCCAGTCTGTGCCGAGTGGGAGTTGACCCACCGGATACCTATGAGTGGTTTCAGCTACATACATCCTCCACCCCTGGACTTACCAGGTCGCAATGGAAACCCAGGCTAGGACAAATCCGGGAAGAGCTTGGTGCCGTTGCCGAAGGGCTTCTCCAACGTGCAGCCTGCGCGCGCGAGGATGGCGGTCAGCAGATCGCCCATGTTGCCCTTGGCCTGGATGTAGCGCCCGGGGTTGATGGTGCCGCCGCCGCGGCCGGCGACGATGGTAGGCAGGTTGTGGAACACGTCATGGCTCCAGTTCGCCATGCCCGAGCCGAACAGCACGATGCTGTTGTCGAGCAGCGTGCCGTTGCCATCGTTCAGGCTCTTCATGCGCGCGAGCACGTAGCTGAGCTGCTTGAGGTGGAACTGATCGATCTTCTTGTGCTTGTCGCCGTCGTTCTCCATGTGCGTGCAGGCATGGAAATCCTCGGTGAAGCCGAGCTCCGGATAGGTGCTGCCATCGTAGGGCAGGCAGAAGGGCAGCGTCGCCACGCGGGTGATGTCGGCCTGGAACGCCAGGATCATCAGATCCGACATCAGGCGCACATGCTCAGTGCGCGGGATCGCCGTGGTCGCAGGCAGGGTGATCTCGATCGGGTCCGAGTACTTGCCGGTGCGCGGCTTGGCCTTGGATGATTGCGCCCGAGCCGCTTCGGCCTGCTGGCGTTCGATGGCGACCACGCGCTTCTCCAGCGAGCGCATGCCGTCGAGGTACTGGTCGAGCGTCTGCTGGTCGGCGCCGCTGATGTGCTTGCGCAGCACCGAGGTGCTCTCCATCACCAGGTCGAGCATGCTCTGGTCCAGCGACGGCCCTTCGGCGGCCGAACCGCCGGCGACGGCGGCGAACTGGCTGGTGTCCCCTGCCGGCCCCTTGCCCTTGCGCGCGATCGAGCGGCGGGTCGAGAACAGCCGGTTGAGCACCGAGCGCGGATTGTTGTCGGACGGCAGCGGCTGGGTAGCGCTGCGGTAGGAGATGGTGTTCTGATAGGCGGCCGCATAGCCGAATTCCGACAGCCCGCTGAGATTGCAGCGCGACACGCCGAGCTCGAGCGATGGCAGGCTGGTATAGAGGCCCAGCTGCAGGGCGGCCGCCTGGTCGGCGGAGATGCCGATGTTGACGGTCTTGGCCTCCTCCGTCTGCTTCTCGCCGGTGACGCCCGCGCAGGTGAGCCAATGGGCCTCCTCGCTCACATGCCCGGCGGTCTTATGGCCGTCATTGCTCATGCCGCCGATGAGGATGCTCTCGCTGACCATCGGCCGCAGCCCTTCGAGCACGGGCGACAGCGTCCCGGTGGGGCTGAAGGCGGCCGCGTCCTTGGGCCAGAACCAGGGATCCCACTTCCCCCCCACCCGGCCGAAGCCGTAGGAGGTCGAGATGAACGCCAGACGAACCGGCGACTTCGCGCTCTTGCCGGGGGTGTCGGCCCAGGCCATGGTCTCCAGGAGCGGCAGGGCGATGGCCATCCCCAGGCCGCGCAGGCAGGTGCGGCGGGAGATCATCGTGGATCGGCTCATGGTCGGCTCCTGGTCACTGGATGGACCGGCGGTTCAGGAAGGGATAGCTGGTGGCGATGCGCACGATCAGCGCATCGAGCTGGTAGCGGTCCTTGACCGCCACCTCAGCGAGGTCATCGACCACCACCTGGTCGTAGTCGCCGAGGTGCCGGCCGAGCGCGTAGCCCAGCAGCTTGGCGGTGAACATGCGGACGAACTCATCCTTGCGCGCCATCAGGATGCGCTTGAGCTCGCTGGGCGAGGTGAAGTGCAGCTTGCCCGGCAGCTCGCCGATCGCATCGACCACGCCGCCGGTATCGTCGGTGATGCGCCAGCGGCCGATGGCGTCGAAATTCTCCAGCCCGAAGCCGATCGGATCCATGATGCGATGGCAGGCGGCGCAGGCGGGATCGGTGCGATGCCGTTCGGTCTTCTGCCGCAGGGTCAGATGGGCGTTCTCGGGCGTGTCCTGCTTGTCGAGCGGTGCCACATCCGGCGGCGGTGGCGGCGGCGAAGCGTCGAACAGGGTCTCGAGGATCCATTTGCCGCGCTTGACCGGGCTGGTCCGGTTCGAGCGCGAGGTCAGCATCAGGATCGCCGGCATGCCGATGAGGCCGCCGCGATTGCCGTCTGAAAGCGCCACCTTCTGCATCGTCGCGCCCTTGATCTCGTCATTGCCGTAGAGCTTGGCGGTCAGGCCGTTCATATAGGTGTAATTGCAGTCCAGCAGATCGAGCAGGCTGCCATCCCCCCGCATCAGGCCGCTGATGAAGGCGCGCACCTCGTCCATCATCGCCTCGCGCAGCGCCGGCGTCATCTGCGGGAACTTCCTGTCGTCCACCACCGCATCGGCGAAGCGCTCGAGCCCCAGCCAGGAGCCGACGAAGGTGTCGACCAGCGCGCGCGCGCGCGGATCGGCGATCAGGCGGCGGATTTGCGCAGTGAGGATGGCCGGCTCATGGAGCGTGCCCTGGTGTGCGAGCTGGAGCAGCTCGTCATCGGGCATGGTCGACCAGAGGAAATAGGACAGCCTGGTCGCCAGCTCATGATCGCCGACCCTGACCACGCCATCGCCGGCCGTCGGCGCATCCTCCGGCGTGCGGAAGAGGAACTGCGGCGAGACCAGCACCGCCTTGAGCATCAGCTTGACGCTGTCGATGAAGGATTCGTCCTGGGAGTCGGCGAGATCGAAGACCTTGAGCAGCGCGTCGGCCTCGCCGTCATAGGAGGGGCGGCGGAAGGCGCGCACGATGAACGGCTCGAGGATGCGGCGGGCCGCATCGTGCTTGCTCAGCTCCTTGCCCGGCTCCTTGCTCGGCTGGGCAACGAACAGCCGGCGCTGCACCTCGGTCATCGATTTCGCCGGGGGGCCGATGAGGTCGATCGCATCGATGGTGACTGCCCGCACCTGCGGGGGCGCGGCAGTGGCGTTGGCGGTCGGCGGCCTGGCCTTGCCGGAGTCGGGCTTGCCGGCATCGGACGTGGCAGTCGCCAGCGCGGCATCGGCAGACAGCGGGTTCATGAAGATCACCGAGAACCGCGTCTTGCCCGGCACCAGCTGGGCGGTGCAGGTGTAGCTCGCCGGATACTTGGGGCGGGCGAGGATTTTCAGCTCGCCGACCACCTGGGTGTCGAAGCGCACCGCGAGGCGCACCGGCTCGGCTCCCGCCTGCTCGGCCCCCGCCCGGACGTGGATGGTGTAGGTGCCCTCGACCGGGATCTCGATCATCGCCGTCACCTCGGCCGGCTGGGTGAAGCGGCGCTCCTTGCCGTCCGGCTTGCCCGCCTCATGCACGCCCATCCTGGTCGCATCCATCTGACCGGCGAGGACATGGCGCTGCATCCGGTCGGAGCTGATCAGATGGTCGAGCACCTCATCGGCTGCGAGCAGGTACTTCTCCATCAGCAGCGGCGAGAGCGAATTGTCGAAGCTCTCGCCAGCGCTGTCATTCGGCAGGTCGACGGTGAGCTGGAGCTCGGTGCCGAACAGGCTGCGCAGGGTGTTGAGGTATTCATTGCGCGACAGGCGGCGGATGGTCGCCGGACCGGGGTCGGGCGTGGCCAGGTGCCGCAGGCCCTTCAGCCAGCCCAGCAGGCGCGCGCGCTCCTCGGCGCTCGGCTGCTTCTCCGCCTCGGGCGGCATGTCGCGCGTGGTCAGCTGGGTCAGCGCCTTCATCCACACCTCGCGCCCATCGAGGCACGCACGCCCGGAATCGATCGGCGCGAAGGTGACTGTGCCCTTCTGCTTGTCGGGACCATGGCATTTGATGCACAGCGAGGCGATGAGCGGATGGATGTCCTGGTCGTAGGCCCTGGTGATCGCCGTGACCTGATCCTTGTCGGCGCCGCACAGGACGCTGGCCAGGACGGCGAGGCACAGCGCCCGGGTGAGGAGGCGCGCGGACATCGTCCTGGCGTGGGGCAGGCGGCTCCGGCCAGGGCGGACCTGGGGGCTCAGGGGTGTGGCCGAGTCAAACATATATCAATATGGTATGTTTATTTCCCCCTCGACATGTCGCTGTTTGTCGCCGGCCGGAGCGGGCGGGGCCGCGATCGGCCTAAGGCCTTTTATATCAATTTGATATATGACGAAACGATCCTATCCACCCGGCCGATGGTCGGGCGAGCCGGGCCGGACGCTGCCGGTCGCCGCTGCGGCGTGCGGCCACCACCCAGGCAGATGCCATTTGCCGGGATCGCGCTACCCTGCCCAACCATGGCACCCACGTCCGTGCGCCGACGCCCCTCAGGGAAAGCGCGGGATGTCATCGACATCCTGGATCGCCGCATCCGCGGCGGGGACTACCTCGTCGCCCCCCTGCCGAGCACCCGCGACCTGGCCGCCGAGCTCGGCGTCAGCTACGTCACCGCGCGCAAGGCCCTGCTGGCGCTGCAGGAGAGCGGCCTTTTGGCGCGCGGCGCCACCCGCAGGCTGATGCTCGCCTCCAAGGAGAGCCGCACCCGGGTGCGGCAGATCGCCTACCTGGCGACCGCCTATCCCTCGCCCGACGTGGTGCGCTGGCAGGCGGCGATCAACCGCCTGGTCACCGCCTCCGGCTGCGCCTTCAAGGCGCATTTCTACATGCATTGGGATGATCCGGTGCTGCTCGACATCGTCGAGCGTGGCGATGGCGCCTTCCTCCATCCGAGCTCCCAGCCGCTGTCGAGCACCGTCGAACGGCTGATCCGCTCGCAGCGCCATCGCCTGGTGGTGGTGGACCAGGACTGGAGCCATCTCGGCCTGCCGTCGATCTGCCTGTGCCCGGCGCATTTCATGGGCGCGCTCTTCGATCACTGCATCGACCAGGGGCACCAGCGCATCGCCTGCTTCAATACCCAGCCGCATGACGCCGCCATCACCGCGCGCATCCAGCATTTCCAGCTGGCGGCGGAACGCCACGGCATCGCCCCGCTGCTCATCGATGAGCCGGTGCAGCCGGGGGAGGATCAGGGCATCCGTGCGCGCGAGGTCATGGCCCGCCTGCTCGAGGCCGGCCGGCCGGCGTTCACCGCGCTGATCACCACCACCGTGTTCTCGGCCCTGGGCGCCATCCGCTCGCTGGTCGCCTCCGGCATCCTCTCCGGCCGCGACCTCGCCGTCTGCACCCTCAACGACGAAGGGCTGGGCGATCTCCTGGTGCCCTCGCTCACTGCCCAGATCACCCCCGATCCCGCGCCGTTCATCAAGCGCGGGCTGTCCTGGATCCTGCATGCCGAGCGCGCCTGGCGGGGGAGGCTGCTGCAGCAGCCGGAGCAGTGCGACATCGCGGCACGCGAATCGACGAGCGCGGCGGGGACGCCGACGCTCGGCAGGCGGGCGCGGCAGTAACGGCCCTCCCCGATCAGCTGGTGACGCGCCTGCCGTCGACCAACTGGCCGACCTCCAGGATCTCGCCTCCATACGCGTCAACCACCGCCGGGATCGTCCCCGATGCCGCCTCCGACCATGCGGCGATCCGCATGCGCGGTGCGAGGTCGATCTGGGCGATGCAGCTGCCGTCGGATGGCGTGCCTAAGGGAGGCGACTGGGATCTCTCTGCTGCGGTCCGCGTGGCGGCCTTGCCCGGTCATGACAGCGAGCACGCGGTGCGGGTCGGCTCGGCGCCATCGATAGGCGTGTTCACTGCTGCCACCATCGGCGAGCTGGACGATGGTGCCTTCCATCCGGTCACGGTTCCCGGCGGGCCGCACCATTGGGAGCACAACCATCCGCACACATCGAGCTCTCTCCCGTCGTCGGCCCAGCTGCGCATCACCTGGGCACATCTCGTTCGAATCGATCCCATCCGGCATGCGGCTCAGGCGACCTGGTCAAGGAGCTCACCGTCCCGTGCTCTTGCTGCCAGCATCGGTTTCATCCTGGGATGACGCACGCACATGCGCCAGCACACCACGCCACGGCAATGCTCGATCATGGTGATGCTTGGATCCTGGGCGATTGCCGGATATCCGTCCGCGCACCTCTCTACCATCCAGGTTAACAGGCATCGCGACAGACGAACTCCCCCACACCTGTTCCCCTTTCCCTGGCTGACGTTCCAGCCCGATACAAAGCGATGAGATCGGCCAGGACGCCACCGACCAGAGTGCGTACCGGACAGCCATAGCCTCGCCACGTCATCGCATGGTGGTCGGTGGTACAGGGGGAAATGCCGATCCCACGGTCATATCTGGCGTGCACCCGGGAACCTGCAACGAACGCGATGTCCCCTGCTGCATCTGCCGATGACGAGCACGTAAGCGCTGTGTAGCGATGATCATGGGTGCTCCTCTCGGACCGTGCATGGCCGATCCCACGCGCTTCCGAGACATACCAGATCAGGTGACTACCCCATATAATTGACGATCGCCCTCGGTAGGAACTCCACCTCTGATTCCGTTGATGCCACCATCAGCTCGGAGGTCCTCATGTCAGACCCGGTCAACTTCAAGCGCGTCTTCGTCATCGCCTCGACCATGCTCGCAGCCATGAGCAGTGTGCTGGTGCTCTACCTGGATACGACGAGCAGCAGCATGGGCGACGAGCCTGACGCCGCCTCGGAGGTCCTGCGCCAAGGTGCAGAACCGGCCTATCCGACCCGTCCAGAGCCTCCCCCTGCCATCAGCTCCTATCCGGTGCTCGAAGGCCCCCTCACACCGCCGAGCTTGCTCCCCATCGAGCTGCGGCCTGCCACAGAGCCGATCAGGGAAACCCTCTGGCCTCTCCATCTCAGTTACCAGGAAGCCAAGATCGATCCAGGCTACTACAGGACCTGGCTCGAGGCCAAGAACCCCGGCAAGCACTTCCGCGCCGTCCACGCCATCGTGACCGGCTATTGCCCATGTCCGATCTGCTGTGGAGCAGGGGCCCATGGAATCACCTACACCGGGGTCCATACCAGTCGCGAGCCCTACGGGATCGCGGCCCCTGAAGCACTCATCAACCATGAAATCCATATTCCCGGGTACATGTTCGAAAGCGAACCGGGAAAATTCTGGAAGGCTGACGACACTGGCGGAGCCATGAATGACAGCTGGTCGAATTCACATGTGTACCACTTCGATGTCCGCTTCATGTCTCACTACTGGGCACAACGCTGGTGGGGATACCGCACGATGACGGTCTACATCTCCCAATGAGACCAGATCTCCGAATACGGAGCGAGGGACGGTCAACATCCCGGTCAATAACCGCGTCGCGCGCTTCTCCGCGCCGTCCGTCGTGGCCGTGTCCCGCAATCGGGATTCGGTGGTGCTCGTCAGCAACAGCCCGCCGGATCATCAGCCCCGGTCATGCATTCCCGGGACCGATCAGGGGCACAACCCCGGCACCGTCGGAGCCCTCAGGTCCCTGAGCGTCCCTCGCTACTCGCCGTCCGCTGTCACCCCGGGGATAGGGGCGACGACGCAGGCCGGTGCCGTCGCAATCCCCGCTGGCCTCACCCCTCCAGGCGGCCGGGCGGATCGGCCTTCCCCAGCGCATCAGATGGCGCACACTGACGGTCAGAGATCATCCTGAGGTGATAAGGGGCCATCGGCATGAGGATAGCCGTTGCATCGGAGGCATGGTCCGTGCCATCAGCTCGGCGGGGGTGCCCGCGGGCGTGCCGCAGCGTCTGCTCCACGGTGCTGGCCATCACGATGCTGAACGGCTCTCCGGGCACCAGGGTGGCTTCCTCCGAACCGGATGTCGCCCCCGATGTCGTTCAGGAGCTCGTGCACAGCGAGCTGCACGGCCTGAAGGTCTATGCCCCCGATGGACGGACCTTCCTGGTGAACGCGAAGGACGATCGCGGTATCGCCCAGATCTACATCGGTCATGCCGGACAGGCGGATCTGACCTGCATCACAGGCGTTCAGCGACCGGGGGGGCCGAAGCCGGACCGGTTCAAGATGCAACCGCATTGGCACCCGTCCGGGAAGTGGATCTTCGTGGCCGTCGAACGCGACGAGTATTCACCGCCGCCTCTCGTCGGCGGGAATCGGAAACTGGTGGAGGGGTGGCTTCAGTGCGGCCTGTGGACCAACATGTATGCCGTGTCGCCTGATGGCGCCGTGTGGCAGCAGCTGACCGACTTCAGATCGGGTACGCCAGGAGTCCCTGACGGCTTCACCGGACCCGCCATCACCCCAGACGGAACGAAGGCGGTGTGGTCGCAGATCGTCGATGGCAATATCTTCGCCTACTGGCCTTTCGGACGATGGGAGCTCATCGTGGCTGATGTCACGATCGCTGGCGGTGCGCCGGCATTCTCGCATCAGCGCACCATCACCCCGGCCGGAATGCATTGGAATGAGCCGGGGAACTTCCATCCCGACAATGAGTCCCTGCTCCTGAGCGGTTCGGTCGAACGGGACGCCCAGGGGATGGATCAGTATATCCTCAACATCAGGACTGGGCAGCTGAGGAATCTGACCAATTCCCCGACGGTCTGGGATGAACATGGCGTGTTCTCCCCGGATGGCACGCGCATCATCTTCATGAGCGCGTATCCCTATCGCAGCGACGCCAATTCCTCGAAGACCCTGACCATCAAGACCGAATTCATGCTCATGCATGCGGATGGAACCGGATTGCAGCAGATCACCCACTTCCTGCAGCCCGGATACACGGAATACTCGGCTGCGGATCATGGCATTGCGGCCTGCGCCATCTGGAGTCCGGACGGCCGATCAGCGCTGCTCTCGCGGCTTGAATTCCCGGATTACAGCTACTGGACGATCCGGTTCGCCGATCGCGGCCGATGACGCATCCCTTCTCAGGGTGACGCTACCTGAATGCCAGCGGGTGCGTTCACGTGCGCTGACGTGTCGCCATGCGTGGATTCTCAGTAATGCTCCGACCCAACTTTCATGAGGTAGCCAGGACGTGACGCCGCCACCCTCGTTGTCGAGGCAGCGATGGTTGCGATCGATGGCATTCAGTCGGACTATTCCCTGAGCGGGAACCTCTCGG
>Ga0302319_10022715_pt1 | contig 11230 bp, 10 predicted proteins | sample Bog_T0_2_FD_203319 | JGI IMG/M metagenome (GOLD analysis project Ga0302319, IMG submission 203319) | Peat permafrost microbial communities from Stordalen Mire near Abisko, Sweden - Bog_T0_2 | ecosystem: Environmental > Terrestrial > Soil > Wetlands > Peat | place: Sweden: Abisko, Stordalen Mire...
CCCATACATTCAGTTTACCGGATTGCCCTCAGGACAGAGCGGTGCGGGCACCCGCGCGGGGGGATGATGAAGGGATTCTGCGCCGCGACGACCGGCGCTCTCTTGGCGGGGAGTTGCTTGCTCGTGCTTTCCCCTGCTGTGCTCTGGACAAACCGTCGTGGCTTCGGCCCGAGTGGTCTGCGGTGTCGCTTGCCCGGTATCTTCGTCGGCATCGGGCAACGTACTGGGAATCACTTTTGTCAGCGCATCGACGGAGGACGAACAAAGCTTGCTGTCCCGTGCTCACCCGCCGAACTTGTTTCAAATACCGTTCGAGGGAAGCGGTGATGCGCTGTTCAGTCTCGTCGAGCGTTGCATCTGCCCGCGCAACTCCTTCTCGACCGCTGCCCGCATGAAAGCGCTCGGGCTATCGTAGCTGCGGACCCTCGCCGTCTGCACGACGGCCTTCTGGCCACAGGTACAGTAAGCTTTGAAGGCCGGTTATACACATCCGGCTGATCCATAAGCGCCTGAACGTGGCCGGTGTCCCGATCGGCTGCAAGCTCCTCAGTCTTTACCGCGGCCGCATTGAGCGAGGAAAACGGGCAAGCCCGCTCTGCTTCTCCGAATACGCCGTTACCACTCGCGCCGCAGGACACGCCTCCGGCCTTCGATCCCCTGGCTAATTTTCGAGCGCAGGAACAGAAACGGAAAGACTTAAAGTTAAGGCGTAGCCTGCTTCGGACTCACCTGTATCCCCAGGCCCGCATACTGTTCCTTAACTTTCACCACTTTACTGTTTGAGAAAGTTACGAAAGTTACCTTCCCGGGAGGCTCGCCGTAGATCCAGTCCTCCAGATCGACGCCGTCCTTAGTCTCCCGATATTTATGCAGGGGATGACCCATCGCCATGGTTACCTCATCACGCGACATGCCTTCGAGAGCCCGTTTTTCCGCGATCGCCTTTTGGGTGGCCGGCGGCAGGGTCTCGGAATAAACCTTCGTCACCGAATGCTTATCGAAATCCATCAGAGGCAGCAGGATTTTCTTCACTTGATCCGCAGTCAGAGCTTCCATGGGCTTGTGGAAATTGACCTCGATGCTGGTTCCCGTGGTAGGGGTATAGCCGCCATTGCTCACAGGCCGCGTCATTCCGCCCATGCCGGTCTCAACGTGGTCGTACCATTTCTTGCCGCTCTTCAGGCCCCCATTGATTTCGAGCACCAGCTTGTCGCCTTCAAACGCCACATGCGTGATCTTGATCTGATCGCTTTCGCGCGCCGCGGGGCCGCCGTTCTGCTGAGCCATCATCTGCCATTTCGCCTGATCCCACGTTCCGGTGGTCGCGTCGAACTCAAGCGGTTTCGAGGAACGCGGCAGATAGGTTTTGGCTTTTGCGTATTCGGCGCTGAGGTCGCGGAGGATCTCCAGCTTCTCGTCTTCGGTAAGTTTGTCTTTCACCGGGATGACGCCGGCGCCCAGTTGCGCGGTCAGGAAGCAGCAGGAGGCGAAGACGGCGATGCAGGCTCCAAAACGTCGTGTGGTTCGTCGAGCAGCCACAGCCAGCCTTTTTGCAGCGGAACTTTCCACACCGCCGCGAACAGCAGCACAATCACAGCAGAGGTCAGCAGACTCGCTTCGGGTCCATACTTGCCGCCGCTCCACAGATCGCCGGATTTCCATACCAGTTCGTACCCCGTCACTCTGATTGTAAGGCCACTGAGCTCCACTCCGAGGAACGGAAGTGCGACATTCCATCCGAAATGCATCCCGATCGCCAGCCACAAATCGTGCGATCGCAGCACCGCATAAGCGAAAAGCACCCCAAACAAGGCCGTATTCAGGTCGCTCAGCGGCGTGGCGGCGGGGTTACTGTCGTGCAGGACTCCGAACAGCGCGCCCGTGCTCAGCACCGCGGCCCACGTGCCCCAGCCGCGCACCAGGTACTGCAAAACGAAGCCGCGGAACGCCAGTTCCTCGGCCATCGCCCCGCAGAAAAGAAGTACCGGCATGAACATCGAGCCGCGCCACGAAATATCCGGACGATCGAGCTGCGCAAACCGCGCCAGCCCCATCGCCACCGGACCCAGAATCACCAGCGCCGCCGCCACTCCGCCCAGTCCGATCCCGATCAGCAGATTATTCCGGGCCCCGGCGCGCCATTGAAGTCCCAGGTCCGTCAGCGGACGCGATTCGAAAATCGTCATCGCGAGCGAACTCGAAACGCCAGCCGCCAGCAGCATCCCGAGCGTAATTCCCATTAAAGTTCCGCCGAAAAACGCGATCAGCGGCACCATAAAAAACAACGCCACGCGAAACAGCACGAAGCAAACGAACGCCCCCATCAGAGGCTTTACCCAATCGCGCCTGGCGAGCGCCGACCGCTCTGCCGGTTCCCTTCCCGCCAGATCGTAAGCCCGACGTTTCTCCGGATTACTCAGGCATTCGTAAGCTTCCTGAACCGCCCGAAAACGAGCCTCCGCCGCTTGGTCGCCGGGATTCCCATCCGGATGATACCTGCGCGCCAGATCCCGGTGAGCCGCCGCGATGTCATCTTCGGTGGCATCGCGGGAGACACCGAGTATCTCGTAGAAACCCGCCTGGGGATGTTCCGGCATAGTCATTCAGCGCGACCGGCCCGTCCGGGCTTTGATAGAGACGCCCTGCTCGGCGACCTTTGCATCCAGCACCTGCGCACCCTCTTTGGCAATTACGGCCGCCACCTTCTCCTTCGCGCCAGGCTCCAACAGAAACACCACGCATCCTCCCCCGCCCGCTCCGCAAACCTTCGCGGCGGTGCTTCCGGCTTTGCGCGCCGCGGCTATCAGGCGGTCGATCTGCGGCGTCGTGATCGTCGGAATATTGCGGCGCCGACTCCGCCAGTCCTCGCGCATCAGCTTTGAAGCTTCGGTCCAGTCGTTCTTTTCGAGCGCCGCCCGCATCGCCTGCGCAGTCGAGGCAATGCGCTCGAAGTTGCGGTGAATCGCCGAATCGCCGTTGATGTGCGCCTTCATCACTTCCCAGTTGTTAATGCCGGAATTGCGCGGCGCGCCGGTATACGCCAGAACGAAGCGGGCATTCAATTCCTTCGGATCGATCGGCACCGCCCTGCGTACGATGCCCGCCGGTCCCAATTCGATCGCCGACACCCCGCCATACATCGCCGGATAATAATCCTGCGCGCCCGTGGGCACCCGAATCACCTGCGCTTCCACGTTCTGCACGATCTCGCGCAGCTTTTCGATTTTGTACCCGCGTCCGGTCAGCCTGTTCAGCGCCGAAGCGATCGCAATCATCAGCGCCGAGGAACCCGAGATCCCCGCGCCTGCCGGAGCCTGCGAATTCGATTCGAGCGTCACCCCGCACTCCGGCGCGAAGAAGCGAACTAACAACGCCAGGATCGGCAAACGGTACCGCTTCGCCTGGTTCAGTTCATCGAGAGATTCAAAGCTCTCCGTTACCTTCTGGTCGCGCGAACTGAGCACAATCCTCGCATCCTCGCGAGTCGAAACATCGCAGGAAGTATAGCGGTCCACCGCGAAATTCACCGTCACGGCGTCGTGGTGAAACAGATAGAGCGGCCAGATATCGAGCGTAGCGCCCGCCAGGTCCACGCGGCAGGGCGCCTGAGATGTCACACGCATTGTTTGGGAGCGAATAGACGAACATAACATAAACGAATATGGCTATCCGGCGTATTCTCCAACTCGGCGATCCCCTGCTGCGCGAGACTTCGCGGAAGGTCGAAGAACCTGCGGCCGCTGCGGATACCTGGCGCGATCTGCGCGATACTCTGCACGAATTTCAGCAAACTCACGGCTTCGGACGAGGCATCGGCGCGATTCAGATCGGCATCCCCGAGCGCGTGATTTACATCGAATTCGAAGGCACGCCGTGGTGCCTGATCAACCCCGAAATCGAGTTTCTCAGCCCCGAAAAATTCGTTCTCTGGGACGATTGTTTCTCATTCCCCGATCTGATGGTCCGGCTGGAACGCTCCCAGTCGCTTCGGCTGCGCTTTTCAGACGCCGACGGAAAGCCGCAAACGCTTCAGGCCGCAGCCGCGTTCTCTGAATTAATTCAACACGAAATGGACCACCTGGACGGCATCCTCGCCATCGACCGCGCGCTCGACTCCAACAGCCTCTGCACACGCGATGAATGGCTGCGCCGTTACGCAAAATGAACCCGGCAAGGGCTTCACTGCGTCTTTATAGCTGTGGCAACCCTTACCGCGCCGCGCTTAATCGGTCAACTCTGGAACCGATATCAGCAGGACCGCGCTCGCACAACGCTTCCTTCGCCGTTTCGTCCTCAACCCGCGCAATGGACTGAGATCGGCCTCCACGCCGCGTGGCTCGGCCACAGCACCGTGCTGCTCAAAATCGACGGCGTCACCATTCTCACCGACCCCGTCTTCAGCGAACGCATCGGTCTGAATCTCGGGCCCCTAACGCTCGGCATGAAGCGCATCGTCGCACCCGCGCTGGTGCGCGCGCAGACGCCCCGGCCCGACATCGTCCTGCTCTCGCACGCGCACATGGATCATTTCGATTTGCCGAGCCTCCGCTCTCTGGAATCGAATCGGACTCGCGTAGTCACCGCATCGAAAACCAGCGACCTGCTGCGCGTCCCTCAATACGCAGCCGTCGATGAACTCGGCTGGGGCGATGAAGTCCGCATCGGCGACGTTGCGATTCGTGCGTTTGAAGTCCGGCACTGGGGCGCGCGCATGCACTCCGATACCTTTCGCGGCTTCAACGGCTATCTGATCGAAACCCCTCGCTATCGAGTCGTCTTCGGCGGTGATACCGCCATTACCGATTCGTTCCGGCAGTTGCGTGATTCGCGCGGCATCGATCTCGCCATCATGCCCATCGGCGCCTACAACCCCTGGATTCGCGCGCACTGCAATCCGGAGCAAGCCCTGCAGATGGCAAACGATGCGGGCGCCGAGTTCGTCCTGCCTGTTCACCACCGCACCTTCCAGCTCAGCAACGAACCTTACAACGAGCCGATCGAAAGGCTTTCGACTGCGCTCGGCCGCGACCCCCACAGACTCGCGATCGAACAAATAGGCGAGGAATTCCGTTACCCTGTATAACGGATCATGCTCCGCTCCCTGCTCGCGCTGCTTCTTTTCGTAACTGCCTCGCCCTCGGCGCAGCAGACGATGCCCACCATCGCCACAGTTCCCGCCGCCGCTCAGCCTTCGGACCATTTCAACGCGCAGGCCGCTACCGACGCCTGGATGGCGGAAATTCCGCCCGCTTCCACCGCGCGATCCGACGCTTACTTCGAAGGCGGTTACTGGCTGATCCTCTGGGATTTCCTGTACGGTGCGCTGGTTTCCATCCTTCTGCTGCAACTCGGCTGGTCGGCCGGTATGCGGGATCTCGCCGAACGCATCACGCGCTTCCGCTGGCTCCAAACCTTCCTGTATATCGTCTTTTACATCCTGCTTTCCACCCTGCTGATCTTCCCGCTCACCGTTTACGAAGGCTATTTCCGCGAACATCGATACGGCCTCGCCACCCAGACCTTCGGGCCGTGGATGGGCGATCAGTTTAAGTCCCTGCTGGTCAGCCTGGTAGTGGGCGGCGTGCTCGGGCTGGTTCTTTTTGCGATCGTGCGTCGCCTGCGCAGAACGTGGTGGCTCTGGGGCGCCGCGGCGACGATCGTACTTCAAGTATTCCTCGTCGTGATCGGTCCCGTTTATCTGCAGCCCATCTTCAACAAAATCGACCGGCTTGACGATCCCAAAGTCACGGAGCCGATTCTGCGCATGGCTCGCGCCAATGGCATCGCCGCGAAGGACGTATACAAAATCGACGCCTCGCGCCAAACCACGCGCATGAGCGCCAACGTCAGCGGCCTCGGCAGCACCATGCGGATCACCCTCAACGACAATCTGCTCAAACGCGGTTCGCCCGAAGAGATCATGTCCGTGATGGGTCATGAAATGGGCCATTACGTCCTGAACCATATCTACAAAACCGTGCTGTACCTCGTGGTCGTGATCTTCACGGCGTTTGCATGGCTGCGTTGGTCCATCGGCTGGTCTCTGGCCAGGTGGGGCGCGAAATGGCGGGTTCGCGATATCGGTGACCCCGCGATTGTGCCACTGGTTGTGCTGCTCGGCTCTATCTTCGCCTTCGCGCTGCAGCCCATCGACAACACCTGGACCCGCACCCAGGAGATCGAGGCCGACATGTACGGTCTCAACGCAGCGCGCCAGCCCGACGGCTTCGCCCAGGCGGCGATTCATCTGGGCGAATATCGCAAAATGAAGCCGGGACCGCTCGAAGAGTGGATCTTTTTCGACCATCCGAGCGGCTACAACCGCATCTACTCGGCGATGCGCTGGAAAGCGGAAAATCTCACGACGCCGGGAGCGCACTAACTTCGCAGCGGCGCAGCCGCGCACGGATGTTGCGGTCGTCCACACCGAGTTCCACCGCTCGCGAATAATCCTTCGCCGCTTCGCACCACTTGCCCTGGGACTCGAAGACCCGACCCCGGTTATATCGCGTCGAAGCGTCGTCCCGCAGGCAGATGGCTTTCGTGAGATCGGCCTCGGCCTTCTCCGCATCGCCTCTGCGGAAAAAAACGGTCGCGCGATTGGCCCACGCGTCGGCCAGCTTGGGGTCCAGCCGGATGGCCTCCGTGAAGCTTTCCAGCGCCTCCGCCGATGCTCCCTCCCCCAACTCCAGCAGACCGCGCAAACAGACCAGCCTTGCGTGCTCGGGCTTCAGCTTCAGCCCGGCCTCCACATCGGCGTGCGCAGCTTCTATCTGCCGGCGCTCAAAATGCAGGCAGCCGCGATTCGACCTCGCCTCCGCATTTTCGGGCGCCAGCGTCAGCACATACCCGTAGACGTCCACCGCTTCGTCCGTCCGTTTCAGCGCGGCCAGTACCTCCGCCCGGTTGAAGAACGACTCGGGATACGGCGGGCTCCACCTGATCGCCGCGTCGATATCGCTCAGAGCCTCTTCAAGCCGTCCCGCGCGCCGGTGCAGAATCCCGCGATCGAGCCAGACCTCGCTCACTCCCGGCTGGTGGCGCAGCAGCGTGGTGAGGTCCTCCAGCGCCCGGTCGGGCCGGCCCCATGCCGTCTGCAGGCGCGCTCGATTATGCAGCAGCAGGACGCATTCTTCATCGTATTTCTCGGGAGCGTTTTGCGCGATCGATTCGAGACCGTCTGTCAGCAGGTTGTATGCTTGCTCAAAGCGCCCCGAGCGCATTTCCACCAGCGCCAGGGTATTGCGCAGAAAAGCCAGATTCACCACGCGCGTTGACGAGGCAGGCAGCATTTCTGTGAGCGCCAGAGCCTTCTCGATCCATCGCCTCGACGCATCCAGGTCGCGCCGGGCCGGACCGTACAGACGCGCGTTCAGAATCGCCTGAGCATAGGCCACATGAGCCAGCAGGGCCGGATCTCCGCTCTGCGCCGTGGTCTCTGCACAGATTTCTTCCACCTCCCCGTAGTTCCCCAGCAGCAGAGAAGCGTAGAGCAGATTACGAGTCAACTCCGTATAACGGTGGTCCCGAGCCTCGTCGCCTGTGATCTGCCGGCCACGAATCGACCGATCCCGCGCCGCTTCGTAGTACGCAAGGTGAAGATATCGCCGGGAAGCTTCGAGCAGCGTCTCCGGATCGCCTCCGCCCTGGCCGTTGTTTAATGATCTTGTGCCGAGTGAAGCGCATTCTCGTACACGAAGAAACTCAGGATTGGCGCGGCGCTTAAGCACACCGAAAAACTCACGATCGAGCGGATCGGCTTCTTCCGCGTTCTCAAGCGACACTCCCAGACGGCTGCCGGTCTGACTGGCGAAAGCTACCACGAAATCCGTCAGGCCATGGGCAAGCCGCAGCGTCCACGAACGCGCGTTTCCTTCCCGCGAAAGCCGAAGCCACCGCGCGACATCGTCCGGCACGGCCAACTCCGCCGCCAAAGCCGGACAAACGCACAGAAGAGTAAGAAGATGAGGCTCGATCAGACCCGGTGTGTCAACTGCCCGAGGCACAAGCCACCGGATCAGTTCTCCCGCTGCTGAGTACGGACCCCGCAGGTTTCGATCGGCGTTGACCTCAAGCCATTCGAACCTCGGCACGTTGTGAACTGTCGTTAGTAGCTGTTAACGCAGACGCCGGTATCGGCCACGCCGCCCGGCGAACCCATCCCGCCGGTAACCGTCTTGAGATCTTCTTCGCCGAGTTGTTCAGCTTCAAGCTCGCCTGCGGGACTGGTCTTCGGCAGCTCAGTTGTTTTTTGTTCGGGAGTGGGCATAGGGTAATCCTTTCGTTTTTGACTACAAAGCTATTATGCGATCTTTTCCCCGCCTGTCAACTTCCGTTTTTTCCGACGACCGGCTTAGTGGCGCGTCTCGCTGTCGGCTTCGAGCTTCTTAACGCGGCTCGCGATTTCTTCTATCTGAAGGTCCAGGGCGCGGAGTGCCTCGCGGTGGCTTCTGATCTTCTGATCGGTGGGGCTCAGCCCATTTGTGGAATGCAGTAAGAAGCGCGGTTTCGGTTTTCTAGATTCTGGCGCTGATCCAGATCTTGTCTTCGTCTGAGAGTGGCATTGTGTTGCCTTTCGCTCGTAAAGAGCAGACGGACGTGCCCGCCTCCCTGCTATTTTAGCGTGCCCGCGCCTAACAGACCAGATCTTCCCGCACCAGCTTAAACCCATCCAGATTCCCCAAGATCGTCAGCGCCACCTGCTTCTGATCGAAAAAGTCCTGCGCCACTTTCTGCACGCCCTCGGCCGTCACCTTCTCGATACTCTCGACCAGTTCGTCCAGCGTGAAGAACCGCTTGAAATGCATCTCCTGCCGCGCCAGGTTCGACATGCGGCTCGAAGTCGATTCCAGCCCCAGCATCAGCGAACCCTTTAAATGATCCTTAGCGCGCCGCAACTCTTCGGGCGGAACGATATTCTCCTTAAGCGACGCAAACTCCTTCAGAACCGACTCCACCACCAGCCGCGCCGATTCAAGCGAAGTCCCCGCATAGACTGCCAGGCATCCCGTATCCGTATACGGGTTGAGTTCCGAAAAAACCGAATAAGCCAGCCCCTGGCGTTCCCGAATATTCTGAAACAGCCTTGAGCTCATGCCCCCGCCCAGCACCGTATTCAGCACGTAGCAAATAAAACGGTCTTCGTGCGAGATCGGATAGCACGGAACGCCCAAACACACGTGCACCTGTTCCAGTTCCTTCTTAGATCTGAGCGCAATCCGCGCATATGTCGCAGGCGCGTCCAGAGCGGGCACCGGACCCGCCGGTTTCACATTCTCGAACCGCTCGCCGACAATGCCCACCAGCCGCTCGTGCGTAAGGTTGCCCGCCGCCGTAACCAGAAGATTCTCAGGCGTGTAAACCTGCTGGTAATAGTCCCGAATCATCGTCTGCGAAAACTTCTTCACGGTCTCGCGAGTACCCAGAATCGGTTTGCCCAGCGCATGGTCTTTCCAGAAATTCCCCGAAAAAATCTCGTGGACCAGATAATCTGGGTTATCCGCGTCCATCTTGATCTCTTCGAGGATCACGCCTTTTTCCTTCTCAATGTCCTCGTCGCGAAACAGTGGGTTCAGCACAAGATCGCTCAGCACATCCATCGCGATCGGCAGATGCTCGTCCAGAACCTTGGTGTTATAGCAAACCATCTCTTTCGCCGTGAAAGCGTCGAGATTGCCGCCCAGTGAATCGACCGACCGCGCGATATCCTCGGCCGACCGCGTCGACGTCCCCTTGAACAGCATATGTTCAATGAAATGAGAGATGCCGTTTTGCTCCGCGTTTTCGCGCCGGGAACCAGTGCCGATCCAGACCCCGACAGACACCGAACGGACGTGCGGCATCGCTTCCGTGATGACTTTAATGCCGTTGGGAAGCGTTGTCGTCCGGATGTCGCGCTCGGGTGCCACTGCTTGCGCGAGCTCCTGAGAGGTAGATGTCAACGTGATTGGGCCTTCCTCGTTTGTACCATTTCAGCAAGGCTTTCGGCTATGGGCGAAACCCGTGTTAAGCTGGTATCAATGCCGCAAGCTCTTGTAGGAATGGAACTTAGCGAGCTTCAGCAGGCTCTTCCTCCAGGCCAGCCGGCTTACCGCGCTCAACAGATCTATCGGGCTATTTATCACCAGAAGGTCTCGGACCTGGTTCAGATCACGACTCTGCCTGCTGGTATCCGTAACGAACTCGTAGCCAGCGCCGAGTTGGGATTGCCCCAACTGAGCTCGCGATTCGAGTCGATCGACGGCACCCGCCGCTATCTTCTTGCCCTCGCCGACGGTCGCACCGTCGAGACCGTCCTCATGCCCGAAGGCGACCGCGATACCGTCTGCATTTCCAGCCAGGTCGGCTGCCCGGTCGACTGCAAGTTCTGCATGACCGCGCTCATGGGGCTCGAACGCTCGCTCACCGCCGGGGAAATCGTGGGCCAGGTTTTGTTCGTCGCGCGCGACAACGGACTATTGGTGAACGAGAAGCGTTTCAATATCGTAATGATGGGCATGGGCGAGCCGCTGCTCAATCTGGCGAATGTTCTGAAAGCCACCCGCATCCTCGTCGACCCGCAGGCGGTCGGCATCAGCGAACGGCGCATCACCATTTCCACTTCGGGCATCATTCCGCGCATTGAAGAACTGGGTAAAGCCGAGATACGCCCGAAGCTTGCGATCTCCCTCAACGCCTCCACCGAAGAAACCCGGCAGCAACTCATGCCGATCACCCGCAAGTGGCATTTGAAGGATCTGATGGAAGCCTGCCGGGCCTACCCCTTGCGCGCCTGGGAGAAACTGACCTTTGAATACGTTCTGCTGAAGGGCGTCAACGATACCGATGCAGACGCGCGCCGAGTCGTGAAACTGCTGGCGCATATAAACTGCAAAGTCAATCTGATCGCCCTGAACCCCGGTCCGGGAATTCCGTTCGAAACTCCGCTGCCCGAGCGCGTCGCTTCGTTTCAGGAGATTGTGAAGCGGGCCGTTCCCTGCTTTATCAGGCGTCCCCGGGGTCTGGATATTTTTGCGGCCTGCGGGCAGCTCAAGAGAATCAACGCATGACAGTTACGATTTCGCATAAGAAGACCCAGGCCGAAACCATCCGCATTGTGGACAAAGGCGCCGACAAGCTGTTCACCGGTGCCGCCGGGCCGTCCGTCGAGATTACCGATCAGACCAAAGAGTGGATCGGTAACGTCATGCACTTCTCATTCAACGCGAAGTTCGGCTTTATTTCAGTCCCG
>Ga0302319_10022722_pt1 | contig 11228 bp, 4 predicted proteins | sample Bog_T0_2_FD_203319 | JGI IMG/M metagenome (GOLD analysis project Ga0302319, IMG submission 203319) | Peat permafrost microbial communities from Stordalen Mire near Abisko, Sweden - Bog_T0_2 | ecosystem: Environmental > Terrestrial > Soil > Wetlands > Peat | place: Sweden: Abisko, Stordalen Mire...
TGCCATTGTGCGGCGGTCAACGGCTCAGTCAGGCAAATCAGCGAGTACACGGGCAACAATGCGCGATGCAGTTTTGGCAGCCTAGTCAGGTATGCTTCACCAGCCAGCACAATGCCTTTCGTAGCGAAGATTTCGCCAGCATCCGTCAGCAACCGTGGCCGTGTTCCTCCATGGAATTCCATGACCTTGGTCTGTTCATAGAGCGCACCGCCATGCGCTTCGACTGCGCGTGCCAAGCCGCGCACCAACCGTCCCGGGTGGAGGCTGGCTCCATCGGGAGTGTAGAGGCCGCCATGAACATCGGTCACGTGCACGCGCTCGGCGACTTCGTTGGGGCTTAGGAAACTGTAGTGATCCGCAAGGCCGAGGCGCTCGTATGCTGCCAGCGATGACTTGAGAGCAGGAACCTGATGAGCACCGCGCGCGACAGTCAATGTGCCGCAAGCGCGGAAGCAGGCGTCAATTGTCTCGCGTTCGCAGACTTCGTGAATCTCATCCACCGCCGACTGCAACGCCAACAGCACAGCACGCGCAGCATTGGGGCCGTATCGTCTCGTCATTGCCCCCGCAGATAAGGGAAAGCGTGGAGAACACCAGCCGCCATTCCTGCCGGAAGCGCCGTAGCCGGCAATTTCCCGCTCCACCACCGTGACGCGCAGGCTTGGATTGGCTCGCAGCAAATAGTAGGCTGTCCAAAGGCCGGTGAACCCAGCGCCCAAAATGGCGACATCTACTTCGCACGAACCCGCGAGGGCTGGGCGGGGAGCGAGGGATTCGCCTGCGTCCTCAAGCCAAAAGCTAAGGTCCTCATAGGGCCTTGTCATGCGACGGACGCTCCTTCCAAATTTACCCGGCGAGCAGCCAACCGGCGACAAGCGCTAGGGCAATTCCGAGGCCTTCGCGCGGCGAGATTTTCTCATGCAGCAAGAGGATGCTTAAGGCAATCGTCACGACCGGGTACAGCGATGACAAGCCGATAATGGTAGAGACTTTACCCTTTTCAATCGCCGCGAAGAAGAAAAGAAATCCGACGAAGTTGATAAATCCGGCGGCAACCGACCAGCCGAAACCAACCGGCGTGTGTTGAATTTGGAATCGCTCCATGACCAGCACCATGAGGGCAAAAGCCACCACGCCGACGGCCTGAAAGAGCAGCGTCTGCCGCGGGCGGGAGTAGTTCGAGGCGAGCTTGCTGAAGACTCCCCACAGTCCCCAGCACAACAGCGTTAACAGGGAATAGATGACCCAGGGCTTCATCGACACCGCCTTTCGGAAGGATGGAGTTGCTTGGAGCTGCTCGATTTGAATTTGCAATTTAAAGTGCAACGGCAGCAGTGTGTGATCTCCGCGACTCAGTACCACCCGATCGGCTTCTCGCTCAGGTTGATGTGGACCTGCTTGGTTTCGAGATACTCCTCGATCCCCCATGGGCCCAGTTCGCGTCCCACGCCGGATTGCTTATACCCGCCCCAGGGAGCCTCGACGCATGTCGGCTGCATATGATTCACCCATACAATGCCGGCGCGCAGTTTCTTGACCACGCGAAATGCCTTGTATATATCGCGCGTCCACACTGCGGCAGCAAGGCCGTAGGGCGAGTCGTTCGCGATGCGAACTGCGTCGGTTTCTGCCTCAAACGGGATCACGGTCGCAACCGGTCCAAAGATCTCTTCGCGGGCAATGCGGGCGCCATTATCCACGTCGTAGAAGATCGTCGGTTCGATATAAAAGCCCTTGTCGAAAGCTGCCGGCCTTCCGCCGCCTGAAGCGAGCTTCGCTTCGGCCTTGCCAACTTCAAGATAGCGCGTGACTCGGTCGTACTGTTCCTTGCTGACCACAGGCCCCATCTTGCTCTCGCGATCCATCGGGGGTCCCAGGCGAATGGTTTTGGCCTTGGCCGCAATTGCCTCAACAAAGTCTTTGTAGATTTTCTTTTCAACCAGAATGCGGCTTCCCGCCGAGCAAACTTCGCCCTGATTGATAAAAATGCCGAACAGTGCACCGTCCACCGATGCCTCCCAATCCGCATCCGCGAAGAATATGTTGGGAGACTTGCCGCCCAGTTCCAGTGTCACCCGCTTCAAGGTGTCGGCCGCTCGCTTCACAATGCTCTTGCCCACCTCGGTGCTGCCTGTGAAGGCGATCTTGTCCACTAGCGGGTGGTCGACGATCGGTGCGCCACAGGTTTCACCAAAGCCGTTGACGATGTTGACAACGCCTGGTGGCAGACCGGCCTCATCGAACCATTGCGCTAGCATGAGCGCTGTTAATGGCGTCTGTTCAGCAGACTTCAACACACAGGTACACCCCGCGGCCAGGGCAGGAGCCAGCTTCCAGGCAGCCATCAGCAGCGGATAGTTCCATGGCACAATCAATCCCGCAACGCCGATGGGCTCCTTCAGAGAGAGGCTTAATGCGTTCGCGGAAACAGGATTTACAAGGCCTGGAATCTTAGTCGCGAGGCCTGCGTAGTATTCAAACACCTCTGCAACGGCGTCGATGTCGCCCTCGGCTTCGACGATCGGCTTTCCTGTATTGATCGCCTCAACCTCGGCAAGCGCCGCTAGTTCGGCGCGCACCTTGGCAGCAAGATTGAAGAGCACCCGCGCCCGGCTCATTGGCGTCGATTCCGCCCAGGGTCCGTGGTCAAAGGCGCGCCGAGCTGCCCGCACCGCCAGGTCCACTTCGGCAGCACCCGCTTCCGCCACATGGGCCATTACTTCCTCAGTGGAGGGATCAATGACCGCAAAGGTCTTCCCGCCACTGCCCGTCCACTCGCCATCTATATAAAGCTGATAAACACCGTCCGCGGACTTCATACTGCTGCCCATACGCCTCCAATTTGACCGACGCTGCAGTTCCAAATTGCCCGGATGCTCAAACTCAACAGGTTTTGAATGAATATCATGGAGTGCTTCAACTTTCAATACAATATCCTCCAAGACTAGGAGGTAAGGGTGCAAACGGCGTATCAGGTCCTTCAGCAAGAGGGTGCAGAGTGATGGGCAGGTCGAGTTCGAGATCGCTCGGTTCCTGCACGTTACTTAGCAGAATGCATGGTTCATTCTTCACCGTCGCAACTCTATTGCAACGGCTCCCTGATGATGTTGGACGGCCGTGTTGGCGAAGTCAAAGCGGATTAGATTTTCGGCGGCGGTAAGGCCCGCATTGCGCGCATACCAAGTTGTGAGCGCCGCATGCGCGGAACCACAGGCGAGGAGAAGATTCCCTTGATTCCCGCAGATTACGCTTGGAATCGCGGGCTGGCCGTTGTGACGATCTCATTCCGATCATTAGCCGAGTTTTAGCTAGTGGATAGGGAAAACAGCAGACGGGGCTCTTTGATTTTAGAAGAGTTTCATATACTCCCTCAGTGCATATTTGTCAGCGTCGGACAGTTCCGCACCGTAAGTATGGCCACGGTCCTGCACAAAGTCAGGAGCGTTGTCCAAAAGCAGGAATAGCGGATTCATGGCACCGGACCCCGTGATTTGGCATAACAGGTTGTCCAGGAACCTGGCTCGCCCCAAGGGCTCGTGCGGCGCCACATGGAGGTTTGCTATCAGGTCTATCGGTGTGTTCCTTGCCACGCAGACGCTGTGACCATCCTCGAACTCGAACCGGCTTCTCTCTGTTGTTCGGCTAATTGAATTGAGCCCTGGACGGCGCTCCGGCGAGAGCAGCATAGTCATTGCGCTCTCATAGGCTGCAAGTCTTCCAGCCACAGATGGATCGCCGTTATACAACCCAACGGAATTGTTATGCAGGAACGGAGCTGTCGCCCATATATTCGCCAACGACGGAGTGCGATAGTATCCCCGTCCACCTGTCGCCTCCACAGGAAGCAGGCGCAGCGATGGATAGAGCGGATCGACGAGCCCGGTTACCAGGACAGGAGGGGAGGTCTTATAACTCTCCGAGGAGAATTCCTCCCAGATCTGGCCTTTCTCAGCATTCGACGCCAACGCGCGTTCTGCGTTGGTGCTAATTTCTGACACTGGATATTTTTCGTCGTCAGAGAGAAAGTTCCCTTCCAGAAAATCCTCTCGCAGTACTGCCCCCCTGAACCACTGAGCCTTCGAACCCTCATAGCCGGCCGGCGGCTGTTTGCTGGAGTGGCATCGTGCGCAGTTCTCCGCAAACACGATTTTTCCTCGCCTCAGGACCGCTTCGTCCTTTGGAAGGTATTGAGTCCCGCTGTCAGCTTCCGCCAAATGCAGCGGCGCCAGCGTACGAAGGAAAGCTTCCAGGCCTTCTAGCCGGGCCACGGTTGCAGTGAAGCTTTCATTGCAAGGAGTACTTACTTGCCGAGCACGCTTCACATCGAATGGCGATTGCGCCTTCTTAAGGCCATAGACGGGGTCATGCAGTGACGTCCAAACATCCGCGCATAGACCGATATTGAAGTATCCGCGGAGGGCAGCGCACGCCGTATCGTTCACACCGGGCTTCTCAGTGGGATCGTCGAGACAACTCGCGCCTACTGAGTCCGCGCCATCCTTCAACACATTGAACACCCGTCGCACGCTGCCGTCGGCCATCACTTCTTTGTGCATTGGGCGAAAGTTCAAATTCGCAATGTTGTTAATTGCGCCGGCGTTATCAATATGGTCTGTGGCCACCTGCGAAGTGTCCGACGTCCCCGGCGGCTCGGCATGCGCGACCTGCCAACGAAAGTCGCTGGGCTTCAGTTCACGCGTCGCTGGATACTTCGATGTATTGAAGACCTGCTCACGGAAGTACTGGTTTCCAACCCCGGGATGAAGATTCCGCCATGTCGGGTGCTCCGGGTCTGCAGGAGGATGCAGCGGGTTGAAGCCCACATGGCAAAAGCCGCAGGCCACTCCGATGAGAAATGGAGGCTCGACCTTCGCTGGATCAGCGAGATAGTTAGCCAAGCTCCACGTCTTCGGATCGAATTTCGGGTTCCTGAATCGCCGCAGACCAATGATGCCAGCTGGCTCCCCCACAGGCCCCGTGGCGTCTTCGCGAATGCAGGTATCAAGCCATAACCCATATTGGTCTGGAGCATTCGCCTGCGTGCAGTCCGGATCGTTCATCACTCCGAATCGCTTGAAACGCTCGCCTCGATATCGCGAATCGACGGCCTGGAGGAGATCTACTGTGCCGTGCGTTCGCACAGCCAGAATTCGCCACAGCTCTTGATCGCCCACAACATTCCCTTGAGCATCCACATCGCCACCGGTCCAGCGATACCAGGTGTCTCGCCCTTGCCGCTGCAAGGTCGTGAGCTTCGCGTTACCAGCCTCGTAACAGTTTTCTCGGCCGCGCGGACACGCTTCGGAATGGTCGCTGGCTGCACCCACAATACTTTTTGGAACGTAAGCGGTAACAGCCACAAGGCAGAACAGAAGCAGAGCCTGACGCTGAGACATCGTATATCTCCCAACATCCAGCATCTCTTACGGCAACGGTTGCCGGCGGCAGGTCGTGACACTTCCTGAAGTGTCCTATTCTTAATTGCCTTTTCGCTCATTAGAAACGAGAATCCCTTGGGACCAAATGCGCGTCGCAAGGGGGCACCCAACTTTTCATCCCCGTGGGTTGGCAGAGCAGAGGGCTTGAGCGAATCCAGAGTTGGGGTGCGCTGATGTGCTCTCCGTATACTGTCGCTCTGGTTTAGGGGTGAACGTAAGTCCTTTGTTTTGAAAATTGGTTGGGCGCCGTTTTACGTAAGTCCTTTGTTTTAAAGGGCATTTTTGACGTAACATGTTTGTTTTCAATGCGATGAGATGAAAACCGTACTTGGGGCATTTTTTCAGGCGGCGAGACGTCTTGGTTTCTTCTGTCGTAAGGGCTTCTTTGGTGGCTTCTTGCTCGATCTTTCTTCATTGTGCGCCAAAGCGGGGAAATGAACTGCAAAGTGAGAGAAGAATATTTTGATTGCGGCCGATGGGCGGCGCATCATGGCGGCATCCGACCGCAGAGGGTTTTGGAGGGTGCTCTGCGCGCTATTCAATGCGTAGAGCCTGGACGGGGTTGATGGATGCTGCACGGCGAGCCGGAATGATTCCCGCTATGCAAGCTGCGAGGGCCAGCACACCGATGGCTCCGGCCATCACAGACGTGTTGACGCTGGTGATCTCATACAGCTGTGATTTGACGTAACGTACACAGAAGATTGCGACGGGAATGCCGATGGCAAGTCCGATGAGTGCCTGCAGCATGGCACCGCGCATGACCATGCCGATGACGCGAATGCGTTGTGCGCCAAGGGCCATGCGGATGCCAATCTCCGGCGTGCGGCGGACAACGGTGTAGGAGGTGACGCCGTAGAGGCCGATGGCGGCGAGCAGCAGGGCGAGCAGGCCGAAGAGCGAAGTGAGGCGGGCGATGAGGCGCTCCTCGATAAAGCGGTCGTCAATCTGCTGCTGGAAAGTCTGGAACTTCACGATGGTGAGGTTTGGGTTGATGCTTGCCAGGGAATCGCCGACGATCTTTTCAAACCCGGGGATGGGCCGGGCGGTCTGGATGACCAGGGCTCCGGCGTACATGGATTGGTCTTTTTCCAAGGGATTCTCGGGATCGTTGGGGATGCCGGCCGGCTGAGTGAGGGGAAGAAAGTACATGGCATGGTTCTTCCAGTAAACGCTGGTGTAGGTGGTGTCTTCCACCACGCCGACGATTTCATGCGCTCCATCCTGAGGGGTCTTGGCGACGCCAGAAAAGCCAAAGCGATGGCCGATTGGATTGCGGTTGCCGAAGAACTGCTTGACGAATTCCTGGTTGACGACGGCGACGGGTGGCCCATTCAGCTTGTCCTGCGACTCGAAGCCGCGGCCCATGACGACGTGCGTGCCGACGGAGTCGAAGTACTCCGGAGTGCCTTTCACCCAGGAAGCCCCTTTATTGATGTCGTTTTCTCCCTGAATTTTCACGCCGGAACCCCAGTTGTTCTCCTCCATGGGCGTGTAGGTGGCGAGGCCGACTTTGAGAACGCCTGGAGTCGCGTGGAAGCGGTCAACGATGGTCTGGTAAAGAGGCTCGACCTCTGTGTTTTTATAGCCGGCCGCTTGTGGGTTGATATGGGCGATATAGCGATTTGTTGCATTCAGCTTCATGTCGACGTTCTCAGCCTTGTTCAGGCTTTGCGCAAAGAGGCCAGCGGCGACAAGAAGCACGAGGGAGAGAGCGGCCTGCAAAACCACCAAGGCGCGTTGCAGGAAGGAAGCTCCCTGAGCGGTGGTGCGGGCATTTGAGCGCAGGGCTTCAGCGGGCTGGGTGCGCGCGGCCATCAGCGCCGGGGCCAGGCCGAACAGAACCCCGGTAAGGAGCGAAAGCGCGAAGGAATAGCCGATGACGAGGGGCGAGGGCGAAGCATTGACCGGCATGTTGTGTTGGTCAGGGAAGGCGAGCGCCAACAGCGCATGTGCTCCGAGGTAGGAGATTAGAAGCCCGAGCAGGCCGCCCAGAGCGGAGAGGAGCACGCTTTCCGTAAGCAGTTGGCGGACGATGCGGCTGCGCTGAGCGCCGAGGGCTGCGCGGATGCAGAGCTCCCCACGGCGGCTCATGCCGCGAACGAGCAGCAGATTAGCGATGTTGGCGCAGGCGACGAGAAGGACGAGGGCGGCGATCCACTGCAGCAATTTGAGATGGTCCTTGTAGTCGTCCTGCATGTTCTGGATGCCGCCCCCTCCGGGTGTCAACACCACGTGTGTGTTGGGAAGGACCTTCTGGGCACGCTGATCGGTAAAGGTCTTGAGCGGTGCAAATTCCTGTTTGAGGAGCGCGCTGGCCTTGGCCTGGAGTGCGGGGATGGAGGTTCCAGGCTTGACGCGGCCTATGATGTACGCCCATTGCTCGTCGGGATCGTTGAAGTACGGCGCACCGATGACTGGGTCCATCGTGTTCATGGGAAGGAAGTACTTGGGCGGATTGGTGTCGACACGATCGCCGTAGAAGCCCTTGGGAGCTACGCCGATGATCGTGGCCGGCTTGGTGTTGATGTAAAAGATGCTGCCGACAACGGTCGGGTCGCCTGCGTAATCCTGTCGCCAGGCGTCGTAGCTCATAACGGCGGTGGTGGGGGCGCCTTTCTGGTCGTCAGTGTCCATGAAGAGGCGGCCAGCTGCAGGCGATAGTCCGAAAACGCGGAAGTAATTACCGGAGACGAAGGTGCCCACCACGGATTTGGCAACGGTCTGCCGGCCCGCGCGGCGGACAGTAACGGGACGCCAGGCGTAGCCGGATTCCATGGCCGCAAGCTCTTCAAACTCCGGCAGATTCTTCTTGAACATGTAATAGGTGTCTGTGGCGAAGAGTGAGTAGTCTCCATTGTCGTGCCAGCCGCCGTTGACGCAGCAATCATCCTCGTCGCCGATGCGGATCAGGGTTTTGGGATCGGTCACCGGGAGGTTACGGAGCAGGATGGCATTGACCAGTGTAAAGATGGCGGAATTAGCGCCGATGCCGAGGGCGAGCGTCAATAGCACAGTGGTCGTAAAGCCCGGTGTCTTGCGCAACTGGCGAAATGCGTAGCTGAGATCCTGGATCAAAACCCTCATGCGACTCTCCTCACACACCCGAACATGTTACACGGTGTAGCACTTCGAATGCCAATTGCCGCTCAATCTAACCTGCGTGACTGCATATAGATGCCTGTGTTGTCCTGGAAGGGACGGAGGGACCTGATGTCCGGATGCGAGAATGCGTGTTCGAATTTGAACAGCATCTATTTGACCGTCAGACCGTGACTGTTCCACACCAGGGACGCACATCCCGATTGCCCTGACAGATTTAAATCAACTTGCCAAAGGAGCCTTCTTGGGGCATGGTAATTCTTAGCACTCCTGGGGGGGGGCTTTCCCTGCTTCATGGATTCAGTAACTTTTGACCTTAGCGCGGAGATCGTCCGCCAATAGCTAAACCTTCTCAGTTCGCTGCAATGCCGGCAACCTCCCCGCGGCAGGATGGTTGGTATGTTGAGTCAGCATCGAGTTTGTTCGTGGGTGCGAAGTGGTCCAGCATGGTTTCGAAAGTCTGCGGGACGCACAATTTGGCTGAGCTCCGTCTTGGGGCTCTGCTCGGCTTGCATCGCGTTGCAGCCTCAGCAAATGAATACCGGTATCGAAGCACCGCTCCTTGGCCTTGCGGCGAATGAGACTCGTGCATTGACTTTGGAACCCGGGCATCCCCAAAGCTTTACCCTCACCGTGCCGGCCGGCCGGATGACCCTGCTCACCCTTGAACAGAAGATGGGCATGTCGGGGATGATTGCGACCTGCCGCGAACCGTCCGATGCAGCCGAGGAGCCCCTGGCTTACATGAGCGATGGCGGAGTGGGCAGTCAAGTGCGGCTAGCCCTTTTCGGCACCGATCATGAAATCGCATATACGGTAACCTTCAAGACGCGGGAAAAGCGACGGCCTTCGGAAGCGGAGCTTTCGCTGACACCGCTTATAGCCCCTAGGGATGCAGACCGCGCACTGGCCCATGTCGAGGCCGAATATGCGCGAGCTGAAGCAATCAGGCGCGGCATTTTGAAAGGCGACACAGCGGAGGCCGCGAATCTCTACGATGCAGCGATTGGAGAGGCCTCGAAACTGCGGGGTTCTGTCAGTGTGGTAACGAGCCAAGAGAGTCTTGAGCGGAGGGCCTGGATAGGCAAGGCACGACTCCTGATGTATCGCGAAGAGGACTATCTGGGAGCCGAAAAGGCCGCGCAGCGAGCGGTGAACATCGCACAAGAGAACCAAAATGCCTCACTCGCAGAGGCGGCCGAGATGGCGCTCGCATGGAAGACTTATTCCTCGGCATTGGCCTTGCTGAATCGTTACGACGAAGCCGTGGATGCAGGCCGCCGGGCACTCACTCTCTACGAACAGACTGGCGATGAATACTGGCAGGGAGTGGTCGTCGGCAATCTTGCATTCGTCTATCGCGAGACTGGGCAGACGGCGAAGGCCATGGAAGCCGCTGAGCAGTCGTTGCGACTTGCTGAGAGACAGAAGGACGACTATGGCCGGGCTTTTGCGCTCTCGGCCGAAGGAGCGATTTCCCAGGGGAGCGGTGATTACCAGGCTGCGCTGGACCGCTACTACCGCGCTCTCGATGTGCTTGAAGTGTTGAAGACGTCTATGCCGCATTCACAGGTTGAGGGGGAGGTATGGAGCAATGTTGGCGAAATCTATGCCGATCTGGGCGATTGGGAACAAGCGGAAAACGCCTATCGACACGCACTGCCTGTGCTCCAGGCTACCTCAGACGGCGTTAACGAAATAGAAGTAGCGGGGCGGTTGGCGGGAGCTGAGATTCATGCCGGAAAACTGGATGCGGCGAAAGCAGACTACCAGGTCGCCATCAAGAGGGCTGACGAACTGGGATTGCAGCGGCAGAAGTCCCATTTGCTGACCGGATTGGCTCGCGCAGAAGCTGCATTGGCAGAAGAGCAGGCAAAACCGGAGAGCCAGTTTGCGGCTGCGAGCGCGCTGTTTAAACAGGCTGAGGCGACAGCGCGGGCGATTCACCAGATAGACGGCGAGGCTGAAGCACTTGCAGGGCAGGGGGATCTGCTGTCAATAGCCGGAAAGAGAGCTGAAGCGCGGTCAGCGTACATGCGCTCCGCAGAGTTGTGGAATGAGATTCCGAACAATCTGGAAGCAGCGCGGGCTGGCGCAAACCTGGCGCGTCTGGAAAGGCTGGATGGACAACTTGACCAGGCTCGTAGGCAGATCTTCGCGGTACTGGACCAAGTAGAAAAAGCGAGGGCAACACTAGCATCCGAATCGCTGCGGACCGCGTATTTTTCGTCACGGCATTCGTTTTACGAACTCGCTGTCGATGTGCTGATGGACCTGGACGCTCGTACCCCCGGTCGAGGGTATGCCGCACAGGCATGGGAGGTTGCCGAGCGAGCAAGAGCCAGAACTCTGCGGGATGAGCTTGCGGCGGGGGCAAAGGCTTCGGAACTCGACGAGAAACAGGAAGCCCTGGAACTTCGTATCCGAGAGTCGGAGGATCGCCTGGCTCACCTGGGCACGACGAAGGAGGATGCTGCAAAAGCCGAGGAAGCCGGACGAGAGTTGCACCAGTTGCTGCTGGAAGCGGACCGTGCGGCCCAGGAGGCACGCAGCCGTCGGCAGGAGGGCGCAGTCAGCGCAGAGCCGCGGAGCGCAAGCGCCACCGGACTCGGGTCCGTTCAAGTAGAAATAGCGATACCTGAGCCGAGAGGTGGCGAGTCAACGGAGTTGAATGCCAGCGTGCAGCAG
>Ga0302319_10022723_pt1 | contig 11228 bp, 3 predicted proteins | sample Bog_T0_2_FD_203319 | JGI IMG/M metagenome (GOLD analysis project Ga0302319, IMG submission 203319) | Peat permafrost microbial communities from Stordalen Mire near Abisko, Sweden - Bog_T0_2 | ecosystem: Environmental > Terrestrial > Soil > Wetlands > Peat | place: Sweden: Abisko, Stordalen Mire...
CGACGTCCACTTCGCTGCGCGACTCCACGACCAGTTCGCGGTGCGGCTCCTGCACGGTGAAGATCGAAAGCCGGTTGCCGAAAAAATCCACCCGCTCCGAGCGGGTGACAGGCATGGGAGAGATCACCACTTCGCACTGTGCCGACTGGCGATGGGGCAGCGACCGGGGTATCAGGCAGGCTACGTGGTTGCCCACGGACACCGGGTACTTATAGCGGTATGTGGTCCGGTGAGTGATCTTGTATTGCATGGGGATTACTCGCCTATGGTCACGGGCAACACGCGCGCGTGGCTGAAGTAGGTGCTCGACAGGTTGTTCGACCAGGTAGGCAGCATCATCTCCAGGCCGCGCAGGTACTTCTCCAGATGCGCAAGCCCGGCAGAATCTTTCTTTGCCACGTCGACTCCGGGCAGCGGGTAGCTCATCCGGCCCAGGTCGAAGCCGCGCAGCTCGGCGATGGCTTGCTGCATGGCTTTCAGATCCTCAGGGACGGTACGCGGGAGCTTTTCATACAGTTCCAACAGATGGCTGAGTTGAAAATCCAGCGAGCGCGGGTTCTTCTCGTCGGACATTAAAACATCCAGCAGGGCCAGAGGCTGCAACGTCGTGTAATACCGCGTTCGGTAGGCCATGGAGCTGTCGGCGACCTCCAGCAGGCATTCCAGCAGCGGCCAATCCTGCTCGGCCAGCGGCGTGGTGACTTCCCGCAGCTGCCTAGCCGCAAAAATCGCCCGCTCCAGCCTGCGTCCAATGCTAATGAAGAGCCATCCGAGACCCCGATTGACATTCTCACGCTCCATTCCTGAGAAGGCGGAAAGCAACTCCAGGCAGGCGGTCAGGATCGCCGGATAGTCGAGGAAGGGAGTAGAAGCTTCGACGGGAGTGAAGATTGGAATAGAATCCCGCAGCTTCACGATCAGAAAGGTCATATCTGCCGACAAACGCTCCCGCACCCGCCCCCCTACCCGCGCTGCTTCGCGGAGAGTCGAGGCTAAGCTGTCCGGGCGCTTGACATCCGTGAGAAGGGAGATCAATTCGGACTCCAGCTCAGCCGCATCGAGCCGTTTTGCCTTTGCCTTCGGCAGCTTGCTATAGCGCGTCTCCAGGCAGCCATGCAGGCGCAGCAGGCAGCCAAATTCTGCCGCGTCCGCCAGACGCACCCGGGGAATCATGGTTCGTACGATGCGGGCGATATTCTCTGCCCGCTCTACATAGCGTCCCAGCCAGAAGACATTGTCCGCCAGTCTGCTTGGCACAGCTCGCTCGGCACGCTGCAATTCCACCGGCTGGCCTCGCGGGCGCAAGAGGCTGAAGGTGTCCACCGGGCTATCCCACAGTACCCACGCATCCTTGCTGTGGCCGCCGCGCTGCATGGAGACCACGGAACCCCTTCCGGTTCCATCGGCTGCATCATCGCCTTCGGCCACGCGCACCAACCCGCCCGGAATCGCCATCCAGCCGGTACCGGTGTTGAGCACATACGCCCGCAGCACCAGGCTGCGCGAATCCAGATGGCCGTTCTCCCACACTGGCGCTGTCGAAAGCGTCACCTTCTCCTGCGCAACATACTCATGGGGCCGCGCTCGCAGCCGTTCGGCCAGCTTGCTCTTGTCCGCCGGGGAAATCTCTGCGCCAAAGACGGGTTCCATGCTGCCTGAGACGCCGCCAGCGGGAAAGGCCGGCTTCACCACGACCTGCTCCAGATGCTCCAGCACCCAATCGAGCGCGTAGGCTTGCCCGCACCACCAGGTCGCCACCGAGGGCAACTTGAGCTTTTCGCCGAGCAGGTGCTGCGCCAAACCCGGCAAAAATGGCATCACCGCCGCAGTCTCAATCAGCCCGCTGCCCAGTCCATTGGCCACCTGGACATTGCCGGCCACAATCGCATCCACCAGCCCCGGCACGCCCAGGAGCGAGTCGCTGCGCAGCTCCAGCGGATCGCAAAAGCTATCGTCCACGCGGCGCAGGATCACGTCCACCTGCTCAAGGCCCGCGACGGTCTTGAGAAAGACGCAGCGGTCCCGCACCGTCAGATCCGCGCCTTCCACCAGCGTAAAGCCCAGATAGCGAGCAATATACGAGTGCTCGAAGTAAGTCTCGTTAAAGGGACCCGGCGTCAGCAGCACGATTCTCGGGTTGATCTTGCCCGAGAGACTGGACAATGCGTCCCTTTGCGCCCGAAAGAACGGCGCCAAGCGCAGAACTTCGGAAGTGCGAAAGAGATCTGGCAAAATATCCGAGACAATCGTACGGTTTTCCAGCGCATATCCACTGCCCGAAGGCGCCTGCGTGCGGTCCGCAAGTACCCACCAGCGGCCTTCGGGAGATCGCGCGAGATCCACCGCCAGCATATGCAGATAGCTATGCGCCGGTACTGCTACGCCCACCAGCGGCCGCAGGAATGCAGGGTTGGCGTAGAGCAGCGCCGCGGGGAATTGGCCGCCGGTCACGAGGTCCTGCCGGCCGTACAGGTCTTCCAGCACTAGGTTCATCAACTGCGCCCGCTGTACGATTCCCGCCTCGATAAACCGCCATTCCTGCGCCGGGATCAGGAACGGCATCAGGTCGATCTTCCATGGCCGGTCCGCGCCCTGCGGGTCGCCGTAGATGTTGTAGGTGATGCCGTTTTCGCGAATACGCCGCTCAGCCAGTGCCCATCGCCGCCCCAGCTCCTCCTCGCCAATCTCCTCCAGCGACTCCATCAGATGCCGCCAGTGCGGCCGCGGCGTCACTCCATCGGCAGACAGCTCGTCGTACGCCGCGCCGAAGCGGAGTGGAGTCTGGTAGAGGTCGACAGTCATGAATCCGCCCCGGCAGAAATCTCGCCGTCTACTGGTCCCAAGGCCACATAGTCTGTCGTGCTCCGAGTCAGGGGCAGCCGTAGATCGAGCGTCATCGGGAAAACCGGATTGATCTCCGGCGCGGGAATCGCGATGCTCGCGGGAAGGCTTTGAGCAATCTGGAATCGCTCGTTCCGCCGCGCCTCCGCTTCTTCCGCATTTGCCGGACGTCCGTTGTAAAGCATTCCCTGCGGATGTGCGACGAAGTACGTACACTGCGCCACGCTTTTCGCATTCCACGTATCGATCAGGTCGAAGACCAGCGGCGCGTGAACCGGAACGGTTGGATGCAGCGACTTCGAGAGCCGCCGCGCCCGGTAGCGGACGCCGGCAATCGCTTCACCCGCTGTTCCAGCCGGCGTCAGCGGAATACGCCGTCCGTTGCATGCCACTACATAGCGGCCTTCAGTCACAATGCCTGAAAGCTTCACCTGCAATCGCTCCATCGAGGAGTCGACCGTTCGCACCGTGCTGCCGGAGACTGTCTCTTCAGCGAGCACATTCCACGGCTCAAGCGCATGGCGCAGCTCCAATTCCAGGCCGTCGGCCGAAACTGACCCGAGCCTGGGAAAGCGAAACTCAAACTGCGCTCCGAACCACTTTTCTTCCAAGGCAAACCCCGCCCGCCGCAGCGCCCCGAGCACTTCGCCAAGATCCCGTTCGACAAAATGCGGCAGCATAAACCGGTCATGGAGGTTTGCGCCCCAGCGAATGAGCGAGCCTTCAAACGGCGTCTTCCAAAACATGGCAAGCAACGCACGCACCAGCAGCGATTGCAGCAGGCTCATGCGCACATGGGGCGCCATCTCAAAGCCGCGCAGCTCTACCAGCCCCAACTGCAATCCCTGACCCTCCGGCGGAAACATCTTGTCGATGCAAAACTCCGCCCGGTGCGCGTTGCCGCTCAAATCCACCAGCAAGTTGCGAAACAGCCCATCGACTACCCATGCCGGACAGTCCGCTTTGGGCAGATTGGCGAACGCGATGTCCAACTCGTACAAAGCATCGAGCCGCGCCTCATCCACGCGCGGATACTGGCTGGTCGGCCCGACGTAGAGTCCGGAAAACAGGTACGAAAGCGAAGGATGGTTCTGCCAGAAAGCCACCATGCTGCGCAACAGCTCCGGCCGGCGAAGAAACGGGCTGTCGAAGACCGTTGCCCCGCCTACAACAATGTGACTTCCGCCGCCCGTCGCCAGATGCGTGCCGTCATAGTTGAATTTCTCTGCGGTGAGCCGGTTCCTGGCCGCCTCTGCGAAGAGGAGCGTCTGCAATCGCACCAGTTCCGGCCAGTCCGCGGCCGGGGGCAGGTTGATTTCCAGCACTCCAGGGTCGGGTGTCACGCTGAAGAAGCGCAGCCGGCCGTCGATGGGAGGCGTATACCCCTCCACCCAGACCGGCATGCTGAGGTGCGCGGCGGTGTCCTCAACCGCGGCCACGATGTCGAGATAATCCGCCAACTGCGATGCAAAGGGCAGAAAGACATGTATCCGGCCCTCGCGCGCCTCGATGCACAGCGCAGTGCGGATCAGGACGGTTGCGGTCTCCGCGGTGCTCGAAAGCGGCGGCAAGGGATCAGCCGCGGGAGTGACGGCAAACAGCTCCGGCCGCCGGTCCTTTGCCGGCAACTTTGCCTTGTCCTCCAGCGGCGCGGCTTCGTACTCGTAGACCAGCTCATCGGGAGCCACCCACGGAACCGCCTCGGTGGGAATGCGGAAGCCGATGGGCGAATCTCCAGGTGAAAGCACCAGCCGCTCCGGCCGTTCAAACCATGGCTGGCTCGACCAGTGAAGTGCGTCATCCCACTGCCGACGCCGAATCGGCAGAAGATACCCCGCAGCATCTGCAGAATCAGGGTTGAACGCCGGGAGCAGATTCTCGACACTGACTTGCAGTCGCCGCGTCAGCGCCTGCCCAAAGCGCAGCGCGTCCGCCAGGTCAAAGCCAAAACTCGCGCCGTCCGACGCGATCAGGCTCACATCTTCCCAAACCGGCACGCCGTCCGCGCGCCAGTAGCAGCTCAGCGCCCAACGCGGCAGAGGCTCTCCGGGATACCACTTTCCCTGCCCAAAGTGCAGCAGAGCGCCCGGCGCGACCTGCTCCCGTATGGCCCGAATCAGGTCGAGGCCGCGCGTTCGCTTCAACGGTCCAAGCGCGTCGATATGCCACTGCGGGCTCTCCGGCTCGTCAATGCCCACAAAGGTCGGCTCGCCGCCCATGGTCAGCCGCACATCCTGCGCCGCCAGATCGGCGTCGACGGCAAGGGCCACGGCTTCCACGCGCTCCCACTCTTCTTCTGAAAACGGCCGAGTCACCCGCGGCGCTTCGTATAGCCGCTCCACGGTCATGGTGTAGGTGAACTCCACGTTCGTGGGCTCGGCCGTCCCTGAAATCGGTGCAGCCTGCGTTGCCTGCGGCGTAGAAACCAGCGGAATATGCCCCTCGGCCGTCATCATCCCCGACGTCGGGTCCAGCCCGATCCATCCCGCGCCCGGCAGATACGCTTCCGCCCAGGCATGCAAATCCGCCGTGTCGGTCTGCGGGCCGCCCTCCGCGGCTAGCTGAATGAGGTATCCCGAAACAAACCGCGCTGCGAGGCCCAGACGCCGCAAAAGCTGCACCAGCAGCCATGCCGAGTCCCGACAGGAGCCTGACCGCAGCGAAAGCGTCTGCTCGCAGCTCTGAATCCCCGGCTCAATCCGGGTCGTGTACCCGACAGCGTCCCGCACTTCACGGTTCAGGTCCAGCAGCAGAGACACCGTGCCGTACTTACTGTCGCGCCCGTCGGGGCCGATCAGCGTGGCTTTGCGAAACCGGTCAAGAAACGCCTGCTGCAGTGGCCCCAGAGGTTCGGCGGCGCAGTAAGGCTCCAAATCCGAGGCCAGGCCCGCCGCATACGCAAACGGAAACTGATCGCAGCCCGGTTCCAGATAAAAGTCGAAAGGATTGATCGGATTCAGGTCCGCAATCAACCGGACGTCGATGACAAACTCGCTTGTTTTGGTTGGAAAAAGCAGCCGCGCCGACCAGTTCGAGTGTGGGTCCAGTTGCCAGTTCAGCAGCCGGTCCTCAGGCGTTACTTGAAGCGCATAACTCAGGATTGGCGTGCGGCAATAGGGCGCAGGCCTCAGCTGGACCACCTGCGGGCCCAGCGTTACCGCCTTGTCGTACCGGTATTCCGTCCGGTGATGCAATGCAACCTGTTTCCCCATCCAACCTCGTTCGGCCTCGTCCTGCCCGTTGCCAACCCCGCTCAGCTCTCGCCCATCCCTGTCGTTGTAGAGTTACGTTAGCACACCGCTGCTTCGGCTTCTGCTCGTTGCCGCCCACAAATGCAACGCGCCCGCCAGATTCGGCGGGCGCGCAGTTGTGTCGCTGTTTAGCGCTTAGAGTACCGGCGTCGCAGCCGCCATTCCGTACGCCTTGTAGATTACAAAGTCGTTCACGTCGGTAATGAACAGATTCCCGGAGGGATCGAGGCTGATGTACGCCGGACCTGCGAACTTCACCCCGGTCGCCGTCACAAATGGGACAACCGCCTTCGTTCCGCCGCTTGTGTACTGTTCCCCGGCCACGGTGCTGATCTTGCCTGTCGACGCCGAAACCTCGCGAACGACATTGTTATCGTCATCCGCAATGAAGAGGTTTCCCGCGCCATCGACTTTCACGTCTCGCGGCAGGTTCAGTTCCGCGCTGGTCGCCAGGGCGCCATCTCCGCTGAACCCGGCAGTGTTGTTGCCGGCGACACGCACGATGGTTCCTGTCGAAGCTACGATCTCACGCACTGTCGCCACATCCGGATCGGAAATATACACGTTGCCCTTGGCGTCAACGGCGATCCCGCCCGTCCCGGTGCCAAAGCCTGGAACTTCAAAGTTCGCGTCTACCGCCGGGCATCCATCCCCGTAAACATCCGTCTCCTGCGCGCATCCGCTGCCCTGGCCGGCAATGGTAGTGATAATGCCCGTAGCTGCGGTCACCTTACGGATCACCTGATTCGCCGAATCCGAAATATACAGATTGCCCGCGGCGTCCAGGGCGACCGACTTCGGCCATTTGAGATTGGCGTCGATGGCCAGGCCGCCGTCGCCCGAGTAACCGAAGTTGCCATTGCCTGCAACGGTCGTGATAATGCCCGTCGCCGCGGTCACCTTGCGGATCGCGCTGTTGTAGGTGTCGGCGATATAGATATTGCCGGCCTTGTCCACCGCTACGCCGAATGGGCCGCCTAGTTCCGCATCGAGAGCGGGACCGCCGTCGCCGGTGTATCCTCCCGGAACCATTCCCGCGCCATAGCCGTTGCCCGCAACCGTCGTGATGATGCCCGTAGTTGTGTTCACCTTGCGAATGACGTTATTGCCTTCGTCGGCAATGTAAAGATTCCCGCTCGCATCGGTCGCAGTCCCCTGCGCGTAGTAAAAAGTCGCCTGGATCGCCGACCCGCCATTGCCGGTATAGCCGCTATCGCCGACCTGGCCCGCGTAGAGCACAATCGAGCCAGGGGTTGACGAGGAAACTCCCGTCCCGGTCAGAGTGATCGTCTGCGGCGAACCGGCCGCGTTGTCTTTGATGTCAACCGTCGCCGTAAGGGCGCCGGCGACAGCCGGTTTGAATTCTACTGAAATGGTGCAGTTCGCGCCAGCGACGAGAGTCAACGGGCAGCCGTTGCCGCCCGCATAATCCGTGGGGTTGGCACCGGCTAAGGAGATCTGCAACCCGGTCAGAGAGGCAGTGCCGGAGTTGGTCAGCGTCACCGTTTTCGCTGCACTTGCCGTGTCTACCGGCTGCGAACCGAAGGCGACGCTGGTCGCGCTCAAAGTCACTCTTGGAACCGAGGCAACGCCGGTCCCGGTCAATGTCACCTTTTGCGGTGAGCCGGTTGCATTGTCTGCGATCTCCAGGGTCGCCGAGTAGGCCGCTGTCGCCGTCGGGACGAATTCGACGGCAATGTTGCAGCTTGCGCCGGCCCCGACAGTCGTTCCGCAAGCGCTGGTGCCTTCAAAATCGGTTGGGTTGGTTCCCGCCAGCGAAACTGTCAACCCGGTCAGAGATGCCGTTCCGCTGTTGGTCAGCGTGACGACCCTGGGAGAGCTGACTGTGCCTACGGCCTGAGAGCCAAAGGCCTCACTGGTGGCGCTCAGCGTCACAATGGGACCGTTGATGACGCCGGTGCCTGTGAGCGCGATCGTCTGCGGCGAACCGGTGGCGTTGTCCTTCACATCGACTGTGGCCGTGTACGCCGCGGCTGCTGCTGGCTTGAACTCCAACAAAATCGTGCAGCTTGCTGCGGCTGCGAGGGTTGCGGTGCAATTCGTACTCTCCACAAAATCGGCCGGATTCGTACCTGCCAGCGAAATTGCCACGCCGGTCAGCGATGCCGTGCCGCTGTTGGTCAGGGTCACTGACTTGGCCGCACTAAGCGTGCCCGGCGCCTGGCTGCCAAATGCCTCGCTGGATGCGCTCAGCGTCGCCTTCGGCGTGGGGACATAGCCGGTTCCGGTCAATGCGATCGTCTGCGGGGAACCTGCGGCGTTGTCTTTCACGTCGACTGTCGCGGAGTATGCCGCCGCCGCCGCCGGTCTGAATTCCAGCGTGATGATGCAGCCGGCATTCACAGCAATGGTAGCCGCGCAGTTGCTGGTCTCCACAAAATCTGTGGGGTTAGTTCCGGTGAGGAAAATCGCTACCCCGGTCAGCGAGGCCGTGCCAGTGTTGGTCAGTGTCACTGTCTTTACTGCGCTGGTGGTCGCTTCTGCCTGGTTGGCGAATGCTTCGCTCGTAATGCTCAAAGTCACTTTCGGCGCGGCGACTGCACCGGTGCCGGAAAGCGCGATGGTTTGCGGCGAACCGGTTGCGTTGTCCTTGATGTCTACGGTTGCGGTGTAAGCCGCTGCCGCCGCCGGTTTGAACTCGAGCGTGATGGTGCAGGCGCCTGCTGCCGCCAGGCTCGTGGCGCAATTGTTGGATTCGACAAAATCCGCCGGATTGGTTCCCAGGAGGGTGACGGCAATCCCGGTCAGAGCCGCGTTCCCGGAGTTCGTCAGCGTCACAGTCTTCTGGGCGCTCGTCGTTCCCGCCGTCTGCGCCGCGAAGGTCTCGCTGGTGGCGCTTAGCGTTACCTTCGGAGCTGCCGCCGCGCCCGGCCAGCCATTCACCAGGTTGTTGGCATTGACGCTGCCCAATCCGGAGGCCAGGTCGTACCCTGTTCCCGCCGCATACCCCGGCAGTACGCCATACGCGTCTCCCGCAGTCGAGACGGTGCAGTTTGCCGTGCCGTTGTTGCACGGCATGGCATTGGTGCTGGTCGTAATATCGTTGAAGATGCACGCCGTATCCGATCCGCTCGCTCCGTTGCTGGAGTTGCAGTTGGAGAGCACGTCTTTGGCAGCCAGCGAATAGAGCGTCGGATTCACATTGCCTTGCGCCGCCCCAACTTTCTGGTTGATCAGCGCCTGAATGCCCGCCATTGACGGAGATGCCGCCGAGGTGCCTCCCACTGCCAGATACACCGCATCGGTCGAGTTCGAGAAATCGCACGTTCCGTCCGGGCTCGCGTCCGTGTCGCAGATCAGGTAGAAGCTGCCGCGCGCTCCAGACCCCGAAAACAGCGAGACATCCGGGATATCCCGCTTCCCATCCGCGGGCACGCCGGTTCCGGTTTGCCAGCTGGGCTTTGCGTAACCGCCGGAGCAGGCTCCGGTGTTGGGGTCGACCGTGGTGCAGCTGCTCTTCCCTCCGCTGCCGCCTTCCAGCACCAGGAAGCTGGAGTTGGCGGGGTTGTTGCAGACTGCTTCTCCGGCGATGGCGCAACTGTCGTTCCAGACCGTCTCGGGGACATACTTGAGAAGCGAAGCGCCGGTCGTGGCATTGTTGGTTGTCGACCAATAGGTAGAAAAGGTGTCGGTTCCAGTTTCGAGATTGTAGTCTGCCAGATCTGTGCCGCCCACAGCCACGTTGTATGGCGTTGAGGCGATGCCGCTCACTTGCAGCCCGTAATCCGCAGCCACAGGCGCGGGCTGGTCCGGTGGGTCGCATCCCGCCGAACCGGTATCGCCCGACGACACAAAGACCGTGATTCCTTCCCCGGCAGCCTGCGACCACAACTGGCTGAAGAAGAGATTTTCGCTGGTGCCAAGGCCCTCTTCGCACTCCCCGTAGCTCATACTCATGATCGGTGCAACTTTGTTGTCCACAATGTACTGGGCCGATAGCTCTACGCCGGCAGTTGTTGAAGTGCTCGCTGAAGTGACAAATTTGATCGTTGCGCCTTTGGCCACCGCCCCGGACCATTCCACATCCAGGTCGGACTCTTCTTCATCTCCGCTTATTGTTCCAGGGTCAGGCCCGTTGGTAATGATCTGCGGCGCCAACGCCGGCAGGCCAAAGGCTGAGCGGAAGGCCGCCACATCGGTCAGTTTGATATCGCTTTGACCGACAATCGCAATGCTCTGCCCCGCGCCCGTAATGCCGGCGTTCCAAAGCGGAGTCACGTTGTACTGCGTTGCCCAATCGGTCGGACCAAACCCGTACAGTTCGCCGCCGTTATACGGGAAGCTATATTGCGGCGTCACCAGAGGAGAATTTGCATGGCGTACCACTGGGCCAATCGTGCGATGCATCGGCTTCAGCCCGAAGTCGTTGAGGGAAGCCACGCCTGCCACCACCGGCGCAAGCGCTGCGGGTATCTGCGGATCGGCTGCGTTAGCCCAATGCTCCTCATCCCGCCCGCGGATCGGCACCACGTACTTGTGAATCGTCGTATGGAATGCGTTGCGCACCTGTCCCGCATTGCCGCTGAACTCGAGCGTTGTCCGCCCGCGAGAAACCGCCGCGACCGCAAGTCCATGGCTGCCCAGCCAAAGCGTTACCTGCTCCAAATCCCGGTCGGACGGGCCAAATTGCGCGCCGAACTCCTCAGGAGAGAGCCAGCGGTGATAATTGGGCGACTGCGGGTCCTGTTGCTCCGCGAGCAGCTTTTCAAGCGCCGCGCTCTGCTCCAGACTGCGTGCGAGCACTAGCAGCATCCGCTCCATAGGCAGCCCATCAGGCGCCGCGCCGCGATCGTACCTGGGCTGCGCCAGCGGATGCTTGTTGCCACGAAGGACCACCAGCTTTTCGTCGTTCACGGCAGCCAAAATCCGCGACGGAGTTTCCGCGGTTTGGGCCAGCATTCGGGGCGCAATCAGGCTCGCGCCAATCAGAACCAGTCCTACGCAGAAACTGCGTTTCGCCGAGAGGTGCCATCCGGAGGAAGGACGAAAACAAACATCGCAAATCTGAAGCATTCCAGTGACTCCTCAGCCCAACATCCTGCCAACTCTGCTGCACATCGCGGGCTGTACCTTAAAGCGGAAAACGGCGAATTTCCGGGGGAGGAAAATCCATGG
>Ga0302319_10022724_pt1 | contig 11227 bp, 10 predicted proteins | sample Bog_T0_2_FD_203319 | JGI IMG/M metagenome (GOLD analysis project Ga0302319, IMG submission 203319) | Peat permafrost microbial communities from Stordalen Mire near Abisko, Sweden - Bog_T0_2 | ecosystem: Environmental > Terrestrial > Soil > Wetlands > Peat | place: Sweden: Abisko, Stordalen Mire...
AGCCTTCCTCCTTGTACCTAAGGGACTCCGAAGCCAGCTCCTCCAGCGGAGTGCTGTAGAGGCGGCTGGCGTAAACGGGGATCCGCGGCTTTGTGCGGCCGCCCAAGAGGCGGTAAACGGGTTGTTTGGCGGATTTCCCCAGCAAATCCCAGAGGGCGATATCGACGGCGCTGATGGCGACCATGCCGATCCCCTTGCGTCCAAAGGCCATGGTCTTGCGGTACATGTGCTGCCAGAGAAACTCAATGTCCCACGGATCCATGCCGATGAGAAGCGGCTTCAGGTAGACATCGATGACCTGCTTGGTGATGCGGGGGGAGAGGGCGGCATTGCCGATGCCGACGAGGCCATCATCCGTGAAGATTTCGACGATAAGCCAGCCATGGAAGGTAAAGGTGCTCATCGAGGACTCCGGCAGCGTGAGCAGGTCCATCGGATTGGTGCAAAAGTGCGGGGGTAGCGGGACGGTTTTGCCGCGCCACTCGACGACACGGGTGCGGATTTCGGTAATTTTCATGCGAGGGATTTTTCGGTGAGGACTGGATGGAGATTAAGGGTCTGGATGGTGGGCACGGTGAAACAGATGACGGCAAAGGCGATGACGTGAAAGGAGGCGGCGATGCCGAATACGAGGGCGTACCCGAAGCCATGATCCAGCAACCACCCGGCGCATTGGCCGAAGACGACGCCGCCCATCGCGCCACCAAACCCGACAAGGCCCGCCACGGAGCCGACGGCTTGCTTTGGGAAAAGATCGGCCGGCAGGACCATGACGAGGGTGGACCAGGATTGCTGGCCAAAGTAGGCCATGCTGAAAAGGACGAGCGCCCAAGCGACCGGCACATGGGTGACGAGGGCGACAAAAGGCATCAGCGCGGCGCTGGCACCGAGGGCGAGCTTCCGCGAGCGATCAATGGATCGCCGACGCCGGACGAGATGGCTGGAGATCCAACCGCCACAGAGGCAGCCAATGCCGGATGCGGCGTAAGGGATCCAGGCGAAAGCGCCGACGGCTTTGATATCGAACCCGCGCGCGTCGTAGAGGTACTTCGGCAGCCAGAAGAGGTAGAAATACCATGCGGCATCGCTGAGGAACTTGGCGATGACGAGGCCGCGGGTCTCGCGGAAGCGGAGGAGGTGCAGCCACGGGGTTTTCGCGGCATCGCCCTCGACGGGCGGCAGTGCGGCGGCGAGGGACTCGCGCTCCGCGATGGTGAGGCCCGGATGCCGGTCCGGGGTGAAGTACATGCGCCGCCAGAGGAAGGTCCATGCGAGACCAAGGCCGCCGGTGACGAAGAAGATGAGGCGCCAATTCGCGTAGCCGAGGATGGCCGCGATCAAGGAGGGGGCGATAACCGCGCCGACGGAGGTGCCGGCATTGACGATGCCCATGGCCGTGGAGCGCTCGCCGGGCGGGAACCACTCGGTCACCGCGCGGGTGGCCGCGGGGAAACCGCCCCCCTCCCCCATCCCGAGGAGCAACCGGCTGACGACCAGCATGGCGACCGTCGCCGCGAGCCCGTGGCTGGCGCATGCCACGGACCAGAAGACCATGATCCAGGTAAATCCGGTGCGGGTGCCAAGGGCATCAACCAATCGGCCGCCACCGGCGTACATGACGCCGTATGTTGCGAGGAATGCGGTATTGAGGAGGGAGAATCCTTCATTGGAGATGGGGATCTCGTGCTGGATCGCCTTGATCGCCACGGGCAACGTCTGGCGGTCCAGGTAGCTGATGGCTATGGCCGCGCCCGCCAGGAATGCAATGCGCCACCGGAGCGCAGGAAGGCGCGCTGGCTCCCCGGCTAATGCCGGTGCGGGGAGGATTGAGGGGACGGGGTCCATGAAAATGTATTGCGGGAGTGGGGAGGAGGGACGCGGACAGGACACGCACTGATATATCAGTAATGAGGCAGCGGGGATGGGGATGTCAAGGCGGCGAGAAGCCCCCGGACACAATGGCGTGGTTGCCCTCCTCTTGACACAGGCGCACCCAGGCCCTCACTACTTCTAGCCGTGAGAACCCCCTCCCGACCCCTGCGCCCGCCTGCGCGCCATGCAAAGGTCCCAAGGCCATCCCAGGCCGACCGCGCGTATGTGTATATCCGCGACAATATCCTGAAAGGTTCTCTGCCGATCGGTGTGGCGCTCTCACGGAGGACGGTCGCGGCGGAGTTGCAAATCAGCGTGCCGCCTGTGACGGAGGCGCTGCAGCGACTGGAGGGCGAGGGCTTGGTCGAGAGCAAGCCGCGTGTCGGCACCCGAGTCCGCGTCCCGAGCCGGCAGGAGGTGGAAGATCGCAGCCTGCTGCGGGAGGCGCTGGAGGGACAGGCGGCACGGCTGTTTGCCGAACGGGCGACAAAAGCGGAAAAGGATGTGCTCAACCGGATGGGGCGCGAGGTGGACCGGCTTTATGCGGCATGCGAGAAGGCGGCGGGGGACCGGGAGTTTTTGTTTCGGGTGAATACGCGGCACATGGAATTGCACCTGCGGATCGCGGAATGCGCCCGATGCCCTCCGTTGCGCGACGCGATCGAGAAGGAGCAGGTGTTGATCTTCAACTGGCTCTATGACATCGCTGCGGAACGCCGCGAGCTGGGCGCCGATTACCACTCGATGCTAACCGCGGCGCTTACCACCGGGTCACCGGCGATCGCGCAAACGGCCATGCGGCAGCACATCCGGCGAGGATTGAGCGAGGTGCTGGCGGGGCTTGCACGGCTGGGGGATACGGAGGGGGCGTGGCGGACCAGGGGCGCGGCAAAGGCGGCTTGAGAAATAGTGTCGTTCCAGTTGGCGCGGAGAGAGGGGTTCAAGTTCAGGTTCAGGTTCAAGTACACGCTATCGCGCCGGGCACGCGCTGGCGGCTATATTTTAGTTAAACCGCTCTACAGACCGGGGATCGCTCCGTAACCAATGAAGCGTGGGGCGGTGGCGCCGGGCGGTGGGCTGGCAGCGGAGACCGGCTTGAAATCGAACACGCTAACACCCCAGCGGCGAAGGCCGTGGTAAGTCCTCCCATCCGTGGAGCCCACCATGACGCGATCGCCGGTGGACTTCTCTCGGCCCAGGTAGATCATGGTATGAGATACGGGCGGATCGTGGTTGGTATTGTAGGTACCGCTCCAGAAGAGCAGATCGCCGGGCTTGAGTTCGTCCAGTTCAAATCCGTCCAGCCGGCGGCTGATCACGGCACGGAAGTTATCGGCCTTCCGTACCCATGAATATTGCTCGCTGGCATCGCGGGGCACATCCGGCAGGCCGGCCTGGGTTAGCACATAATAGATAAATCCCGAGCAATCCATGCCTCCGTTGGCCGGATCATCGGATGAGTAGGTATAAGTCAAGTTCTGGCGGGTAAGTTGCAGTGCTGACTCAAGCAGCGCCTGGACTTTTGGCGGCTGCGCGGCGAAGTCTTCCAACTCCGAGCTATCCAGGCTCGCATCCGGCGCGAACGATTGGCTTGGCTTCGGGCTGGGGGAAGCGGATTCTGCTTCCGAATTCTCAGCCGTGGCAGACGGAGTTACCGCGGGGGTTGCGACGGCATCCGCGTCCGTACCCACCAGCGGATGATACTTCTTTCGATGGGGAGACGGCGTTACATCCGCCGAAGTATCTTCTTCAAGTGCCTTGGTTTCTTTTGGCGCGGGTGAAGCGGTCTCATCATCCGGAGTCGGAGATTTGTGAAGGCGATGCTTACGAGGATGACCCGGAGAGGGGCTGGGCGTAACGTCCTGAGAGGAATCTTCATCGTGCGCCTTGGCCTGTCTTGGCGTCGGTGAAGGTATCTCGTCATCCGGGGTGGGAGATGGATGGGCGCGATGCTTGTGGAGGTGCGCCGGAGAGGGGCTCGCCACTCCATCCGGCGAAGGAGACGCGTCCGCGTCGCCAGTATAGCCGAAGCGGCTCGCCATCCCGGCGAGCGGAAGCATCGTCATGAGGCAAAATACGGCCAAGGCTCGAACAAAGGGGTCCACTCTGGGGTATCGGAATTCGGCGCGAAAATGGTTGCCGCAACAGCAGCGGGGCCACTGCGTAAGCCGCTTTTCTCTAGAGATTTAAGCACGGATTACACGGATGCAGAGGCAGGCGTTCCGGTTATCCGTGATATCCGTGTAATCCGAGGTTAAACATCTCCTCGTCTAGCGGAAGAGGAAACCTCAATTGGACAGAACTGAGCGATCCAGCGTCAGGAGCATGATACGCCCCTCCTGCTTGATCAGCGAATATTGAATTCCGCCGAGTAGTTCCAACCCGTTCGGCGCCCAGTACGTGAGGCACGCATAAACAGGCGATGTGCCGCCGACACATTCCGGGGAGCCCACTGTGTTGAAGTGGGTCAGCCTCCGTTTATTGGACCCGTCGGCATCCATGATCCACCAGTCGGTCCCATTGCTCGGGTTATCCTGGTTGGTCATCCAGACAATGTGCAGCCCATCGGGAGAATAACTGGCATGCTCATTATAAGCATTCCCGGTGGTCAGGCATCGCACATTGCCGCCCTCCGTATCCATTGTAAAAATCTGTGAGTTAAAGGAAGTGGCCCGGTTGAAATCGGCGCAAAAGATGACCCCCTTATCATCCGGCGTGAAACCATAGGTCTCATAAAATCCGGGGCCGCCCGGAGCCAGTGTGCGGGTATTGGTCAGGCGCGGTCCCTCCGTTGCTTCTGTAAAATCCGCCAACTTCACCACCCATCCCCCGAACCACTCCCTTGGACTCAGGAGCGTGGGACGCTTCACCCGCTCAGACCAGACCAGCTTCGTGCCATCATGCGAGAATTTTGGGATAATCACGCCATCGTCTTTATTATCCGTGGTATTGGTAAGCTGCCACGCCTTCGATCCATCCGATAGCATCACCCAGATATCCGAGCGTCCCCCGAACCCCGGAATCGCCTCGATGCTGCCGCCCTGGTGCGTCCGCTTCTCCGCCGCAAATGCGATGTACTTCTGATCCGGGCTCCAGGTTGGCGAGCCGGCATGCCGGTGCGGCAGCCCGTTGGGAAGCGTGGTCAGACATCGATCTCCCGTACCGTCCGGACGGCACACGTGGATGTTATAATACCCATCCGTATGTTTGCAGTCATAGATCACCCACTGTCCATCGTGGGACCACTCAACCCCCTCCCCCTGGACCCGGAATAGCTCCATCCCCACTCCTCCGTCTGTCAGCACCCCCTGGAATAACAATCTGGCGGTCGCTGGCGAGAGCGCCTCAGGAACGGAATTCTGCCGGACCATCCCGAACTGCCCGAGGCAAACTGAAGCATGCAGTGCGACTCCTGCCGCAACGGCGATCGCCATATTTCGAAAGAACATCGGCACATTCTCCTCGGTTTTCCGAGATTTGAAAATCGATTTGGCGGCGGCACTTGAAATTGAGCCGGTGCTCGGGCCCGGAACGACGCCAGCCAGAGATTGCAAACGTAGTTTCGCTCCTTAAGAATCGGGGCGTGAAACTTCTCACATTCCCACCAAACTTCGGCTCTCTTACAGTTGCCATCCTTCTCATCGGATTCTCTGTTGTCAGGGGCACTGCCGCTCCCGCGACGACTATTCCGGCGGACAATCCCATTCCCCGCCAACATGGTTGGTTAAAGGAGTGCGAAGATCGCATCGCCGCAGCTCAAGGCAAGCCCGTGGACATTCTCTTCATCGGGGATTCCATCACCCAGAATTTCGTGGAGTTTCCGAACAAGGGCTGGAACCTGGTCGGAGGGTCTGTCTGGAACAAACATTATGCCCAGAGAAATGCGCTCAACCTCGGTGTCGGTTCGGATGGGACGGAACACATCCTATGGCGCCTGGATCGTGAAAATATCAAGGACTTCAAACCCAAGCTCATTGTGCTGCTTGCGGGCGTGAATGACATGGAATATTCGCCGGAAGACATCGCCGCCGGAACAAAGGCCGTCCTCGATAAATGCCGCGCAATGTATCCTGCCGCTAAAATCATCCTGATGGCCATCCTCCCTAATGGCCGCAATCCGGCGAAGACCGCCGCCGCCAACCAGATCACCAAAACCTACGCCGATAACGAAAATGTGTTCTATCTCGATCTCGGCCCTTCCATGCCCGTGGCGGGCACGAATATCACCGGGGTTGGCCGGGATCACGTCCATCTCACTAGCGAGGGCTATGTAATTTGGGCCTCAAACCTCGATCCTCTCCTGGATAAGCTGATGCCGCACTAGCTTTTCGCCTCAAATGACACGGGTTTCTGGAGAATCATGCCGGAGGCAATTGGAGCAAACTTCGTTGCGTTTGAGGATGTAGCGGCATAGAACTCCGTGAGCTTCCAATGAACCGTCTCCCCAAAATTCTCTTCCGCGGCATCGGCGTTATTTCGGTCCTTTGCGCGTTGACGGGCCTCATTTACAATACAGGCACCATATGAGGTTGTCTGGCCGGGGCATTCACCCCGGTTGTGAATGCGCATGACGAACGATACTTCTACCCGGCTTTTTACGTCATGAGTGCGATCTGTATTTTCTGCTATCTCGCTTTGCTCTATTTTGGATTCCGATTTCTTCTTCTGAAACGTGGCCATGTGTTCTGGTTCACCGGACTGGTGCTTTTTGAGGTAGCCTATTTTTTCTGTATTGGCTTGTCATGGCTTCTTCCAAATTTCGGGATGAGTATTGGCGCGGCAACCGGCGTGGCTAACGGCGGGCTGATGGCCCAGTTTATAATCCTGTTTCCCCTTTGGGGTCCCGTCGCTGGATTTTGGGCGAACAGAAAGTTGGAACCCCAATCATGATAGCTTTAAGATGAAATATGGAGCCCGAGTGATTGACGGCTGGGAGGAAACCAGCAGCGCCACCAAGACTCGCGTGATCTTCCCGATTCAGGCCGTGCAGCCGAGTGTTCCCCTGTAATGGGTCGGCGATTCTCCAACTATTTTCCTGAACACCCTGTTAAAGTGTGTGAGCGATTGAAAACCGACCTCAAAGGCAATCTCACTGACACGGAGATTGGGATTGAGCAGGAGGTTCTTCGCCTTCTCCACGCGAACACGTGAAACGTAATCGGTAAAGTTCAGGCCGGTGAATTTCTTGAAGATTTTGCAGAAGTAAAACGTGCTCGTATTCACAGCCTTCGCGACCTGGGAAAGGGAAAGCGCATAACCTTGGTTTTTCGAGATGAAGTCCTTGGCCCTGGTAATGATCGGCGGTTCGGCATTTTGCTGGCGTACCAGCACCTGGTTGCTGACGGAGGAGAGCTGAAGGGCGAATATTCTAAGCAACATTACTGCTGCCGAATGCTGGCGTTGGGAAAGTACTCGCGTGCCGAAATACGCCCTGCGCAATTCCGGTTCGTCCATCTGGATTCCCCAGTCAGCGAGTTGCTTGCAGGTCCGGCTGAATTTGGTTTCGCTGGGCTTGTTTCGAAACACCTGCCCGGTCTGGAGGTAACCGATGACATTTTCTCCCAGTCGCACCGGCACGGCCGTGTCAGCCATTCCGGAAAAGCACGTTATAGTCTTCGGTTCTCCCCGGGCGGTTTGGGATAATTGCTCCTGCGTCCGGAGACATGCCGCACAACTCCCGCTGGCCTCCGCCATCATGCCACAAAATTCATTTTCGCTTTTCTTGCCTCGATGCGGCAATCGCCAGGTTTCCAGGGGGCTGAGGGTCACCGGCAAACCTGTGGCATCGGTGAACGCGCGTTCGTAATCCTTGTAGATTTTGGAATGGGTCAGGATTTCAACGAGGTTTTTGTTGGCAGACATATGGGCTTCTTTCCTTCCGCCCGGTGCGCTTCGTCGTTATGACCTGAACTTTTCTTGGCGGGCTGGATGACAATTTATGCAAACCCCGTTCCGAAGGCTATTGGGCGGTTGCCCATTCGTGCGGGGGGTACATGCACTATTGCCTATAAAGAAACCCCGTACTGAATGACCCGCCTCTCATCTCAGTAATTACCCTATCGCTGAAGGTATTCGACAATCCTCTCCACGGAATATGTGCACTCCAAAGCCCCTCGATGGAGCCCCCCTTTGAATGGTAGCGCCAACGGGAATTGAACCCGTGTCCCGGCCTTGAGAGGGCCGTGTCCTAACCCCTAGACGATGGCGCCGTTTTCGCTCCCTTTCGGGAGGGGAGGGTGAAGATACATGGCCGATTGGCGAAATCCAGCGGATTCAGCGACTCCTACGGATACGGCGGCGCGTCCGCCGTCGGCGGGTTCTGTCCCTCGGCTGCCGGGGCGGGCGTTGCAAAAGGGTCTTCCTGCGGGTCCACCTCGCCCAGCCGGGGGTATTGCATCCGGGAGATGGCCGCCTGCCGGCGGTAATTGGCCAGCAGCGTGATCGACGGGTCGATCTGCACCACTCTGTCGAAGAGATGGTTGTAGTAATGCTCGAAAGCCGTGCGCCGGGCCGGGTCCGTGTGCGTCCTGTTTGCCGCAACCCATTCCTCATGGATCGCAGGTTCGGTAAACGCCTGCGTCTCCGCCTTCCGCACCGCAATCTTCATCCGGATATCCTGCTCCACGTCAAAGGTATTGGTCGGCGACGTCTCCGGCGACGCGCCCGCATGGGCCCCCGATCTCTTCTTTTTCCCGGATCTGCCTCCGTTCTCCGTTTGTCCCGGCACATTCTCCGGGATCAGCGGCAAGTTCTTCTCCAGCGCCGGTCCGCCCGACTGGCCCGGCAGCGGCACGCCCGAGGCCGCTTCGCCCGCATTGCCGCCCGGGTTCGCGGGACTGGGTGACGGCGTGGCCGCGGTGGGATCGGACTGCGCGAGCACCAGGAACGAGGCAAAGGCAGCCGCGGCGGCGATCAGGATGAGAAAACTTTTCATCGGTACAAAGGCGAGACCATAGTGAGCCCGAATCATTTTGAAAAGCGATAGCAGATGGCCGAAACGGGAGGCCGGCTTCCCAATCATCCCGTGGGAGGCCGCGCGCCGCCTCGCCCATCTCCCCGGCCTTGCCTTCCTCGACAGCGCCATGGCGCGCCCCGGCGCCCTCTCCCGCATCGCCGCCTGCCCGGAGGAGGTCATCGAAGGCGCAACCCCCGCGGATTGGCAGCGCCTCCGCGAAGCCATCCGGCTCCGCGCCGGCACTCCCGGCATCGCCGCCGGCTATGTCGAGTACGAAGGCCGCTTCCGTTTCGCCCTTTACGGTAAAGCCCTCACCTACCTCCACGATGAAAGCCGCTGGCTGGACGACGGCGGCCTCGCCTCTTTGATGAGCAAGCCTGCCTCCATCTCCGGTGACCCCATCCCCTTCCAGCCGGAGATGCCTCGCGAGCATTACGAATCCATCGTCCGCCGCGCACAGGAGTACATCGCCAGCGGCGATATCTATCAGGTCAACCTCGCCCACCGTTTCAACGCCCCATGGAGCGCCACCACCGCCCAGGCGCTCGGCCTTTACGCCCGCCTGCGGGAATGTTCCCCCGCCCCTTACGCCGCGCTTCTCTGCGCGGAGGGCCGCGTCATCTCCTCCGCCTCCCCCGAGCTATTCCTTCAAATGGACGGCCGCGAAATCATCACCCGCCCCATCAAGGGCACCCGCGCCCGCGCCGGCGAGCCCGCCGCCGATGCCGAGGCCGCCCACGCTCTCGCCCGCTCCGCAAAGGAACGCGCCGAGCTCATCATGATCACCGACCTCGAGCGCAACGACCTCGGCCAGGTCTGCGAGTACGGCAGCGTCCAAACCCGCGAGCTCCTGCAGCTCGAGCGCTACGCCCAGGTCCACCACATGGTTTCCACCGTCGCCGGCACGCTCCGCGACGACGTCGATCACATCGACGCCCTCCGCGCCTGCTTCCCCGGCGGCTCCATCACCGGCGCGCCAAAAAAACGCGCCCGTCAGATCATCGCCGAGCTCGAGCCCGCAGCGCGCGGCGTTTACACCGGCGCCATCGGCTGCCTCGGCTACGATGGCCGCAGCACCTTCAATATCGCCATCCGCACTGCCATCCTCGAGCCGGATGGGCGCGCCCACTTCCACGCCGGCGCCGGCATCGTTGCCGACTCCGAGCCCCGCCAGGAGTGGGAGGAGACCCTCTGGAAAGCCTCCGGCATCCTCCGCGCAGCGGGCGCGCCGCAACTGTAAACCGGGCAGGCTTGCGATCCGCCACCCGCACCGTGTTAAACAACGGGGATGGATTACTCCTACAACCGGATCGCTGGCCAGAGCAAGGAACGGCTCGCCGCGATCAGTGACGGGATATTCGGCGTCGCAATGACCCTGCTGTTGCTCGAGATCCAGATCCCCGACGCCGCCAAAATCAACGGCAGCGAGTGGTCCCTCCTCCGCGCCATCGAGGCCATGACCCCGGACTGCCTCGTGTACCTTATGAGCTTCATCACCCTCGGCATTTTCTGGGTCGGCCAGCAGACCCAGCTCAATTACCTCGAGCGCTCCGACCGCAATCTCACCTGGCTGCACCTTGCCTTCCTGTTCCCGGTCACGATCCTTCCCTTCGCCACCCGGCTCCTCACCACCTTCACCGGCCTGCGCGTCGCACTTCTCCTCTACTGGTTCAATATCCTCGTCCTCGGCGCACTCCTCTACGCCTGCTGGGGCTACACCGTAAAGGCGAAGCTCATTCCCGGCGAGACCCCGGAGGAGGTCAAGAGCGGCGTCTGCCACCGCATCGTCATCGCCCAGGTCTTCTACGCCACCGGCGCCGCACTCTGCGTCTTTAGCACCTACCTCAGCATCGCCTTCATCGTCCTGGTCCAGTTGAATTACGTCATCGACCCCCGCCAATGGCTCGCCCGCAAGCCCGCCCCTTCCATCGACTAGCTCACCCCTCCTCCCCGCGCTCTTCCAGCGCTGCACGGCGTGCACCGCCGCCTCGTTCACCGTCCCATCATGCGTCAGTGTCCCGTCAAAGTCCGTCGCCAGCGCGCGAATTATTTCAAGTCCCCCGTTCACGTGACCAGTTTCGTAAACCGTCGTTCCCGTGCGTGTCCTCGGCACTCTCTGCACTTGACCCACTTCCCGCCCCCGAGTACGGCTATCCCTCCCCACCGCCACGAATCCTTTTCATGTCCTCGCGTTCAATGACCAACGCCGGTTCCGCGCCCCATTCCTCCCTCGGCACAGCCCAGCTCTTCCAGTGGACCAATGAAAACCTCGTCCGCGAGGAGCTCATGGAGCAGGAATGGATCGTCACCAATGGCCTCGGCGGCTATTCCTCCAGCACCATCACTGGCGTCGTCTCCCGTCGTTATCATGGCATCCTCGTCGCCGCCCTCCCCGCCCCA
>Ga0302319_10022725_pt1 | contig 11227 bp, 11 predicted proteins | sample Bog_T0_2_FD_203319 | JGI IMG/M metagenome (GOLD analysis project Ga0302319, IMG submission 203319) | Peat permafrost microbial communities from Stordalen Mire near Abisko, Sweden - Bog_T0_2 | ecosystem: Environmental > Terrestrial > Soil > Wetlands > Peat | place: Sweden: Abisko, Stordalen Mire...
CGCCGTACCAAACACCGCGCCGCCGATCAGTAATGCCCCGACCAAGCCACCGGCGGCGACCCACACGGGCACCATATCCCGATGAGGGGGTGCCTTGGGTATGTTCAGCGGCGCAGAAAGCTGCGTCGGCGGCTTCGCTGGGCCTTCGGGTACGTCCCAGGTCAGTGCCGCCACCGGGTCGACTACGCCGTAGCCGATCTGGTTGTCCACACCGCGTGCCGGTGCGTGGGCCGTGCGGGTCAACCGGTTGATCACTTGGTAAGCCGATAGCTGGGGGTACTTGGCGCGCACCAGCGCGGCCACCCCCGACACGATCGCGGCCGAAAAGCTGGTGCCGGCAGGAACCAGCAGCGAATTGTCTGGGCCGTCAATCGCGTTGATCAGGCCGTCGTCCCGAGGTGACAGTCCGATGATGTCAGTCGCCGGCGCCGAGATCCCTACCCAGGGTCCGGCGATACTCGTTTGGGTCAGCGGCTGACCGTTGGTATCCACCGCGCCGACCGTCAGGACATAGTCGCTGAACCATGAGGGCGTCACCACCGTGTTGACGGCGTTCCAGTCGCGGGGATCGTTGGGCTGCAGGGGATCGAAGTTCGGGTTCTGCTTGCAGTCCTTCTTGGTGCTGTCGCCTGCGGCGGCCACGATGACTACGTTCCTGTCCACCGCCGCGTAACGGACTGCGGCACCCAGCGCGCGCTGGTCGATGATGTTGCGCGCACTCATGCAGGTCACGTCCGAGATGTTGATGATCTGCGCACCCATATTGGCGGCGTGCACGATCGCCCGCGCCATGGTTTGCACGTTGTCGATCTTTGCCTGTGTCTGCGGGTCCTCGTCACCGGTGTACGCATCCTTGAGGCCGAAGGCCTGGCTGGACTGGCGGATCGCGATTATGTCGACGTCAGGGGCGATCCCGCTGTAAGCGTCCACTGTCGGGGCGGGCGCCGGCGCAGGTGCGGGCGCCGGTGCTGGCGCCGGCGATGGTTTTGGCGTCGGGTCGAGCGGGCGCGGGCTCCGCGGATTGTCGACAGCCACGACCTGCCCGCCGCCGGAATAGCTGGGTATGGTCACCGTGCCATCGCCGTGACTAGCCGTTCCCGGCGCCGCTGGAGCTCCCGGAGCCACCGGAGCGGCAGGAGCCACCGGAGCTACTGGCGCAGGGGCCGCTGGTGCTGGTGCAGGCGCCGGCGCGGGTTCCTGAGGCGGGGGCGGCGCTCCAAACGGTCCCGGGGCTCCCTGATCCGCCGACGGGGGAACCACCATCACGGTCTGCGGCAACGGAGACAAAGTCACGGTCTGCGGAGGTGGCGCTTTGGGGGGCGGCTCAGTAGTCGGAATGGTGACCGGCTTGCGCGGTGCCGCGGGAGGCGCCGCGACGCCGTTCGCCGGCGCCGCGCCGATAACCGACGCCACGATGGTGCCGTGCGCATCGCAGTCCGACAATCCGTCACCGCCGGCCATGACGTAGTCGCCACCCGGGATCAAGTGCCGGAACCTTGGGTGCGCAGAAACACCGGTGTCGATCACGGCGACCTTCACCCCGGCACCCCGGCCGAACTGCCATGCCCCGGCCATGTCGAGCATTTCCATGTACTTCGGCGGCAACCGAAAATCGGTGCCGGGAATGACCCCGACCTCGGTGCAGTAGGAGTTTTGCTTCATCGGTGCCACCGGCCCGGGTGGCGCGTCAGGGGGCACCGCACCCGGATCGATCGTCGGCGGCGAAATCGCGTACGCAGGCGGTAAGCCGGCTAACGCACCTGAAGCGAGCAAGATTGCGGCGACGGTCGCGCGCGAAGCACGACCGCGCCACACCTTGCCGCTACCGGTATCGGATCGCTGCATAGACATTCATCAACCACAATGCCAACGGGAAAATCGGCATCAGGCAGAGGTATTCGACCCATTCCACCAGCTTGCGGAACAGCGGGCTGTAGACAGTGTTCGGCACCACCGCAGCGGCAGTCAGACCCGCCACCGGCAGCAGAACCAGGATCGCCGCGCAGATAGACATCGAGAGAGTCGACTCCAACACAACCGCGTACCGCACCAGGACGGCAGCGACGATGATCACCGCGGTTGAGGCCAACGTGATCGACTGCCAGCGATCCACATAGGAACGACCCCGCAGCATGAGGAAGCCGGCGCTGAACACGGTCAGCAAGAGCGGCAGCCAGCGCTGCCCCGTGTGGGGATCGGACAACGCGGTTAGCGAGACCACCATCAACACGCCCAGCCCCACCAACAGACCAGTCAAAAACGACCGGGCGCGTTCGGCTTGCAGCAGAACGTCGCGGACCGAGGCGGGCCCCTCTAGGACTGGCGCACCACCGTCGGAACGCACCACAGTTGTGGGCAGATCGGGGCGGGCCTCAAAGACCCAGCGGCTGGTGGCCGAGGGGAAGACGGGCAGCCGAATTCCGGCCAGCCGTCGGGACAGCGACGGGGCGGCGTGATAGGCCAGCACGCACACCAGCACCACGGAAGTGAACAGCGTTACCGCGCTGGTCATCGCGACCATGCGTGCCAACGCGGCAAGCGTCGCCACCGTGCTGATCGTGATGATCGCGGTGTATGTGCCAAGCCGGCGTCCGGTGAAACGCAGGGCCAGCAGCGCGGCAACGGTGAGTACGCCAAAGCCCAACACCGCGTGGGGCGACCCAACCCCGCCGGGCGGCGCACCGGCCGCCGCCACTGACAGCGGCGCGAGGCCGCTCATCAGCAAGGTGTCGGCAACGAGTCGCTCCTGGTCCGTCTTGGCCCGCATCAACAGCATCGACGACACTGCCAACACCGCCAGGCCGATCACAGTGGCGAAGATGGTCGTCAGCCAGGAATTGTGATGCAGGCGCCACCAGCCGAGCAGCCCGGACGCGAGAGTCACCCCGACTGCCACCATCGAGACGCCGACCTGCAGCGCAACGCCAGGATCGATAGTGGAGAACCGCTTGCTGAGGTTCTGCGAAACCGCGGTGGAGATGTGCTCGATGACCTGTGAACGATGCTCGGTGTCCGGCAGGTACCGGATCCACAGTCGGTCGCCGTCGTAGACGTCCTGCTCGGTCAGCGACTGGGTGGCCCGCAGGGGCGAGCCGTCAACCAGGCACAGCGCCCACTTGCCGCGGCCTGTCGCTTCCAGCGGGGCCTCGCCCAGCTCGCGCAGCCGGCTGTTGACTACTTTCAACAGCGGTTCGGTCATCACCGAAACCGGGGCGTTGGCGTCCAGCAGGACGCCGATCTGGACGCCATCACCGGACATGATGCCGATCACAACCGCCCGTGGCTGCGAGACTCCCTCAACGTCTGCCTGGAGCGCGTCAGCTACCGCAGTCATCGCCCTGCACCCCCTTCCGTGATGGATGTGTAACCCCGTGCCTGTAGTTGCGCGGGGGCCTGCGTCGCTCTACCCGCCAGGGGGCCGTGGCCCCCGGGGAGGTGCAGCTCGACTGATTCCGGGTTCATCTGTTTCGCCTCGCGACTGTTGGTTGTGGTGACACTGGTATTAGGTTTGCTGCTGATTCTAGAGCAGTATGACGCGTTCGCATCTTTAACGCGCACCTTCTTTAAATATCTTGTCGTACTTGGCATTCCGTATCGGTCTTTACACCCTGCTGTGAGATTTCCACTCGCCGTACGGCAGCGTGTCGAGCACCGTTTTCACGCCCACCTGGACCAGTTGGGGGGTCGCCGGGCAGATGGCGAGCCAAGCCTCACCCGATCCCGCGGTTCGCGCTTGCTGGTAGAGGGCGATCCGGCCGCCTGAACCGTCTTTCAGCGACAGCACTGAAGCACTGGGCCCCTTGGCGTCGTCCCGGTACTGGCGGGCGTACACCGCCACCTCGGCCGCCGGATCTGACAATGCCTGACCCAGCGCGGCCACCGTGGCGGCGCTGATGCCCATTCGCCGTAGGTCGCCGCCGGAGAAGACGTTAAAGTCGGACTCCTGCCACGATTTGGTTGCTTCCAGCATGTCTTCCATCGGCACGTTGACGGCGTTGATCGCTGCGGGTTCGGCGTGGTGAATCGATTCCAGGCCGTCTATCACCAGCGCGGCGATCGAGGCGCTGTCCGCGATCGCAACATCGTCGACGGTGATGTCGTTGCCAACCCGAACCGCCGATACCCAGTGCTGGTTGCGGCGGGCCAAAACCACTCGGAATTCGTTGTCGGGGATGTCGCGGGAACCCGGCGGCTGGTTCTCGTCGTCGACGATGCCGTAGAGCAACTTGCCTCGCGACAGCAAAGCGACGACTTCAATGTCGGGCGCCGCCAGGACCCGCATCCGAGCGGCGACCTGCTCATTCACTTCGTTGACGCCGCCACTGCTTTCGACAATGCCCTGCTCGCGCATGACCGCCATGCCAGGGTGTTCGTTCAGCCAGTCGCTGGAGTCGGTAGATACGTATGGCCGGCACCGCAACTCCGGAGCGACATGCCGAATGTCCAGGAGTGCCTGAAGCATCCAGAAGCCGTCGACGTTGACGGTGATGTCGGTGCGGGTGCTCTGTTGATCCATTACTACCTCGGGGTCGACTTGGCTAATACTGCAGAACGCGACAGCACACCGACAGGTGGTTTGCTGCCGCGTCCTGAAGTCGGGATTTAGGCCCAGCTGGACCCGACTGCGCTGTCGGTGCTCGCCATGTTGTTACCGGCCGACTGCACGTTCTGGCCGTGCGAGTTGGCCTGCTCGTAGATCACCTGGAAGTTGCGACCCAGCTGAGTGATGAACTCCTGGCAAGCGACCGAACCGGCGCCGCCCCAGAAGTCACCGGCAGCCAGCACGTCGCGAACGATGGCCTGGTGCTCCTGCTCGAGCGACGCGGCCTGGGCACGGATCGTGGCACCGTGCGTGTCGACATCGCCGAAACTGTAATTAATGGACATAGCAATGATCTCCTAACGTATGAAAGGTTACGCAGCCTCGGCTTTTAGCGCTAGCTGCTGAGGATTTGCTGCGAAGCCTGCTCTTGCTGCTCGTAGTTGCCGGCGTCACGGAGCATGCCGTCGCGCACACCGTGGAGCATGTTCACGATGTTGCGGAACGCCTGGTTCATCTGACCCATGGTGTCGTAAGACGTCGCCTGGGCGGTGCCACTCCAGCCAGCACCCGAAATGTTCACCGACGACGACCACATGCGACGAGCCTCGTCCTCGACCGTCTGAGCGTGAGTCTCAAACCGGCCAGCCATCGCACGCATCGCGTGCGGGTCAGTCATAAAGCGCGTTGCCATGTGTCTATCTCCTTTTGGTTAGTTGGTTTTGCGTGTTGGTTTTGGTTTTCCGTGTTGGTTACTGAAATACCTGCGGGTATTCAGGGTGTGGCCGGATCGGTTATGCGCCGCGAGACCCGCCGTCCTACGCATTTAACGATGATCGCCCTCCCCCTCAGCCCGCAACGACCGGGCCAACGCGATCTCGAACCGCTTCGGATGTCTCCACCAAGCCCGCGTATTTAGCTGCCAGCGCCGATCAACAGGCTGCGGCAGCGTTGGCGGCCTCGGTAGCCGCGTACGAACCGGAACTCGTGGCCAGCGTGCTGACGAACATCTCATGGATAGCCGCGGCCTGCGCGCTAACCGCCTGGTACATCTGCGCGTGGGCGGCGAACTGGGCCGCGGTCAGCGCTGATACCTCGTCGGCGGCAGCCGGTACCACCCCGGTCGTCGGAGCCGCCGCGGCTGCGTTCTGAGCGCTCATCGTCGAGCCGATACCCTGCAGGTTTCCGGCCGCCGCCGCCAACGCTTCTGGCTGTGTGGTTACGAACGACATATTGGTTCCTCCTCGATTAGTCCCCAGGACCACTCTCTGCCAAAGACTAGATGACGGGGCCCCTCGAAACTGTTTCAATACCCCGATCTGTTCGCATTTGTTCACAGAACGGTAAGACCAATTCATTTTTGGTAACGACACAGTAACAGCGGCTGCGTTGGTTCGGCCTGCACTCAGCAAACTCACAGTGAAGCGAGCGGCTGGGACGTATCTGCCCGCAGTTAAAGGCTTGACCTGCGCATTTTCCGTCGGCACTAGCCAGCAGACGGCGGGCGGGACATGACGGTGGGTCGGAATCCGTAGCGTGGGCCACTGCCGGCGTGGCCGCCTGCGCCCGTGCCGGCCAGCGGCATGCCGCCCAGCAGGTTTCCCGCTGCGGCGTCGGGCGCCTCTCGGATGTTGCTGACGGGTATCGCGGTCGGACCGGGGTGTGCCCCCGGCAGCGCGGCGTTCCAGGCCACCGGCACGGACAGCCGCCCGACCGAAGGCGCGGTGCCCACCGATCCCGCCACGTGCGCGGCGGCGCTGCCGAGCGCCCCGCCCAGGGCGGGCACGGTCTTGGGAATGGCGGCGGCGGCTTGGGCCGCCGCCCCGCCGAGCGCCCCCGTGGTTTTCGCGGTCTGGGTCAGGAAGTTGGCGATACCGATGCTGAAGTTCGGCAAACCCTCGGTGTAGTAGATGAAGCTTGCGTACGGCGAGTACGCGGTCAGAAACGCGAAGAGGTTGCTGGGGAACGTGCTCGTCCCGAACAGGAATTTCCACGCGAACGACAGCGGACCGGCCCCGGAGTTGATGTAGTTGGCCTCGGTCGCGAGGGGTGAGTACAGCGGCCCGGCCAGGTTCGCCAGTTGTGTGGAGAGCTGGCTGATCAACTTGTTCAGCTGCGTCTGGATCGAGTTGACCGAGACGGCGGCCGTTGTCGCACCCTGAGTGGCCGCAGCCGCCGGGTTGGCGACCTGCGGGGCCGCGGAGAATTTCGGGAGCTGGGTCGCACTCGCCGAGGACGACGCATAGCCGTACAGCGCCGACGAATTTTGGGCCCAGAACTGGCCGTATTGGGATTCCACCTCCTGGATCAACTGGGAGTTCTGTCCCAACACGTTGGTCGAAAGCAGCTGCGTCAGCTCAGCGCGGTTGGTCAGGACCGCCTCCGGGGGTACCACGGAAGCCAACACCGTCTCGTAGGCCGCCGCAGCCGATCCTGCTTGACTGGCCGCTTGCTCAGCCTGGGCGGCGGTGTTGGTCACCCACTGCACGTACGGTGCGACCGCGTCGGCTGCCGCCGTCGAGGCGGGCCCCAGCCACTCCTCGCTGGTCAGCTGAGTGACCACGTTTTCATAGCCGACGGCCGCCGAACTCAACTCGGCGGCCAAGGCGTTCCAGCTCGAGGCCGCAGTCACCAACGGCGTAGACCCTGGACCCGAATATATGAGGATGGAGGAGATCTCCGGAGGCAACGCAGCAAGATCGATTGTCATGCCCGGATCCCCTTAGCCAGCGGCGGCCGCGTTGGCCGCCTCGGTTGCCGCATACGACGCCGAACTGATGCCCAGTGTGCTGACGAATGCCTCGTGGATCGCCGTGGCCTGGGCGCTGACCGCCTGATACAGCTGGGCATGAGCGGCGAATTGCGCTGCCGTCAGCGCCGACACCTCATCGGCCGCGGCCGGCACGACTCCCGTTGTCGGGGCCGCCGACGCCGCATTCTGGGCACTCAACGACGAGCCGATACCTTGCAGGGTGCTGGCCGCCGCAGTCAGCGCTTCGGGTTGCGTAGTCAAGAACGACATGGTGTTGCCTCCTAAACACTCGTGGGGCTAGATTTCGGTTCGCCCCCTGGTTAGCTGATGCCCGTCACTGACCTTCGGCCATGAAGGACGTTAGTTCGCCCGCCCCGGTTAACACTGGGTGACAAAGGCGGGACGTATCTCGTGGTGACGAGGCTTGACAAGCCCTTGTAGACCCCTCGCCGGCAGCCCTGCTGCGCCGAGGGCTTCCCGGTGCCAGACGTCCGGCCGATCTTGGCGGCCGTGACCTGCGACAACCGACGAGTCGTGGAAGCGATCAACGATCGACGGCGCGGCCACGGGACCCGGGGGCTCCTCCCGGCGTCGGGTTAACGACAGCCCAACCCGGAATAAAATCCGGTCGCGGCGAAAGGACCCATAGACCCTAAAGAGCATTGCGCGATGCACTAACTCGCTTGTCCCGCTTTGCCATAACGCGTCTCGTGACGACCAGAGGACCGCGGGATACCTGGTCTGCTTGGTGTGGCGTCCGCCGTTAGCGATAGTCATGTCGCGCCTAACCGGCCGAGGGTGGGCGGATCAGGACGCTGCGCTTGAATCCGTATTCGCGCGGTGGCAAGCCGCCGGAGCCGCGTCGACCACCGCCGCCCATGGGCATCCCGCGCAGCATTCCGTTCACTCCACCTTGCGGGTCGGTGACGTAGTCGACGGCCATCGCCTGTGTGGCCTGGGTGGCGGCCGATTCCTCCACCGCACCGGATGCACCGGCCCAATTCTCCGGCACCGACAGCCCCCCGATCTTGGTGGACGCGGCCAAATTCGCCGATACCCCGCCGGTGGTATGGGCACCCAGGCCACCGCCGAGGCTGCCCAGGTGCAGGCCGGCGAACTGCGGCGTCGCGTACCAGGATCCGCCGGCACCGGCCGTCGCTCCGCCGGGCCCGGTCGCCAACTGCTGAAGTATCGAGATGGGGTTGGCGCCAAAGCCCAAGTCAAAGTACGAAGTCTCGTAGGTGCGAGCCAGCGACGTGCGCATAGAGGTGGTGAGCAGGGCAATATTAGCCGTGACATTCCATTCGTTGGGGTTGAGCCCCACGGTCGAGAGCCGTGTCAAAAGTTGTTGGACCAGGTGATTTATCGACGTGAAGATTGATGTGGCGGTGAATGTCTCTGGGGTCACGGCGAATCCGGGGGTCGCCGACGCCAGCGCGGGGACAGCAGTGGTTGCCGGGGCGGCGGCTGCCTGACTGACAGCGGACGATTGCGCGGCAAGTCCGGCCTGGTTGGTGGTCTTCGTGGGCTCGGCGAACGGGATCAATTGTGTCGCGGCCGCTGAGGAGCCGGCGTAGCCGTACATCGCGACCGCGTCCTGGGCCCACATCTCGGCGTACTGGGCCTCGGTGGCTGCGATCGCCGGAGTGTTCTGGCCGAAGAAGTTGGTCGCGATCAGCGCCGACAACAACACGCGGTTGGCCAGGACCACCGCTGGAGGCACCGTCAGCGCAAAGGCGGTTTCATAGGCTGCCGCGGCGGCCCTGGCCTGGTTGCCGGCCTCCTCAGCCAGCGCGGCCGCGGAGCTGAGCCAGGAAATATACGGCGTGGCCGCGGCCGCCATGGATTGCGACGCCGGTCCCAGCCACGGTGAGCCGGCGAGCTCGGTGATCACCGACGTGTAGCCGGTCGAGGTGGTACCCAATTCGGCCGCCAGCCCATCCCACGCCGCCGCCGCGGCCAGGATCGGACCTGACCCCGGGCCGGCGTACAGCCGGGTCGAATTGATCTCGGGCGGTAACGCCCCGAAGTCCACCACCTACGAACCCCCGGACTCGAACGACATGCTTGAGAGGTTAAGGCGCCGCAGTCCCCCAGCCGCGACCCTCGGGTGGCGCCGATCGCACGGAAGCGCTCACCCAGCGGGCGACTCACGAGAACCACGAGCGTCGACCCGCGGGTAATAATGCCGCTGAAGCGTGCCCGCTACCAGCAGGAATACGACGTCAACACGCCGGCGGGCAGTGGGTGCCGCAGCTGCCCGCCGGGAAGCCCGGCGGGGACGAAAATCGTTGCGGGGGTAAAAATCCGGACGCAGATAAAGCCCCAGCGCTTCGCCAACCCTGGAGACGAGAACGCGCCGGCGGCGACAATCTGTCGCCGCCGGCGCGTGCCAGCGTTCCTAGGTGATGGTTAGCCGGCGGCCGGTGGCCGCGCCATGATGGTCGGACGGAAGCCGTACCGGGGCCCGCTGCCGTGCCCGCCGGTGCCAGCACCGGCCAGCGGCATGCCGCCGAGTATGTTTCCGGGGTTCCCGGACGCCTCTGGAGCGGCGCTGACGGTGCTGACCGGTACCGCGGATGCGGCATGGGCTGTCGGGACGGTGGCGCCGGACCAGGCGGCCGGCACCGACAACTTGCCCACCGAGCCCGCGCCGCCGACCGAGCCCGTCACCGAACCCGCCGTATGCGCGGCACCGCCACCGAGCGCTCCCCCGAGGGCGGGTATCGACTTGGGGATCGCCGCCGCGGCGGGTCCTGCACCACCGAGTGCCCCGGCGCTCTTGGCGATCTGAGTGCCGAAGTTGCCCATACCGACGCTGAAGTAAGGCAGACCCTCAGTGTTGTAAAAGAGGCTGGCGTAGTTGGCGTAGCCGGCTAACACCGTCCCAAAGTTACTTGGCAAGACGGTCTGACCGGTCAGCAGGAACCAGACTTGGGTAAGCGCCGAGTCGATCGTGGCGCCCTTGGATGCGAGGAAAGGCGCCGTAATCGCTTTCAGCTGGTTGACGGTCTGGGTGAGAAATAGTTGCAGTTGACCGATGACCGTGTTCGGCGCATTGGCCGCGGTCGATGCGGCCTGGGTTAAGGCAGCAGCCGGATTGGCAACCGCGGGTGCGGAGGCGAACGGTGTCACCTGCGCCGCCGTTGCCGCGTGGCTCGCGTAGCTGTACATGGTCGAGGAGTCCTGAGCCCAAAACTCGCCGTATTGGGCTTCCAACTGCGAAATGAGGCTGTTGTATTGACCGAATACGTTGGCCTGCACCGCCTGTGCCAACTCGGCGCGATTGGCCGCGATGAGCGGCGGTGGCACCACCGAAGCAAACGCGGCCTCAAAAGCCGCCGCGGCCGATTGAGCTTGGGCGGCCGCGTGCTCGGCCGCCAGCGAAGTGGTAGTCATCCACTCCACGTACGGTTGCACAGCGCTGGCCATGGATGCCGACGCCGGCCCCAGCCACTCCTCGCTGGACAGCTGAGTGACCACGTTTCCGTAGCCCAGCGCAGCCGAATTCAGTTCAGCGGCCAGCGCGTTCCACGCTGAGGCCGCAGTCGTCAGCGATGTCGACCCCGGACCGGCATACATGAGCGCGGAGTTGACCTCCGGAGGTAACGCGCCAAAATCAATTGCCATCTGCCGACCCCTAAACCTTAGCCGCGTTGGCGGCCTCGGCCGCCGCGTAAGACCCCGAACTCACGCCGAGAGTGCTGACGAACAGCTCGTGAATCTCCGCGGCCTGCGCGCTCACGGCCTGATACATCTGGGCGTGAGCGGCGAACTGCGCTGCGGTCAACGCAGATACCGTGTCAGCAGCCGCGGGGACCACCCCCGTGGTGGGCACCGCAGCCGCCGCGTTCTGGGCGCTCAACGACGAGCCGATACCGGACAACGTGGCCGCCGCCGCAGTCAACGCTTCTGGTTGTGTAGTTACAAACGAC
>Ga0302319_10022726_pt1 | contig 11226 bp, 14 predicted proteins | sample Bog_T0_2_FD_203319 | JGI IMG/M metagenome (GOLD analysis project Ga0302319, IMG submission 203319) | Peat permafrost microbial communities from Stordalen Mire near Abisko, Sweden - Bog_T0_2 | ecosystem: Environmental > Terrestrial > Soil > Wetlands > Peat | place: Sweden: Abisko, Stordalen Mire...
AGACCCGCCTTCGCAACCGGAAAATGCAAGCAAAACTGCCGACTCGATGAATCCCACCGGGAAATCGAAAACTATTACTCAATACACGAGGAGGAACTCTATGTTCAAAGAGCTTGTTCCCATTCTGCGCAATCGCGCCGTGCTCATGACGGCGACTGCGCTCGACGACGATCAGATTCGCGTCAATGTCGTTCCCAAGAAGATGAAGGACGGCGATCACAACGCCCTCACCACGCCGTTGAGCGTCACCGGCACGGCCGAGGAACTGGACGCGCAACTCGCTGCCACCCTGGTTGGCTTTGTTGCGTCGCATCTTCAGATGAAGAATGCACTCGAAAAGGCAAAGAGCGAGATGGACGCAGCCACCAAGACTGTGCAAGCCGAGGCGCGGGCGAAGTCGAAGACGGCGACAAGGTCAGTACCGGCGAAGACGGAGGTCACTCAGAATGCTCCAGCGGCCAAGCCTGTCGAGCCAGCGAAGCCCGCACCGCAGAAGCCTGCAAGCCTCTTCGATATGCCGACACCGGCGGTTACTCCAACCGCCGCGCCCGCCGAACCGGAAGATGACCCAGGATTTGCAGAAATCGACGATGACGAACCAATCGAAGAGATCGAAGAACTGGATGACGCGGCCTGACGGCAACAATTTCTCTCTTCAAGAGGGAATCGGATATCAGGCCAAACGTCCGAAATCTGTGGGAAAATGCCCATTGCGCTCCTATTGAGCGCAATGGGCTGTTATCCGGCCATTTGATCTTTTACTCTCCTAGACCCGAGAATCCGGACTACGGGCACCCAGTTTTTTGCATTCGGACACGGGCCACTCCGTCATTATCAAGACGAGGATCTTTTACTTGACACCATCTCTTTTGAGCGTGCCATCGGAGCCGTGCCATGTCGCCTTGGACAAATCTTGCCATCGTTTATCGTCTGGGCAAATACGATAGCAAGCCTCCATGCTATGGTGCTTGGCAAATTTTTCTCTGTCTTGTCCTCCCAGGTTTACGGTCAAGGGCATACAAAGATATATATAATTCCATCCCCCTGGTGGCGGGGCAACCATAATCGAAAATGGAGCAGTGCGCCAGCGAAAGGTTATCGGTTGAGCTTTTCCGTGGATTGCTGTCATGAGGGCTTCTGACAGCGGGCCCGGGATGAAGCTAGGATACCCAATATCATCTTTATGATCAAGATCATATGCGATCGACATATCGTCAGGGAGTTGAATATGCGAACCATCAGGTAGAGCGAGGAACACATGCAGGCCGGATCCTTCGTGACAATCCACAGTGCTTTCTGTGCTGTTACAGTACACACTGGATGTATGGCCTTCTGCGTCTGTATAGCTTGCGAGGGAACCTACCGAATCGCTTTGTGTTACAAGAATGCCTGTCTGTCCGTAAACAGGTGGCGTTGCTAAGGTAGATGACTCTGGATTCTTAACAGATTTGGCGTAGAGATTCGATAACACACCCACGCCAGCCATAAGCACCGCAACCACCGCCACGATTGTCTTCGATCTTATTGATGAGTTCTGCACTGGAATCTCCTTTTCAACTAAACCATAAGCTCCTTTTTGAAAACAGGTTGTCGGAAATCATACGCCCGCTTGCGCGTATCTTCTCCTAGAAATCTGGCCCTCCGATGATCCAAAGAATCGCGTCAAACACTCTGACCTTGTGGCGGATCCCACAAAGGCGCTCACGATTCTCGTCGATCGCGGGCTCGACGCGGCGGTAAAGCTCTAGCCACACCGTCAAGAACGGCTCGTATCGCGAGTCCTTCTTGCGCGGTGGCCGATTCGAACCCATAAGATGACCAAGGACACACAGCCCGCGCCCCGCGTGTGAGTCAAAAAGTGGAATTGCCTCAGGATAGCAACACCAAAGTGCCTTGGAGGTCAATGACGTAAGATCGCGGATGGATCCGTCTTTATTCCGATGCACTTTCGATCTACATCTGTCGTGGAGGTTATCGAACAGCCTAAGAATCCCTTCCTCAGAGGTTGGGATTAAGCCTAAATTCGAATCATCAGCGAACTTGAGGATTTCACTGACCACGGTGCTGGCTTCGGCACCCTCCAGGCCTCGGAAAACACCGTAGGACCGAAGCCATTCAAGAATCTTGCTCTGCCTAGCTTCCGGACTTTGATTCGGGTCCTTACGCGCGATAGCGTCGATGGCAGACTTGTCGGCCTTCTGGTTTGCTCCATAGAACTCTACTGCATCGTCGAGGAAACGCTCTACAATTAGATTGAGGTCAACCATTCTAATCCCTTTTCCTTGCACGCCTCCGATTTAATGAGCCGGCTGGATGACGTGCATCTTGTCGATGCCACTGACTTGGGGAAGTGGGTCAATAATAGCGCCCACCTCACGCATCTCTTCCAGACCGTGAGTAAACCGACACTTGGGTCAAATGTTGAGAAATCGCCTTACCACTCGAGGAGCGACTCAGAAGGATGTGGACGTCGCTACTCCTTGGTCTTGAGTTTGCTGTCGTTTTCGCGGATGAACGCCTCGATCTCAGAGGCGCTGGCAAGTATTCGGAGCCACTGCTCCTTGTAGAGGGTGACGGGGAAACGTCCCATTCCGTAGAGGGATACGGCACCTTTTTCGCTAACCTTGAGACTCAAACCTGCTGAATCCTTGCTCTTGAGCTTTGCGTTCTCTGCACGCAGGCGCTCCAACTCGGCTTTCATTTCCGCTTCGTTCATGCCGTCTCTCCCATTCTGTCTTTCGCTTCAATCGTCTCACTGCACGCTGGTTGCGCCAAGCCACAAGGTTCCGTCGCACCGGCCAAAAGCGCCTCGATCCGCTCAACTTCAAACCGCCTGAGTTTCGCGGTGCTACTCCACTGCTCCATCCGTTCAGCATCAGTGGAGAACTCGGCGGAGATTTCCATCCACCTGTTCTCGTTCTCACGGGCCGCCCGCAGCGCAGCCTGAAGCGCCTCAATTTGCTGATCCCTTGATGAATTCATTCAGGAACCAGTTTATATTGTCGTCGCTGTTCCTTCCCAAGGCGGTCAATACGGCAATCTAGCGCAATCACGTATTGGGGGCCGACCTGACTTTCTTCACGTCCGAACCAGTATTACGACTGAGGTAAATCCAAATGAAACCATCCAAGCTTTATGAGGCGCTTCATGCGCTGATCGGCGAACGTGTGCCTCTGCATATCTGGGGCGCGTGCGGCGTAGGCAAGTCGCAGATCGTCGCCCAGGTGGCGCGCGATCTCAACATCTCTTTCCTTGACGTGCGCGCCGTGCAACTCGACCCGGTCGATCTGCGCGGGCTGCCGCGCATCGCATCGGATCAGACCGAGTGGGTTCCACCCAAGTTTCTGCCCAACGACGGCAAAGGCATTCTCTTTCTGGACGAGTTGACCTCCGCGCCGCAGATGACGCAGGCCGGCTGCTACCAGCTCGTGCTTGACCGCAAACTTGGCGAATACGTGCTCCCCGATGGGTGGGTCGTCATTGCCGCTGGCAACCCGGCATCGGAGCGTGGCGTGCACTTTGCGATGCCGCGGCCTCTGCGCAACCGGTTTGTCCATCTCGAACTCGAAGCCGACCTGATCGACTGGTGCAAGTGGGCCGTGGGCGCGGGCGTGCGACCGGAGATCATCGCCTTCCTGCGCTTCAAGCCGGACCTGCTGCACGCCGCCGACACAACCTCGGACGCCAACGCCTGGCCCACTCCGCGCTCCTGGGAGATGGCTTCACATGTTCTTTGCGGCGTGGCGCGCAGGCAGAACACAGCTTTTCTAACCGGCGCTGGAGAGTTCGAGGCGCAATTGCTCGACGGGACCGTGGGGCAGGCCGCATCTGCGGAACTGCTGGCCTTTCTGCGCCTCTTCCGCCAGTTGCCATCAATTGACGAGATCCTGCTCAATCCCGAGTCTGCGCCGCTGCCGACAGAACCGTCCGCACAAATCGCCATCTCGACGGCGCTGGGCCGGGTGATGAGCGATAGCTCCATCGCGCGCGGCCTCAAATATCTCGACCGGATGCCCGCCGAGATGCGCGTGATGGCCATGCGCGACGCGGCGGCGCGGGATCGCGCCATTACGCACACGCCGGAGTTCATCCGCTTCGGCATCGAGCACCAGGGAGTAGTCCAATGATTCAAGAACGTGCCATGCTCGCCGCCGTCCACATCAGCATCTGGACGGCTGTAAAACACGACCGCGGTGTCAGCCGCGACGTGGCCGAAAGGAACGGCGCTCCGGTGAGCGCCGGTCGCTACAACAAGCAACTGCTGCGCGGGGCCGACAAGCTCGACCAGTTGCGCACGCTCGCCGGTCAGGTCCGCCAGTACTTCTACAAGATCACGCTGCCCTGGACCGACGAGGGCTACCGGCTGCTGCCGGCTAATCTCTACTTCGATCTGACCGCGCGGATGCGGGAGTTCGAGGCCAGCTTCGAGCAGGGCGTCGAGGCGTTTCTTACCGTCTATCCGCAGTACATCGAGCAGGTGCGGCCCGAACTGAATGGGCTCTTCCGCGAGGAGGACTACCCGAAAGCCGAGAAGCTGCGCCGCAAATTCGGCGTGAAGCTCGAAGTCCTGCCCATTCCCACCGGCAACGACTTTCGCGTGCAGATGTCGGCCGAGGAACAGGCGCGCGTCGCCCGCGAGATCGACTCGAATGTTCGGCAGTCGCTGGTGCGCGGGACGGAGGATCTTTGGAGCCGGCTGCGCGATGTGGTCTCGCACATGGTGGACCGGCTGAATGAGCCGGAATCGCGCTTTCACGCGACGCTGGTGACGAACATCTTCGATCTGGTGGAACTGTTGCCTCGCCTCAACGTCACGGGCGACCCGGAGTTGAATCGATTCGCCGAGGAAGCCCGCCAGAAGCTCTGCACCTACACGGCGCACGATCTCAAGAAGCATGAGTTGCTGCGCGTGGTCACGGCGACCGAGGCAGCGGGAATCGTCTCCCGCATGGATGAGGCGATTCGCAATCGTGAGGCCGAACAGGCTGAGCAAAGTATGGCTTCGGTCCAGGGTATTTTCGACCATATGTCGGCGTACATGGAGGCGCCTGCGGCGGCATGAGATACGATGCCACTACAACCATCAACTGGCCGGAATGGCCAGTTGATGGTTGTAATTCCGGCGGATTATGAATTCCGATTCAGCCATCGTCGGGTCGGGAAGAATCTCGCATAATAGGCACAAGCGACCGAGGTACTAGGCGAGGAATTTTCAAGGAGGCAGCATTGCCGACCTCGCCAGTTGAGGTTCGCGTGATCCGGGTCGAATGAACAATGGAAGGTTCTCAAGTGTCCGCATCAGGTCGAGACGCGTTCTTTTCGGAAACAACTGTACACACGATATTGAAATCGGCAAGCAAGGCCTTCGCCTCGGCCCCCGTAAGCTGCTTCTCTTGCTTTTTCGTGGCCCGAGACCAACCTGACTCGTATTCGCACCGGGGCATCTGGACTTGAGGCTTTGCCCAGAGAGCATTGGCGAGGCTCTCTACAGCATGCCAATTCTCAAACAGAATCCGTTTCGCGCGCTCGTACAGCGCGTGTCGGGTTAATGTTGTACAAGCTGGACCCATTTCTCTAAGCAGCTTGTCAGCTGTTGCCCAATCATCTTTCCACGCGTCAGGATCATCGAGCCCAGGGCAAAACCTGCTTTGTGCAATTCTGCCGGCGTAAAGAGCGATAACTGTCTTCTCCCTTTCAATCTGATCTGCGTTTGACTGTCCCAAACTCCCAGGGAGTCTGTGACAGTAGTGGGTGACACCCGAACCTTCCATATCGATATGCATTCCGCCTTCAAGCAGCGGAAGTTGAAGGAGCGCAGCGGCTACTGTATGCCCTGCTTCGTGGAATGCCGTGCTCTTAAGGGCCTTGTCTAGCCAGACTCGCAATCCCATCATCCACTTCCAGCGGTCCAATTAGCGGAGTTGCCCAGCAGCGCGTGCCTTGAGAAACTCAATCTCTTCCGGAGTATAAAGATGCTCCCATCCACAATCGGGGCATCGGAGCGCACCTTGATCTTCGATGTCATGTGTGACGGGGTTTCCGCACTCAGGACAAGCGTTCGCAGCATTTGATTGGGTTCCATCAACAACATGCCAGTCAGAACGCCAATCCAACTTCACCGAACATGCCTTATCACTATCGAATAGCAAATGGCCCAGTTCTTTTGCCTCTTTCAAGGTTCGCGCATCGTCGATTTGCTCCCACTCGCCACTGACATTTACTGACCAATTCACTGGCATCGCCTGATCGCGTCCGACGTAAATCATGTCCTTCCCGTGCATAGCAGCGTAGACATCAGAAAATCCAACCAAAGAGATCCGTTTCACCTGGGGTCCTTTCAAGGTGAGTTTTCGGCAAGCGTGCGTGACGCCGTTTAGCTGGGCTTGGTAAGTTGAATCAGCCGGCGAGGACGGCTGATCTTGAGCAGGAGAAAGAGCGCATCTCCCATTGCCGAACCAATCGTGCAACTTCAACGCCAACTGGAACAGTTCCGCGGCAGCCATGCGCATCGGACGAGGCTGCCGGGGTCGCTATGGCAGGCGGCGGTGGCGCTGGCCCGAGAACATGGTTTGTATGCGGTAGCTCGCCCGCTGCGGTTGGACTATGCGCAATTGAAGAAGCGGCTCGGCGGAGTTGTTGTGGTTGCTCCCAAGCCAGCCTCGGCGGTCTCTTCAAAACCGGCCAAGAAGTCCGCCGCGCCGGCGTTTGTTGAGTTGATCGCCTCTCAACAGGGGGTGGTGTCGGAGTGCGTGATCGAGTTCGAGTCCGCGCTCGGAAGCAAGATGCGCATTCAGTGGAAGGGCAGCTCGACGCCGGATTGGACTGGCCTGCTTCGAGCCTGGCGGGAAGCGGAGCGATGATCCAGATCACGCCGCAGATGCGCATTCTGGTGGCCATCGAGGCGATCGACGGACGAAAGGGTATCGATTCGCTGGCGCAGTTGTGCCGCGAGAAGCTGCGCTCAGATCCTTTTTCCGGCTGCCTGTTCATCTTTCGCAACCGCAGCGCGAAGGCCATTCGCATTCTTGCGTATGATGGGCAAGGATTTTGGTTGGCGACCAAGCGGTTGTCGAAGGGACGCTTCCGGTGGTGGCCGTTGAGTACGGAAGCCGGCAAGCCGCTGCTCGCTCATCAGGCGCAGTTGCTGCTGGCTGCAGGCAACCCGGACACGGAGGCCGCGCCGCTGTGGCGGCGGGTGAACGGATAAATACACAACACCCCAAAAAACACTTGCGTTCCACTTTTTACTCTGTCACACTGATCGGCGATGTCAGACCAGTGGCGGTATCGGGGCCGGACGATCAGCGCGGAAGATGTAACCTTCATCCGCGAGCTGATCGCGCAGCACTCTGATCTAAGCCGGCGCAGGCTGTCGGTGAAGCTATGCGAGGCCTGGCAGTGGCGGCAGGCCAACGGCGCCCTGCGCGACATGGTCTGCCGCGGACTGTTGCTGATGCTTCATCGGGCCGGGGTCATCGAGCTTCCCGAGGTGCGTCAGATCTCGCTGAACCCTTTTGTGCGACGCGAGCGGCCGCTGGCGATGCTGGTCGACCAGACGCCGATCACAGACTCATTCCAGCAGCTTCTGCCCATAGAACTGGAACAGGTGCGGCGCACGGCCGATGAACCGCTGTTCAACAGTCTCATGGAGCATCATCATTACCTTGGCTACGAGCAGCCGGTGGGCGAGCACCTGAAGTATCTGGCATGGGCCAATAACCGTCCGATTGCCTGCCTGGCGTGGAGTTCGGCGCCGCGCCATCTGGGCAGCCGCGACCGATATATCGGCTGGAGCAGCGAGGCGCGGCGTGCCAACATCCGCTTCATCGCTTACAACACACGCTTTCTGATCCTGCCCTGGGTGCGGGTTCCGCATCTGGCTTCGCATCTGTTGGGCCGCGTCACGGCGCGCCTCAGGCGGGACTGGGAGCAGATGTACAGCCATCCGGTTTACTTCGCCGAGACCTTCATCGACCCCGGCCGTTTTCGCGGCACATGCTATCGCGCCGCGAACTGGAAGCTGCTGGGCGTGACCACCGGCCGCGGCAAGAACGACCACACCAATCGCCCCAACCGTCCCATCAAGGAAGTGTTCGGTTACGCGCTCGATCCACGTTTCCGCCAGTTACTCAGTCAGTGATGAAGATATGAAGAACCCATCGCGCCAACGTATCGAGGTCAACGTGGACGAACTGGACCGCGTGCTCGATGGGGCGCGGCAGGCGCCGCTGAGCGAAGCCGACTACCGGACGCTCAAGACCACGATTCATGCGCTGATCGACAGGCTGAGGCCCAACTCCCCGCAATCAGAAAAGATGAGCGCACTGCTCGAAGGCCAGCCGCAGCCGGCCTCGCAGCCGGAACCCGACGGCAGGAAGCCGGCGAAGCCCGCCGGCCATGGCCGCAACGGTGCGGAAGCTTTCACCGGCGCCCGCCAGGTGAAGATCGCGCACCAGAAGCTGAATCATGGCGATCGTTGCCCGGAGTGCGGCCGGGGCCACGTCTACGAACAGAAAAAGCCGAAGGTGCTGGTGCGCATCGTGGGCCAGGCACCAGTGGCGGCCACGGTGTATTCGCTCGAACAGCTGCGCTGTAATGCCTGCGGGCAGATCTACACCGCGCAGGCGCCCGAAGGCGTGGGCGAAGAGAAGTACGACGCAACGGCTGCGGCCATGATCGCGCAGATGAAGTACGGCTCGGGCGTACCCTTTCATCGCCTGGAGCGGCTGGAACAAAACCTGGGCATTCCGCTACCTGCAGCCACGCAGTGGGAGATCGCAAAGGAGTCCGCGGAGAAGATCCGTCCGGCCCATGAAGAGCTGATCCGCCAGGCGGCGCAGGGCGAAGTACTGCATAACGACGACACCAGCATGCGAGTGCTGCATCTGGCCCGTGCGCCGGACGACGAGAGAACCGGTGTGTTCACCTCCGGCGTCGTTTCGGTCGCCGAAGGCCGCCGCATCGCGCTCTTCTTCACAGGTCGCCAGCATGCCGGCGAAAACATCGCCGACGTGCTCAAGCGGCGTCTGGCTGCATTACCCGCGCCGGTGCAGATGTGCGACGGCTCATCGTCGAACACCTCGGCGTATCCGGAAGGCGTCAAGGTGCTGCTGGCTAACTGTCTGGCGCACGGACGCAGGCAGTTCGTGGAGGTGATGGCGAACTTCCCCACCGAATGCCGCTTCGTGCTGGAGCAACTGGGCTGCGTTTACCATAACGATGCCCTGGCGCGGCGCGGCAAGATGCCGGGCGAGGAGCGGCTGCGCTTCCATCAGCAGCAGAGCGGCCCGGTCATGGACGAGCTGCATGCGTGGATGATGGCGCAGCTGGATGAGTGTAAAGTCGAACCCAACTCCGGCCTCGGACATGCCTTCCGCTATATGCATAACCACTGGGAAGCGTTGACGCTGTTCCTGCGTCAGCCCGGCGCTCCGCTGGATAATACGTTGGTCGAACGAGCTCTGAAAAAGGCGATCTTGCACAGGAAAAATGCGCTCTTTTATAAAACCGAAAACGGCGCGCAGGTTGGCGATCTGTTCATGAGCCTGATCCATACCTGCGAATTGAACGGCGTCCCATCGCTCGGCTATCTGATCGCCTTGCAGAAGCACGCCCGCGAGGTGGCCGAACAACCGTCTGCCTGGCTGCCGTGGAACTATCGTGAGACTCTGATGCGAACGGGGTCTAACTCCGATGCGGCAGAGTTATGATGGATGCCACATGGCCGAAAAGGATACTCTGCGGCCATCGGCAGGGAGCATCGTGAAGTGCCCGTAAAACAGGGGTCCGGCATTAGAAAATCCGGGATGGTTTTTGGCCAGGGGCAGAAAGCCGCCAAAATGCTTCGCGCCGGCCTGTATGCTCGTGTCTCCACTCTGGATCAACAGACGCTGCCCATGCAGAGTCGAGCTATGCGTGAGTATGCCGTCCGACGCGGTTGGGCCATCACAATGCAAGTGAAGGAAGTCGGCTCCGGCGCGTCCCAGCGTCAGTTGCGCGAGAAACTTCTGGAAGCAGCGCGACGCCGGGAGATCGATGTAGTGTTGGTGTGGCGGCTTGATCGCTGGGGCAGATCGGTCACCGATCTGCTCGCCACGCTACAAGAGCTTGAGCATCTCGGCGTCGGCTTCGTGTCGTTGACCGAGGCGCTCGACCTGACCACTCCGGTGGGTCGTGCAATGGCCGCTCTGCTGGCCGTTTTCGCCGCCTTCGAGCGCGAAATCCTTGGGGAACGAGTACGGGCTGGCCTAGCCCATGCCCGGCAGAACGGCAAGCGGCTTGGCCGTCCCTTAACCGCTGGACTCCATGCCAGCCAGATCCGTAAACTACATCGCGCCGGCCTAAGCAAATCTGAAATCTCCCGCCGCCTCAACATCGGTCGCACTTCCGTGCGCCGAATCTTAACATCGGAAAAGGGCTGATATGGCAACGAAGAAGATCGCGAGTTCTCAGGACATCTATCAGATCAAGGTCACTCTGCTTGGCACCAAACCGCCGATCTGGCGCCGTCTGCTTGTTCCCTCGTCTCTGACGCTGGCGCAGTTGCACGATGCAGTTCAAACCGCAATGGGGTGGCACGGCGGACATATGCACGAGTTCCGCGCAGGCCAACGATACTTCGGTAAGCCAGACCCCGAATATCGGAGCATGGGAATGGACCCGGTCGAAAACGAGCGCACAGTGCGTCTTTCCGAGGTACTGCGGAAGACTGGCCCCAAGCTTATCTATACCTATGATCTCGGCGATAGCTGGGAGCACGCCATCGTCCTGGAGAAACAGCAACTAGTTGATCCGATTGCGAGCTATCCGGTCTGCACGGATGGTCAACTCGCGTGTCCGCCGGATGACTGTGGGGGCATTCCAGGATTTTATGATCTCGTTGAGGCCATCGCTGACCCCAACCACGAACAGCACAAAGAACTGAGAGACTGGCTCGGCTATGACTTCGACCCGATGGCCTTCTCGATCGACAGCGTCAACCAGATGCTCTTACCCGCTCGTCGTCCCGGCAAAGCCCCCAGGAAATAAACCAAGTATCCTCGACAACGCAGGCTTGCCGAAAACACACGAGATAACTGATTTCATGACAGCGTCGGCTCCCCCCAGCCCGACTACACTGGTTGCTGCTAGACGACCGTGAAGCTCGGGAGAAGGAGCCGAGCATGATGATTATAGGCTGTGACTTTCATCCCAGTTTTCAGCAGATTGCGTACGTAGAGCAGGAAA
>Ga0302319_10022728_pt1 | contig 11226 bp, 6 predicted proteins | sample Bog_T0_2_FD_203319 | JGI IMG/M metagenome (GOLD analysis project Ga0302319, IMG submission 203319) | Peat permafrost microbial communities from Stordalen Mire near Abisko, Sweden - Bog_T0_2 | ecosystem: Environmental > Terrestrial > Soil > Wetlands > Peat | place: Sweden: Abisko, Stordalen Mire...
CGTCGCCGACATCACCAGGATTTTGAGATCCTCGCGCAAGGCCAGTTGGACGTCTCTTGCAAGTGCGAGTCCTAGATCGGCGTCCAATGACCGTTCATGAAATTCGTCGAACAGGACAGCAGCGACTCCCTCAAGCGAAGGATCGTCCAGGATCAGCCGCGTGAAGACGCCTTCGGTAATCACTTCGATACGGCTGCGCTTGGAAATCTTCGAGCCGAAGCGCACGCGCAAGCCGACGGTATCGCCGACCTGTTCGCCAAGCGTCGAGGCCATTCGGCTGGCGGCGGCGCGCGCGGCGAGCCGGCGCGGTTCCAGCACCAGGATTTTTTTATTGTCGGCCCAGGGCTCGTCTAGCAGCACCAGCGGCACGCGCGTGGTCTTGCCGGCGCCGGGCGGCGCCACCAGCACGGCTACGCTATTCGTGCGCAACGCGCCGGTGAGGCGCGGCAGTGCGTCGTCGATGGGAAGCGGTTCGGTGAAATCGCGCATGCGCGATCATTTCACCTTTAACGACGCCCGCCCGACGCTTTCATAAACAAAGCCATGGCGGGCAATTTCCTCAGGCAAGTAAATGTTGCGCAAATCAACCAGCACCGGCGAGACCATGATTGTCTTGAGCCGCTTGAAGTCGAGCGCGCGGAACTGCTCCCACTCGGTGACGATCACCAGCGCGGCGGCGCCTTGCGCGCAGTCATAGGCATCGTCGCAAAACGTGACATTGGTCATCATCGGCTTGGCCTGTTCCATGCCGACCGGATCGAAGGCGCGCACCTTGGCGCCCATGTCCTGCAAGGCAGTGACCAGCGGCAGCGATGGCGAGTCTCGCATGTCATCGGTGTTGGGCTTAAATGTAAGTCCCAGCACCGCGACAGTCTTGCCGCGCAAATCGCCACCCAGCGCATGCGCGACCTTGCGCGCCATCGCGCGCTTGCGCGCATCGTTGGCGGCCGCGACCGCTTCGACGATGCGCAGCGGCGCCTCGTAATCCTGGCCGGTCTTAATCAGCGCCACCGTATCCTTGGGAAAGCACGAGCCGCCATACCCGGGACCGGCATGCAGGAATTTCGAACCGATGCGGTTGTCGAGCCCAATGCCGCGCGCAATCTCCTGCACGTCGGCGCCGACTTTTTCGGCCAAATCGGCGATCTCGTTGATGAAGGTGATCTTGGTGGCGAGAAAGGCGTTGGCGGCGTATTTGATCATTTCGGCGGTACGCCGGCCGGTAAACAGGATCGGCGAACGGTTGAGATAAAGCGGGCGGTAAATTTCCGTCATCACCTCGCGCGCGCGCGCATCGTCGGTGCCGACCACGATGCGGTCGGGATGCTTGAAGTCCTGGATGGCGGCGCCTTCGCGCAGGAATTCCGGATTGGACACCACCGCGCATTGCGCCTGTGCGTGCGTCTCGCGGATGATGCGCTCGACCTCATCGCCGGTACCAACCGGCACGGTTGATTTCGTGATCACCACCGTGAAGCCGTCGAGCGCGGAGGCGATCTCGCGGGTGGCGTCATAGACATAGGTCAAATCGGCGTGACCATCGCCGCGCCGCGACGGCGTACCGACCGCGATGAAAACCGCGTTGGCGCCTTTGACGGCGGCCGGCAGATCGGTGGTGAATTTCAAGCGGCCGGCGCGGCTATTGGCGACGACCAGTTCGTTCAAACCCGGCTCATAGATCGGTACCTCACCGCGAGTCAGCGCCGCGATCTTGGCCTTGTCCTTGTCGACGCAAGTCACGTCGTGGCCGAAATCGGCAAAGCAGGCCCCGGAAACGAGGCCGACATAACCGGTGCCGATCATGGCAACGCGCATAATTCTTGTCCGTCGTATTAATGGTTAACTGAATTTCACCAAAACCAGCGGCGTCTGCATAGCAGAGCGCGTCGCGAGGTGCGAGAGTTTCCAATACCCCTGAGTCTCTGCGGTCACGTTTAGAGGAATGAAACCGATTTATGGCACCACCTTCTTCATGAATGGCACGCAAACGCATAACGGGCGGGTCGATTGGGTCGACTACGCCAAGGGCTTCTGCATCGTCTTTGTGGTGATGATGCATTCGACGCTGGGCGTGGAGGCGCGCGCCGGGCATGACGGCTGGCTGCACCCGCTGGTCGAATTCGCAAGGCCCTTCCGCATGCCCGACTTCTTCATGATCTCGGGCCTGTTCCTGGCGCAGGTGATCGACCGCGACTGGCGTGTTTATCTCGACCGCAAGGTCGTGCACTTCTTCTATTTCTATTTGCTGTGGATGACGATCCAGTTCGCGGTCAAGGCGCCCGAATTGGCCGCCGATGGCGGCGCGATGGAAGTCGTGCGGCTTTATCTCCTGTCGCTGATCGATCCGTTCGGCACGCTCTGGTTCATCTACCTGCTGCCGATCTTCTTCATCTTCGTGAAACTTGGGCGCCGGGTGCCATGGCCGATCGTCTGGCTCGCCGGCGCCGCGCTTGAAATTTCTCATCTGGAAACCGGCTGGATGGTGCCGGACGAATTCGCCGCCCGTTTCGTTTATTTTTACACCGGCTATATCGCCGCGCGTTACATCTTCACGCTCACCGCGCGCGCGCAAAGCAAGCCTTGGCTCGCGCTCGGCGGGCTTGGCCTGTGGGGCCTGTTCAACGCGACAATGGTGCACATCGGGCTGGCGGCGCTGCCGTTCTATTCGCTCGGCATGGGCTTGAGCGGCGCCGCCGCGGTCGCGACCATCTCTTCGCTGCTGGCGCTGCACGACGTGTTCAAGCCGCTGCGCTATTGCGGCCGCAACTCGATCGTCATCTATCTCGCCTTCTTCCTGCCGATGGGGGCGACGCGGGCCCTGCTGCTCAAGACCGGCCTCGACATCGGCACGATCTCGGTGATCGTCACGGCGTCAGGCGTGATCGTGTCGCTGCTGATGTTCTGGGCGGTGCGCGGTACTTTCATGAAATTCCTGTTCGAGCGGCCGGCCCGGTTCTGGCTGGTGCCGAAAGCGGCGCCGAAACCGAAAATGATCCTGCAACCGGCGGAATAAATTTCCGTCATTCCGGGGCGCGAAGCCATAAGGGCGTTTACGCCCGTCTTCGACGGGCTACGGCTCGCGAACCCGGAATCCAGAACAGAATTCAGGATTTGCATCTGGATTCCGGGTTCGCGCCTTTCGGCGCGCCCCGGAATGACGCCTGTGGATGGAGCGTTGCCAATCACGGCGTGCGGGCCCACATTCGGGCCATGCCAACATCCGCCAAAGCCAAAGCCAAACCCGCCATCGCCAATCCCGCCGCCCGTCCGCTCAAAAAGGGCGACCATTTGTTCCTGGTGGACGGCTCCGGCTACATTTTCCGCGCCTATCACGCGCTGCCGCCGCTGACCCGCAAATCGGACGGCTTGCAGGTCAATGCCGTACTCGGCTTTTGCAACATGTTGTGGAAGCTGTTGGCCGAGATGAAGGACGACAAACCCACCCATCTCGCCGTGGTGTTCGACAAATCCGAGAAGACCTTCCGTAACGCGCTCTATGCCGAATACAAAGCCACCCGCTCGGAAACGCCGGAAGATCTCATTCCGCAATTTCCGCTGATCCGCGAGGCGGTGCATGCTTTCGAAATCCCCTGCCTCGAACAGGCCGGCTTCGAGGCCGACGACCTGATCGCGACCTATGCGCGGTTGGCTATCGAGGCCAAGGCGACGACGACGATCGTGTCATCCGACAAGGACCTGATGCAACTCGTGGGTCAAGGCGTCACCATGTACGACACCATGAAGGACCGCCGCATCGGGCCGGCCGAGGTGATGGAGAAATTCGGGGTCGGTCCCGATAAGGTGATCGAGGTGCAGGCGCTGATCGGCGATTCATCCGACAACGTGCCGGGCGTACCCGGCATCGGCGTCAAGACCGCCGCGCAGTTGATCGGCGAATATGGCGACCTGGAAACGCTGCTCAAGCGCGCCAAGGAAATCAAGCAGGACAAGCGCCGCGAATCCTTGATCGCGAATGCCGAACTGGCGCGGCTGTCGAAACGCCTGGTCACGCTCGACAAGAACGTGCCGCTCGACGTGCCGGTGGACCAACTCGCGGTGCACGAGCCGGACTATAAAAATCTGATCGCGTTCCTCAAAGCGATGGAATTTTCCACCATCACGCGGCGCGTCGCCGAAAAGTCGGGCATCGATGCCGGCGCTGTGGTCGCGGACGCGAAACTGACGTCGTCAACTGGTCCATCGTCATCGTCCCCGAAGCCTGCCGCCGGGGGCGATCTTTTTGCGCCGGCACCGCAAGCTGCGCCCGCGAGCCGCGAAACCGGCGCCAATGACATCGCCCTCACCCCCATTTCCCTCGCCGCCGCGTGCGCCGAGAAAGCGCGCACCGCCAAAATCGACCGCTCGAAATATGAATGCGTGCGCACGCTGGCGCGTCTCAAGGAATGGATCGCGCGCGCTTATGACCTCGGCGTTGTGGCAGTGGATACCGAGACTACCAGCCTCGATCCGATGACAGCCGAACTTTGCGGCTTTTCGCTTGCGCTCGGTCCGAACGAGGCCTGTTACGTGCCCCTCGGTCATGTCGATGGCGGCTCGGCCAAAGCCAGCGATCTGTTCGCGCCCGAATCCAAATTATGCGCCGATCAGATTCCGGAGGAACAGGCGCTCAAGGCGCTCAAACCGCTCCTGGAGGACAGCAGCATCCTCAAGATCGCCCAGAACATGAAATATGACTGGCTGATCTTTGCCCAGCGCAATATCGAGATCGACGGCTATGACGACACCATGCTGATTTCCTATGTGCTGGACGCCGGCAAAGGCGGCCACGGCATGGACGATCTCGCCAAACGCTGGCTCAACCATGACACGATCCATTTCGCCGACGTCGCCGGCAGCGGCAAGTCGCAGGTGACCTTCGATTGCATCGCCATCGACAAGGCCAGCGAATACGCCTCAGAAGACGCCGACGTGACGCTGCGGCTTTGGTCGGCACTCAAAGCGCGGCTGCCAAGCGAACGTGTCGACACCGTCTACGAAACGCTCGAGCGCAAGATGCCGGAAGTGCTGGCGCGCATGGAGCGGCGCGGCATCGCCATCGACCGCCAAGTGCTGTCGCGCCTGTCCGGCGAATTCGCCCAGAAACAGGGCGCGCTGGAAGAAGAGATCAAGACGCTGGCCGGGGAACCGCTCAATCCCGGCTCGCCCAAGCAACTCGGCGACATTCTGTTCGGCAAAATGAAGCTGCCCGGCGGCACCAAGACCAAGACCGGGCAATGGTCCACTGGCGCGCGCGAATTGGAAGAACTGGCCGAACAGGGCCACGCATTGCCGCGCAAGATTCTCGACTGGCGCCAGGTATCCAAGCTGCGCTCGACTTATACCGAGGCGCTGCCCAACCACGTCAATCCGACGACGCAGCGCGTGCATACATCCTACGCGCTCGCCGCCACCTCGACCGGCCGCCTGTCGTCGTCGGAACCGAATTTGCAGAACATTCCGGTGCGCACCGAAGAAGGCCGAAAAATTCGCAAGGCCTTCGTCGCCTCACCGGGCATGAAGCTGGTATCCGCCGACTATTCGCAGATCGAATTGCGCCTGCTATCGGAAGTCGCCGACGTGCCGGCGCTGCGCAAGGCGTTTCAGGATGGCGTCGATATTCACGCCATGACCGCGTCGGAAATGTTCGGCGTGCCGGTCAAGGACATGCCGAGCGATATCCGGCGCCGCGCCAAGGCGATCAATTTCGGCATCATCTACGGCATCTCGGCGTTCGGTCTGGCCAACCAGCTATCGATCGAGCGCGAGGAAGCCGGCGCCTATATCAAGAAATATTTCGAGCGCTTCCCCGGCATCCGCGACTATATGGACGAGACGCGCGAATTCTGCCGCAAGCACGGCTATGTGCTCACATTGTTCGGGCGCAAATGCCATTACCCCGACATCAAGGCGTCGAACGCCTCGATCCGCGCCTTCAACGAACGCGCCGCGATCAATGCGCGCTTGCAAGGCTCGGCCGCCGACATCATCCGCCGCGCCATGCTGCGCATGGAGGGCGAACTCGCTAAGGCCAAGCTCAAGGCGCAGATGCTTTTGCAGGTGCACGATGAATTGATCTTCGAAGTGCCGGACGGCGAAGTGAAAAAGACCATCCCGATCGTCAAAAGCGTAATGGAAAAAGCCCCGCACCCGGCGATTTCGCTGCACGTGCCGTTGCAGGTCGACGCCCGCGCCGCCAGCAATTGGGACGAGGCGCATTAAGAGTTGTTACGCAGCACCGTACCAGCTTCCGCCACCCTCGCCGTGACGGATAAGCAAGCCAGTGCGTGTCAGGATTTTTAGTCGTTTCTTGACAGTTGGGCGTGGCTTCCCGGTGATCGACTGCGCTTCAGCGGTAGTTATGCGGCCATGTTTCCGAACGTGCTCTACAATAAGAACCGATTCTGGCAGTAATCCGGCGAGAGGATTGCTGGTATCAATTTTCGAGACGAGACGATCTTTCTGTGCTTTGAGCGAATTGAGGAAGAAACGCTGCCAAGGTGTCCAGTCGGGGTCATCTTTTTCGAGCGTTCCTTGCGTGCGGCGAAGCGCCAAATAGTAGTCGTCCTTGTTGCGCTCAATTACGCTCTCAAGCGAGCTATAAGGCACGTAGGAGTAACCTGCTTTTAGTAATAACAATGTTGTCAGGACTCGGGAGAGACGTCCGTTCCCATCTTGGAATGGATGAACCTGCAAGAATATGACAATAAAAACGCCAATTACGAGAAGCGGATGAAGGCTCTTGTCGTCAAGCGCCTGACGCGTCCAAGAGACAAGTTCCTGCATTCGAAAGGGCGTGTCGAACGGCGTGACGGTATTGAAAATTACGCCAATGCTCGCACCATCGGCATCAAAGGCTTCAACATTATTTGGCAGCGTTTTATATTGTCCACGATGCCGTTCATCCTTCTTGGAATGACGAAGCAGCATGCCGTGAATTTGTTTGATATGATTTTCAGTTAGCGGAATATGGGCGTGGCTCTTAAACACTTCATCCATGACTTCCGCATAGCCAGCCACTTCCTCCTCATCCCGCGAGGCAAAAGCCGTTTTGTCCAGGCGGCCAAGCAGCTCTTCAACCTCACGGTCGGATAGCTTCGCGCCTTCGATGCGCGTGGATGAACCCACGCTTTCAATCGTCGCGACGCGGCGCAGGGCGGCTAGTCGCTCGGGCGCCATCGCTTGCATGGCCCGCCAGCCCCCTTTGAATTCGTCGAGTTCGGCAATCAATCTTAAGAGTTCGGGGGTGATTTCGAGCGAATGAGTTTTCATATGGCATCCAATGGCATCCAATCGCATCCAATCGTATCCAATCGTATCCAATCGTATCCAATCGTATCCAATCGTATCCAATCGTATCCAATTATGTCAAATCAAAAATATTGTAAGTAATTCAAAGCCTTATCTATAAAACCCTTCGTTGCCCGGCCTGATGACTGATGACTAAAGTCTGGCCTAATCAAAACCCAGACGCCAACATCGGCTTCATCACCGCATAGAGCGCATTCTTCGCCTCGAAGCCGATGCCCGGAATGTCCGGCATGGCGATGCGGCTGTCCTTGACCGCGGTGTTGTCGGCAAAGCCGCCGAACGGCGCAAACACTTGCGGGTAAGACTCGTTGCCGCCCAGGCCCAGGCCCACGGCGATGTTCAACGCGAACTGATGCCCGCCATGCGGCACGCAGCGCCGCCGCGACCAGCCGTGCGCCGCCAGCATGTCGAGCGTGCGCAGATATTCGACTAGCCCATAGGACAGCGCCGGATCGAATTGCAGCCAGTCGCGGTCGGCGCGCAAGCCGCCGTGGCGGATGAGATTGCGCGCATCCTGCATCGAAAACAAATTCTCGCCGGTCGCGAGCGGCGGCGCATAGCGCGTGGCGAGCGCCGCATGCAGCAGATAATCGAGCGGATCGAGCGGCTCCTCGTACCAGCGCAGATTATACTGCGCGATGGCGTCGCCGCAGGCGATGGCCTCGTCGAGATCGTAGCGGCCGTTGACGTCAACGCACAGGTTCTCGCCTTTGCCGCCGACGACTTTCAGCGCCGCTTCGATGCGCTTGATGTCATCGGCTAGCTTCACACCGCCGATTTTCATTTTCACGGTGGAATAGCCGAGATCGAGATAATGCTTCATCTCGTCTTGCAGCGCGCTGATATCCTTGTCGGGATAATAATAGCCGCCGGCGGCATAGACCCACGCCGTCTTGTCCGCGACACCGCCATTGTAGCGGTCGGCCAACAGCCGCCACAGCGGCACGCCCTCGGCTTTCGACACCGCGTCCCACAGCGCCATGTCGAGCACGCCGACCGCGACCGAACGCTCGCCGTGACCGCCCGGCTTCTCGTTTTTCATCATCGCCGCCCAGGCCTTGGCCGGATCGATGATACCGCGTGCATCCTCGATGTCCTTGGCCTCGCGCAGCCGCGGAATGAACCGCTCGCGCAGCAAGCCTTGCGGCGCGTAGCGGCCGTTCGAATTAAAGCCGAAGCCGACCACGGGTTTGCCGTCGCGCACCACGTCGGTAAAAATCGCCACCACGCTCGCGGTCATCTGCGAGAAGTCGATATAGGCGTTGGCGATTTTGGACGAGATCGGAACGACGATGTCGGCGATGGCGGCGATACGCATGACGGGTCTCGGGTCGGGAATACCGCACCTCCCTTAACGCCTGATCGGGGGCAGCGCTAGGCTTGTCGCCGCCGCCAAGCTTGGCTAGGCAGAGCCATGCGCCTGGCCCAAATGACCCTCGCCGCTTTCGCCGCGATTTTGCTGCCGAGCGCCGCGCACGCCGCGCCCGCGCTCGATGGCGCCGCCATGGGCTGGTATTGGGCGCTGCCCTTCGCCGGCATTCTGCTGAGTATCGCCACCGGCCCGCTGCTGTTTGCGAAGTTCTGGCACCGGCACTACGGCAAGATCGCCGCAGCCTGGGTACTGCTGACACTGGCGCCGCTCGCCATCGTATTTGGGCCCGCCGGCGCGCTGGCCGGCCTGCTGCATGCCTTGCTCGCGGAATATATGAGCTTCATCATTTTGCTGTTCGCGCTCTATGTGGTGGCCGGTGGCATCCATGTTTCCGGCGGGTTGCGCGGCACGCCTTGGGTAAATGCCGCCATCCTGGCGCTCGGCACCGCGATGGCGAGCCTGGTCGGCACCACCGGCGCCGCCATGATCCTGGTGCGGCCCTTGATCCGCGCCAACGCGACGCGCGCGCGCAATGCGCATGTCGTGGTGTTCTTTATTTTTCTGGTCGCCAATATCGGCGGCGCGCTGTCGCCGCTTGGCGACCCGCCGCTGTTCGTCGGCTTCCTGCGCGGCGTCAATTTTTTCTGGACCACCACGCATCTGGCGTTCGAAACGGCCGTCGCCGCCCTACTGGTGCTGGCGGCTTTCATTGCGCTGGATTTTTGGATCGCGCGCGGCGAGCCGAAATCCAAACCAGCCAAGTCCGAACCGATCAAGCTCCACGGCCTGGTCAACCTGCCGCTGATTGCCGGCATCATCGCGGCCATTTTGATGTCGGCAGCCTGGAAACCCGGTATCAATATCACGATCGACGGCACCGCCATCGAACTGCAAAATCTGGTGCGCGACGGCACGCTGGTCGTGATTGCCCTGCTCTCGCTCTGGCTGACGCCGCAAGAGCACCGCAAGGCCAATGATTTCACCTGGGAGCCGATTGTCGAAGTCGCCAAGCTGTTCGCCGGCATTTTCATCTGCATCATTCCGGTGCTGGAAATGCTGCATGCCGGCCATGACGGCTCGTTCGCGTGGCTGTTGCGCGCGGTCACTGAAACAGACGGCAGCCCGCACGAGGAGGCCTATTTTTGGCTCACCGGCCTGTTGTCAGCCTTCCTCGACAACGCGCCGACCTACTTGGTGTTCTTCCAGCTCGCCGGCGGCGACGCCGCTGTGCTAATGGGGAAACTGAGCGCGACGCTGGCCGCGATTTCCATGGGCGCGGTCTATATGGGCGCGCTCACTTATGTCGGCAACGCGCCCAATTTCATGGTCTATGCCATCGCCACCGAGCGCGGCGTGAAAATGCCGAGCTTCTTTGGTTATATGGCTTGGTCGTTCGCGGTGCTGCTGCCGGTGTTCGGTCTACTCACCTACATTTCCGTCGGCGGACCCTAGTCTATCGGCTGCCGGTTTTGGCCGCGGCTCGCTTTCGTGGCACACTGCGCGAATTCGGGGATGGGTGCACAAGGCCGCTCAAGGCCGCGCGCCCGCAGGGGGAGGCTCAACAATGACCGCACACGCGGCGTCTCAGGTTTATTTCGGGCTCAATCCGATGTGGGTGTCGACCTGCATCCTGGCCGTTACCTACGCCTGCATCATGTCGGAAAAGGTCAACCGCGCGATCATCGCGCTGGTTGGCGCCAGCGTGATGATCGTGGTCGGCGTGCTCGACCAGAACGAAGCCATCAAGGGCATCGACTGGAACACCATCGGCCTGTTGACCGGCATGATGATCCTGGTTTCGATCTCGCGCCGCTCCGGCATGTTCCAGTATCTCGCCATATGGTCGGCCAAGGCGGCCAAGGCGCATCCGGCCGGCATCTTGTTCATTCTGCAGATCACCACCGCGGTTCTCTCGGCCTTTCTCGACAACGTGACCACGGTGCTGCTCATCGTTCCGGTTACGCTGGCAATTTGCACGACGCTGAAAGTGCCGGCCTATCCTTATTTGTTCGCAGAAATCTTCGCCTCCAATATCGGCGGCACCGCCACGCTGATCGGCGATCCGCCCAATATCCTGATCGGCTCGCAGGTCGGCCTCACCTTCAACGATTTCGTTTTTCACCTCACGCCGGTGATCATCATCGTGATGTTCGTTCAAGCGGCGATCATCCATTTCCTCTGGGGCAAGGATCTCAAAGCTTCGGCAACCGCCGAGGCGCGGGTCATGAAGATGGACCCGGCCAAATCGATCCTGGACTGGCTGTTGCTCAAGCAGTCGCTTACCGTCCTCACCGTCGTGATGGTCGCCTTCGTGCTGGCACGCCCGCTGCATCTCGAGCCCGCCACCATCGCCATGCTGGGCGCCGCTATTTTGATGCTGCTCGACAACTGGGTGCATCATTCCGAAAAAGCCGCGCATAATATTCACCAGACCTTCGGCGACGTGGAATGGATCACCATCTTCTTCTTTATCGGCCTGTTCGTCGTGGTGCACGGCGTCGATGTCGGCGGCCTGCTCACGCTGCTCGCCAACAAATTGGTGGCGG
>Ga0302319_10022731_pt1 | contig 11226 bp, 8 predicted proteins | sample Bog_T0_2_FD_203319 | JGI IMG/M metagenome (GOLD analysis project Ga0302319, IMG submission 203319) | Peat permafrost microbial communities from Stordalen Mire near Abisko, Sweden - Bog_T0_2 | ecosystem: Environmental > Terrestrial > Soil > Wetlands > Peat | place: Sweden: Abisko, Stordalen Mire...
TCTTTGCCGAGCGATTCCATGACGAGCTGCTGGAGGTATTTCGAGAACAGCACCAGCCGGTCTTTGTAAGGCAGCACCACCATGTCTTTCTGGCCCCGGCCATTTCCCTCGAAATACCACATCAGCGCGAGAAGCATCGCCGGATTTTTCAACGTCTCCGAAGCCCGCGTCCACACATCCATGGCCGCGGCGCCATCGAGAAGGGATTGCATTTCCAGACCCTGGAGCCAAAGCGGCACGAGCCCCACGGCGCTCATCACGGAAGTGCGTCCGCCGACCCAGTCCCACATGGGGAAACGCGCCAGCCAGCCTCCGGCGACGGCGATCTTATCCAGGGCCGATCCGACGCCGGTGACGGCCACAGCATGCTTCCCGAAATCGAGCCCGGCTTTTTTGAAAGCGGATTCCGCTTCCAGCATGCCATTGCGCGTTTCGGCAGTGCCGCCCGACTTCGAAATCACCACGGTCAACGTGTGTTCCAGGCGTTGCTGAAGCGAGGCCAGCACGCGGTCCATGCCCTGCGGATCGGTGTTGTCGAAAAAGTGGAGCCGCAGGCGGTCTCCGTCGGTCCCCAAGGCATCGCTCACGAATTGGGGTCCCAGGGCTGATCCGCCGATGCCGATGAGGAGCACGTCGGTGAACTTCCCGCCGGCGTGAATGCCCTTCACGAAGTCGAATATTGCGTTGTTGCACGATTCGATTTCCGTGCGCAATTCAGGGGTGGGGGCGAGTTCCGGAGCGCGCAGCCAGTAGTGGCCTACCATCCGTTTTTCATCCGGATTCGCTATGCCACCGGCCTCGAGCGCCCCCATGGAGGCAAATGCCTTTTGCGCGGCAGGCTCCATTTTCTCCAGGAAATCGTCCCCAAAACGGATGCGGCTGATGTCGATCGAAAAACCGAGCGCATCGTGCCGGAGATAATACTGCTGAAACCGATCCCAAAGTGAACTCATAGGCCTAATATGGCATCAAATCGGGGTCTCCGTGTCGAGTGACGATCATTGCGGCTTTTCCATGGGCGCTTTGGGCACCTCGCGCCAGCGGCTGGATTCCACGAATTCAATCTTGTCCCCGGGCTTCCGAACGATATGGGCGGCGGCGCCGGGAGTTTCTTCGATGAGTTTCAAGCCGCGCTCCGGACCGAGCACGCAGGTGGAGGTGGAGAGGCCGTTGGCCGTCATCCCGTCGAGCGCCACGATCGTCACCAGCGCATGATCCGTGAGACCGATTCCCGTGTGAGGATCGACGATGTGGGAATATCGCTTCCCGCCAATTTCCACACGCTGAAACATATCGCCGCTCGTGGCGATGCTGCGATTCTTCAGGTAGATGATCTGAGCCGGGGGAGCGTCCGGAGTGTCGAGCGGCGCCACTTCGATCCGCCATCCAGGCTGGCCTGGCGGCGCATCGGATGCGGTCATATCTCCGCTGCCGCCGACGAGCGCGCGCGTGATGCCCCGCTGGCGAAGCAGCGCTATGGCCTCATCGATGGCAAAGTTTTTGGCGATCGCCCCAAGATCGAGGCGCATATCCGGCAGGAGAAGCTCCGCGGTATGATGGGCGGGATCGAGGCGCAGATTCCGAAACCCGACGCGCGCCTTCATCTCCTGAATCGCTTCAGGACCCGGCATTTCCTGCATGCGCCGCGCGCGCCGCCAGAGATTCACAAGAGGGCCGACGGTGATATCGAATGCGCCGCCGCTGAGCTCCGCAAACTCCTGCGCGCGGGAAAGCACCTTCCAGAGGACGCTGCTCACCGGCACGACCCTGCCCTGGCCGGAGGTCATCGAGAGGCGGCTGAGTTCGGTATCGCTGTCGTAGTCGCTCAGGATGCCATTGAGCACAGCGATTCGCTCGAAGGCGGCGTCAGCGGCGGCCTTCGCCGTTGCGGCGTCGGTGGTGTAGAGGGAAACGCGGAAGGGCAATCCCATCTCCGCTTTTTCAAAGACGAACTTTTGCAGGGCTGCGTTCTCCTCCCCGGCGCGGCATGGACGGAAGAAAAGGAGCGAACTTGCGCAAGAAAGGATCAGGAGCAGCAGCGATTTCATCGAGAGCAAGGGGTGACACCATTGCGCAGCGCTTCGCAAAAGCAAACGCCTTTGCGCGATACGCAGATTGAGTGGATTTGTGGGAGGGATGAGAAGAATAGGGCGCAGCTCGGACGAAATGCGGTCGCGGCCAATTCTCGCTTTTTTCCCTGCCGCTCGCGTGCGTCGTGGAATTCCGGGCGCCGGTTGCGAAGCTTGACGCTGGCAGCCTCGCACGGGACGCTGGCCCATGCTTCCGCTTTCCGGCAAAACCTTTCCCTGCACATCCCGAAGACTCGTCTCCGCCATCAAGCGCGGGCTCGGGGCAGAAGGGCTGGATGCCCGAAGCGTCGAAGCGAATGGTGGGGAATTTCCGATGATCGATTCGCTCTTGCTCGATTTGAGCGACGCCAGCGTCACGAGGGATATCCGGATCCCCCCCACGAATCCCGCCGACGGCGGCGGAGGAATCGAGGCGGGAAAATTCGAGCTTCGGGCCGAACCATTGTATATGGAGAAGGCGCCATTCGAGGTCCGTATTCAAGCCAGCCATGCCGTGTTCGCATTCGCAGGCAAACCGGACCATGGCGCGCTCGTTCTCAAAGATGCCAGGGAAGGCAGCATTTCCATCGCCGCTGCGATGAAGGATCTCGAGGCGCTGTTCCATCGACTCGCCGTCGAAGCCGCGAGAAAACAGGGCGCGGAGGTGCTGGCGACGAGCGTGCATCTCGAAAACCGGGGACCTCACAGCCTCACATTTCGCGCGGAGGCGACCGCGAAGATGTTTTTCATGACAGCGACGCTCACGCTATGCGGGCAACTCGATGTGGATGCCGACCTCAACGCCCGGTTTTCGAACCTGAACCTGACCGGCGAGGGCATGATCACGAAGATAGCCAACGGCTTCGTTCGCCCGAAACTTGACCTCCTTGAAAGCCGGGTCATTCCGCTTGTCGCGTTCTCCCTCGGCGATCTCCGGCTTCGTCACGTCGAGGTTTCCGCCACCGAGACACTGCTCATCCGCGCCGTGTTCGGATCGAGCCAGGAAGCTTAAAGAGCGGGCATCACTTTTCCGCCTGCTGGCAATCGGTCTTCATCCCATTCAGCCCTTCGTGGTCATGCTGGAAGGCGATGGTCCGTTTTCCGTTTTCACTGCGAACGGTGACCATGTAGATGCTGTCAAAATCGTCGCCTTCCCAGTGGGGAATCACGCCGGGATCGGCGCCCAGCGAGCTGAACAACTTCCTGAGTATTTCCACGAGTTCCGTATGCTCCCAGGCAACGAAAACCAGCGCCCGCTGGTAAGCGGGGGCGGCCAACTCGCCGGTCAATCCGTCGATGTCGTCGAAGGCAAACCTTGCATTTACGGGAAGTCCCAGGCGGATCGCGGTGGGCTCGATCGTCATCAATGGCCGAATATAGGAATAGGAGGGCGCGTTTTTCTTGGTTCGCAGCGAGGTGAGCGGCGCGAAGATGAAGTCCGCCTTGCCGTAGTGGGAAATGAGGACATCGGGCAACGCCAGCGCGCGATTGAGCCCCTGGCAGTCGAGTTGCCCGAGATCCCCGGCAGGCTTCTCGCCATGCCGAATGCACACGATCCGTTCGATCGCGACATCGCCGTCGGCGAAGGCCATGGGGCTCCGACCGCAAAGCATAAAAGCCGCCAGACTCAATCCGGAAAACAGCGCGAGCAATGGGGTGCGCTTCATGACCCTTAGAACTCCAGCGGGGGCGGGGGATCGATCTTGATTGGCGCATCATGCACCGGATTTTGAAGCTCCGTCGGCCGCACCGCGACCGGACGGCGGACTTCGATCTGCTCTCCAGTGGACGCCTTCGGAGCGGGAACCGTGGTGGAACTATCCAAAGGCGCATTTTGACCCTCAAAGGCTTTCATGGCGATGGCGTTTGTGACCGATCGACCGGAATTGTAAGGATCGGCGCCCAACACGGTGGGGGCTTTTATGGTGACGGGCCGCACGGCGGAAACGTCCACCGCCAGCGAGGCGCGGGGCCATTGTTCACCTGGGACGGTTTTTACCACCAGATCCCGGATGCCGCCACCACCGCCCCCATGCACATTGCACGCGATTTTGGGCGCCTGGTCTTCGGTGCAGATCTCAAAATAAGTGGTTCGCCGCTGGATCTTCTCGCCGGTGTCCTTATTTGCCACGGTTTCGAAGCATTTATCCGTGGCGAGCAGGCCGGACGCGGCGCACAACTCGCACTTGATGATTCCTTTCGGCTCCCGAAGCTCCTCGGGCCGGTATTTCGAGAAGGTCTCTTTCATCACGTTCGCCCAGACGGGGAGCGCGATTTCATTGCTAAAAGCGCCGCGATAGATCGGCTGCGGCTTGTCGAAACCCGCCCAAACGCCGCAGGTCACAGCGCTGCTGTAACCTACGAACCAGGCATCCGTAAAGTTATAGGCAGTGCCGGTTTTGCCCCCGAGCGGGAATTTCTTGAGGCCGAGTTCGGTGTAGGCCTTGTCGGCGGTGCCTCGCTCGAGCACCTCCGCCAGGCAGGAATGCACTTCATACGCCGTCGTGGCTTTGATCACGCGGACCTTGGAAGGTTCCGACTCAAAGATCACCTTCCCGCCTTTCTCCTCGATCTTCTGGATGAGGAACGCTTTTTCCGGGCGGGATCCCTCATTGGGGAAAATTGTATTCGCCAGGGTCATTTCCATGAGCGTGACCTCGCTGCTGCCGAGGTAGGTGGCGGGGAAGGGCCGCAATGTGCTTTCGATCCCCGCCCGTTTCGCCAGGGAAAGCACGGGTTCCAAACCTGTCATCATGCCGAGGCGGACGGTGGCCGCATTTTTCGACATCACGAGCGCGGTGCGCGCGGAAATGAGGCCCTCGTATTTGTTGTCCACGCGTTCCGGCCCCCATTCACCGAGGATGCCGGAAACGCCGCCAATCATGACCTGCCGGTTATCGATCACTGCATCCGACACCACTGTCCCCGGGGAAAAGCCCTTTTCAAAAGCAGCCGCATACACGAGCGGCTTGAAAGCGGTCCCCGCGGGCCGGCGCGCGGACGTCGCGCGATCGAAGGCGCTATGAGAAAAATCGCGCCCGCCGGAGAGCGCCAGGATCCCACCGGTGGCGTTGTCCAGAATCACTACAGAGCCCTGGAGATACTCCGGGGGAGCGATGGGGCCGGAGTCGGCGTCACCACTCGCAGCCTTGCGCTGGTGCATTTTGAAATCCTGCTCATACTGGGCGTAGGTCTGGTGCTCGAATCCCTCGTGGCGCTCCACGATTTCGAGCTGCTCCCGGAGACACGTTTCCACCTTTTTCTGAAGGCCCCCATCGATCGTCGTGTAGATCCTGTATCCGTCACTGATGGCGCTATCCCGACCGAATTGAGAGATGATCTGCTGCGCCACGAGGTCGTTGGCGTACGAGTCCTGATGCACGGATGCCCTGTTCTTCACGATCAAATCCTGGGCCATCGTCTTGTCATACTCCTCACGCGTGATCTGTTTTCCCTCCAACATTTTGCCGAGCACGAAATTGCGCTGGTCAATACACGCCTGCCTGTTTCTCCACGGCGAAAGATTGCTGGGGCTTTTCAGGAGCCCCGCGAGGGTCGCCGCCTCGGAAAGATTGAGGTCCCTGGCGTGCTTGCCGAAATAACCGCGCGCGGCCGCCTCCGCTCCGTAAAATCCGCCGCCGAAAAACACGCGATTCAGGTAAAGCTCGAGGATTTTTGCCTTGGAGAATCGCCTCTCGATTTCCTGGGCGACGAAGATTTCGAGCAGCTTGCGCTTGTAGCCGCGATCATTGCTTGGCAGTTCGATGGGGAAGGAATTGCGGGCGAGTTGCTGGGTCAGTGTGCTTGCGCCCTGGCGGGTGCGGCCCGCCTGATAATTTCTGACCGCCGCGCGAATGATGCCGTAATAGTCCACCCCGCCGTGCTGGTAGAACCGGTTATCCTCAGCCGCCACCACGGCGTGGTAGAGATTTGGCGATAGTTGATCGCCGGAGACCTGGTCGCGATTCTGGATAAAAATGCGGCCAAGCACCTGTCCGTCGCGATCATAAATGACGCTGGCCGACTCCATTTCCTCCAGTTTGCCATAATCAAACTCCGCCGCCCGTCTCTCCCATTTGGCCTTTTCAATCAACAAGAAAACGGCGCCGGCAGCTCCGAAGGTCGCGACGAAGCAGAGCACCACGAGAAACCAGGTGCGTAGATAAAGAGGCTTGCGAGGAGGTTCGTATTCCCACATGTCAGACAGCGAATTAGCGGCAACCTAAGTCCCACGAAAAATCCGCCCGCGCAACTCGCAATTTTCCGGGCCAACCCAAAGCTCGATTTTTTCGCAAGACTGGCACGGAGCGCATTTTACACTGGAGGCAAAGGCGCGCGCTTGAGAGCTCGCCTGGATTAAATCCTCGCAACCTGAATCCGAACCTGTCCAATCCCTGCGGTCCAATGCCCGAATTCCCCTCGCGCCTCATCGATCTTCTCCGCGAAGATATCGCCTGCCGAGGGCCAATCCCCTTTCCCGATTTCATGGCGGCGGCGCTCTATCATCCCGAGTTTGGCTACTACGGATCGGGCCGGGCGCGCATCGGTCGCAAAGGCGATTTCTTCACCAACGTGAGCGTGGGCGCGCTTTTTGGGAAACTGCTGGCGAGGCAGTGCGCGGAAATGTGGGAGCGCCTGGGGCGGCCCGCGGTATTCAGCTTGGTGGAACAGGGGGCCAATCGCGGGGATTTCGCCCGCGATGCGCTCGGCGCCTTGGAAAAATTCGCGCCAGAGTGCTCAGCAGCGACTACCTACTGGATCATAGAGCCGATTCCCGCGCTGCGGACAGAACAGGCCGCGACGCTCGCAATATCCGAAAAGGTGCGCTGGGCCGCTTCGCTGGAGGAGCTTCCGCATTTCACCGGGGTGCATTTTTCCAACGAACTCATCGATGCCCTTCCGGTCCATCGGGTTGCGCGAGCGGGTGGCTTATGGACGGAACAATACGTGGACGTCCGGGGAGAGCGCTTGGTTTTTGTCAGTGGACCCCTTTCCTCCGCGGCCCTGGAAGCGCGCCTTTCCCTGCTTCCGCCGCTTCCGGATGGATACCAAACCGAGATCTGCCTCGCCGCTCTCGACTGGATCGATGCGCTGGCGGGCCGGCTCGAACGCGGATTTGTGCTGGTGATCGACTACGGCTTTTCCCGCGGGGAATATTACCGGCCCGAGCGGACGGACGGCACGCTTTCGGCGTATGCGGGCCACCGGCGCGAGTCCGATCCGCTCGCCCGGCCCGGCGAGATCGACCTGACGGCGCACGTGGAATTCACCAGCCTCGTCGAGCGGGCGGAAGAGAACGGATTGCGCGCCTTGGGATTTACCGACCAGCATCACTTCATGGTGGGACTCGGCAAATCGCATTTCACCGGGGAGGCCACGGCGCCTCGGGAAATCAACGCGTTCAAAACGCTCATGCACCCGAACCTCATGGGGCGCAGCTTTAAAGTCCTCTGCCTGGAGAAAGGCGCGCGGTTGGAGAAAACGCTGGCCGGGTTTGAATTTGCGCAGCCGCCGCGGGCGGCCCTCGGATTGGATTGAAACTGCGGCTACCGAACCAGGTTCCCCAGCCATTGGCAGAGGCCGGTGATTTGCTTCTCGGTATGCCGGGCGGAAATCGTCACGCGCAGCCGGGCGGCGTCGCGGGGGACGGTAGGATAGCGGATCGCGGGCACGAAAAAGCCTTTGTCCGCCAAAAGTTGAGACGCTTCCATGGCCGCCTCGGCGCTGCCGACGATGATGGGGATGATCGCGCTCTGGACCTTTTTTCCCTCAGTGAAGAGCGCCGGCATCCGGTTGGCGAAATGGTTCAGATTTTCCTTCAACGCGTGCCGGCGCTTTTCGCCCGCCGGGGAAAGCATGAAATCCACTGCGGCGACGGCGGCCGCGGCGATCGCGGGCGGGGGCGCCGTGGAGTAAATGAAGCTCCGGGAACGATTGATGAGCAGGTCGATCAAGCGCCGACCGCCGCAGATATAGCCGCCGCTGACGCCCAACGCCTTGCTGAGCGTGCCCATGTGGATGTCCACGGCGGCCGCCAGGCCAAGGTGATCCGCAAGACCTCGACCCTGGTTTCCGATGACTCCCACCGCATGCGCTTCATCGAGCAGCAGCATGGCGCCGTAGCGCCGCTTGATTTCCACGATCTCGGGAAGGCGGGCCCAATCGCCGTCCATGCTGAATACGGATTCGGTGACGACGAGGACCCGCGCTTCGGGATGGTTTTCTCCCGCCCACTGGAGATGGCTCTCCAGTTTTCCGAGATGATTGTGCGGGAAGACCCGAATGTGAGCGCCGCTGATTTTGGCGCCGTCGATGAGACTGGCGTGGCAAAGCTTGTCCAGAATGACGACGTCGTCCTTGCAGAGCAGCGCGCCCAGCGCGCCGACGGCGGCAGCGTATCCGCTGGAGAATACGAGGGCAGCCTCGGTTCGTTTGAATTCCGCGAGGCGCTCCTCAAGCCGCATGTGGGGGGATAACGTCCCGCACACGAGCCGGGAGGCGCCGGAGCCCAAGCCATACTGGTCGATCGCGAGTTTCGCGGCCTCGCGGAGCGCGGGCTCCGTGGCGAGACCGAGGTAGTCGTTCGACGAAAAATTGACGATTTTCCGTCCCGCGAGTTCCATGGAGGGCTGCTGCGGCGAATCAATCTCCCGCAGATGCCGCAAGAGGGATTGCGCGCGCAATGCCGCCAATTCGGAATCGATGCTTTGGGCCATGAAAGGGAAACCGCGAGACGCGTAAGATCAGCGCCGCGCCCTTCGAGGTGAGACACGCCATCCGCCCCTGGGCGAAGTCCGGTTCATTCCTTCAAAAGCCCCCACGCCAGCAACCGATAGGAATCGATCCAGATGTTTTTATTGTCTCCAAGGGCGACGACGATGACGTCATGCCCATTGTGCGAGGCGCTGGAAACCAGGCAATGCCCAGCGGCTTCCGTGTAGCCGGTCTTCATCCCATTGCAGAGGGGATAATTCTTGAGCACCCGGTTCGTGGTTTCGAATTCCCTCACCCGGCCATCGTTATAGCGCCACGCCATTTTCTTCTGGCAGACGACGCTGCGGATGAACCGATTGCGGTAGGCGTACATCGCCAGGCGTCCCATATCGCGAGCCGTGGAATACTGGCCCGGAACGGGGAGCCCATTCGGATTGAGAAAATGGGAATTGCTCATGCCGATCTGCGCCGCCTTGGCGTTCATCTTGGTGGCAAAGGCCTCGATGCTTCCCGCATTGTCGCGAGCGAGAGCGCGCGCCACGTCGTTCATGCTGTGGATCAGAAGGATCTGGAGCAGATCGCGCCGCGGATAGACCTCACCTGGCTTGAAATAGAGTTTGGAGGGCTCGGCCAGGGTGTCGGTCTTTTCCACGCGCAGGGGTTCCTCCAGATTGCCTTCGTCGGCGATGATCAGTGCGGTCAGCAGTTTCTGCGTGCTGGCCACCGGGCGGGGCGCGTCGGCATTCACTTCGTGCAGGACCTTGCCATTGAGGGCATCGATCACAATGACCGAACCCGCGGTGACCTGCGGCACGACCGATGGATCCGCGTCCGCGGGGAAGGCCTCCGGGACATTCGACGTCGAGCTGTCATCCGAGGGCGGCGTCTTCTTGGTCTTATTTTGCGTAGCGTCGGCGAACGGAGCCAGCGAACAGGCGAGAAGAACGGTGAGAGCGAGCGATACGATGCGCTTCATGGGCGGCTTAGTAAATGCATCCGGGCGCGTTCTGCAAGTGCGATGAGCAAATGATCTTCCGGCCTGGTTCCGGGCCGTCATCGAAATTCCCCGCGGCAGTTCGAATACGTATGCGCTCGATAAACCCACGGGGCTGCTCAAGCTGGAGCGCGTGCCGCATTCGGCGGTGTCGAAGGCAAACCCGTGGTCGCGGATGACATTCGGGCGGGCGTTATAAGTTGCAAATCATCAAAGGTTGCCGCCATGAAACTTTCCAAATGTCCGCGCCAGCATGAGCGCCATGAGCAGCGCCCCAAGCCCAAGAACAATCACATGCTTCGATTGGCGCAGGTCGAACCGGCCAACGCGGGCAACCAGTAGATAAGCCACAACCAGGTTGAACGATCCCCCAAGACGTTGACCGTCGCTGATGACAAACCTTCTCCGGGTGGAGATGCGAATGGGCTCTGGAACGGGGCCCCTGAAACTCCGTTCACCAAGTGTGGGACCGTGTTTGCGAGGAAAGCCCCACCGAAGAAGTAAGCGATGAAGTGATACCAGCGCATGGTTGAATTTGCCTGCATGTTTCGGAAACAGTCCGGGATTTCCCGCTTGGCGGTCAACGACAATTAGAAACTCCCTTCAGCGAAAATCACAGTGGCCCATAGCTAAATTGACCCGAAAGGTTCGGTCCTGAATTCACGAAATAAGCAACTATTCGCCAGGGCCAAAAGCCCATGAGTCGATAGCCCAGGCATAGCGAGCAACGCGAGCGCAGGCCTGGGTCAACGCCGGACCCGTGCAAGCTCCAACGGAGCGTGAGCCAATCGCCATCCCCTCACCAAAAAGCTTCCCAAATGGCGCCTATCTTCGTGCTATTCAGGACCGACCCCTTACCTCTTCCTTGAAAAGAAGATGAGCGCCCCCAACGCTCCACCCATTCCTGCGGCATCCTGACGCGATTGTGAGCCCGCGAGTCGCTTGTCGAAGCATCGAGTTTTGGGCTTTACTTTAAACTCGGCTAGCGTCATTCACGACTCGATCAATATGGATCTCCCACTGCCCGTAAAACGCTTCAACAATATAACCGCGATATTGTCTGACCCGTTCTCAGGCCGGATTTGGATCTCTGGAGGAGGACTGTGAAAAGCCTAAGGGTAAGTTTTAAATTAATTTTTGCGTTGCCGTTGATGGCTTGCCAGAATGTGAACAACATTAGCTTCTCCGGCGATGTGGGGAAACTTGAGCAGACTTACTTTCATGCAGCGGTTTACGAAAACACATTCAATGCGGCCGAGCTTCGAGACAACATGGTTGCTATGGTTTCGTCTTATTTATCCACGGAGGGTGAGGAGACTATCCGGTTCCGGCAAATATTCGAACGGTGCCAGAAGAAAATGGGGGAGGATCGGGCATTCTCCCGACTGGAGACAATAGTTAAAGCGTATGGTCTTTGTATGCTAATGGATTCGATTAGGGGGCGTATGT
>Ga0302319_10022732_pt1 | contig 11226 bp, 9 predicted proteins | sample Bog_T0_2_FD_203319 | JGI IMG/M metagenome (GOLD analysis project Ga0302319, IMG submission 203319) | Peat permafrost microbial communities from Stordalen Mire near Abisko, Sweden - Bog_T0_2 | ecosystem: Environmental > Terrestrial > Soil > Wetlands > Peat | place: Sweden: Abisko, Stordalen Mire...
GCTCGCGTTCGGCGGCGCGGCCGCGCTCGGGCCGGCGCTGCAGTCGGTCGGCGTCACCTCGGGCTATCATTTGTTCAACGCCGCGCCCTACATTCTGACGCTGGCGATCATGATCATCACCTGCTCGCCGAAACGTACCTTGAGCGGCGCTCCCGCCGAGCTTTCGATCACCCGATGAACCCGTTCAGACAGACGAGACCGTGACATGGCCGAGCGATATCTCAAATCCGAACCCTATCCGTGGCCCTACAATGGCGACCTGCGCCCGGACAACACCGCGCTCATCATCATCGACATGCAGACCGATTTTTGCGGCGTCGGTGGTTACGTCGACAAGATGGGCTACGACCTGTCGCTGACGCGGGCGCCGATCGAGCCGATCAAGAAACTGCTTGCAACCATGCGCGCGCAGGGCTTCCACATCATCCATACCCGCGAGGGCCATCGGCCCGACCTCACCGACCTGCCCGACAACAAGCGCTGGCGGTCGCGCCAGATCGGCGCCGGGATCGGCGACCCCGGCCCGTGCGGACGGGTGCTGGTCCGCGGCGAGGCCGGCTGGGAGATCATCCCCGATCTGGCGCCGCTGCCGGGCGAGCCGATCATCGACAAGCCCGGCAAGGGCTCGTTCTGCGCCACCGATCTGGAGCTGATGCTGCGGCTGCGCGGCATCGAGAACATCGTGCTGACCGGCATCACCACCGATGTCTGCGTCCACACCACCATGCGGGAGGCCAACGACCGCGGTTTCGAATGCGTGCTGATCGAGGACTGCTGCGCCGCCACCGACAAGAGCAATCACGATCACGCGCTGAAGATGATCAAGATGCAGGGCGGCGTGTTCGGTGCGGTGGCGACTTCCTCAGCCCTGATCGGAGCGCTGGCGTGATCATCGGCGAATACGCGCTGCCGGCCGGAGCGCTTGGCGTCGACGCCATCGCCATGACCATGCGCTTCGGTGATTTCGTCGCGCTCGACAATGTCGAACTGAAGGTACGTCCGGGCTCGTTCCACGCGCTGCTCGGCGAGAACGGCGCCGGCAAGAGCACGCTGGTGAAGTGCATCATGGGTTATTACCACCCGACCGAGGGTGACGTGCTGGTCGGAGGCCGCGAACAGGCGATTGCCAATCCGAAGGACGCCCACGCGCTCGGGCTTGGCATGGTCTATCAGCATTTCACGCTGGTGCCGGCGATGACCGTGGCCGAAAACCTGGTGCTGGCGCGCGACGATGTCCCCGCCATCGTCGACTGGACCAAGGAGAAGAAGGAACTGGAGGCGTTCCTGGCACGGATGCCGTTCAAGGTGCCGCTCGATTTCAGGGTTTCCGACATTTCCGCCGGCGAGCGGCAGAAATGCGAAATCCTCAAGCAGCTCTATCTCAAGCGGCGCTTTCTGATCCTGGACGAGCCGACCTCGGTGCTGACGCCGGGCGAAGCCGACGAAGTGCTGGGGATGCTGCGCGGCATGGTCGTCAATGACGGCCTGACCATCCTGATGATCACCCATAAATTCCGCGAGGTGATGGCGTTCGCCGACGAGGTCACGATCCTGCGTCGCGGCAAGCTGGCGGGCCATGGCAAGGTTGCCGATCTCACGCCCGACAGCATGGCCCGCATGATGATCGGCGCCGAGGAGCTGACGGTGCAGCCGGCGCGCGTCGGAAAAGTTGGCGAGACCCGGCTCAAACTTACAAAACTCAACGCGCTCGACGATGCCGGTGCGGTCGCGGTCCATGACGTTTCGCTGGCCGTGCGCGGCGGCGAGATTGTCGGCATTGCCGGCGTCTCCGGCAACGGCCAGCGCCAGCTGGTCGAGGTGCTGGCCGGCCAGCGCGAGGCCGAAAGCGGCGAGATCCGCGTCGCCGGCGACGTCTATCATGCCAGCCGCGATGAAATGCGCGGCCACAAGATGTCGCTGCTCCCGGAGGAGCCGTTGAAGAACGCCTGCGTCGGCGGCATGAGCGTTGCCGACAACCTCGCCTTCCGCGAATTCGACCGTGCCCCGTTTGCGAGCGGCGGATGGTGGCTCAACCGTGCTGCGTTCCGCGACGACGCCGAGAAGAAGATCGGGCAATACAAGATCAAGACCCGCACGCCCGATACACCGATCTCGGCGCTGTCAGGCGGCAATGTGCAGCGCGCCGTGCTGGCGCGCGAACTCGGCGGCGATGTCGAAGTCCTGATCGCGGCCAACCCCTGCTTCGGGCTGGATTTCGCCGCGGTGGCGCAAATTCACGCCGAGATCATGGCGGCGCGAAACCGCGGCGCCGCGGTGCTGCTGGTGAGCGAGGATCTGGACGAGTTGCTCGAACTGTCGGACCGTCTGGTCGTGATGTTTCATGGCCAACTGGTCTACGAGGCCCGCGCCAGCGAAGCCGACCTCACGGAAATCGGGCGGCACATGGCGGGCCACTGACCCGACTTGCTCGTTACGCCTGCTCTCTGCATGATGGCGCGAGCGGCAGGAGCGATCACACGATGGACGACATTCTGGGGATGAGCGCCTCCGAACGCGACGAGCATTTTCTGCGCCGCTCGTTCGAGGTCGCCCGCCGCGCTTTGACCCATGGCAATCATCCCTTTGGCGCCATTCTGGTCGACCGCGATCGCAACGTCCTGCTCGAGGCCGAGAACGGCTACATGCCCGCGCGCGACGGCACCGCGCATGCCGAACGGCTGTTGTCGACGCAGGCCTGTACCACGTTAAGTCCGGACGTCCTCAAGGGTGCCACGCTATATTCGTCCGCCGAACCCTGTGCGATGTGCGCGGGCGCGATGTACTGGGCGGGAATTGGCCGGCTGGTGTATGGCCTGAGCGAGCACCGGTTGCGGGCCGTGACCGGCAATCACCCGGAGAACCCGACGCTCGACCTGCCCTGCCGCGAAGTGCTTGGAAGCGGACAGCGGACGACCGAGGTGGTGGGGCCGCTGCTCGAAGACGAGGCGGAAGCGCTGCACGCCGGCGTCTGGGACAAATAGCGGTCGTATAATTTTGTCTGATCGAAAAGGAAAATGGCGCCGCGGGTTCACCGCGGCGCCATCGATTTCTCCTTGAGAGTAACAGCGATCAGAACTTCACAGTCACGCCTGCGTAGAGAGAGGATTCGGTGCAGGTACCATTTTGCACGCCCGCCGCCGTCAAACATGTCGGGCTCGCCGCATGGTCGAGGCCAAACTTGTTCTGCCAGTAACGGTAGGCAACCCAAGTTGTGACGAATTGCGAGTACTTCGGACCCCAGAACGCCTTGCTGGCGTCAAACGTCAGGCGGATCGGTTCGCTGTTGAACTCCACCGCGGACGGTGCTCCTCCGCAGCCCACGCCGCACGGCTCGTTATCGTTGCCCTTCTTTCCGTACCAGGCCGCGCGACCGCTGATCGCAAAGAACTGCATGTTTTCGGGCAGGAAGCCCAAATCCATGTAGTAGTTGGTTTCAACCGCCCATGTGGTCTTGTAACTGGTGTTTCCGTCCACAAGGCAGGTCACGCCTGGAATGCCCCCGCCGACGAAGCCATTGCACTGATCAAAGGCGTTGTGGTTGATTTCCTTGTAGGCCAAGGGCGCGACGTTGAAAAAGCCCTTGTAGGGCAGATCGAAGGCGAATTGCAGACCGGCGACGAAGTCGCGCTTTGCTACGTCGATGTATCGGTTGTCGACGTTGGCGTCGGCGCCAACCTCAAACGATATGTTGTGCAACGGCCCCATGCTAAAGGCCTTGGTATTGAAGATTTCGTTCCAGCCGAACGTCGAACGGAACAGGCCGTAGATCTCCGAAGCGCCGGCGCAACTGGCTGGTAAGCCGCTAACTGCGGCGACGTACGTCAACCCGCCCCCCAGGCAGGGGTTAGCCGGATCGTTGTGGCTCGACTTGAACAACGAGATGGTGAAGAAGTTGGTGCCGTAACCCCAAACGTCGAAGTGGGTGAACGAATAGACTTGCTTGGTTTCATGGTTGTTGAACGTGCCATTCGGATTGACCGTATATTGGCCAGGTTGGGAGGCCGAGAAGATGTAAGAGAAGCTCACCCGGTCATCGATCACGAAAAAGAAAGGCGCATCCGCGACCGGCTTGGCCTTGACCTTGACCGGCAGATCGGCGGCGCTGGCGAAGCCAGCGGGTGCGAGAATAGCAAGTGACAGCGCCGCTGCTGCAATTGCTCCGTGACGATAGGACATTTGGATACCCCCAAGTTGACGATCGAATGATCAAGGCCTTGCAGCGACCTTTGCGCTGTTCGTTAACCGTGAGAAGCCTCAACTTTCCCCACGCTTTGCTGCAGGCTGCATCAAAAATAGCCCTCCGATATCGCGCAGCGCGCTGGTCGCCGCTATTCCTAGCGGTGCCGACGAGCAGACCGCGCGACGGCACGCGACCGACTGGCTTTTGATTTTATTTGGTTTTTCTGTGATCCGGCGCTGCGCTGAACTTTGAGCCGCGGGTTGGAATTGATGATCTCCAAGCCTTCTCGCGGTAAAACACTGCTGCCTATATTTGTGCCACGTCTGACTCGGCCATATCGATTTGTCTCAACCGTCACAATTTTGCAACAGATAATTCTCTGATCGTGGCTGGGGTTAGGCCAAGATGCATCTCGTTCCAGCGACTCGCGCAGAAACGATCAAGGGAATCACAGGCGATCCTTTTGCCGAAGAGTTAGGCAGACGCTGGCGCTTTTTCTCCCCTTACGCCACAGTCCAAACTAGCTCAGTATTGAGGCACCCGCTCCTCCGTGACCGCGTGACAACGAATGTTAGATTCGACACCCAGCGGCCTGCATTCCGGCGAGACGCCGCTGCTTCAGACGGTCGGGTTGACCAAGCGCTACGGCAACTTTCTCGCCAACGATTCGATCGATATCGAGATCTGGCCGCAGCAAATCCATGCCCTGCTCGGCGAGAACGGCGCCGGTAAATCGACCCTGGTCAAGACCATCTACGGCCTGATCCAGCCGAGCGAGGGCGAGATGCGCTGGCAGGGCGAGAAGATGGTCCTTTCCGGCCCGTCGGAAGCCCGCTCCCGCGGCATCGGCATGGTGTTCCAGCATTTCTCCTTGTTCGACAATCTCACCGTGGCCGAGAACGTGGCGCTCGGCCTCGACGGCAAGGAATCGTTCAAGGACATGTCCGCGCGGCTCGAGCAAGTGTCGAATGTTTACGGGCTTCCGCTCGATCCGAAGCGGGAGGTATGGCAGTTGTCGGTAGGCGAGCGCCAGCGCATCGAAATCGTCCGGGCGCTGATGCAAAATCCGAAGTTCCTGATCCTCGACGAGCCGACCGCGGTGCTGACCCCGCAGGAAGCCGATCAGCTGTTCGTCGTGCTGGATCGGCTGAAGGCCGAGGGCCGGTCCATCCTCTATATCAGTCACAAGCTGGAGGAGGTGAAACGGCTTTGCGACATGGCGACGATCCTGCGCGGCGGCAAGAAGGTATCGACCTGCAATCCCCAGATGGAGACCGCCGCATCGCTGGCGCGCATGATGGTCGGCGCCGACATCAAGGAAGTGAAGGCCGCCGCCGGACGCAAGGTCACCGTGCCGCGCCTGGTCGTCAACGATCTCTGCCTGGAGCCCGACGATCCGCACGGTGTGAAGCTCGAGCACATCTCGCTAGAGCTCAAGGGTGGTGAAATCCTGGGCATCGCCGGCGTGGCCGGCAACGGCCAGGATGAGTTTTTTGCCGCGCTTTCGGGAGAGCGGCTGGCGCAGGATTCCGGTACCGTGGTGATCGACGGGATTGCCGCAGGCCACCTCTCGATCACCGAGCGTCGCCGGCTTGGCGCGGCTTTCGTGCCTGAGGAACGCCTGGGCCATGGCACCGCGCCGCGCATGAAACTTTCCGAAAACGCGCTGCTGACCGGCCACGCCGCCAGCGGAATGGTCCAGCACGGATTCGTCAACACGGCCGCGACGTTATCGACGGTCGACCGCGCCACCGAAACATTCGATGTGCGCAAGGCGAAGCGTGACCCGGAAGCCGCCAGCCTGTCGGGCGGCAACCTGCAAAAATTCATCGTCGGGCGCGAAATACTCCGCAACCCCGGCGTCCTCGTGGTCAGCCAACCGACCTGGGGGGTTGACGCGGGCGCTGCCGCCGTCATCCGTCAGGCATTGCTCGATCTTGCCGCAAGCGGTGCCGCGGTGCTAGTGACGAGCCAGGATCTCGATGAACTCGCCGAAATCACCGACCGGATCGCCGTGATGTTCCACGGCCACCTCTCCGAGCCATTGGCGACCGCAAATGCCAACCGCGAAAAGCTCGGCCTGCTGATGGGCGGAAGCAGTCTGGAGAAGGAAACGGCGCATGCAGTTAGTGCTTGAAAAGCGCGCCGAGCGATCGAACACGATCGCGCTGGTTTCGCCGCTGATCGCCATCGGTTTGACGATCGTGACCATGAGCATCCTGTTTGCCATTCTCGGCAAGAACCCGATTCTGGCGCTCGGCGTCTATTTCATCGATCCCTTGACCGACAGCTATTCGCTGCAGGAAATCGCCGTGAAGGCGACCCCGCTGGTGATGATCGCGATCGGCCTGTCGCTCTGCTACCTCGCCAACGTCTGGAATATCGGGGCCGAAGGACAGTTTCTGATCGGCGCCGTCGCCGGCAGCTGGCTCGCCGTGAAAACCCAGGGTACCGGCGCGGGAGCCTGGGTCATGCCGGCGATGCTGCTGCTGGGCGCGGCGGCGGGAGCGCTGTATGCATTGATCCCTGCGATCTGCAGGGTCCGGTTCGGCGCCAGTGAAATCCTGACCAGTTTGATGCTGGTCTATGTGGCGGACCTTTTCCTCGACTATCTGGTGCGCGGTCCGTGGCGCGATCCCGCCGGGTTCAATTTCCCGACCACCGCCGAATTCGACCCGGTCGCCACCGTGCCGGTCCTGATCGAGGGCGGTCGCCTGCACCTTGGCGCTGTTATCGCGCTGGTGGTGGTTGCGGCCGCGACGGTGCTGCTCGGCCGCACTATCAAAGGCTTCGAAATCCGCGTTGTCGGCGCCGCTCCCCGCGCGGCGCGCTTCGGAGGCTTCAATTCCAACCAGTTGATCCTTCTGACCTTCGCGATATCGGGCGCGCTGGCCGGGCTGGCGGGAATCATCGAAGTTGCCGGGCCGGTCGGACATCTTCAGCCGGGCATTTCGCCCGGTTACGGCTTCACCGCGATCATCGTCGCGTTTCTCGGGCGCCTCAACCCGATTGGAATATTAATTGCAGGACTTTTCCTCGCACTCACCTTCATCGGCGGCGAGCAGGCCCAGATCGCGATGAAAATCCCCCTGGACGTTACAAAGGTATTTCAGGGCATCCTGCTGTTTTACGTGCTGGCCTGCGACTCCCTCATTCTCTACCGTTTCCGGCTCGTTTTCGCGTCGCGACAGGTGTCCCGTGGAGCTGCTTGAGGCGATCATCCTGTCGGTGCTCGCGGCATCGACGCCACTGTTGCTCGCGGCCACCGGCGAACTGGTGACCGAGCGCTCCGGCGTGCTCAACCTCGGTGTTGAAGGCATGATGATCGTTGGCGCCGCCTGCGGCTTCGGCGGCGCCTGGCTCACCGGCTCGACGACGCTGGGCGCGCTTTGCGGAATCGTGGCGGGCACCTTGCTGTCGCTGATTTTTGCCCTGATGACGCTGGGCCTCGCGGTCAACCAGGTTGCCACTGGTCTCGCGCTCACGATTTTGGGCATCGGACTTTCCGGCCTGATTGGCGCCCGCTTCGTCGGCGAGCGGATAACGCCGGCGCCGCACCTTCACATCCCGGGCCTTACCGATATTCCGCTGATCGGCCGTATCCTGTTCGGCGAAGACGCTTTCGTCTATTTCTCGCTGGCGCTGGTGATCGCGGTCTGGCTGTTTCTCTACCGGACGCGGATGGGACTGGTGCTGCGGGCCGCGGGCGACAACCACGTTTCGGCGCATGCGCTGGGATATCCAGTGCTCCGGATACGAACGTTCGCCGTGATGTTCGGCGGTGCATGCGCGGGACTTGCCGGGGCCTATCTGCCGCTCGCCTACACGCCGTTCTTCATTCCGGGCATGACCGCCGGCCGCGGCTGGATCGCGCTTGCGCTCGTGGTGTTCGCGTCCTGGCGGCCGGGCCGGCTGGTGATCGGCGCCTATCTGTTCGGCGCGGTGACGATCCTTCAGTTGCACGCACAAGGCCTGGGACTCGGCATCCCCTCGCAGTTCATGTCGTCATTGCCCTATCTCGCAACCGTCATCGTGCTCGTCCTGATTTCGCGCGCCAGAACCGGGGGGTCGACCGCACCCGCGGCGCTCGGAACGGTTTTCGTTCCCGATCGGTGAATACCCGGAGCGGGCGCGATGGGGCGCGTGCGCATCGGGACAGACAGTCCACCCCTTCAGCAAGGAGAAACCCATGAGAAAACTTCTCATCGCGGCGACGGCAGTGATGATCACTGCCGGAGCGAGCCTGTTCGGCGCATCTGCCGCCGACAAGCTCAAGGTCGGCTTCATCTATCTCGGCCCGATCGGAGATCTCGGCTGGACCTACCAGCACGAACTGGCGCGCCAGGCGCTGGTCAAGGAATTCGGCGACAAGATCGAGACGACCTATCTCGAGAACGTCAGCGAAGGCCCGGACTCCGAGCGTTCGATCGAACAGCTGGTGCGCGCCGGCAACAAGCTGATCTTCACCACCTCGTTCGGTTATATGGAGCCGACGCTGAAGGTGGCCAAGAAATATCCCAACGTGCATTTCGAGCACGCCACCGGCTACAAGCGCGACAAGAACATGTCGACCTATTCCGGCCGCTTCTACGAAGGCCGTTACATCCAGGGCATCATCGCCGCCAAGATGTCGAAATCAGGCGTGCTGGGCTACATCGGCTCGTTCCCGATCCCGGAGGTCATCTCGGGCATTAACGCCACCATCCTGGGCGCGCAGACGATCAATCCCAACATCAAGGTCAAGATCATCTGGGCCAATTCGTGGTTCGATCCCGGCAAGGAAGCGGACTCCGCCAAAGCATTGCTCGATCAGGGCGCCGACGTGATCATGCAGCACACCGACAGCCCCGCGGCGATGCAGATCGCATCCGAGCGCGGCAAGCTGGCATTCGGCCAGGATTCCGAAATGATCAAGTTCGGACCGAAGGCGCAGCTCACCTCGATCGAGGATAACTGGGCGCCCTATTACATCGACCGCGTCAAGGCCGAGCTCGATGGCAAGTGGACCTCGGAAGACACCTGGGGCGGGCTTAAATCGAAGATGGTCGTGATGGCGCCCTACACCAACATGCCTGACGATGTGAAAAAACTGGCGATGGATACCGAAGCCGCCATCACCGAAGGCAAGCTGTTTCCGTTCAAATGCCCGGTGATGGGCCAGGACGGCAAGGAAGTCGAGTGCAAGGGCGGCGACCATCTGGCCGACGGTCAGGTGCTCGGCATGAACTTCTACGTCAAGGGCATCGACGACAAGATTCCCGGCGGCAAGTAACGCGGGACGTCCCCGAGACGACCGGGTCCGGGCGGCAACGCCTGGACCTTTTTTCATTTCGGTCAAAGCGCGGCCTTAGGCTAAGCGACATGCATCGCATGCGCGGCCGCGCTGTGGCGCCGGATCAGGTCGGGCAGATCGAGCCCGGGGATCGCGCCATCGGTGACCGCCCAGTGGCCACCGACCATGACCCGGTCGGCGCGATGCGCGCCGCACAGCACCAGCGCCGCCAAGGGATCGCCATGGCCGGAGAAGCGCAATTCGTCGAGCTTGAACAGCGCGAGGTCGGCCATCTTCCCGACCGCGATCTCGCCGAGTTCGGGGCGGCCGACGCAGGCGGCCGATCCCCTGGTGACCCACCGCAACGCATCCTTGTGGCTGACCCGGCCGACGCCATAGCGGGCGCGCTGCAGCAGGAAGGCGGCGCGCACCTCCTGCATCAGGTTGGATTCATCGTTCGAGGCCGAACCGTCGACGCCGAGCCCGATCCCGACGCCTGCCTCCTCCATGTCGCAGACCGGGCAGCAGCCGGAAGCCAGGATCTGGTTGCTGCAGGCGCAATGGCTGATCGTGGTGCCGGCCTTGCCAAGCCGCTTCATCTCGGCCGCGTTGAAATGGATGCCATGGGCGAGCCATGTCCTGCCGTTGAGCCAGCCGCATTGTTCGAGATAGTCGAGCGGCCGGCAGCCGTAGATCTGTTCGCAGAACTTGTTTTCGTCCTCGGTCTCCGCCAGGTGGGTATGCATGCGGACGTCGAGCTTGTCGGCCAGGGCCGCCGTCGCCTTCATCAACGACGTCGTCACCGAAAACGGCGAGCACGGCGCCAGCGCGATCTGCACCATGGCGTCGTCGCCGCGCTGATGATGCTTTGCCACCACGCGTTCGCTGTCGGCCAGGATGGTATCTTCGTCCTGCACGACGCTGTCCGGCGGCAAACCGCCGTCGCGCTGCGACCGGTTCATGGAGCCACGGGTCAGCAGCACACGGACGCCAAGCCGCTTGGCGACATCAACCTCGATATCGACGGCGTCTTCCAGTCCGGCGGGGAAGACGTAATGATGGTCGGTGGTGGTGGTGCAACCGGACAGCAGCAGTTCCGACATCGCCACCGTGACGCCGAGATTGAGCGATTCCGGCGTCAGCCGCGCCCACACCGGATAAAGCGCCTGCAGCCATGGAAACAATTCGCGATCCAGCGCCGCCGGCAGCGCCCGCGTCAGGGTCTGGTAAAAATGATGATGGGTATTGATCAGTCCCGGCAGAACCACATGGTCGCCCGCCTCGAAGAACGCCGCCGCGGTCTTGGGCTGACCGCCCTTCGGCACCAGTTCGACAATCCTGCCGTTCTGGACGACGATGCCGCGCTCCGCGCCATCGGCGAGGATAGCCAAAGGATCCTTGATCCAGATCGCCCGCTTTGGGTCCATAATTCCTAACCTTCTTCCCGGAGATCGAAATGACTTGATGCGTCATCCCTGCAATTCAAAGACCAGCCAAGTCTGCAGGAAGAGTTGGCGTCGGTCTTGCAAGACTTGATAGTGGTAGATGCATCTTATTGAAAGCACTAGCGTATCCATGGATCTGAACACCATCAAAGAGGTTGCTCGCCCCGCCACGCGGGAGCAACTGCCCGTTTGGACGGCAGGCGATGCTTGGCTTGCGGGCGGAACCTGGCTTTTCTCGGAGCCGCAAGCCCATCTGGTCAGGCTGATCGATCTCGCCGATCTGAAATGGCCGGCGCTGACGATCGGCGCGACCGAACTGGCGATCGCCG
>Ga0302319_10022733_pt1 | contig 11225 bp, 10 predicted proteins | sample Bog_T0_2_FD_203319 | JGI IMG/M metagenome (GOLD analysis project Ga0302319, IMG submission 203319) | Peat permafrost microbial communities from Stordalen Mire near Abisko, Sweden - Bog_T0_2 | ecosystem: Environmental > Terrestrial > Soil > Wetlands > Peat | place: Sweden: Abisko, Stordalen Mire...
CAACGGAATGGATCTCATCCACATTCCCAGCCGCGATGGCCGAGCGCTGTGAGTTCGACCCGCGCGACCGGCGTGGCGCAGGTCACTTAGCGGGAGCAGGCTTAGCTGGGTCGGCTGGATCTACCGTCACAGGGAAAGAGATCGCCCCGCTGCCATTGTTGATGATGAACACCAGCGGACTCGGGCAAGTCGACGGAACCGTCAAGCCCGTGATCGTAATGAAGGTGCCCGACTTATCGACAGTCGCTGGAATGGGAAGGGGCGACAGGCCGCTGCACTGCGGGGCCTGAACGGTTGCATTGGCCAGGTAACGGCCTAATAGGGTGATCGTTGTCGCCGTGCCGGCCTGAAGCGACCCGCTGACCGAACTCACCTGAGGTCCCGGCTGAATCTCCGGGTTGACAGCCGATGAATCCACTTGAACACGCTGGAGATACTGAATCTCGTCGCCGACCACAATCAGTTTTCCAAGCGCCCTCCGAACCGCCAGCAGATCCTTTTCCGCCGGTAGGGTGGAACGCGCCAGAAAGTCCATCTTGTTCTTGCTCGCCTTGAGGGAGATCCCGCTTACTCGTGCCCGGATCGCCGAGGCTTCTCTCTCGTCGGCCTGAGCTTGCTTCGTCAATTTATCTTTTTCAGCCTCTGTGGCGAGACGCGCCCGAGCCTTAAGCTGAGTGGCCTGCGCGGTCAGGACGTCCGCTTCGGCCAGTTGATCGCCAACATCCCGAATGAGAAACGGCACGATCGTCTGCCGGTCGACGAATACTGTAAACCGCACCGGAGAGTTATTCGGCACCACCTTCCCATCACGCAGTGCGGCATCGTCAAGATTCCCGGCCTGCTTCACAGTCCGGTCGGGAACGAGACCCGCATACGCGTTTGCCACCGTGCCGCCAACCACAGTGGCCCAAAGCCCAATGCGCCCTTCCCGTCCGGCGTTTCCGGAGAAACCGGCGAAGCCTCCAATCAGCGCGCCCGCCGCTTGTAAAGTCCGCAGTGTGAGGTTCCGGCCGCTGAGGACTTCTTCCCGCTGCACCACGGCCCGCTCGGACAAATAACTGCCCGTTGCCGCGCGAATCTCTTTGCTTCCATCCTGACGATCGAATCCGACCCCCGCCAGAATCAACGGATACCCGGAGTTATTCCCCAGCAGCACATCAATGCAGAAATAGCTGCGCGCCAGGCGCACGCCGAATTGATCGCTGCAGAGCTTCTCAGCCATCACCTCCCACATTACGTCCACTTGAGGCTTCAGCCCCGGAGGAATCGGGCCGGCAGCCATATCGATGATCTGAAAGGTTTGCGTCCCGAGACACTTAGGGGCTTTACCCGTCTCGACGGTTTGATCGTAAACCGAAATAGTCACGGTTCGATTCACCGGGGTTTTGGAGATGGTCACCGGATACACATTCGAACAATTGGAGGGATTGATGCCGGACGTCTGCACCGTGAGATCGCTTCCTGAAACCTTGACGCTGTCTTTGCCCAGCGTGGCACTGCCGGGACAGCTTTCAAAGGAGACGACGAGGTTGAAGGTGTCGCCCGGCCGACCGCTTTGCGGTTCGACGGTGATGGTTTGAGCTGAGGCGATGCCGGCGGCTAACAGCGGGAGCATCGCGAACGACTGGAAGAGAAGGCGGACTTGTTTCCTCATTTGAATGATTCCTACATTGGAGAGCGCAGGAACTCTGAAAAGAGGGACAAAGGCGCCCGGTTAGAATCGGCTATCCCCGCGCGAACTGCACAGCGTTGGTATTTCCGCCGCATAGAAGCACGCCCACGCGCTCGCCTTCTGCCGGAACGTAGGCACCAGAAAGGAGTGCCGCAAATGCCGCCGCGCCGCCCGGCTCCGCCACGATGCGCATCTGCTGCCACAACCGGTTCTGCGCTTCGACTATTGCTTCATCGGAAACCAGAACGGCGCGCCCGATGAAGCGCTGCGCGATGGGGAACATCATCCGGCCCACGCGCCGTGGGGCGAGGGAATCCGCCGCAATGCCGCCGGCGGGGGCGTCCACCGGCCGTCCCGCTGCCAGGGCATTTGCCAGGGTGGGCGCGGCTTCCGGTTCCACGCTCACGATCCGGACGCGGTTTTCATACCAGGCGGCGATTCCGCCAATCAGGCCGCCACCGCCGCAAGCCACCAGCAGCGAATCCAGCCCCGGGGCCTGCGTTTCAAATTCCAGGCCCACCGTTCCCTGCCCCAGCAGCGTTTCTTCCTGCTCGAACGCGTGAATGGGAAGCGCGCCGGATTCTTTTACAAACCGCTCGCTCTCCAACAGCGCATCGGCGTAGCGATCGCCCGCGATGACGAGCTTTGCTCCGAGCGCACGGATTCGCTCGATCTTCACAGGCGAGGCGACGCCCGGCACAAAGATGGTGGCCCGCTTGCCCAGCTTCCACGCGGCATAAGCCACCGCGAGGCCGTGGTTGCCGCCCGAAGCGGCCGCCACCCCCGCATCCGGAACCGGCCGCGTGAGCAGATTGGCGAACGCCCCGCGCGTCTTGAACGAGCCGGCGTGTTGCAGCAGTTCCAGCTTAAACACGATGGAGACGACTGAGAGCCCGAAGTCCTCACCAGCGATGTCGACGACCGGGGTTCTACGAATCCACGGCCGGATCAGGCGTTCGGCTTCCGCAATTTGACTCCGCTGAATCATACCGTCCGATTCTTCACCTGATAGAAGATCCAGGACCCGGCCATCACCCAGGTCTCCACCAACGTGCATGTGATGGCCACCGCATAACTTGCACTTGTTACATACAACAGCGGCACTAACACGACAAAGTTAAAGGCGCCCGCGGAAATGATAAGCTGCGACCATTGCTTCTTATAACCCATGCCCAACATATAGTAAGTCGCATAGATGGATCCTATGGCGACCACCATGGGGATTGGCGCCATAATCCGCAACAGCGGAACGCTGGGGCCGAACTTAGGCCCGAACAGGATTCTGCCCACTAGCGGGGCTGCCACAATCCAAAGCACCGAGATGAGCGCGAAGGGCGCGGTTAACCGCAAAGTATTGCGGCGGATAAACGCCACCGCTTTCTCGGGCGATTCATGCGCGAGGCGGCTGATGTGCGGAAAAATCGCCGTCGTCAAAGGAAATACGAGCGCCTTGCCCGCATCCACCAGCCGCTGCGCCGCGCTGAAGTAGCCCACGTCCCGGTCGCTCGCCAGCATACCCAGCACGAACGTGTTGCTTCGCGTGTAGAGCGTAATGGCGGCAGTGGAAAGGAACACGTGCCAGCCTTCCACGAAGGTGCGCTTGATTTCGCGCAAAGAGACGGGCACCAGGCGCGCCGTGGTCACTTTGCGGAAACCCACGTAACCGGCGATGCCAGCCAGCAGCATGCTACCCGATTGGATGCCGGCGGCAACCAGATAATCAGACGGCCGATGCACCAGCAGAAATGTCGGCGCCAGACCCAACAGGCGCGCGCCCACTTCGCGATACGTGATGTTTTCCATCTTCTCGATGCCCTGAAACAGCCATTGCGGAAAAATGACATTGGCGATTACGGAGAGGAAGGTCACAAAATAAAGCGGCGCATCCACGCGAAAGCGCGGCACCAGAAATACCATGGCGCTGAAGACACCCAGTGACCCCAGCATGAGGAGCGTCTTGGCCAACATGGTCGCGGTGAAGATCTGCGAGAGTTTCAGCTGGTCCTCGCGGTGAATGGAGATCTCACGCGTGGCGGTGAAATTGAAGCCGTATTCGGTCACCACCAGAAAGTAGGAAACGAAAGCTTGGGCAAACGCGATGGCGCCGAATTTTTCGACGCCCAGGACGCGCAAAAGATAAGGAAAAGTAAACCACGGCAGGATATAGTTGGCCGCCTGGATTCCATAAAGCGAGAGGGCATTACGCACCACCGAGCTGCGAAAATAACGGTGCGCGCTACCGCCCAACCACAGCCTCCAGAGCCTTGCGCACCATAGGATCGTAGCTAAGTTCGACTTCGTCCCCCTGTTCCACGCCCAGCGCCTGGTCCAAAATTTCCGCTTTCAGGTGGTGCTCGATGAAGGCGCGATTCGCGGTCCATTCGCTCACTCCGGGCTGAATCCGCCGCCCCGCCGCATACGCCTGAAACTGATCGAGCACTTCCGGCGTGACTTCGAAATTCGCGTCCACTTTATGGTTGTGGCAATACTCCGTTGCGAAAGAAACAAAGCTACCCGATGCTTCGAGTGCGATGCTGACGCGCGTCTGCGCAGCCGGTTCCGCAAGAATGTCGGGAGTAATTCCGCCTCCGCCGCGCACTGGACGCCCTTTGTCGGTGTGGAATTCGCTTTGTTCGTTGGGATGCGCGGCGGTGGCGGCCAATTCGAAATCGCCCACCTGAAACGGCTTCTGTATGGAGCGACCGCTGGGCGTATAGTAAAGCGCCGTGGTCAATGCGATGCCGGTTTTTTCCGACAGCGGAAACACGCTCTCCACCAAGCCTTTTCCGAAGCTGGTCTCGCCTACAATGGTGGCCCGATCATGGTCCTGGAGCGCTCCGGCGACAATCTCGGAAGCACTGGCCGATTTGCCGTTCACCAAAATCGCCACTGGGAAAAGGTATGGCTTAGCGCCCGCCGGCACCTTCTCTACTTCCGGCGCGGATTTCCGCCCGCGCACGGAAAGTATCGTCTGCCCCGGTTCCAGAAACATGGCGCAGGCTTCCATCGCCGCGCCGATGATTCCCCCCGGATTGTCGCGCAGGTCGAGCACCAGACCTTTTAGCTTGTCGCCCCCAAGTTGCTCAATCGCATAGTGCAGTTGCTGGCCGGTTTGCGACTCCCAACTCACCACCCGTACGTAGCCGATTCCGGGCTGCAGCAAGAAGGCCCGGTCCACGCTCTTCGACTGCAGTTCCTCCGGCGTCAAAGTCATGCTGAGCAGGTGCGACACTCCCGTCCGCCTCACGTAAAGCTGCGCCGGCTTTTGTCTCGATTCCGTGAGGAATTGAGTGAGCTGCTCCAGATCGAACCGGTCCAGCCGGATATTGTTCACCGCCAGAATCTCATCACCCGGCGCAATTCCCGACCGGGCCGACGGCGTTCCCGGCAGCGCCTGCAGCACGATGACGCGGCCCGGCATTAACGACACGACCGTGCCGAAGCCTTTGCTGGTGGAGCGCTCCATCTGCTTCAATTGCTCGAATTGACCGGGATCGAAAAACACGGAATGCGGGTCGAGCTTGCGAAGCAAGCCTGGGATTGCACCTTGATAGATGGCCTGATCGGGAGAAACCGGGTCGGCCTCATGCGCATCCACCACGGCATAGAGATCGGTGATGCGCTTCACCTCGCGGTCGATCTTGGCATCCTCCGCGGCGGACACCGTTGGGCCGCCCTGTGCACTCAAGGAACAGACACAGAGGAACGCGGCCAACAAAAACCTAAGTCCGTTACCTGGTCTAGCGGGCAAAACGCGTGGCCTTCTTCTCTCGATGCCGCTCCAGCGCCAGGCTAATCAAACGGTCGATCAACTCCGCGAACCCAATGCCGCTGTGCTCCCACATCCTGGGATACATGCTGATGGAAGTGAAGCCGGGAAGCGTGTTGATTTCGTTAATAAACAACTCTCCCGTGGATGCTTCACGCAGGAAATCCACACGCGCGAGCCCCGAACATTCCACTGCACGATAGCACCCAAGGGCCAAACGCTGGATTGCGTCAATCTCCTTTTGCGGAAGCTGGGCGGGTAAGTCGAACTTCGCCTCGTTTAGCAAGTACTTGTCTTCGTAGTCATAGAATTCGCGCGACGGGTGAATCTCGCACGGCGCGGACGCCACGGGTTCGCGATTGCCCAGCACCGAGATTTCGAGCTCTCTTCCTACAATCGCTTTCTCGATCACAATCTTGCGGTCGAACTGGGCCGCCAGTTCCAGAGCCTTCTCCAGCTCCGCCCGATTATGCGCCTTTGAAATTCCCACAGATGAACCCAGATTCGCGGGCTTCACGAATACCGGAAATCCAAACGCCGCTTCCGCGCGATTGAAATCGAGCTTCTCACGCGCCATCTCCACCCAATCGACCACAGGCAAGTGCGCCTCGCGGCAGACGCGCTTCATCATCACCTTGTCCATGGAAACCGCGGAAGCCATCACGCCCGCTCCCACATACGGCAGATCCGCCAGTTCAAACAAACCCTGCACGGTTCCGTCTTCCCCGAAGGTGCCGTGCAGCACCGGAAAAATCACGTCGATATCCGGATGCGCACCGGGTTCGGGCAAAATCGGAAAGGGATTCCACTTCCCTTCCTTGCCGATGAGAAATCGCCGCACTTCATACTTATCGGGGCTCAGGGCGTTCAGAATCGATTCCGCCGAGCGCAAAGAAACTTCATGCTCTCCGCTTCTGCCGCCATAAACCACTGCAACCTTTAATTTCATTGGATAATCTTTTTTCCCATCGCCGAAAGAATCAGTTCCACTGCCAGATTCGCGGTGCGGTTCACCTCGTCAATCACGGGGTTGACCTCCACCACCTCCATGGCAATCATGCGGCCGTCATCAGCGGCCATCTCCATGGCGAGATGCGCCTCCCGATACGTCATGCCGCCGCTGACCGGCGTTCCCACTCCCGGCGCGTAATTGGGGTCAACCGCATCCAGATCCAGCGAGAGGTGGAAGCCATCTGTGCCCCGATTGGCAATCTCCAGCGCCGCGGACATGACCGCGCGCATCCCGCGCTCATCAATCTCGCGCATGGTGAAGCAAGTGGCGCCGGAATCCCGCACCAGCTTCCCCTCCTGCTGGTCCACGTCGCGAATGCCTACCAGAACCACGTTCTTCGCATCCACCTTGGGCGCGAACCCGAATAGATTCACCAGTTCAACCGGTCCCATTCCCATGAGACAGGCGAGCGGCATTCCGTGGATGTTACCGCTGGGGCTGGTGTGGGGCGTGTTCATATCCGTATGCGCGTCCACCCAGATGATGCCTGCTTTCCGGCCGGTCTTTTGGAAGTGACGGGCAATGCCGGAGAGGGTTCCCACGGCAATGGAATGGTCGCCGCCGAGCACCAGCGGAATCTTCCCGTCATCCATGGCGTTTTCCACCATGCGCCCCAGGCGCTCGCACGTATCGGCAATCTGCGGCAGATACTTGGCGTCGGCGGGGCCGGGCGGCGCGCTCTCCGCCTGCTCCACCAGAACATTGCCCCGGTCCTCCACTTCAAATCCGAGCGCGGCCAGTTTCTTATTCAGGTTGGCCACGCGCAACGCGGAGGGTCCCATATCGACGCCGCGCCGGTCCGACCCCATATCGAGAGGCGCACCAATGATGCAAATCCGCTTCATGGGAATTCTCAGGGCCGGAGGCGGTAGAGCATGCGCGGAAAGGCGATGGTCTCGCGGACATGTTCGAGGCCGCAAATCCACGCCACGCAGCGCTCAATGCCCATGCCAAACCCGCCATGCGGTACCGAGCCGAACTTACGCAAATCCAGATACCAATCGAACGCGGCGGGCGGCAGGCCGTGCTCTTCGATCCGGCGGATCAGCAGCGCGGCATCGTTCACACGCTCGCCGCCGCCAATGATCTCGCCATAGCCTTCCGGGGCGAGCACATCGACGCCCAGCGCCACTTCCGGCCGCTCCGGATCGGGTTGCATGTAAAACGCCTTGATGGCGGATGGATAGCGATCGACCATGATGGGCCGGTCGAATTGCTGCGTGAGAATGGTCTCGTCCGCGCCGCCGAAATCGCCGCCCCATTGAATCTCGCTGCCGTGCGCCTGTAAAATTTTGACCGCTTCGTCGTAGCTCAACCGGGGGAACGGCGCGCTGACGGCCTCCAGTTTCGAAACATCGCGCTCCAGGGTCTTCAACTCCGGCTGGCGGTTTTCGAGCACGCGTCCGACCACGAAAAGAATCATCTCCTCGGCCACCCGCTTCACGTCTTCCAGGGTGGCGTACGCCATCTCGGGTTCCACCATCCAGAACTCCGTCAGGTGCCGCCGCGTCTTCGATTTCTCCGCCCGGAACGTGGGCCCAAAGGTGTAAACCTTGCCGAACGCCATGGCCGTCGCTTCGTTATAAAGCTGGCCGGATTGCGTCAAATACGCCTTATCGTCATCGAAGTAATTCACTTCGAACAACGTGGTGGTGCCCTCGCAGGCAGCTGGCGTAAAGATGGGCGTATCGACCAGCGTGAAGCCGTGGCTATCGAAATAATCGCGCACGGCCTTAATGATTTCGTGGCGCACGCGAATAATGGCATGCTGGCGTTGAGAGCGCAGCCACAGGTGCCGCCGGTCCATCAGAAACTCGACGCCGTGCTCCTTTGGCGTAATCGGGTATGGATCGCTTTCGGGCACGCGCTGGACGATTTCCACGCCCTCCACATCCATCTCAAACCCGCCCGCGGCACGCGCTTCGGCTCTTACTTTGCCGCGCACAATCAGGCTCGATTCCTGGGTGAGGTTCTTTAAGGTCTCGAAAACGTCTTCCGGAAGCTGGCTTTTCACGGCGACGCATTGCATCAAGCCGGTACCGTCGCGCACGATGGGGAAGACAATTTTGCCGCTCTTGCGGAGGTTGTAAAGCCACCCGGCGATCTCGATACTTTCGCCCTGGTGCCTGGCCGCTTCGGAAATAGTGATTCGCTGCATGTCCATCGTTGAGTTTATCTTGTGCCGAGTTTGTCCTGTGCCGGGTTCGTCCTGTGGCAAATTCGATGTAACCTGTTAGCAGTAGAGCCGTATACAAAAGGCAACAGCTCAAAAAAAGGAGCCGCTATGAACTGGAAATCGATTCTCGCCCTTGGCGCCGCGTCGGCGGCCGCCCTTTGGTCCCAAACGCCTTCGATGCACCCGCGCCCGAACATGCACGATTACCGTGTGCAGGCCAAGGTTATGGGGGCTACGCTGGCCGCGGCTGTGCTTTCGCCCGCCGAGGTTCGCAGTACGTTCACGCTCGATTTGGCGAGCAAGGGCTACACCGTCGTCGAGGTGGCCTTCTATCCGGATCCAGGCAATCTGCGCATTTCCCCTGAGGACTTCACGCTGCGCCTGACGGGAGACAAGAGCGCGGAGATGCGCCCCGTCGCACCGTCGGTGATCGCGCGCGCTCTGGGCAAGAAATCCCCTTCGCAAATCCCGTCCATCAAATCCCCCGTTGAAATCTCCACCACGAATACGATCGGCTATGAAACCTATCCGACGTACGACCAGAGCGGGCGGCCGCGGCAATCGGGCGGCGTGGTTACGGGAGCGGGAGTCGGCGTCGGAACCGGCGTAGGCGGCGGAGGTAGGGCCCCCGACCGCATTCCCGATAACGACCGCGAGAGCATTGAGGCCGAACTGGCCAACCGCTCGCTCCAGGAAGATACGATCTCGCAACCCACGGCCGGGTTCCTCTACTTCCGGAATTCGAACAGCAAGAAAAAGGACGCGGCGTATGAGCTGCAGTACGCGCCGAATTCGGATTCGGCCCCGGTAACGCCGGTTAAGCTGGTCATCCCGAAACTCTAGCCACGAACCGCGACAGTCAGGAAGCCGCTGGCGCGCTAACGCACTCCACCTCGTTTTCGGCTGCACTTGATCAGTCGCGTTGTATTGACAAAACATGCACAATTAATACGTGGACCGAAGGCACGAGCAAGCCTCCTTCGAATGGGACGAACGAATGGGACGAAGACAACCTCGCCCATCTGGCGCGGCACAAGATCGAGAGGCTCGAGGTGGAAGAAGTGTTCCGAAATGGTCCGGAGATTTAGAGACTACGAGGTCGTCGACGGCGAGGAACGATGGACGGTTGTCGGGGCAACGGGCCCGTTGCGGGTTCTCATCTTGATATTCACTATTCGCGATATGCAAATCCGGGCGATCACAGGGTGGGACGCTGATCGACGTACGAAGCATGAATATTTTTCTACGCGAGGAACATAGCAATCATGGCTAAGAAATTGATCATTCCGCCTTTTGAGAGTGAGAGGGAGGAAGTAGCCTGGTGGGAGAAGAACCGCGCGGCGGTTGAAGCCGACATGCGTTCAGCCATGCGGAATGGCAAGACCCTCTCATTGCAGGATGTTCTTGCCCAAGCGAGGGCCAGAAGGGAACTCCTGCCCGTGACCATCCGGCTACCAAGCGAGGATATTGCCACAGCCCGCAAGCTAGCGGAGAACAAGGGGATCGGCTACCAAACGTATATCAAGCTCCTGCTGCACGAGGCCTTGCAGAAAGAGGCCAAGCATGGTTAGTTAGGCGCCGGAAAAGGCATTGCGAGGCGCCGGGGCAACGGGATACGAAACGCAAATGATCCCCTGTAACGCGAGCGTTTCGGAAGCAACGAATACGCCAAGGATCACGAGGGAGCTTTGAAAGGAGCCCCAAATGGACGAGTCAGAGGTAGAGAAAAGGAAACGCGCCGTCTTAGCAAGTGGCGGCGCGTGGAATGAGGGGACAAAATCGGAGGACCATACCTTTAGGCTGATGATGATGGACCCTGTGGAACGGGAAAGAAATCGGGCCATGTTCTTGGAGGAATTCGTTGATCGAGTGGCGACACCTCCGCCTTCGAAGAGATCCCCGCTCCGGCCAGCTCGCCTGCTGCTGATCCGAGGTAGCAGACAGGCCGGCCCTTGCCCTTCCCCACCCCCAAACGAGTTCTGATTCTTCTCACCGACCAAAGTCGATAAAACCCCGCTGCGGATCGGTGCTCAGCAGCTTCACATGCACCCGGTCGCCCACATCGACGCCGGCTTCACCCCGCATCAATCGACCTTCAATCGGCGGATCGGGCACACGCACAAAAACGCCCTTCGGCGTAACGCCGGTGACGATCGCATCGAAGCTCTGCCCCACTCGATTTTGAAAGGCCACCGCGGCCGCGCGCTTATCCATCGCCCGTTCCACCTTACGCGCCGCGTCTTCCTTTAACGTGCAGTTTTTTGCGATGGCGTCAAGCGCCGCGTCCGAATACGGCGCAGCCCGCTTCGCCAGCACCGCCTTGATCAACCGCTGCGTCACCAGATCCGCAAAGCGGCGGTTGGGCGCGGTGGAATGTGTATAGTCATGCGCGGCGAGGCTGAAATGACCCAGGTCCCGATCGCCGGGCCTCGAAAGCACGTATTCGCCGGGGCCCAATAACTTGATCAGAGCCAGAGAAAGGTCGGGATAGTGGATCGCATCGACGGCCTTCCGCTTCTGCAGGAAAGCGCTGAGCGCCAAGCTATCCGGTTCATCCGGCAGGGGCTCTCCATACCGGGCCGCCAGTTCCACAATC
>Ga0302319_10022734_pt1 | contig 11225 bp, 10 predicted proteins | sample Bog_T0_2_FD_203319 | JGI IMG/M metagenome (GOLD analysis project Ga0302319, IMG submission 203319) | Peat permafrost microbial communities from Stordalen Mire near Abisko, Sweden - Bog_T0_2 | ecosystem: Environmental > Terrestrial > Soil > Wetlands > Peat | place: Sweden: Abisko, Stordalen Mire...
TTGCAGTTCTTGCGACAATCATGACCGCTCTTCTGATGCCGGAAAATTGCAGCGCGCAAACGCCGCAAAAGACCGCCACATTCACCATCACGGGACACGCAGGCCAGGCACAGCTTCTTCAGATCAATGGAAAGTCGTATGTCGAAGTTGAGGCGCTGGCGCGTTTGACGCAAGGAACCCTTTCGTTCAAGGCCAACCAGACGATTCTCACGCTTTCTCCCTCGGATGCCGAGGCGCGGGAATCCACGCCCCATGCAAAGGCGGGCTTCTCCATCGGTTTTGTCCAGGCTGGCATTGAAGAGATGAGCTTGATCCGGGAATGGCGAATCGCCATCGTCAACGCGGTCCAGAGTAACATTCCGCTGTCAGAGGACTGGATATCCACGCAACACAGACGGGCAGACAAGAATCTGTCGCTTGCTTCCGCCGCTGAATCCACCGGCGACGACCGCAGCGCAAGCGCACTGCTCGCTGCTGAATTCAGCAATATGCAAAAGCTGAGTGATCTCTATCTCGCCATGCGCAAGCAAGACGCGGCTATGTCACCGGACACCTTCAGCAATAGCTCTCTTGAGCAGCAAATTCTAAGTTGCGCGCAAGATTTTGTAACCATGACGGCAGGTCACGAGTTTCAGGATCTGCCAACCTGCCATTCGATCTGATATCGGGGCGCTTACAGCCTTGGGGAACGGCTACAGTTTTACCACGCCTCGAATGCAACCTGCCCGCTGCTGTAGGCGGAGTGTTTCTGGAAGTTAGCGTCGTCGCGGCGGGGGTGGTCGTTGCGGAAGTGGGCGCCACGGCTCTCAACGCGGGCCAGCGCGGAGGCGAGAATGGCGTGAGCTACGCGGATCATGGCTTGCGCCTCGGTCAGGCGGCGGCTTCCTCTGCCTTGGCCGGCCAGCTCTTCCAGAGACACGGCGCAGGCCTGCTGCGCGGCCAAACCCAGGCGCAGCGACGACTCCTCGCGCAGCAATCCCGCATAGGCCCACATGGAGGCTTGCAGCTTGGCGATAATGGCTTCCAATCTCTCTGCTTCGCCTGTGGTCAATGGCGCTGGGGTACTCTTGAGCGCCGCCCCCGTATTCAAGACCAGACCGTCGTTGAGCATAGACAAGGCGGCGCGCGCACCGAAGACGAGGCCTTCGAGCAGCGAGTTCGAGGCCAGGCGGTTGGCGCCATGGACTCCCGTGCAGGCGGCCTCGCCGGCGGCGTAAAGCCCCGGCAGGCTGGTGCGGCCATAAAGGTCGGTCTTGATGCCGCCCATCAAGTAATGCGCCGCCGGGCGAACCGGAATGAGGTCGCGTCCGAGGTCGAGCGAGTAGCGCGCCAGAAAGCCGCTGATGCCGGGAAAACGCTGGCGCAGGTTGATGCCCTTCACGTGCCGCATATCCAGATGCACAACGCGGCTTTCGCCCGGCGCCGCGCCCATCCCTTCGCGGGTAATGGCGCGCGCCACCACGTCGCGGGGCGCCAGTTCGAGGAGCGGGTGATAGCGCTGCATGAAGCGCTCGCCGCGGTCGTTCAGCAGAATTGCTCCCTCGCCGCGCAGAGCCTCGGAGAGCAGAAAGCGCGGCGCGCCGGGAAGCGAAAAGGCGGTGGGGTGAAACTGATAGAATTCCATGTCGGCCAGCGCTGCCCCAGCCCACTCGGCCAGGGCGAGGCCGTCGCCGGTGGCCACGGCGGGGTTGGTGGTGTCGCTGTAGACTTGTCCGGCTCCTCCGGCGGCCACTAGCACACCGCGCGCGAAGATGCGCTGCGCGAGCCGCGGACGGCGGTCGCAACTGAGCAGATCAGCCCCGATGACGCGGCCATCGGCGACAATAAGGCCCGTCACCGTCGTCCACTCGGCAAAGCGGATGCGCTTGTGAACCAGCGCGAAGGCGGCCAGTGAGCGGCTGATCTCTGCGCCTGTGGCGTCTCCATTGGCGTGCAAGATGCGGGGCAGAGAGTGTGCGCCCTCGCGCGTGCGCAGCAGCTCGCCCGCCTCGCTGTCGAAGTTCGCGCCCCACTCGATCAGCTCCGCCACGCGCACCGGCCCCTCGGCCACAAGTGCCTCCGCCGCGGGACGGTAGACCAGCCCATCGCCGGCGTTGACGGTGTCTTCCAGGTGCAGCGCCACGTCCGCGTCGCCCTCCATAGCCACGGCGATTCCGCCCTGCGCATAGTGGGTATTGGATTCGGCCACGGACTCCTTGGTGACCACCAGGACATCGCCGTGGCGCGCCAGCTCGACTGCCGCGCGCAGCCCCGCCACGCCTGCTCCGATCACAAGATAATCCACCTGAGACGACTCTGCCATAAGTGTTAAGGCTAACACCGGCGGGCAGGGAAGAGGCCCTAATTCACTTTCAATACAAAAGTGGTGGAGTGGGCAACGGCGGTGACGCCATTGCTGGACTGCGCGGTGACAGTGACGGTATAGCTGCCCGCGGGCGTAGAGGGGTTGGCCGCCGGTCCGTGGTGCTCGTAGTTGTAGCGCGGATTGCAGCCCGTTGTGCCCAGCAGGGTGACAAGTCCGACGAGAGCCACGAGCGAAAGCCGGCTGAGCAACACCCGGCGGCGCGTGCCCCAAGCCAGGCCGCTCAAGCCCAGAGCGCCGGGCAGCAGAAATGCCCATGCGATGGAGCTATTCCCCTGCCGGTGTGCGGGCGGAAGCGAAGTTGTTGAAGCCGCGTAGGTCTGCATCACCATTGAGCTGGTAACCGCCTCATTCTGGTTGGGCAGAATCTCGACATTCTCCGGCGTAAAGGTGCAGGAGGCCAGATCAGAGAGGCCCGAGCAAGAGATCGTGATAAACGCGGGAGCCGTCAATGTGGAGACAAACTGCTGCGAGGGCGTAACCAGGATCGTGGCCGTTCCCGACTGGCCGGGCGTGAGCGTGAGTGTATTCGCGGCAGAGGAGGGCGCCAGATTGGAGACGGAAACCACAAACGTGGAATCGCACTGCGAGTTGATGGTTACAGGGGCCGCCGTTGAGGTCGAGCCTTGGAAGTCCGTGCTGCCGGCATAGACCGCGCTCAGGGAGTGAGCGCCATTCTCCAGGGCAAAGGTAAAACTGGCCTGGCCGCTGGAATTGAGGGGCGCACTTGCCAGGGTGACCGGAGCGCTCCCCGCGTCGTCCTGAATGCTGACGGAACCTGAAGGCGTATCAGACGCGCTGGTAACATCCACCGCGAGGCTGGTCAGCGAACAGCCTCCCGATGCGCTGGATTGCGCAGCCAGCTTGGTTGTTGTGGAAACAGCTTGCGCACGCGCCGCGACCGCGCCGAACGCCGAAACCGCCAGCGCGAAGCCCAGCCCTGCAATCAACTCAAGCCGCGGTTTGCGGCGGTTCATGCCTCTCACGTGCGCCTGCTCCAAAATTCAAGATCGGATTCAAAGTCGTCTGCCGCTCGATAGAGCAGCCTGAACCCTATTGTATCCGGTAGGGGTGGGCCAGAGCCATTCAGGACCTGTCGCTTGGAAGCGGCGCGGCCCAGAAAGACGTGTGAAGGTGCGAATTCCTCTCGCCGGCGCATGATCAATCAGGCCCAAAATTTGAATGCACAGTGCCCCATCCATCCAGCATTTTTTGCTGAATGTGTGGGATAGCATGCATTCCTGCGAACGATTAGCGAGCGGCTGCTCCATGCAAAGGAATCGCCACCACCGTGGCCGAATACGCCGGAAAACTGGCGGTAAAGCTCTGCCCGCCGCCGGCCCGCTTCCGCAAGGCAATCGCCGGTAGCGGCACAATCGCAGTCAGATTCGCGCCGCTGTACTGGTAAACCGAGGCTGTGGTGGCCGATGTGTTGAAGCGCGCCAGCGCGACGTTGCCGGTGATCGCCTCCGCTGTCTTGTTGATCACGATCAGGGTCAGCGTGGAATCCGAGGTGCGCCGCGCGCCGTAGAGGGCGAGTTTGGTCTGGTCGGCACTTGTTGAACTGACCCACAGATCGCCATACTGGCTGCCCTTGCCGTCGTAGTTGCGGAAGAGCCTGTAGCTGAATGCCACCGGATCGCCCGGCTTGGGAATCGTCCACAGATTTGCGAAATCCAGTTCCTCGCGGCCAAAGATTCCCAGCGCGTCGGCCTGCGTGAGCGCGTCGTAGATCGTCTTTCCGCCGTGGTCAGCATTGGTCACGCTGTACTCCGACAGAGACAGCTTCGTGCCTGGATAGTAGGCCTTGATCCACTCGTGAAAGCGGGGAAGCAGGCGCATCGGGCCTTTGAAGTAAGTGGTTTCAATCCAGTTGCCGGAGTTGTACGTTGGGTCCCAAAGCGCGCGCGTCGATTGGATCTCCGCCGGATTGCTGCCCTCCGGGCCGTAATAGTGCTCGTCAAAGTAATCCAGGCTTCGCGAGCCGCGTTGCTTGTCGTATTTGGCAAACTCCCGCAGATAAAACTCACCGGCAAAGAGGCCATCCTGCTGTTTCGGGTTGCCAATCCATCCGGCATCGGTAAAGTCCGACGGCCCAAAGACCAGCGCGCTCGGCTCGGCCTGCTTAATGGCGGCAGCGTACTGCTCGCCGAGATAGACGATGGTGGAGTACTCGACGCCGTCCGGCTCCACATCGACGTGCGTATTGCCCCAGCCGTAGGGTTCATTGTCCAACTGGAAATAATGCACAATGGCCGTGCCGTGCGTTTTGACCAAATGCTGCACCCACTGCTTCTGCAATGCCGGTGTATTGTCAATGTGGTTATAGCCGATCTTGGTGTCGAGAATCTGATTGCCATTCGGCTCAAAGCCGTTCCCGCACTGGTCTTTCTCTGTTCCCAGCGTGACATAGGGGTTAAACTTCTGCTGTTCCCCGTAGACCGACTTACGATAACTGCACGTCTGCCGGCTGGTGCTGTTGATGTGGGGAATGATGGGAATGGTGATGAGCGGCTTGGCGCCCGCCGGGGAATAAGTGGCGATCATCTTGTCCACCTGTCCGCCGGGCGTGGGATTCAGCTCGCCGCTGCCGCCCACAAAATACCAGTCGTTGCCGGAGTTGCTGGAGTCAACCATCCAGTTGTAGCGCGTGGTTCCGTCGCCGCCCCAGCGATAGTTGGGCAGCTTGATCTCCTTGGCAAATGCCGCGTCGAGGCCGTAATTCGACATCCCGTAGATATTCGGGTCGATGGCGTGCGTTCCGGCTGCCGCGTCCACGGTCAGGTTGATGGTGCTCGTCTGGGCGTTGGCCGCGCCGCAGAGCAGCGGAATCGCCGCCAAAAATGCCAGGGATGATCTCATGGAAAAATGCATTGCAACTCCTTCAACGCTGCTGTGCGCAGCCTTGCCTTCAAAAATGCAACTCTATTCTTTGTCTCCAGTGCGCGTCAATTGCGCAAGCCTGCTCGCCTGCTCCTCAAGCCAGTTCTCTGACCGTGTGAATCTGTACCAGCTTCGTGCCCCATCCATTCCGCGTTTTTTGCGGAATGGGTGGGAAAGCACAAAGTCAACATACATAATCACGCGGTCAGAGACCTTGTGCGTTATTCTCTATTCGGTACTCCTATGATTGCTCACTTGCGCGGCAAGCTCATTCACAAGCAGCCCGGCCAGGCCATCGTCGAGGCCGCCGGCGTGGGCTACGACGTCACCATCTCGGTGCCAACCTTCACCGCGCTTCCCTCGGTCGGCGCCGAGGCCGCGCTGCACATCCACACCCAGGTCAGCGAGGATCAGATCGCTCTCTTCGGTTTTCTCGACTCTCAGGAGAAGCGCCTCTTCGAGCGGCTGATCACCGTCGGCGGCGTCGGCCCCAAGCTGGCCATCAAGATGCTGAGCGGATTGTCGCCGGAGCGCACCGTGCAAGCGATTCGCGGCCAGGACCACGCGCAACTGACGCGGATTCCCGGCGTCGGCAAAAAGCTGGCCGAGCGACTGGTGGTCGAACTGAAAGATAAGCTGGACGACTTCGCTGTTGCGCCCGCGCAGGCCTCCGTCCGCGGAGCGGCGGTGGACGATGTTCTCTCCGCGCTGGTCAATCTAGGCTACCAGCGGGTCGCGGCCGAGAAGGCCATCGAGCAGGCCGTAGCGAAAGAGGCTGGGCTGGCTGGCGACTTCGACGGACTCTTCCGGGGGGCGCTGAAGGTGATTAGGTAACCAGCATTGCATGCAGCAGACGCTCGCTGCTCGCTCGCAGAGGTGTCCTTGCCAAACCACCTGCGGTGGGGCCAATTGATTTCGACGCGAATTCTACTGGCGGAAGACTTCTTTTAGCGCGATAATCAGAGTATGGCGACTTTGCCCATCCACGAAATCCCTCAGACGGAGTTCGTCTCCGTGCGTGAGTATCTCACTACGAGCTACCGGCCCGATTGCGAGTACGTGGACGGACGGATTGAGGAGCGCAACTTGGGCGAATACGATCATGGGATGGTGCAAACCATTCTAGGGTATCTATTTATGAGTCATCGGAAAGACTGGGGCGTTCAGGTTGTCACCGATGTCAGAACACAAGTGAGGAGAAGCAGATTCAGGGTTCCAGATCTTTCGGTATTGCGCGCCGACGCGCCCAGAGAACAGATCATCACTCATCCGCCACTGATCGTGATCGAAATCCTCTCGCCTGAAGACCGCCTGAGCCGCTTCCAAGATCGTATCGACGATTATCTTGCTTTCGGCGTCGAAAACATCTGGATCATCGACCCTGACCGTCGCGAAGCCTATACGGCGACTGCCAGCGGACTCCATCCCGTTCGCAGCAATGAACTGACCGTGCCCGAGACGCCGATTCGCGTGGTGCTGAGCGAGCTGTTTGCTGAGTTGGATAGGGCGTAGGCAAATCGGGATATGGCCGCTGACTTTAACGTGCTGTTCCGTGGGCATTGAAGTTGATCCGATAAGATGGTTTTCAATATGCCTCGCGCCGCAAAATCCGCACCAACCGCCTTAGCCGCCCACCTTCGCCCCGAAGGCATCGCCTTTCTGCGCAATCTGGCGCGCCACAACGACCGCGAGTGGTTCACGCCGCGCAAGGCCGTCTTCGAGGCCGAATTGAAGGAGCCGATGCTGGCCATCATCCGCAAAGTCACCGCGGCGATGGAGAGTTTTGCGCCGGCGTATGTGCGCGCGCCGGAGAAGTGCCTCTTCCGGATTTATCGCGACACGCGCTTCAGCGCCGACAAAAAGCCTTACAAGACGCACGTGGCGGCGTGGTGGGCTGCGCAGGGAATGGAGAAGACCAGCGGCGCGGGCTACTACTTCCACATCGACGCCAAGGAAGTGGTCATCGCCGCCGGAGCCTATATGCCGGAAAAGGACCAGCTTGCCGCGATTCGCCACTGGCTCTTAGACCACCACCTGGAATTTAGAAAAATTCTGCGGGCGGCAGCCCTACGAAAGACCTTTGCCGAGTTTGAAGGCAACGCTCTGACGCGGCCACCAAAGGGCTTTCCCAAAGATCATCCGGCGCTTGATCTGATTCAATGCCGCCAATGGGGGTTGAGTACGACACTGCCCGCGACGGCCGCGCTCGACGCCGGCTTTGCCGCCGTTCTGACGCGCCACTTCCGGCTGGCCGCGCCGGTGGTTGAGGCGCTGAATACGCCGATTGCCGCGGCTCTCGCACCGCGTAAAAAGGTGCTCTTCGGTCTGGATTGAGGTGCTGCGCACAGCAGCCTTCCGGACGGGTTTTTTAGCCGTACGTCCCCATCAATACCGGCAAAACCCAGCAAAAACAGGGAAAAATAGAAGAAAATCCCACAAAAACCTAAGATAATTGTGGAAATCGCGGTTTTTTCCTTGACAATGCGCCTTGAAAAGTCGCATTGTAACGAACGACGGGGTTCTTTGAACCCGCATGAACACAAGGGTTTCGTGCAAGTGTTGCCAGGGTTGCACTCCCTCCCATGCGGTTCGTGCCTCGCGTATCAAACCCAGGCAACACCGGCGCGCCCAAGGGCCGCCCAAAAAGGAGAGCATCACAATGGCAACTGGATTGACCAAGACCGCCCTGATTCGGCTTCTGGCCGAAAAACTCGAACTGACCAACAAACAAGTCGCTGCCTTCCTGGACCTGCAGGCGGAGACCGCCGTGAAGGAAACCAAGAAGAATGGCGTCTTCGTAATTCCCGGCATCGGCCGCCTGGTGAAGGCGGAGCGCAAGGCCCGCATCGGCCGCAATCCCCAGACCGGCGCAGCCATCAAGATCAAGGCCAAGACGGTGGTCAAGTTCCGCGTGGCCAAGGCCGCCAAGGACGTGATCGCCCCCGTCAAGAAGTAGTTTTCCCGCGTCGCGGGCAAGTTGTACTTCCCTGGACTGCGGACAACAATGGGGAGGAGCCGTCAAGCTTCTCCCCACTGCATTTTGCGCGCCCAAACGCCGTCAGTAGAGCTGAGCGGATTGCTGGCCGGGTCGTAAGCAGCGGGGCTTTGCCACTACACTATCTACGGATGACCAGCCCAGAGACGACCGCTGATACCATCGCCGCCATCTCCACGCCGCCGGGGCGCGGAGGGATCGGAATCGTGCGTTTGAGCGGGCCTGGTGCGGCGTCGATTGCCGAGCAACTGGTGCGGCTGCGGCAACCGCTGGAGCATGGGCGTGCGCGGCTAGCAGATGTGCTGGATGACGATGCCAGCGCCGCCGTCGCAGCGGACGCTTCCGGCGGGATTGACGAAGCGCTGGTCACATTCTTTTGTTCTCCACGCTCGTATACAGCCGAAGACTTGGTGGAGATTGAAGCGCACGGCTCGCCGGTGGTGCTAGAGCTGCTGTTGAGGCGCGCGCTGGCGTTGGGCGCGCGGCTGGCCGAGCCGGGCGAGTTCACGCAGAGGGCCTTTTTGGCCGGCAAGCTCGACCTCACCCAGGCCGAGGCGGTGCGCGACCTGATCGAGGCGCAGACGCTCACCCAGGCGCGGCTGGCCGCCAGCCAGATGGGCGGAGCGCTCAGCCGCCGCGTGGCTCCGGTCAAGCAGGCTCTGGTCGAACTGGTCGCGCTGCTCGAAGCCGGCATCGATTTTGCGGAGGACGACCTGGAGGTCACTTCGCAGGCCGAGATTGCCCGGTGCATCGACGAACTGCGGCCGCCGCTGACCCAGCTTGAAGCCACCTTTGCGCGCGGGCGCATCGTGCATGACGGGCTGACGCTGGCGATAGTGGGTCGGCCCAACGCCGGCAAGAGCCTGCTCTTCAACCGGCTGGCAGAGCGCGACCGCGCCATTGTTGCCGCTACGCCCGGCACTACCCGCGACACAGTCTCCGAGCGCATTTCGCTCGATGGCATTCCTTTGGAGCTGGTGGATACGGCCGGCCTGCGCGAGGCTGCCGAGGAGGTGGAGCAGTTGGGCATCCGGCGCAGCCGCGAGGCGCTGGCCGACGCCGCGCTGGTGGTGGTGGTGCTGGATGCTACTCAGCCGCTCAACGACGAGGAGCGCCGCCTGCTGGCCGCCGTCGAGGGCCGCTCCGCCGTGGTGGCCGTGAACAAGTGCGATTTGATAGAGCCGGGCTACCCGCTGCCCGATTGCGCCGGATTGCCCGTGCTGGCCACCTCGGCGCTCACCGGCGAGGGCATTGCCGCGCTGCGCGAGCGCATTCTCACGCTGGCCACCGGTGGAGCCGCAGCCGAGCCGGGAATGTTGACCAGCCTGCGCCACCAGCAGGCCATCGTCGCGGCTCTTGCGGCCCTGGCCGACGCCGCAGAGGCCAACGCCGCCAACATCCCCCATGAGATGCTGCTGCTGGATCTCTATCGCGCTCTCTGGGCGCTCGACTCGCTCACAGGCCAGACCACCCCGGACGATATCCTCAACTTAATTTTTTCCACCTTTTGTATCGGGAAATAATTTGGGCGCAGCCCCGCCCTCACGGACAGAACCGCACCCTTCTTGAGAGACAAGTGCTGCTCGGTTGGAATCTACTTCACGCGCTTGGCGACAAAATCCTGCGCTGGGCGGTCGCCTGCCTGACGCGTGAAAGTGATCTCGTCGTCCTTGATCTTGCCCTTGTAGCTGATGCGAAACTCATTGCCGTTGAAGTTCATCACCTGAACGAAAGAGATGTTCTCGCCGTCGATCTTGCCTTCCTGAATATCGGCTTCTCCGCGCGGGCTGGTAACTTTGCCGGTCAGGGTTGCGCCATCGACGTGAAAATCGAAGGTGAGGGTTTGCGTACCACGCGGCGTCTCGACATCGGCGGTCCATTTGCCGTTGAAGTCGGCGGCCAGAGCGGAGACCGAACCGAGCGCGAGGAACAGAACAGCCAGTAATGCTTTGCGAACCATTGCTTGCCTCCAAGCTATCAAATATGGGCGGAGAATCAACAACTCGCCGCCTGTGCAGAAAGACGAGAGACTCGCTGCATAAGTCTCAACTGGGAGATGCCGGCGGCGCAGCCTTGCAAGGCGCGGATTACCGCCCTGGTCCAGCCTGATGAATCGCTTTTACTGGCCTGTCGTAACGCCCGCGAAAGAGATTCCAGCGAATGATGGTGATCTCCTGGAGCATTCTGACGCCGTCGCGCAGGTAGCTCATGCGGGTGCGCTCATCGTGCGCCCAACTGACCGGCACCTCGACGACGTGATAGCCGCGCTTGAGGGCGATCAGCAAAATCTCCGGGTCAAAGCCCCAGCGCTCAATGGTCTGCAACTGAAAGACGTTCTGGGCGGCCGCACGGGTGAAGGCCTTCAGGCCGCACTGGGTATCGGCGAAGGGTAGATGCATCACCAGGCGCGTAACGGCATTGAAGCAGCGGCCAAAGAACTGCCGGTAGAGCGGCTGGCGGTGGGTTTGGCGGCTGCTCTCCAGCCAGCGGGAGCCGATGGCGATGTCAGCGCCGGCGCGAATGGCCGCAAACAGGCTTTCAGCCTCGCCAATGCCCGCCGAGAGGTCGGCGTCGGTGAAGACCAATATTTCGCCCAGCGCCTGCAACATTCCCGCGCGCACGCTGAAGCCCTTGCCACGGTTGCGCTCGTTCTCGATGAGCCGCAGCTCTGGCGCAGTCCGGGCAAAGGCACGCACCACCTCGGCCGTCGCGTCGGTCGAGCCGTCATTGACCACGATGACCTCGGCATCCCAGCCGTGTTCGCGGATGCAGCTCACCACCGAAGTCAGCGTCTCCGGGATGCGTGCGCTCTCGTTGAAGGCCGGAATCACGATGCTGTACATTGGCCCGGCGTTGTGGCCGGTATCGGTTTTGGATTTGTCGGTCACGGCTCTGCCCCATCCCCACATTCCTGCTCATTGCCGGGGGCGGCAACCTCAAGGAAGGTCTCTGGTCATCATAAACTCCGCGGGGCAAAGTCGGCCC
>Ga0302319_10022735_pt1 | contig 11225 bp, 5 predicted proteins | sample Bog_T0_2_FD_203319 | JGI IMG/M metagenome (GOLD analysis project Ga0302319, IMG submission 203319) | Peat permafrost microbial communities from Stordalen Mire near Abisko, Sweden - Bog_T0_2 | ecosystem: Environmental > Terrestrial > Soil > Wetlands > Peat | place: Sweden: Abisko, Stordalen Mire...
GGAGGAGCGGAAGCACTTGTGGTGTGACGCTGCGGCGATATATTCGGATGTCAAAGACCCTGCGGCCGGAGCCCGTTACGGGGACGGTCGCGCCTCGAAACATTTTCGAGGCAAGAATGGCGAAAGCCCCGTTGCCGGGGCTTTTCTGTAATGCATTCTCGATTGAAAAATACCACGACCGCCGTAAGTAACGTGGCTTTTCGGGGGCCGTCCGCGCCGGGCGGGACGGTTAAGATGATGTCGTTCAGGCGGTTGGCGGGAAGTGAAATATATTTTGGGAATCTGTGACTGAAGATCTCGGACAGCTCACCGGCAGTTCAGTACCGCTCCTTCACAGTCGCGGCTCGGAAGCACGGTGGGGGGGTAGCATGGCGGTGTGTAGCATGGCCGTGTGTTGCACGGCGGGGGGTAGCATGGCGGGTCTGGCGACTCGCTACGGGATCCTCTTTTTCGGGGCGGGGGTTGAGTTTGGTATGGGCGCTGGCAACGTGGCGGCTGGGTAGGGTGCCGTGTCCTGGAAGAGCAGGGATGCGAAGGCGCAGAGATAACCTCGCCACTCGCCCCAGACGTGGCCACCTTCGCTTTCGACCCAAATGTGCTTCGTGCCTGCTTTCTGCAAAGCATCGTGGATCGCGAGGAGGCCGTCGTGGAGGCCGTCCTGCTTACCTACTCCCATCCAGAAGAGCTTCAGTTGCTTGTTGAGTGCCGCGTCGGCGAGCTTGCCGTTGTAGTCGGTGGCGAGATCGAGGTTGGCGACCGCAGCGCTGAAAGCTCCGAGCCAGGCGAAAGTGTCGAGGTGGCTGAGGCCGAGGCGGAAGGTCTGGGAACCGCCCATTGAGAGACCGGCAAAGGCGCGGTGGTCGCGATCGGCGAGGGTGCGGAAATTCTTGTCGATATACGGGATCAGTTCGTTGATGAGGATCTGGCCGAATTCCTCGAATTTGTTGTCCGCCATCGAACGGCCCCGGGCACCCGGAGTGGTCGGGGTGCGGGCAGGCACGATGCCGTTATCGTTGACGATGATCATCGGTTTCGTGCTGGTGCGGACGCTGTACAGGTTGTCCATGATGAAAGTCTCGCGACCCTGGTTGGTCCAGCTGGTCTCATTCTCACCGGCGCCGTGCTGGAGGTAGAGAACGGGGAAGCGCGCGGTTGGATCCTTATCGTATGTGGGTGGAGTGTAGACTTTGGCCCGTCGCCAGGCCTGCGTGGATTGCGAGTAGTACCATACGTCGCGGAGTGTGCCGTGCGGGACGTCGACTGCGTCCCAAAGGACGGAATCGGGACCGGGGATTTCGATGCCACTGCATTCGCGGCCGTAGCCGAAGAAGGTCTTGCTGGCTGGGTCAAGGGTGGTGAAGCCGTCGACGATTACCGAGTAGTACCAGAAGCCGGGCGGGAGCGGGTCGGTGGTTGCGAGCCAGTAGCCACCGTCGGATTTGGCGAGATCGAGGGTGATGGATTTGGGGAGTTCTACGCGGACCTGGACTTTGGTGGCGTCGGCTGCGCGGAGGCGGAAGGTGACGCGATGGTCCGGCGTCATTTGGGGGTAGGATGCTCCCTGGACGTTGGAGGTTAGGGGGGCGGCGTTGGGGGTTGGGGTTGGTGGCGCTGGCGCGGCGGGGGTTTGGGCGAGGGCTGCGGCGACGGTAAAGAGGGCTATGGTGGTGAAGCGCGCGATGGCCGAGGGTACAGGGAGACCGCGGCTATCGCCGCGGGTCCAGTTGCTGAATGGCTGATGGCTACGTATCACGGAAAAGGCGTTGCTGGACGGGTGTTGGCTATGCATCACGGAAAAGGCACAGGCCGAAGGCCTATTCCACATGGAGCGGGTCATTTGGCTAACTCCCTGGCGATAGCGTGGGCTATTTGCGCGCCGTGGAAGCGGCCGTTCTCGATGAAGATCTCGTTCGTGTGCATGCCTGCTACGATCACTCCCGCAAGGTAGATGCCTTTTCGCTCGCTCTCCAGTGTATCGGGATTTGTGCGCGGTTTTTGGGAGTGGGGATCGAGGGTGATACCGGTTGCGTTGAGGAACGTCATGTCCGGGCTGTAGCCGATCATGGCGAAGACAAAATCGTTCTTCACTTCGACGCGACCCTCGGGAGTATCGAGAATCACCGATTTCGGAAAAATGGCGACGACGTGCGAGTTGAAGTACGCCTTCACTTCACCGTTCTTGATGCGGTTCTCGATGTTCGGCTTGATCCAGTACTTCACGTGCTTGTGGATTTCCGGCCCGCGGTGCACCAGGGTGACGCCTGCGCCGGTCCAGAAGAGTTCGAGCGCGGCGATGGCAGCGGAATTCTTCGCGCCGACGACCATCACTTCGTGGTCGTAATAAGGGTGCGGCTCTTTGTAATAGTGGATCACCTTGGGGAGGTCTTCACCGGGGACGTTGAGCATGTTGGGAACGTCGTAATAACCGGTGGAGATGATGACTTTTTTTGCGGCGTAGGTGGTGACCGGAGTGGTGACGACGAAAGCGCCGTCTTCGCCGGTGATGGATTCGACTAGTTCGTACTGGTGGATATCGAGCTTGAAGTGGTCGGCTACGCGGCGATAGTATTTGAGGGCCTCTGTGCGCGTGGGCTTTTCGTTGAGGCTCGTCATCGGGATGTCACCGATCTCCAGGAGTTCCGGAGTGGTGAAGAAAGTCATGTGGGTCGGGTAGTGGTAAAGGGAGTTGGTGAGGCAGCCTTTTTCGAGGATCATGACGCGGACGTTGCGCTTCTTGAGTTCGATGGCGCAGGCGAGGCCGGTGGGGCCGGCGCCGATGATGATGACGTCAACCTGGGTCATATGCGGCTACCTGGAGATTGGAGTACCGCTCCCTTACGGTCGCGGCTCGGTAGGGTTGGTGCGAGGGCGCGAAAGGGTAGTGCGAGGGCACGAAAGGGTAGTGCGAGGGCGCGAAAGGGTAGTGCGAGGGCACGAAAGGGTCGTGCGAGGACACGAAAGGGCAGTGCGAGGGCATGAAAGGGTAGTGCGAGGGCACGAAAGGGTGGTGTGACGGCGCGCGAGGGTAGAAAGCGGGTCATAGTCTGGATTCCACCTCCGCTGTGATGTTGGCTAACGCCTGGGGGAGCTGGCTGGCGTCTTTGCCGCCGCCTTCCGCCATATCGGGGCGGCCTCCTCCTTTGCCTCCCATCGCCTGGGCTAACGCGCCTACCAGTTTGCCGGCCTGGAGTTTGGAGGTGAGGTCCTTCGTCACGGCGGCTACGATGGAAACTGCGCCATCGTCCACGCCGGTGAGGATGACTACGGCGCTCTTCCATTTGTTGCGGAGTGCGTCGGCGAGTTCGCGCATTTGCTGGCGGTCGAGGCCTTCGGTGCGCGCCGTCAGGTAGCGCACGCCGTTCTTTTCTTTCGACTGCGATTCGAGGTCGCGGGCGGCGGATTGGGCGATCTTGGTTTTGAGCTGGTTGATCTGGCGCTCGTGCTCGCGTTTTTCGTCGAGCAGGCGGGTGACCTGATCGACGAGTTCGGGCTCGGAGACGCGGAGCATGTTGGACATGCGGTGCAGCGCGTCGCTCGACGTTTGATATTGGCGGACGGCGTTATCGCCGGTGATCGCTTCAATGCGGCGGACGCCGGCGGCGATGCTGCTTTCCGATACGATCTTGCAGAGGCCGATATCGCCGGTGCGATTGACGTGGGTACCGCCGCAAAGTTCCTTACTGAAATCGGGAATCATGACGACGCGGACTTCGGCTCCGTACTTCTCGCCGAACAGGGCCATGGCGCCGGTGGCTACGGCCTGGTCGATGCCCATGACGTTCGTGGTCACTTCGGTGTTGCGGAGGATCTGCTCGTTGACGAGGCGTTCGATCTCGGCGATTTCGGCGGGATCGACGGCGGCGTAGTGGCTGAAATCGAAACGCAGGCGCGGGGGCTCGACGACGCTGCCGGCCTGTTTGACGTGCGGACCGAGCACCTGACGGAGCGCGGCGTGGAGCAGGTGCGTGGCGGTGTGATTGCGTTGGGTGGCGAAGCGTTCGCTGACGGAGACTTCGGCGCGGAATTCGTCGCCGATCGCGATGTTGGCGAGGGTGTGGATCTTGTGGACCGTGAGGCCGGGGACTGCGGGATAGGTATTCGTGACGGTGGCGACTTTCTCGCCGGTGCGGGCGTCATAGAGCGCGCCGTGATCGCCGACCTGGCCACCGGTTTCCGCGTAGAAGGGCGTTTGATCGAGGACGATTTCAGCGTCGATGTTGGCGGGGAGCATGTCGACGGTTTCCTGCTTGACGAGGAGGCCGACTGCCTTCGAGGTGGCGTCGAGTTGGTTGTAGCCGAGGAATTTCGTGCGGCCCGCAGCGAGAAGTTGCTGGTAGGCAGGGGCGATGGCACCTTTATCGGCGCCTTTCCAACTGGCGCGGGCGCGATCGCGCTGCTGCTTCATCTCGGTTTCGAAGGCCTCGCGATCGATTTCGAAACCGCGCTCGCGGGCCATTTCTTCCTGCTCATCGAGAGCGAGGCCGTAGGTGTCGTAGAGCTTGAAGGAGGTCGCGCCGGGGACGTATTTGCTGCCGGTGAGGCCAGCGAGTTCATCGTGGAAAACCTTTTCGGCCACGAGGAAGGTGGTGGCGTAGCGGTGCTCTTCATCCTTGACGATGCGGGCAACTCGCTGCACGGATTCCATCATTTCGGGATAGGCTTCGCGCATGTGTTCGGCAACGAAACCGGTGAGTTGATGGAGGTACGGTTCCTGCTTGCCGATCAGGCGGGCATTACGCATCGCGCGGCGCATGATTTTGCGGAGCACGTAGCCGCGGCCTTCGTTGGAAGGCATGACGCCATCGTTGACGAGGAAGGCGGTGGCGCGGGCGTGATCGGCGTTGATACGGAGGGCGGTATCGATGGCGGGGCTGACGCCGTATTCGGTGCCGAAGAGTTCGCCGGCGCGATTGATGATGGGCAGAATCAGGTCGGTCTCATAGTTGGTGAGCTTGCCCTGCATGATGGCGGCGACGCGTTCGAGACCCATGCCGGTATCGATGGACGGGCGCGGGAGGGGAGGCATGTTGCCCTGAATATCGCGATTGAACTGCATGAAGACGAGGTTCCAGATCTCGACGAAACGGCCGCCGCCATCGAGGGGGAACTCTTCGTGTTCGCGGCCGGGTTCGGCGGCTTCGGGACCGAGATCGTAATGGATTTCGGAACAGGGACCGCAGGGTCCGGTATCGCCCATTTGCCAGAAATTGTCTTTCTCATCGAGGCGGAAGATGCGGCTTTTGGGGACGCCGGCGACTTTTTGCCAGAGCTCTTCGGCGTCGTCATCTTCGCGGAAGACGGTGATGTAGAGCTTGTCTTTGGGGAGGCCGTATTCTTTGGTGACGAGATTCCAGGCGAAGTTGATGGCGTCGGCCTTGAAGTAGTCGCCGAAGGAGAAGTTGCCGAGCATCTCGAAGAAGGTGTGGTGGCGGCGGGTGTAGCCGACGTTTTCGAGGTCGTTATGTTTGCCGCCGGCGCGGACGCATTTCTGGGAGGTGGTGGCGCGGGTATAGTCGCGGGTTTCGAGGCCCTGGAAGACCTCTTTGAACTGGTTCATGCCTGCGTTGGTGAAGAGCAGGGTGGGGTCATTGCCGGGGACGAGCGAACTGCTGCGCACGATGCGGTGGCCGTGGGTGTGGAAAAAGTCGAGAAAGCGCTGGCGGATGTGGTTACCGGTCACGGGAGTCCTTGAATTTGGGGATAGTTTGATTATGCCAGCACCGTTTACCGTTTGCCGTTCACCGTTCACCGTTTCGAACGGCGATTGTGCGGAGGCAGCTTTGGCGTGGCCCCGGGTATTGCGGACAGGTTCGACGTTGTTTTCGCTATGCGGCCTTCGGTTGGACCGGTTTTTGGCGCAGTCTGTACTGTTCTGCGTAGGTCAGATCCTCTTTTTTTGCCAGTCTGGCGCGGCAGTATTGGTCGGTGTAGCGGTCGACTTCGGCGTTCGAAAAAACGAATCCATCGTCGGCGGGATTCCAGGGTAACCCTTGTGTTTTGTTGAGCTGGCTGACGAGGCGGGCTTTGTCCATGTCTTCGGCGCGTTTGGCTTTTCGTTCGGATTGCAGGGCGCGGAGCTGGGTGCGGTACTTTTCCCAAGCTCTGAGGGTGCGTTGTTCGTATAACGAGAGCAGCGCGAGTTCTTTGGCCTGGTCGCGGACTACGGTTGCCGCGGTAATGGCAGTGTGGATTTCTGCGTGTTCGGTTTCGTAGCGGTCTCCGGTGCCGTCGTGATGGCCGATGGAGATGAGGTTGTTGATGTGGGCGCGCATGCCGTGGAGACGCCATGCTTCTTCGGCGGCGGAGGAGGCAAGGAAGGTTTCTTCGGCGCCTACGGGGGCGAAGTCAGCGATGAGGTCGGAGACGAAGGCGTCGTGATGGATGCGATCTTCTTCGGTCATGACCGTGACCTGGGCGGTGAAGCCGTGACGGCGTGCGTTTTGGGAAGAACGCTTTTTGCCGTCGGGGGAGGTGGGGCCGGTGCCGAGTTGTGCGTTGGCCTTGTTGGCTGCGAGTTGCGCTGCGGAGATCTGTTTTTTTGCTTGTTCGATGTAGTAGCTCATGCCTACGGTTTAGCATGGCGGGCGGAGGAAACCCAGCAATTAATTTGTTAAGTTATTGATTTAAATGGAAATATAGTTGGAAAATCGACGATAACGGGATTTTGGGTGGCCCTCAGGATTAGGTCATCCGGAGGTTCACGCAGAGAACGCAGAGAAGACTTTTTGGGGCGTAGTTCAGGGCTTCCGGCTTTCGACTGCGACTCGGATTCGGCGAAGAGTGGCCTTCGAGGCGGCGTCCCGGCGTTGGTTCGATTCGATTTTGTCGCGCCAGAATTTTTTGTTGCTGCGGCTGCCTATTGGCCTGTTTTCGGTGTGAGCTTCACTGTGCCGGCAGTTTCCCGCGCGCGCAGGACCACCATCAAATCGGCGAGCGGCAGCGGCGTGAACTCGCCGGACAGGAAGTCGCGAATTTCCAGAGCGGTTTTATGCTGGCCGAGCAGGAGGGTCAATTCGGCGTTCATCTCCTGCGGGACCGCGGGACCGGCATTCGCGCCACCGCGACCACCACCGCGTCCGCCGCCACCAGCACCACCGGCGGCGGCTCCACCGGCTGGGGCCCCCGCGCCACCGGCGCCCGCACCGCCTGCGCCGCCGCGACCACCGCCGCGCCCGCCGCCTACCGACTCCACCACAAGATTGGCGGCTTCAATTTCCTGCGGCGTCATGACGGGCTCCGCCGCCGGCAAGCCGCGCTGCGCGGCCTGGAGTTGATAAGCTGCTTTCACTTCATTCAACAACGCTGTAGCGCGCTGATCGATGAGAGGCGCAAAGGCGGACGTCTTCTGCTTGCCGCTATCGGCGTTGGTCCACAAAATGCCAGCAGAGTTCACGACGCCCTTCTCGATTTCCGCCTGATGGAGGATGGCGACTTTCGCTTCTTTGTAGGCATCCGTCAGCGTGGCCGCATCCGTCGCATCGGCCATGTAGCCCAGCCCTTTGGTATGCGATTCGCCCATTCGCGCCAGACCGCGACCGATGTTTTCGGCGAGAATCCGGGCGGCCATTTCGTCGGTACCGGAGGCAAGAGCTGCAAGGGCACCCGTCGCGACAACCGCGGCGCGTTTGTACTGCGTGGGATCCTCTTTATCCGGCGTGTCCTGCGAGGAGTGATACCACATGTCCGGCCAGGTATTGAAGATGATGGCGGGAATGCCGTGCTGCATGTAAGTCACGTGATCGCTCGAGCCGTAGTGCTTGTCGATCTTGATGTAGAAGGCGTCCGTGCTGCCGTTGGGCGATTCGACGGGCTGCGATGCGCCATAGCCGCCGGCCCGGTAGCGAACGCGTTCGCGCGTGATTTCGGCAACGTATTCCATCATGCTCTGGCCAATGTCGTTGATGTAGGACGGGAAAGTGTCCGGAGTGCGATGGAGCACCCAATAGCTGCGGCTCTGCGTCAGACGCAGAGATTCCATATCGAAGTTCAGATCGCCGATGATGACTTTCTGCTTTTCGGGATGCGCAGTGAACCAGGCGTTGGTGCCGCTGATCTCCTGCACCCACTGGAAATTGATGGTCCGTTTGGGGCGCGGCAGTTTCCCTTCGGCGATGAGCTTCAGATATGCCCGGCCCACCTCAAGGGTGAGAGCGCAGCCCGAACTATCGTCGTTGGCGCCCTGTTTGATGTAGGACTCGAAAAGGTGTCCGCCAATGGCTACTTCCTGGGTGGTGCTGCCATCGCCCGGGATTTCGGCATGGACGAGTTCCTGCTTGTTGGGCACCTGTTCGCTTTTTGCGACGGAGCGGATGGTGACCTTCTGTCCGCGATTGAGCATGGTTTCGAGCTCACGCGCCGTTCGCGGGGATATGGCCCAGGCCGCGGTATTCGGCTGAGCGGTCACGGTGGTCCAGACGATTTCGGAGGGGAAATCCGTCGCGCGGTCACCGGCCCCGATGGCGCTGATGCCCACGACGCCGATTGCACCAGCGGCCACCGCACGCGCGTAGATGGCGGCGAGACCGTTTGGCGCAAGCGAGAGCGCAAATTTACCCTTGAGGTCTTTGCCTTCGAGATCCTGCGCGGTGCCTTGACCCACGTTGATCAGTTCGCCGCTGATATCCCCGTTTGCGTTGGTGGAGGCAAGCGATTCCGGTATATCGTGAATGTCGTAAAGCTTCACGCTCTTTGGCGTGGTGGTCCATAGCTCGCCCACGACGGGCTGCCAGGTCTGGCCCGTGGGATAGTCCTCTATGGCGACGTTGCTGAAGCCGTATTCTTTGGCATACTTCGCCATCGCTTCGGCCTCACGGAAGTGGGCCTGATATTCGGAGGGCGGGCGGACAAACTGGTACGGGACGAGTTCGAGCACGTTATGCATGGCGCGTTCGCCGGAAACTTCGTTGATGATGGCCGTCATCTGGTCGTGCGATAACAGCGTGCGGTCTTCTTTCTCCTGAGCAATCAGCCCCTGGGTAATCAGGATTCCGGCAATGCATGCCAGAAAGAAGATGCCGGTCCGAACGATATGTTTCGCACTCATGACTTTTTCCTCTCGACTCAGACTACAACAGCAACTATGGCTACCTGCTCAACATGGGGGCGCCTGGTGGAAGCTCGACCCTACAGGGTCATGTGAGACCCACTTGTAGAATCACGCAGATATAGGATCTGCCGAACTCAGCCGGCCTCCGGCGATACCGATGGAGCGGGGCGAAGGAAGTCGCCGGGCGTTCCCGTACCGCTCCCTTACGGTCGCGGCTCAGTATCGGTTGGTGGGTCCCACGGCGGTGTGCTCCCGGGCGTTTCTTAGCGCTGCGGGGCGGGCGTCTCGGCCGCCGGCCAGGAAACAGGCGCCGCTTCGGCTGGCGGCGCTGCCGTGCATGGACTGGGACGCTCGGGGGCCGTCACCCCGGGAGGCAACATGAACTCGGCGACCGGCGTGACCGGCACCGTTGGGGCACCCCGGCCCGCGCCGCCGCCGCCCCGGCCCGTCGGGGACGGAGGCGCGGACATGGTGGCTGCTGAGCAGCGCGGCACCATCTGGTCGGTGTTGGCGAGGGCGTAGAGAGTCAGGGCCTCTTCCACCGCGGCCTCGCGCATGTCCGGCTCATAGATCCGCTCGTAGGTGTCGAAGCTGGTGTGGTGCGTGTAGGTGTTGTAGTCGAACGGATCCTGGGTATAGCCCACACCCGGCAGTCCGGCGTTGTTGAACGATGTGCTGTCGGTGCCGCCGGTCTGGCGGGCTACGGTCGGGCTGACGCGATAGAAACCCCAGTCTTTGAAGTAGTCCATCGCGTTCTGCACCATGGCAGCGGCCTCGGGAGGCCCGAACACGCTGGCGCCGCGCGGCTTGCCGGTACCGTCGTCGAGGTTCAGGTAGGCGTCGAGCTTGAACCATTCCGGCTTAGGGTTCTCGGCGCTGCCGAAGTGCTGCGCCACATAAGCGAGCGAGCCATACAGGCCTTCCTCCTCGCCGCTCCACAGCGCGACGCGGATGGTGCGACGGTGGGGCAGATTGAGCGTGTGCAGCAGCCGCAGGGCTTCCACCGCCACCGAGCTGCCGGCCGCGTTGTCGGTCGCGCCGGTGGCCGGGTTCCAGGAATCGAAGTGACCCCCGGCCATCACGACTTCGTCGGCCTTGTCGGTGCCGGGCAGCTCGCCCACCACGTTATAGACGGTTCGTCCCGTGGGATAGAACTCGTTGTGGATGTTGAGGCGCAACACAACCGGGATGTGGTCGATAGTCGCGGTGCGGTAGATGCGTCCGTAGTCCTCGTTGCCCATGAGCAGCGAAGGCAGATTGGGACTGTTGGGGTTCTCGTTGTAACCGGCGGCCGATTGCTGCACGATCACGCCGTAGGCGCGGCCGGAATCGGTTACCTTAGCCAGGGCGCCGTTCTCGATCAGGAACTTGCTCACCTGTCCGGTGATCTCGGCTGCGGTAAGGCCCTCGGCGGCACCGCCCCTGCCACCGCTCGCGCCGCGGCCGCCGCCACTGCCGCCGAACGCTCCCCGCCCACCGCCGCGGCCTGCGACCGGCTGCGACCACGATTCTTCCGTGCGACGCAGGGCCGCCGGTACGAAGGTCTCCGGAACCTGCACGTGGGGGCCATAGAAAATAATGGAACCGCGAACTTTGTCTTTGATCGAGGCCAGGTAAGCGTCCAGGTCGGCCTGGGTTACAGGCTTATTCTCGACGGGCGGCGCTGCCGGCGGCATGGGAGGCGGCGCAGAGCCGGGATTCTCGATGGCAGCCAGTTGCTCGGGCGTCGGGCCTCCTGCGGCGCCGCGGCCAGCGCCGCCACCCCGCCCGCCGCGTCCGGCACCCGCCGGGGGCTGAGGAGGTTCCACCACCAGAACGGGACCCTGCACCGGGCCGTTAGTGCCCGGCGTCCACGAGATAGCGCGCACGTTCAGCGGTTGCTGGAACGGCGAAACCGCGTTGGCCTCCAGTTCCCAGTTCTGCCAGCCGGGATGATTGAAGTCCCAGGCTTCGAGGTGGACGTTCGAAAAGCCCCATTTCACCATCTGACCCACCGCGAAATCCTGCGACGCGCGCAGGCCGGGCGAACCGGTGAGGCGAGGGCCGTAAACATCGGTCACCTCGTGCAGAAACCACATCAACTGCGAGTCTTTGGTCTCCTGCGCCCTCAACTGGGCATTAATGTCGGAAAGGCCGGTTGACTGAGCCAGCGCCAGCGCCGAAAGAATGGCCAAGCCGC
>Ga0302319_10022740_pt1 | contig 11224 bp, 8 predicted proteins | sample Bog_T0_2_FD_203319 | JGI IMG/M metagenome (GOLD analysis project Ga0302319, IMG submission 203319) | Peat permafrost microbial communities from Stordalen Mire near Abisko, Sweden - Bog_T0_2 | ecosystem: Environmental > Terrestrial > Soil > Wetlands > Peat | place: Sweden: Abisko, Stordalen Mire...
GGTCGAGGACGATGCCGAGATAGAGCTCGCGATCGATGGCCGCCGTCTCTTCAATCAGCAGGCGCTGCACTTTTTGGCCGGATGGGCCTGTCTGATGGGTCACTAATTGCATGCCAAGAATGATTTTGGCGTAAAGCTCAGCGTCCTCACGGGTGTGGGCCACTTTTACGCCCCCGCCTTTGCCGCGTCCGCCGGCGTGGATCTGCGCCTTGACGACTACGCCACTTGCGCCATCGGTAAACAGCTTGCGGGCCACTTCCACCGCTTCTTCAAGCGTGTTGGCTACTTCACCCCTGGGCACGGACACGCCGTATTTGGCCAGGATTTCTTTTGCTTGATATTCATGAATCTTCATGTAGGCAGGAACCGTCCGAGTCCGCTGTGGTTGGAGGAGTCAGGACTCACCCCGGTCGATTCCGGCAGCAAGACCGTGTCAGCGGTATCCAAATACTATCTTGCCCGCCAAGGCGGGGGCAAACGACATGCCACCGTGATGCGGGGTGCGCGTTAGCCTTGCGCGCCGTTACCATGGAGACATATGGAGTCTTTAAAGGAGCTGCTGAAACCGCTAGCTGAAGATGGAGCGGCACTGACCCGTGAGCAGGCGGCGGGTGTGCTGGAGGAGATTCTGTCTGGCGGCGTTCCCGATGTGGAAACCGCTGCGTTGCTTACGGTGCTGGCTACGCGCGGCGAACAGGCGCCGGAGCTTGCCGGATTTGTTGAGGTAATGCGCAAACGAGTTACGCCGGTTCCGCTTACGGCCGATGAACGCGAAGAACTGGTGGACGTTGTGGGGACGGGTGGGGGAGGGCCGACGACCTTCAATATTTCATCAGGGGCGGCGCTGGTGGCGGCATCCGCCGGCGCGAAAGTGGCGAAACACGGCAACCGCGCGGTGACGTCGCGCTGCGGATCGGCGGACGTGCTGGAGGCGCTGGGCGTGCCCATTGATCTGGAACCGGAGCTGGCCGTGGAATGCTTGCGGGCCACCAACTTCATGTTCCTGTTTGCGCCGTTATATCACCCGGCCTTGAAGGCGTTGGGGCCACTGCGAAGGGCGTTGGGTTTTCGCACGATTTTCAATTTATGCGGGCCGCTTACCAATCCGGCGGGCGCGCGGGCGCAGGTGATAGGGGTGCTGGCTCCAAGCCGCGTGCTGCTGCTGGGGCGGACGCTGCTGGCACTCGGGGCGCGGCGGGCGTTTGTGGTTCATGGGACAGATGGAATCGATGAGCTGACCACGACGGGCGAATCGATTGTGGCGCGCGTGGAAGAGTCTGTGAGTGGAGAACTGACGCTGAAGGCGGCGCGCGTGACGCCAGAGATGGCGGGTCTGGCGCGGACCACGCTCGACGAGTTCAAGGGCGGGGACGTGGAGACCAACGCGGCGCTGCTGGAGGATGTGATTACAGGAGCCGCAGGGGCGCGGCGCGATATTGTGCTTTTGAATGCTGCCGCTGCTCTGGTGGCGGCGGGGCTGGCTTTCGATCTGAAGGAAGGCGTGGCCATGGGCGCGAATGCGATTGATACGGGGCAGGCTGCGGCTACGCTCGCTAAACTGAGACGGTTCGGGAAGAAGCACAAGCCCTTAGTGCAATAGGTCCAATGTCAGCGGGTCCGGTTCACTGGAGAAATATTTCTCCAGAGCCTGTTTGAAGATGGGCGTGTCGGCAGCGGCTCTTGCAAAGAGCGTCATGGAGGATCGGAATTTCAGGTCGTCCGGTGAGCCGAGAATCTGGTTGATGGTCCTGCCCTCGACGTCCAATACGAGCTGGGTGCATTGCTGCAAACGTTGGCTGAGGACGGGATGCTGCCAGTAGGCGACGGCCTCCGCGAGCGACCCAATTCCGTAGGACTGTGCCTGCGGGCTGTGGCCGAGGCCTTTCATCTGCGGAAAGATAAACCAAATCCAATGCGAGCGTTTGGACCCGGCAGACAATTCCGCGATGACTTCACTGAATACATCGTTCTGCGCTTCGATGAACCGATCGAGATTGAAGGTTTGTTTCATAGACACCAGTTTCCTGCGACCCTTCTCCGATTGGATGATATAGCAGGTGGACCCGGAAATATGGGAAGGCGCGCGGAGCGAGAGAGCAGGCCTTGGGGCCACTGGATGAATCTCCAAGCGAACCATCGCATCCAATGGATGTTCGTTTAAACAATTAATTCTGACGGATGTAGGAGAATCAGGTTTCGCGGGGGTAGACCATGACTGAAAGCACCACTCGGCAACCGGCAATCTTTCTTCCGCACGGAGGAGGGCCCTGCTTTTTCATGGATTGGACGTGGGGTCCGGCGGATACCTGGGATGCGACCAGGCACTTCCTCGAAACGCTTGCGGCTACTTTGCCGGAAACGCCCAAAGCCATTGTCGTAATCAGCGGCCATTGGGAAGAGCCGGCGTTCACGGTCAGCGCGGCTGAGTCACCCAAGCTGATTTTTGATTATTCGGGTTTTCCGGAGGCCACGTATCGGCTCACATGGCCAGCGCCGGGCGATCCTGAGCTGGCGCAGCGCGTCAATGCGCTATTGACGGGTGCGGGATTGCCTTCAGCGGTGAGTCAAACTCGCGGATTCGACCATGGAGTCTTTGTGCCGCTGAAGGTGGCGTTTCCTGAGGCCACAATTCCAGTTGTGGCGCTCTCGCTTGCGGCAGCTTCCAACGGAGCGCTTGACCCAGCGTTGCATCTAGCGGCTGGACGCGCATTGCGGCCGCTGCGCGACCAGGGCGTGTTGATCGTCGGCAGTGGCATGAGCTTTCACAACTTGCGCGGATATTTTCAGCCTGGAACCGCGGAGCGGGCCCGGGCATTCGACGCGTGGCTGACCCAGGCGGTGGAGTCACCGGCGGCGGTGCGGGCGGCATTGTTGACGGAATGGCGGAAGGCACCGTTCGCCACCTATGCGCACCCGCGCGAGGAGCACCTGATTCCCTTGATGGTGGCCGCCGGTGCGGGCGGCGAAGGGCCGGGGACACACATCTTCAGCGGCGAGCCCATGGGTGCGGCAATCAGTGCTTATCGATTTGATTGACCTGGAGGATTCTTTCAATTGCAGGCGCCAGGGCCTTTGGGCTTTTCGACGGAGCGAAGCGAGACACGACGTTTCCGTTGCTGTCAACGAGGAACTTGGTGAAATTCCATCGAATTGCGTTGATTCCGAGCACGCCGAGAATTCCGGGCCTGGCTTGTTTCAGAAAACGGTACAGAGGATGAGCGTCCGGACCATTTACGTCGATCTTGCTAAAAACGGGAAATGTGACGCCGTAATTCCTTTCGCAGAAGGTGGCGATCTCGGAAGACGTACCGGGTTCCTGGGCGCCGAACTGGTTGCATGGGAAGCCCAGAACCTGAAACCCGCTGTCCTTGTATATGCGGTAAAGATTTTCGAGCCCTGCGTATTGAGCGGTGAATCCGCATTTGCTGGCGGTATTCACAATGAGCAGAACCTGACCTCGGAACTCGTCCAGGTTCACGGTGTGTCCGTCGAGCAGTGGCGCCGAGAATTCATAGACGGTACTCCTTAAATTCTCTATCAATCTGAAAAACCTCGTCCCCGAAAGGATGTCATGTCAATCTTGTGCGCGTCTAAGAGGGATGCCGGGAAGGGATGTTGATGCCCGGGACCCATCCCAACCCATCCGCGTCCGTTAGACTGAGGGTTGGGTCCCGAGACGCCGGAAAGGCAAAAGCCCGGGCTCCTGGAGGCGGTGGTTCGGCGTTCAGGTAGCTGAGGGGGACAAGCCAGGTCCGCGGGTCGGGAGCAGCAGGGCGATTCTGAGAAGGACGCGGTTTGAAGTTCATTGATTTCCGGCGGTTTGGGCCGGGCGACCGCAGTCAAATATAATCAGTGTTTCCGCGCGGCAGGATCAGATTTCTTAAGCAGTGAGGGTGTGCATATTTTTCCCGTGAAGCCGAACAATGGACCGCACCAATATTTGTGCTCGCCGCAGGGCTCCAGCCCGGTGAAGATCAAGCACATTCTCATCTCCCGTTTCCCGCGGACTCCCAGCCGTTTGGTGCGCCAGGTGGCGTTTCTTTTCTTGTTTGTAATGGGATTTGCAGGCGTTGCATTGGCTCAACAGGCGCAGCCAGCCCAGCCAGGGCAAACGGCGCAGCCTGGGCAGACAATTGATCAGATTCGTGTGATTGGAAATCGCCGAATTCCGAAAGAAACGATTCTGGCCCGGCTTTTCACCCATGTGGGCGACACGTACGATCCGATTTCGATTGAACGCGACTTCAATTCTCTCTGGAATACCGGCTACTTCGATAATCTGCGTATCGAGCGGGAAGACTCAGAGAAGGGCATCCTCCTGGACATCTTTGTCAAAGAGAAGCCGACGATCCGCGAAATCAACTACAAAGGACTAAATTCCGTCTCAGTATCGGATGTACTGGATCGGTTCAAAAAAGAGAAGGTTGGGCTTTCGGTTGAAAGTCAATATGACCCGGCCAAGATTCTGCGCGCTACCACCGTGTTGAAGGACATACTTTCCGAGCACGGGCATCAGTTTGCGACCATCAAGCTGGACATCAAGGACATTCCTCCGGCCTCGGTTCAGGTCAACTTCAACGTGAAAGAAGGTCCGACCGTAAAGGTGGGCCAGATCAAGTTTGTCGGCAATCAGCATCTGAGCGGACTGCTTCTTCGGCGCTCGATGAAGAACCTTAAGCCGATCGGCATTCCTTACTCCATCATTTTCGAGAATTTGTTTGCGCAGACGTTCGACGCTTCGAAGCTTGAGGAAGACACGGAGCGTGTTCGCCAGGCATACCGCGACAAAGGGTATGCGAATGCGGCTATAGAAGAGCCGAAGACGCAGATACGCGACGAAGGCGGATTGAACTTTCTGACCTTCCGGCCCCGGAAGGGCAAGCGCATCGACATTCTTATGCCGGTGGAAGAGGGTAGCCGCTATCGTCTGGGTGCCATAACTTTTACCGGGAATACTCAAGGCCGGAACTTGAAGGCGTTGCGCGGAACGTTTCCTGTAAAGGATGGCGACTGGTTTGACGCCACATTGATCCAGAAGGGCCTTGAAAACCTGAAGAAGGCTTACGGGCAGATGGGTTATATCAACTTCGGCGCCATTCCGAAGTCTAGCTACGACGAACAGAAGAAGACGGTTTCCCTCGACATTGACATCGATGAGGGCAAACCGTTTTATGTGTCGCGCATTGAGTTTCAGGGCAACACGATCACCCGTGACCGCGTCATCCGTCGCGAACTGCTGTTGGATGAAGGCCAGGTTTATAACTCGCAATTATGGGAATACAGCTTGCTGCGCTTGAACCAGCTGGAATACTTTGAACCTCTGAAGGTGGACACCGATTCTGAAGCGCACCAGGATGCAGACGCCGGAACTGTGGACCTTCTGCTGAAGGTGAAGGAAAAGGGCAAGAACTCGATCGGTCTTAATGGCGGAGTCAGCGGGTTGTCGGGAGCGTTTCTGGGTGTGAACTACCAGACCAACAACTTCCTGGGGCTGGGCGAGACGCTCAGCGTACAAGGCAACCTGGGCAACGTGAGCAGGCAATTCCTGTTTGGCTTCTCGCAGCCTTATATCCGCAACCGTCCCCTGAATATCGGTTTCCAGATCTTTAACAACAAGCAGGACTTCAATGCAGCTAAGAACTACCAGGCGACGACTGGGCAGTCTGTCAACCTGAGTTCGGCGCAACAGTCTCTGACGCAGAACTACAACCAAGCTTCAACGGGCTTAAATTTTTCAGTCAGTTACCCGCTGCGCCGGCACGCATTTCAGCGCGTGGGCATGACTTACTCGCTTCAGAAATCAACGATCACGGCGTTCAGCACGGCTTCCCAGACATTCTTCCAGACCATCAGCTTCCGGTCTGGCATTCAGGGTTCGAACGCGTTGGCCGGTATTGTGAATAGCTCGGCATCTTTCAGCTACATCTACAACACCATCAACAACCCATTGAGGCCTCGCAGCGGCAAGGAATACACGGCAGTGTTCCAGGTGGCGGGCATTGGCGGCAATGTTCGGTATATTTCTCCGCTGGTGGCTTACAAGCGCTTTATGGGAATGCACTACCTGACGCCTTCGCCCAATGGCCGCAACGTGCTTGGTCTGCGCGCGCAATTGGGTTACGTGCAGGGATTTGGCGGCGACGTAGCTCCTCCGAACAACCGCTTCTACTCCGGCGGCGAAGGCGAGCTAAGAGGTTTCGACATCCGCGGTGCCACGCCCTATGGGTATGTGCCGAATCGCGTGAATGTGCAGCTCACCAATCCAGATGGCAGGTGCGTTCCGCGCGATCCAACTAACCCGCAGGACAACCAGTGCATCCAGGTGCCATTGCCTGTCTACGGCGTGGCTTCAATCGGCGGCGATACGAACCTGACGACCAACGCGGAATACCGCATTCCGATTGCTGGTCCGGTCATGATCTCGTTCTTTGACGATTTCGGAATCGACACGGCGCTGAACAAAGGGCAGTTGAAGCAGAGTCCGGAAGGTTTTGCCTCGCTGACTGCGCCATTGTATGGCTGCCCGGTCTACAACAATGGTTCTTGCCAGGGTGGTATTCCGGGCGCATTGGTCGGCTTCCAACAGAACATCCGTCCCATCTCAGGAACGAATTTCGTGCCACGCATGTCGACAGGCGCCGAAATATCGGTGATCATGCCGGTGATCAACGCGCCATTCCGGCTCTACTACGCGTATAACCCGCTTCGACTGTATGAGCGGCCTTATTGCAACGATGTTCTCATCGGGGGGAACAAGGGCAGCTGCTCGGCTGAGTTGATTACTCGCGACCTGTTTCCGCCCGGCGGTGCAGGCGACTACACGTATCAGGAAGCGATCGAGGCTTACGGAGCGAGATATCAGTTCCGCGAGCCGCGCAAGACCTTCCGCTTGACTGTGTCGACGACGTTCTAGGATCGCCGGAAAAGAATCAGAGCGAGCCGCTCACAACTCGGGTGGCTCGCTCAGCAGCTATTCTCCTCTCCAACGTCCGCGCGGCGTTCCTCGCCTCGGAATGGAAGCCTCTGAGCGAGGATGACGACAGGCCGACCCGTTTCAGCGATTCAATTGGAGACAAGCTGGTCGACCAATTGCCTCAGAGAGCTTGGCGGGTGCTACAAGTGCCTTTTTTCGTTTTGTCCTCGTCGCTTTTGCTTGTATGCCTCGCGGGGTTGGGGGTATTGATTTTCCATCGGTTGAACGCAAGTCTTCCCAATGGTTGGTTGCGGCCTTGAAGGCTGTAAAGGTGCGGGCGCGCAGTCGGGTGCTTGGAGTGCGCGAATCGCCGTTTGACGCTCCTAATCAGCCCTCCTATAATCCATTCAGTTCCTGCTGACGTCTCCGCGCGCGTTTTTTCCGTCTCTGCCCTACCGGCGCGGAGCCCTCCAAAGAAAAAGCGGTATGGTTTCTCAGGAGGCACGGGCCTTGTCTTGCGCTGAAACGCAGACCGGCCACACAGGACTTCCGAAGGAGTTTCTTACTCAAATGAAGCGCTCGCTTGTATTAGTTGTTTTGCTGGCCTCGGGCTTTGCCCTGAGCGCAGCCGCACAAACGTTGTCCGCACCTGCTTCCGCGGCTGCGGCGCCTGCCGGCCCTGCCAAGATTGCGGTCATCGCTTTTCAGGCGGCCGTGGGACAAACCAATGAATTTCAGCGTAATTATGCTGACCTGGTGAAGAAGTACGATCCCAAGCGGCAACAGCTCAAGACGATGTCGGATGAGATTGACGGGCTCGAGAAGCAGTTGCAGGCACAGGGCGACAAGCTGAGCGATGCGGAACGTGCCACCCGCGCGAAGACCATCGACGACAAGAAGAAGCAGGCACAACGAATTGCCGAGGACGCGCAAAACGACCTTTCGCAGGAGATGCAGGAGGTCTATAACGGCGTGGCTTCAAAGGTCTATGAAGTGCTGAATGCTTACGCGCAGCAGCAAGGATTCACGCTGGTTGTGGATGGAAGCGCGAATCAACAGCAGTCTCCCGTGGTTCTTTACGCGAGTGCTTCCACGGATATTACCAAGGCAATTATTGATGCATACAACGTGAAGTCAGGCGTCCCTGCTCCGCCGCCGCAACCAGCCGGCACCGCACCGAAGCCGACATCGATCGCGCCCAAAGCACCGGTAAGGACGCCGGCCACTCCTGCCGCTCACTAGCGCAAACACTAGAAGCCTGCCGAGGCTTCGCATGGTCTAAGCCTCGGCAAGTTTGGCAACTTCCCACCACGAACGAATCGGAGATTTGGGAATTGAATTTGCGGCCATGGCGGATTGACGCTCTGTTCGCGACGCTCCTATAATCCCCGTAGTTCTCGATGGCGTCTCCGTCCGTTTATTGTTGTTTTTCCGTCCGGCAAATGAGACATCGATTCCTTTGTTCCGAAGGCGAAGTTAGTCGCCGAGAGTCTAGGGAATTGAAAAGCAATTTGGACGGTAGCGCTTAACCCGAAGCTGGCAAGGCCCAGCCTCACGGGAATTCTAAAGGAGTTTCTCATCACAATGAAGCGTTCGGTTGCATTCGTTTTTACGCTGCTTTCATGCATGGTCCTGACAGCGGCAGCACAAACTTCGCCCGCGCCGGCGATGTCCGCCGCGGCCGCTGATCCCGCAAAAATCGCGGTGATTTCCTTTCAGGCTGCGGTGGGACAAACCAATGAGGGCAAGCGTAACTTTTCAGACCTGGAGAAGAAGTTCGCGCCCAAGGAGCAGGAACTCAAGGCTCTGAATGACGAAATTGAAACCTTGACAAAGCAGCTGCAAGCGCAAGGCAACGCCCTGAGCGAAACGGAGCGTGCCAACCGCGCCAAAATCATCGACGACAAGAAGAAGAAGCTGGAGCGTTCTGTCGAAGATTCCCGAAGCGACTTTCAGCAGCAGATGCAAGAGGTTTACAACGGCCTGGCCTCAAAGGTCTACGACGTGATGTCGACCTATGCGCAGCAGCAGGGATACACGCTGGTGCTGGACATGGGACAGCAGCAGACTCCGATTCTTTATGCGACCGACGCGAATAACATCACGAAAGCGGTGATCGACGCTTACAACGTGAAGTCGGGAGTAGCAGCTCCGCCCGCGCAGCCCACTGCCGGGGCGCCTCAACCTGTCCCGCAATCCCGCAAGCCCGGCGGTTCCCAGTAAGGGAAGAGAAATGAACTGTTGAAGCTAGATGGAGACGCTTGGTCCTGTGCGCTTTCTTCAATGTCGAATGCTTCCGGAATCTTGCAGCACGTTTTAGCGGGTAGAGTCTCTCCTCGGGCCAGGCAGGGCTGTGGAAAAAAATGTGGAATACTGTGGTCAACTTTTCTAAGAAAAGTTCACTGCGGCTCTTGTCAAAGATGCGCGCGTTCTGATACGCGGCGTAAGTTCTTATTTATCAGTCCTAAATCAACTGATCGTTTCCAATTTCGCAATTGAGGTACGACCAATAAGTTGACTGCGCCAAATTGCGACTTTCCACAATTGCACGTGAATGGCGTGTGACTAATGTATTGAGGAGGTTACGCGAATTCGACTACTTTTGTTGATCTTCACCGACGCGCAACACTGCCAAGAACGCCTCCTGCGGTATGTCCACCTTGCCAATCCGTTTCATTCGTTTCTTGCCTTCTTTTTGTTTTTCCAAGAGCTTGCGTTTGCGTGAGATATCGCCCCCGTAGCATTTTGCAAGGACGTTTTTGCGCAGTGGGCTGACGGTTTCGCGGGAAATGATCTTGGCGCCGATGGCGGCCTGGATGGCGACCTCGAATTGTTGTCGTGGAATCAGCTCGCGCATCTTCGAGACCAGCGCTTTGCCGCGTTCGTAAGCGATGTCGCGATGCACGATGATGGAGAGCGCGTCCACGGGTTCGCCTGAAACGAGGATGTCGAGCTTGACCATTGGCGAAACCCATTCGCCGGCCAACTGATAATCCAGCGATGCGTAACCGCGCGAAATTGATTTAAGTCGATCGTAGAAGTCGAGGACGATTTCGTTGAGAGGCAGCTCGTAGGTCAGCATTACGCGAGTCGGCGTCACATATTCAAAGTTCAATTGCCGGCCGCGCTTCTCTTCTACCAGTTTCAAAATGCCGCCCACGTATTCTTCGTTGGTGAGAATTTTGGCGGTGATGACCGGCTCGCGAATGGCTTCGATGCTGGTTGGCTCAGGCCAGCGTGACGGATTGTCGACCTCGATCACGCTTCCGTCGGTGAGCGTGATGTGATAGCGCACACCGGGAGCGGTGGTGATCAGGTCCAACTCGTATTCTCGTTCCAGCCGCTCCTGGATGATTTCCATATGCAAGAGGCCGAGGAATCCGCAGCGAAAGCCGAAGCCGAGAGCCACGGAGCTTTCCGGCTCGAAGAAGAAAGACGAGTCGTTGAGGCGAAGTTTTTCGAGAGCATCGCGAAGCAGGGTGTGCTCATGCGAGTCAACTGTGTAAAGACCGGCGAAGACCATGGGCTTGATGTCTTCGAAACCCGGCAACTGTCCGGCAGCGGGCCGCGCGTCGTCTGTAACGGTGTCACCGATCTTGGTGTCGGCAACGTTTTTGATGGTGGCGGCAAAGAAGCCCACTTCACCCGCAAGGAGTTCGCCGATTTCAACCGGCTTGGGCATAAGCACGCCCATCGACTCCACTTCAAAAGCCTTGCCATTCGACATCATGCGAATGCGCTGGCCTTTGCGCATAGTACCCTGCATCACGCGCACAAGCACGATGACACCGCGATAGGCGTCAAACCACGAGTCGAAGATGAGTGCCTGCAGTGGTGCGTGGGGATCGCCCGTGGGCGGAGGCAGACGATGCACGATTGCTTCGAGCACTTCATCCACGCCCTGGCCGGTCTTTGCGCTGACGGGAATGGCGTCAGTGGCATCGAGCCCTACGGCTTTCTCGATCGCCTCCTGCGTGCGCACGATGTCCGCGGAGGGCAAGTCGATTTTGTTAATGACGGGGATAATTTCAAGGCCGTGGTTGATGGCGAGGTATGCGTTCGCCAAGGTCTGCGCTTCCACGCCCTGACTCGCATCCACGACAAGGAGCGCTCCCTCGCAGGACGCGAGCGAGCGCGAGACTTCGTAGCTGAAGTCCACGTGCCCCGGCGTGTCAATGAGATTCAATTGATAGGTATTGCCGTCTTTGGCCTTGTACATCATGCGGACGGCGTGTGCCTTGATGGTGATCCCGCGTTCGCGTTCGAGGTCCATGTCGTCAAGGATCTGGGCCTGCATTTCGCGTCCTGTGA
>Ga0302319_10022744_pt1 | contig 11223 bp, 8 predicted proteins | sample Bog_T0_2_FD_203319 | JGI IMG/M metagenome (GOLD analysis project Ga0302319, IMG submission 203319) | Peat permafrost microbial communities from Stordalen Mire near Abisko, Sweden - Bog_T0_2 | ecosystem: Environmental > Terrestrial > Soil > Wetlands > Peat | place: Sweden: Abisko, Stordalen Mire...
ATGAGGCGAATCATTTCGCAAATGCGCAAAGAGCTAACCCAGATCGTTCGAGACTGGCGCACCCTGGCGCTGGCCCTTGCTCTTCCCGTGTTCCTGCTTTTGTTGATGAGCTCGGCGCTTTCGCTCACAGTGAACGAGCTTCCAATTGTGGTGCAGGATTTTGATGGTTCAGCGGCGTCCAATAGTCTTGTTGACGCCTTCCGGGCTTCGATAACTCTAAAGGTGGTCTGGTGGCCGGTAGACAAGACTGCCGAGGAGGCCCTCGCCTCCAACGCTGGACGAGCCGTACTGATTATCCCCTCCCACTTTGGCCGGGACATGGCTCGCGGCGTTAACGCCCCTGTCCAGTTTCTGGTGGACGCATCGGATGCAAATACGGCGAAATTAGTCTCCGCGTACGCCGGCCAAATTACGACCTCGTACAACCAACTCGGCAGTGGAACCCAAACAGGCCCCATACAGACCGCCATCCGGCTTTGGTTCAACCCCGGACTTTCTTCAAAGAAGTTCTACGGCCCGGGGATTTTCGTGCTCGGCATCTCAATGTTCCCGCCACTGCTGGCCGCCCTTGCCATGGCAAAGGAGGGTGAGCTGAAGACGATTCTGCAGGTCTACGTCTCCAGCATTCCCGCACATGAATTCCTGTTGGGGAAAATCATTGCGTTCATGATAGTGGCGCTCGCGGAGTGTCTGATCATGTCCTTGCTTTTGTTTACCTATTTTGGCCTGAGCTTTGCCGGCGATCCCACCCCTGTTTTGATCGCCACCGTCCTTTATGCCTTCTGCGTGGCGGCGTTTGGAACCATGGTTGGAGCGATCATCCCTAACCAGGCCTCAGCCTTGCAGGCGGTGGCCTTTGGCGGATTTCTGCTCGTGTTCTTGCTTTCCGGCCTGATCTTCCCTGTCGAAAACATACCGCCCGCACTCCGGTGGGTCTCAAGCCTCGTCTGGGGACGGTACTACATCGAGATCGTCCGAGACGCGCTCTTGCAGGGTGGGGGATGGCATGCCATGTGGTCCAACGTCCTGATCATCGGCGCGATTGGAGCAATTTTCTACGGCCTTGCATGGCAGGGCATGAAAAGAATGCAGGTGAAAGCCTAAACCATGAGACAACTTTGGAGTCTCCTCTTCAACTATCGCCTGCGAGCATTGATCAAGAAGGAGTTTGCCCAAACTCGCCATGACCGCAAACTCATGTTCAGTTTGACCGTCTTACCCGTTGTTCAGTTAATGCTCGTAGGGTTTGCGCTGAGTTCGGCAGTAACAAACGTAGCTCTCGCAATCGTCGACGATAGCCGGACGCCAGAGAGCCGGGAACTGATTGCCACGTTGACCGAGAGCAAGAGTTTCCGCCTCGCGGGTTACTATTCCTCGGTCGACCAACTTGGCGATGCAGTCAGCCAGGGAAAAGCCGATGCCGGGATGGTGGTTCCTTACGAGTATGCGCGGGATCTGCTCCGCGATCGTCAGACCACTGTTCAATTCCTGCTGAATGCCACCAATGCAAATACGGCCACGATAAGCCGCGGTTATGCAGAAAGCATGATTCAGAGATTCAACCTGGGGCTGCGGGGCCAGGGGATTCAAGTCCGTACACAGCCAATTGACGGATCAAACCTCGCCCGTCGCGGACAGGTGAAGCTTGAACCCGCTTTCCTTTACAACCCCGGCCTGGTCGACTCGTGGTTCATCGTGACCGGTGTGCTCGGATTGCTGTTGATCCTGGATAGCTCCCTTATTTGCGCCGCGGCTATGGTGCGCGAACGAGAAGCGGGGACGCTCGAACAGTTGCTCATGTCCCCGGCCTCTACTTCAGAGATCATCATCGCGAAGATCACGCCGCTGTTCTTGCTGTTATTCCTGATGATGTTCCTGGCCATCGGCGTCCTCAAATTTGCGTTCGGTGTTCCCTTCCACGGCAATGTTCTCCTTCTGGTTGCCGGTGGTGCGTTGTGCATTCTGTCCGGCATCAGCATCGGCACTGTCATCTCCACATTCAGTAAATCTGCCCAGCAAGCGCAGCTCACGTGTTTTTTCGTTAATCCGCCGCTTTCATCCTTGTCTGGAGCACTTAATCCGGTTGAGGCGATGCCGAAATGGCTGCAACCTTTCACGGTTCTGAACCCTATTCACCACTTCGCAACCATCGCCCGTGGAAGCACGCTCAAGGGAAGTGGATTTATGGACCTTTGGCCGAACTTCCTTAGCTTGCTCATGATTACGCTGGTGCTTGGCTCGCTCAGTGTCTGGCGATTCCGAAAGCAGCTCAGCTAAGGACGAGGTACATTGATATGAATCATCGGAAAACAAAGGCTGAACCAGCTTGCCTGATCTCTGAAGTTGCCGCGATTCTTTGCTTGGGAACCCTGTTCATCTTGTCGCGTCCGGCCGAATCGCAGGCCCCACAAGCAACCCCGCTTCCACTCTCCGGGCGCTCTGGACTGAGCGGGTCGGTGACAGCAGTGGAGGCTCCCATTGCAGGAACGACAACCAGCGTAGTTACGATTAACCCAACAGTTCAAACCCAGGGACCGTATACCGGAAGCGCTTCGAGCATGGCGAAGATGGCATTTTCGGGCAAGCTCTCTCTCCGCGAAGCCATCTCGAGAGGGCTCAACTATAACCTTGGAGCCATCGGCCAGAGCAACGCTGTGCGCCAGGCTCAAGGTCAGAGTCAGGTTGCGCGAAGCGCCTTGCTTCCGAACGCGAGCGGCTATCTGGCCGAGACACTGCAACAAATCAGTCTTGGGGCGGAAGGGCTCCGTTTCAAGATTCCAGGTTTTGTTATCCCCCCAACCATCGGGCCCTTCAACAATATTGATTTTCGCGGCAGTCTTTCTCAGTCAATCGTGAATCTGAGCGCGTGGAATAACTACCGGTCGTCAAGGGAGACCGTTCGTGCCAGCCAGTTCTCAGCTCGGGATGCGCGTGAGATGGTCGTCCTGGCGGTTTGCGGGGCATATCTTCAAGTCATCTCAACGAGGGAAAGAGTAAAATCCGCGCACGCCCAGCTCGACACCGCGACTGCTCTTTTTCAGCAGACTCAGCAAAAGCGAAGTGTGGGTTTGGTGCCCCAAATAGACGTCGATCGAAGCGAAGTCGAAAAGCTGACGCAACAGCAACGGGTTATTTCGCTTGAGAACGAGGTGGCCAGGCAGAAGATTATTCTGGCCCGAATGACAGGGCTACCGCCAAGCGACGAGTACGATCTTAGCGATGACGTGCCCTTCCTGGCCGTGCCCGATCTTAGCTTTGAGGACGCGCTCAAGCGGGCCTTCGAACGTCGAACGGATATCAAGGCGGCCGAGGCGCAGATTCATGCCGCTGAACTCGCCCTCGCCGCCGCTCGCGATGACAGATTGCCGTCGCTCTCAGTGAATGGCAACTATGGAAAGATCGGAACAAACCCTGCACAGACGCAAACGACGTATTATGGCGCTGCCACTCTCAGCATTCCGATTTGGCTGGGAGGCCGCACGGAGGGAGAAATCGCAGAGGCAAAGGCCTCTCTGGCCCAGCGGAGGGCGGAACTCGAAGACACCAGGAGCCAGGTGGAAAGCGATGTCCGGAATGCTTTCCTTGATCTTCGAGCGGCAACGAGTCAAGTGGAAGTGGCCCGGAGAAACCTACAGGTTACAAGAGAGACGTTGGAGTTGACGCGACAGCGCTTCGATGCCGGCGTGACAGACAATGTGGAAGTTGTGCAGGCACAGGAGTCATTAAACTCCGCCGAGTTTGACGTGATCAACAGCGTGTTCGCGCACAACGTGGCCAAGCTCAGCCTGGCGAGGTCACTTGCGAGCGCAGCCGATAGTCTGCAGCAGTACCTAAGTATCGAATGATGCTCAATGGATTTGTCACGTCCTGAGCAGACGCCGAATCGTCATGCGAGCAATCAGCCGGATGATGCAGCCAACTCTCTCAGCCCTTAGAGCAGTTTCGAAAAACACGTAGACTTTTCGAGGGCATCAACGTTGGCCTTTTCTTAAGGAAAACGCCACTAGCGGGTAGACAAATGCGCTGCCTTCGCGCGCTCATCGAATCGCGTCCCTTTTTTTCGCGCATTCCGGATCAGTTTTTAATCGCCGGCGATGCGGGGCGCGCCGGACAGCATATCCAGGCCACAAGAGACCAGGAGGGGACCTATGCATTTATTTACTTCCCAGGCAGCGACATGGATGCCACGATCGATTTGACCAAGATGCGTGGAAGCCAACTTCGCGCCTGGTGGTTCGATCCTCGCACTGGCGTCGGCACCCTGATCGGCTCCATTGAAGGTGGAAAACCAAAGGGGTTTCGCTCCCCTCGATAGGGTCCCGATTGGATACTGGTCCTCGACGATGAGGCCGCACATTATCCGCCTCCCGGGTTATCCCGCTGGGATATATAGCCCACCGCTGCTTCCAGTAAGAAAGCCCTTGTTTGTGGGCGATTCCGTCCCTTGTGGCGCTGGCGTGGATACCCTCACCGGGAAGCCAGAATTCGGCCCAGGCATCCTGCCTCAGGCCAAATCTCTGTTTAAGGCTCACCGAATGTCTGCACTGAAATCGACTGCAGAGCCGGACCAAGGGAATTGGGCGATGAGAATGAAAGGGTAGTCGATAAGCCGGCGTCGCTTGATTCCACTTCGCAAACCACAGTTCGTGCCTGCTGAGCGTTGCCCGTGGGCGGAAAGAGGACATTGGTAGGAGTCTTTCCATCCACTCTCAGTTGGGCAATCACAGCTTGCTCACTACGATTTTCATAAGAGATTCTGACGACCGCGACGCCCTTGATCGGCGCAACGGCAAATGATACCGATTCTTTGTCGCCGATCGCACCTTGTTGCCTTGCAGAAGCGGATGCGCCATACGTTGTCGACGGGCCTTCCATCCCATGGACTTTGAAAAAGGTCGCATCCCCTGCTGGAAGCAACGCCGCATAACTCGATGAGCTCGATTCCCGTTGTTTGCCTGTCCACAAATCCTGCACAATGGCGGGTGATTGCGCATCCAGTCCGAGTTGCTTCCAGTTGACCTGAATCGTTGCCTGATTAGTGGTGCGGTTCAACAACAGGACTGCGCGATCACCGGCCGCCGCGAGCGGTTTGACCCAGATCTGCAACCCCGGTTGTGGTTCTCCTACTTTGATGCCTTGAATGCCCAGCGGATCCTGATCTACAGCTATAACTTTTTCATTGGTCAGAATTGCTTTCGTGGCATTGTCCAACTTGCTCAGATCTGCACCCACGATCAGGGGCGCGCCGGAGATGGCCCAAAGGCTCATGTGCACCCTGTTTTGAGCCTCGGACAGACCCGGCATTCCAATCATCATCATGTCCGGGTCGTTGTAGAAGCCGGTGTGTTGCGCTTCATTGTGAATGCCCAGATCGAAATTCGACAGGACCCCGATGAAGCTTGCGCGCCTAGCGGCGTTTGGAGTATCTGCGACGATGGGCGCGACGATATCCCCGCTCGTGCGCCAGATATCGGCACGCACACCGCCAATCCCCGGCGCCCAGGTCCACGGAAAATTGCTGCCCCAATTACAAATTGAATAGTAAAGCCGGTGCCCAGTTATCTTTTCCGCCCGGCTGATGGAATGTGCAATCTCTGCGTACTGCACCGCTGGATCCAGCTTCTCACCATTGCCACCGCACCAGTCAACCTTGACGTAGTCGAAGCCCCACTGCGCAAATTGCAAGAAGTCCTGATCGTAATGACCTTCGCTTCCCGTGTGAGGTACGGGAGGGCCAAGGTCGGGCCCGTAGAAACTGCATCCGGCCTCGCCCGCGTCTGTGTAGATACCGGCCTTCAGCCCGGCATTGTGAATGTATCTCACAATGTTCGACATGTCGCCCCGATGCTCACCGGACTGCAGAGCCGGCCACTGATTTGGCTCAACAACGATGTTGCCTAGCCGATCGCGTTTTCCCATCCACCAACCTTCGTCGATGTTGATGTAGGCGTACCCGGCCTTTTTCATCCCAGAAGAGACAAGCGCCTGCGTCTGTTGAACAATAACCTTCGAGTCCACAGTATTCGAGAAACTGTTCCACGACGACCATCCCATGGGAGGGAGGGAGATCGTACCCTGTTTTACCGGTCTCGAATTTGACTCCCCTGGTGAATGTGCAAGGCACGGCATGGAACCCATTGCAAAGACAGCTAGAGCAAGCACCGCCAATCTCCCAACTCCAGGATGATCACTCTTTAACATTTTTCGCATCGCTCCGCATCCAATGGTATTACACGCCGAACTCAATGTTGTGTCTCTGAGCGCTAACGGGAATACACCGAGCTCATTCACGCAGCAGTTCGCATGGGGTCAGTCGGACTCCGCGCACAGGGGACGAGCGTTGGTCTACCGAAGAGCAACCTGGCTGCTCGATTTCAACATCAGGTCGATCACATGGTGCAAGGTTTCAGGCTCGAAGACGCGCTGCCAGTCCGGCTTGATTACATGGTCCATTCCCCAGCCTATGGCCACCTGCGCCGCATCGGAGAATGGCGACTTCTCCGCCCCGAATACAATCGCCAAAGCAATCCTGGCGTGTCCGGCCATGAATGCGTGGGCTGCTCCCGGTGGAACACCCTTCGCGATGGCTACATCCAGCGATGCCTTCATCAACGTGGCCGCGGTGGCGACAATGATCTCCGACATAGCGGGTTCCAGCAGGGCGAATTGAGTGGGTGTAACCCGATGAACATTCCTCACTGGAGAAAATATTGATTTGCATATCTCTGTGGCTTCAGCAAAGACCTCTTCCGAACCTTCGATAAAGGAGACCAGGATGTCCTGCTCAGCAGTTCCCCCAAAGTAGTCATTGCGTGCCTCTGCTGTCGATTGTTCCGTGAAAAACGGCGGGTGGCAGGGGTGCGTGATGACCTGCGTGATCTCTGGCCGGGTTGGAATCTGTCCAGCGTAAGCGGCGGCGGCATCGAGCGCAATCAGTGCGGATCCGGATTTCATTTGCGGTACATAGGTATGAGAAAGATTGCCAATGGCTTCGTCAGGAACGGCTAGTACAACAAAGTCTGCCTGTGCCAACACTCCCTCAATCGGTTCTACCTGAAAGCCCTTTGCCCGGAGTGCGTCCGCCCTCTCTTCGTCCCTTTCGCACAGGACCGTTCGGTATCCCTTCCGGCAACCAATCTTTTCCGAAGCGCGGAATCCCATCTTGCCTCCCGCGCCGACAATGACCACTGTTTTCTGCATACAAGTCTTCCCTCTTGAAATTCAGTCTGAGATGTAACGTCGTAAGTAGGAGATGCTCTCTTCAGCCCAGGCATTCTCTAACTGGATTGTGCCTTCGAGTGTGCCTTGCTGCGGCGGCCACAACTCGAGAATTGCGTTTGATTCTGGATTTGCATCGCCGACTTTCTCGAGAAGTTCGGGAACGTTTAGCTGACCCGTGCCGGCGGCCCGGCCCTCGACAGAAAACCCCATCCTGTGCCAGAGCCTTTCCACAATAAAATCCTTCACGTGCAGGCTCTTTGCGTGCTCACACAAAAGCTCAGTTACTTGTTCCGGGCCCTCCGGAATGGCAAGCGAGTTCACCGTATCCAGCGTGATTCCAACATGAGGGCTGTTTGCCGAACTAACCAGATCCGCAAGCATCGTCGCCGGCATTCTCCCATTCTCGATCGCAAGAAATACGTCGTACTCCGCAAGTGCAGAAACAATTTCCAGAATGTTCTCTCTCAGTTCTCCTGGTGGAACGGCAACGCCGTCGGGGCCTTCCGTCGTGGTGCGCAATAGCTTGCTGCCAACTCTGTCTGCCAGATCCAATTGCTCTCGCAGGTGATTTGGTTCAAGGCCCTGCGTCCCAATTTCCATGGAGATCCCTCCCGCATTTGCCAAGTGGAGCAAGGACGACAAGTCCTTCGGGCTTAAGCTATCCAGCGGCAGGTTTGGCCCGTATTGGACCACCTTTACTCCCAGATCGATCGCCTTTTTCAACAGATCGAATGCGTTCATCGGCTTGGAGGGCTCAGCCCCCCGAAATCCGATTGACCACATGAATGCGTAGGTGCCAATCCCGAGTTTCACGGGCGCCCCCCTGAGGAGAAACTCCCCGTCGTTGAATGCCCTGTCCCCTGCGGCGCATCGATGGTTGCAATTGCAAATGGCCTCAAATCAAACTTCAGGCATCCATCGCTCGCTTCCAGTAGCTGCGCGCTCTGTTGCCGGTAGGCTTCCGGATGGACCATGCTGAATTCGACGTTGTCTTCGTCCATCTTGCGCAATTCAGCTTGCTTCGCGATGCCGGACAATCTGATATTGACACTGACCTTGCCGGCGCTGAGATTGGCTACCATTACGCGCAATCCAGATGACTGAATCAATGTAATCGCTTCAACTCGCAACGGGTCGCTGGATTCAGTGCGAATTACTTCGGCGCCCTTGAAGTCGGCGGCATTCGCGAAAATGTGATACATGGGAAATACAGCGTCTGGAATAGAGAGAAAATGGGAGGGCAGCGGTGAACCCGCCTGCGCCTCCATGACCCCTTTCCACCCAGCGGTCTCGTAGAAAGTCACGGTGGCTGCTCCACCTTCGGCCAGATGTTTGAGACTTCCGAGAGTCCATCCCGCTCCGAGCAGCGAACTCTGCCTTCCGTCCACATCTTCAGGCAGCAAGCCGTGTTGGACGGAGAGTTCCTCATCGCGAAGAGGCAAGGCGATCCTCGGCTTCAGGCTCACCGGAGAAACGGTGATGGGTACAGACCCAAACCAGGAGCGAATGCTGGTGAGCGCCGAAGATTGCGCGGCGAGATTTTCAATCAGCGTGGTGTCGTCGGTGGCATGTACCTGGGGATTCAGCGAGAACCAGACGCCCGCCGCTGGAGGCGCTGAAGGCCGGTTGCGATTGAGTTCGGCAAAGTTCGCTCCGGCACCAAATGCGACCGGAGCAAATGCTTCCAGTTCTCTTAGCTCTGCATGGCGAGTCGGAAGTTGCAGCCGCACATCGGCCAGCCAGGAGCAGATGTCTACCTTCCGATTGACTATCTCATTCAGAACACGCTTCAACTGCGCGGAATCGGCATCGAGCGCGAGAGCAACCTCAAGCGGAAGGCTCAAACGCATGGCCTCTTCGGTCGCTTTCCAAAACTCCTCTTCGCTTGTCGCGTCTCCAATGTGTAGATCGACACTGAGATGAGAAGGGCTCAACGCCTTCAGGCGAAGCACGCCTGTCTCCGAAAGGAGATGTCTTGAGCCAGCCCATTTGAAGCCAATGCGCGGCAATTGAGTTCGCGTTTCTGGGCGAAGTGTAACGGTGACTTCTCCATCCGAGAGCGAATGCGCTGTAAAGGCCGGCAAGGTCCCGCGTAACCTCAGCGTCACCGTCTGGCTGACCGTTGTTCCCTCCTCAATTGAGGCTGGATAAGGAAGAGAGAGAGGTGTTGAGTAAGTCTTGAATGAAGCGTCCGTCCAGTTTCTCTGGTCCTCGGTTTCAAAGACGTCGCCGGCAAAAGCGAGCTCCGCATCGAGTTCTGAGTTGACTCTAAAACACATCGCTGCCACATCGAGAAACGGTTGATGTGGCGCAATGGCGGCTGGAAACCGGCTACGCTCTAAAGTCCCGTCCGTGTGCGTGATCTGACATGGCTCTCCAATGGACTCGTCGATGGGATGGAGAACGCAAATTCCGATTCTGTTCTTTAGGAAGGAAGTGAATGCGCGGCCCTCCATCTTCCACACAATGCTGCCGTCCGCTTCTCCTGAGACATCGGCTGTCCATCGGAAGTCGATACCCCGTTCCTGGTGCGCGCAGTCGTAAGTGATTTTGAAGCTATCGGAGGTTGAGCGAATGTCGAGGTTGGAAACGACCCCGGGGATTGTGTGCCAGTTCTCATCGCGAACAGCAAAGTAAACAGCGCGAATAACCTCCCGCCGCTCGAGTTTTATGGAACGAAACACGCCTTCTCGAAAGATGAGGTTGAGGGGGCCTGCCTGAATCGGAATATACGAACCCCGTTTACGATCGGCGCCGTAATACGGGACGTTTTGGGGCAGCTTCGCAATCACAGGATGGGAACCGCCAGTCCCGACCGCGCGGACTCATACGACGCGTCAACGAGCCGCAGGGTTTTCAGGTTGTCCCTGGCCGTGGTTTCGGCCGCCTCCATCCCCACCAGGGCGTGCAAGAGGTTTGCCTGGCATGGCACGATACTGGAATGAACCACGTCGTAGGCTGGATCGGCCCACGAAAAATGGGTGGGCGGAACAACCTGCTCACTGGTTCCATCCCGCGTGGTGACATGGATTCTGTAGCCGGATTTCAGTTCCAGTGAGCCCTGCTCCGCCTCAACAAAGATTCGTGTTTGCGGGAAGCATTCGTCTTCAAGGTAATTCTCGGCATACGCCAACGACGCCACCACGGTAACTCCGCTGGTGGTTTCCAGCACAACGGTTGCTACGTCCTCGCCGGCAATCTCAGCGTGCACCCTTGCGGTCTTGCAATATACGGTCAGGACTTCGCCAAACAGAAACCGGCAAACGTCAAGGATGTGCGTTCCCAGGTCGGTCAGGATGAATTGTGACAGGTCCTTCAGAAACGGCTGGTTCCTGAAGACAAGGAATCCTGAGATCATATCCACGCGCGCTCGAAACGGCCTTCCAATCGGTGCATTTACGAGCCGGTTCTTTACCTCGCGGATTGGTGCCTGCCAACGCCAGTTTTCGTTAACAAGCAGGGGGACGCCTTCGCTTTCAAAAGCTTCTGTCATCCTTGTCGCAATCAAAAGACTTGGAGCTAGCGGCTTCTGGCAGATAACAGGAAGGCGATGCCGCAGGGCCATCATTGCAAACTGCTCATGGGTCTCCGGACCTGTAATGATGTCGACAAAATCGAGCTTCTCATTGCAGAGCAGCGATTCAGCGTCATCGTAGACCGCCGGGATCTGGAACTCCCCGGCATAGGCCTCCGCTTTCTCAAGAGTCCGATTGTAGATTGCTACGCAGTTGGCTCCAGGAATCTCGCCCCAGCCACTTAATTGAAATCTCGTCCAGAATCCTGCTCCGAAAGCAGCAAAGCGAAGATCGCTCATCACGTCCCTCAATTGCATCGCTACTCCCAGGCCAAATTTGGCCGCAGGTTAATCTGAACTGCAATGCGAATGGATTCGCACACTTTCACGCGGAATCCGCACTTCGCCCCGTCGACATATGAAGTCCCACTCTACCGGATTCGCAGTTGCATTCTCTGTGACAATCTACGCAACTGTTCTGACGATTA
>Ga0302319_10022751_pt1 | contig 11222 bp, 6 predicted proteins | sample Bog_T0_2_FD_203319 | JGI IMG/M metagenome (GOLD analysis project Ga0302319, IMG submission 203319) | Peat permafrost microbial communities from Stordalen Mire near Abisko, Sweden - Bog_T0_2 | ecosystem: Environmental > Terrestrial > Soil > Wetlands > Peat | place: Sweden: Abisko, Stordalen Mire...
CCGCTGGTGCCATCGGCCAGCTGGTTGGAATAGCCGAGATTGGTGTAGGCATATTTGGCCACCAAGCCGGAGGGATAGCTGACCTGGGTCAGCCGGCTGTTGCCGTCATAGGCCGCTGCAAATGTATAGGTCGTGCCGTTGATGAGCGTTCCGACCTGCACCGGGCGGCCCAGCGTGTCGTAGCTGAAGCTGCGCTTAAAGCCGCTGGCGGCGCCGGCGGTGATGCTCGATGAGGCGAGCTTGCCGATGCCGTTGGTGGCGGAGTCGTAGAGCCATGCGCTGGTCATGTCCGGCTCGACCCGCTGCACCGCGCGGCCGAGCAGGTCGTAGGTGAGGCTGACGACCTGGCCCTTGGCGTCGGTCTGGGTCTTCAATTCGCCGAGCGTGTCGTAGGTGTAGCTCCAGGCGCCGAGATCCGGATCGTTGCTGGCAATCTTGCGGCCGCGGGTGTCGTACGTCGCGGTCACGATATTGCCGACGGCGTCGACGGTCTTCACCATGTTGCCGAACGCATCGTACGCATACAGCATGGTGCTGCCGGCAGCGTCGGTAACTGCAACGACCGCGCCCTGGCTGTTCTTGGTCACGGTGCGGGTCTGGTTGAGCGCGTTGGTCTCGGTCACGGTCAGGCCGTGATAGGCGGTCTGCGTCACGCTGCCGTCGGGCATGACAGCCTTCACCACCCGGCTCAGCGCGTCATAGCTCACGACCGTCCATTGCGGCGTGCCGCTGGCGACAAAATACGGCCGGCTCGTCTGCGACACCCGCCCGAGCGCGTCATATTGCGAGGCGGCGCGCACCGTACTGCCGTCAAAGCCCTGCGTATCGCGCGCGATCTCGCGATCGAGGCTGTCGAAATAGGACAGGCTGAGCGGGCCGTTCTGGGTCTTGCCGTCACTCGCAAGCGGCGTCGCCTCCGTCAGATAGGACGCACCGGAGGGACACGACGCCGTGCCGCCATTGACGCCGCTGCAGAACAGATAGGCGAACTGGGTCTGGGTGCCGTCGGCGCGGATTTCGGAAATCTTGCGACCGAAGCTGTCGTAGCTCCAGGTGGTGGTGAGGCCGTTCGGCCCGGTATGGCTGGTCGGCTGGCCGAACCGTGGGTCATATTGCCAGTGCTCGCTCTGGCCGAGCGCGTTGGCATCGGCGGTGACGAACTGGCCCTTGGCGTCATAGGTGGTGGTGCTGCTGCGGGTCGTGATATCGGCGCCGACGACGCTGACGCTGACCTTGTGGCCATAGGCATCATAGACGTAATCTGTTTCCAGCCGCAGCGCTGAGGTGTTGGGCTCGACCACTTCCTGGGTCAGGAGACCCGAGGCGGTGTCATAGGCGAAGCTCGAACTACGCGTCGCGTTGGTCGACGACGATGCCGTGGGAAGCACGATCGGCGTATAGGTGATCACAATGACACCTTGGCCACCGGCACCACCTGAATTCCCTGCGTAGGTGGACGAGCCGGCGCCACCGCCGCCGCCGCCGAACACGCCACCGGTGCCGCCAGCGCCAGAAACGGTCGTATAGGCCGCCGCGCCTCCGCCGCCACCACCGCCCGCACCTGCGCCCGCGCCTCCATTGCTCCAGTCGCTTGAACCTAAGCCGCCGTTGCCGCCATTTCCGGTGACGGAATTCGCCAGGCCGCCGCCGCCACCGCCACCCCCGCCATGGGTACCGGGGGCACCGCCGCCATTCGTGTTGGACAAGACGACACCAACGGAACCACCGACGCCACCGCCTGTGCCGGCCGAATTATTGCCGCCCGCGGCGCCGGTATTGCTCGAGGGCACGTTGCCGCCAGCCGCGCCGCCATCGGCCGCGCCGCCACCCGCGGCGCCCGCACCCGTGCCGGCGCTGCTGCCACCCGGCGCACCCGGGCCATTCGGCCCTGCCGCGCCGCCGCCGCCCTGGCCGGCGCCTGCCGTCAGGGTGGCACGGGCGCCGCCCGCGCCGCCGTTGAAATGCGCCGCCGGACCGATTCCTCCGGAGCCACCCGCGGCTGCCGCCGCTGTCGACGTGCTGGACGCCGCGCCGCCTTGCCCGGGATTGGCAAAGACCGTCGAGCCATTAAAACTTGTCGCGGTTCCCGGCGCGCCATTGGTTGGCGCCGGCGTTCCGCCCAGGCCGCCCAGGCCGATCACGATCGGAATCGACGTGCCTGGCGAGAGCGGCACGTTGACGGCCTTGCGATATTCACCGCCGCCACCACCGTTAGCCCCGGCGTTGGAGCCGACCGCGCCACCGCCACCGCCGCCACCGCCAATGGCTTCGATCGAGTTCTCGTTGCTGTTCCAATCGTCCGGAACGGTCCAGCTCGTTCCGGACCCCAGAATGATTTGAGTAGCCTGGGAGGCTATTGGCGCTGAGGTAGCGAGCAGCAGCGCCAAGCCCGTCCACCTCGACAACCGACGCACACCGGTGGCGCCCGATCCAGCAAAAAAAGCGCAAACAACTCCAGCCGCCGCAACGCAGCGCTTCACCACTCTGGTCATTTTGTCAGAGGCTCCCCAGCCCTAAGATCGCAACTTTGTCCAACCCGAATTCAAACGCATCACGCCGACGGTCGCCCTGCCCCCGCCAATCACGGCGCCACGCTGCTCACCGAAGCTGCCGTCAACCGCCCCAGCCACCAATGCGTGGTGTCGTTGCTATAGGTATTCGCCGTCGTCTTGCTGAAGCCATCCGGCGTCGACACCACCACCTGCGTCGCGTTGCCATAGGCGTCGTATTGATAGCTCGTCGTCGCCGGCGGAATTTGCGAACCATCCAGATCAAAACTGCTGCTGACGCTCTGCGCCACCGACACGCGATAGGGCGCGCTGCTGTTGGTCGGCGAACTCAGCGTCGCCGCGCCGCTGGCGTTGCTGAACTGGTAGGTGCTGTTTGCCTGATTCAGCGTCAGCGCGTTGAGCGACTTAGTGGTCGATGTCAGCAATCCGATATACGGGAAGGCTTGGCCGTAGTTCGTGGTCTGCACGATGCTGGTCTGCAGGTCGGTAGTGCTGGTTTGTCGGAAGCCAAGGAAACCGCGACCGCTGAGATCGAGCTTGGCGCCGGCATAGCCGTAGGTCGCGCTGTACGTGCCGCCGATGCCATTTGAACTGTCGACGCGCGACACCACGTAAAGCGGGCTCTGCATGTCCTGAACCGGATAGCTCGCCGTATTGTCCTTGCTGTAGATCGAGGCGCTGGTCAATGGCGCGTAGGTCATTGTGTTGGCAGCACCGAGCCCGCTGGTCGTCGTCGTGATTACATCGAAAGCCCCGCCACCGATAAAGTTGGTATAGATATGCGTCGCATCCATGAAGGCGAAATCAGTGTTGCCGTCACCGTTGAAATCACCACCCAGCAAGGTGAAACTCGCGCTCGGTGGATTGCCTACATTCCAACTGTTGGCTGTGGCGACTGTATTATAGCGAAAGGTGCCGTCACCACTACTGATAAATTCATATACATATGCCCCACCGATCAGGGCGAAGTCCGCCTTGCCATCGGCATTGAAATCACCGCTGATCGGCGTGTAACTCGAGCTGACCGGGCTGCCAAAGTTCCAGCCGTTGGAAATCTCGATCGTATTGTAGATAAAGGAGCCATCTCCCCTGCTCAGAAATTCATAGACGTAAGGCCCCTGCACCATGACAAAGTCGGCCTTGCCGTCACCATTGAAGTCGCCGGTGATCGGCATAAACCCGGCGCTCGGTGGGTTACCAAAGTTCCAGCCGTTGGAAATGAGAATCGTGTTTCCGGAAAACGTTCCATCGCCATTGCTCATGAAGGGAAAAAGGTAGGGGCCGCCCATCATCAAGAAATCGGTCTTGCCGTCGCCGTTGAAATCACCGGACACCGGCGTGTAGCTTTGGTTCGGTTGAGTGCCGAAATTCCAGCCATCGGGGCAAGGGACTGTTTTGCCTGCGAACGTACCGTCGCCGTTGCTCAGGAACACGTACAGATAGGCGCCGCCAAGCATGAGGAAATCGCTACGGCCGTCGGCGTTGAAATCGCCCGAAATCAAAGTAAACATCGTATTCGGTGTGGTGCCGAAGTTCCAGCCACCGGGACATGGCAAGGTAACGCCGGAAAACGTCCCATTGCCATTACTCAGGAATACGTAGACATAACCGCTTAGGAGGAGCGCAAACTCGGTTTTTCCGTCGGCGTTGAAATCGCCTGTAATCAAGGTGAAATTTGGCGCCGCCCCTGCCCCGAAATTCCATCCATTGGGCGCATCGGAGTTGACAATCGTATAAGTGCCGTCGCCATTGCTGAGAAACCCATACAGATAAGGTCCACTCAGCATCAGGAAGTCGGTTTTGCCGTCACCATTGAAATCGCCTGATATAGGTAGATATTCCGCAGCCGGCGGCGTGCCGAAATTTTCGCCATTGGTAATGTACATGACTGCGCCGGAAAACGATCCGACGCTGCCGCCGGTCCATTGAAACGTCGTCGCGGGCAGACAACTCCCGCCTCCCGCACAAAGCGTAACCGAAACTAGCTGCGACTGGCTGCTGGTTGAGCTCAGTTGATAGGCCAGCCGATAATCGGCCACCATCGCCGATCCATTAAAAGTTTCGATATCCGTCAGCCGCATGGTGGTTTGCGACAAGGAACCAGCCTGGTATTGCGGGCTGATATCGGGCCGGCTCGCATAGACGAACTGCACGGAATTATAGGTCGCAAGATTAGCCGCGGCGTTGCCGGTGTAGTCGATACGGCTCGGATAGGCCTGCCCGTTGGTCGTATCGTTGACATAGCTGACCGTGAAATAATTCCCCTTGCTATCGCTAACCTTGTCCACCGCCCAACTGCGCGCCGTCGGCCGGCCCTGGGCGAGGATCTGCGAATCCGCGGTGTGGCCGAACTCCATTACCTGGCCGGACTTGGTATGGACTTCGAACCAGGCCGGTCCCGTTCCCGCGGCGCCGTGCGAGAGGATGCGCGAGTAGCTGTCGATCTCGGTGCGATATTCGCTGCCGTCGGCGCCATAGCTGCCGCTGATGACTACCAGCCGCTGGCCTTCGAAGCAGAAGCGGTCGCTGGCTGTGTAATTGACGCCGCTGACCACGCCATCCTGCGCCATGGTTTGCGGGCAACGGCCGATGGACGGCAGGCCGTCGAGCGACCAGCCGATGCCGAGCAGGCCATTCAGATTCTGGCTACTGTAGGACAATGTCAGCGACGGCACCATGCCGGCGGTGCCGGGCGGGACACTGATCGGGATCGTATAGGTCGCGGCACCGGTACCGTTCACCGAGAAGCTGCCGGGCAGCGTCATGCCCTGCGCTCGGCTGGGCGTCGAGCCGGAACTGAGCAGGACAAGCGTTCCACCAAGAACCGAGAAGAAAGACCTCAATACAACCAACCGACCCTGATGGTCAGCACCCCAACGCAACGACATTCGCCGCCCCCGCAACGAGAAGAATCAAATGCACACGAATCAACCTAGGCGCTACTTTTCCAATCGAAGACTGATTCGTCAATCGTGCCGCAAATTTTTCAAACAGACTTTTTTCTCGGGGGGCTTGCGACAGATTTCTCGGGGGGCTTGCGACAGAAAAATGACGAACCAGGCTTGCCTACGACCGTTCCGTGAAGACATTGCGCCGGCTCTTGGCTAGGCCAAGCTCAGCATCGGGAGGAGCAAATTTCATGCATCGAGAGCTGTCATTCCCTCGGATAGAGCAGCAGCTCAATCGAGCGCCCGCTCTGTTCGAGCTTTGCGCCGCTGCCATTGATGGCGCTGACCCGCCAGCCCATGAACTCGTCGCCCTCGCTGGTCCAGGCCCCGCTGGCGCCGGCCTTGCTGAACACATAGGCCTTTCTGACATTCTTGTTCATCATGATGCCGCCGAGCGCCAGGCCGGGATCGACAGCGGCGGTCGGCGGCACGATCGCAGGAGGTCGCGGGGGCGGCGGCGGTGGCGGCACGAACGGCGCGCGGGATTTGAAGAAGACGGGGTGTTCCAGGATCTGCGGATAGGCGTCGATCGGCTTGCGATTGGCGATGGTGGAATCCGCAGCGGCGAGGTTGACATGCCAATCGGCCTTTTCTGGAATGGCCTGAGCATCCGACCCAAGCTCGGTGACAATGACGCTCAACAGCCAGGCATTGACGGCGAAAGCAGCCACAAGGCCAACCGCGCCCACGGGTGTCGCGCGCAGCTTCATGGATGTTGTCCGTCGATTTGGATGGCGCCGAAGACATCGAGCTGCGCCTGTAGCGCAGGCTCGGCCACCGGCGGCTGCCCGCCGAAGGTCGGCGCGCCCTTGATGGTGGCCGCCGTGATGAACAGATAGGGCCTGGCGCTCTCGATCGCATGCACCGCCTGACGAATGGATTGGATCGAGCCCGACAGCTCGATCCGTGCGCCGATATAGCGGATGTCGTCGCTGACCTTGAGCGGCAGCGCCGCCGCCGCGCGGGCATGCGCGCCGGCTGATTCGGTCATGGCCTTGAGCCGGGTCTGCAGATCGGCGCTGATGACATTTTCATGGCCGCCGGTGAGCAATTCGCCGCCATGCAGCTGGGCGCTGGTGTCCGCCATGATCGCCCGCACCCTCGCGGCCTGCGCGACCACGGCGCGCAGCCGCGCGAGCCGGGTCAACTCGCCGGCGATCGTGGCATCGCGCTCGGCGAACCCGGCGTTGAGCGGCAGCACGATGGCAAACAGCAGGAAAGCGCAGGCCGCGAGGTTTCCCAGGAGGAAGGACAACCGGCGCCGGTCGAAATGACCCCGCAGCCGCATCATCGACGTGCGTCCTTCAAGGCGTCTTGCTTCAAGGCGTCTTGCTTCAAGGCGTCTTGCTTCAAGGTTGGGGGCAGCCTCACTTTGCCCTGCAGTGCAAAACGGTCCCGCCCCTCGGTGCCGTCAAGCGCGATCGGTGATGTCAGGCCAACGTCAAAAAACAACGGCGAGCCATCCAGGATCCCAACCAGCGCCGGCGCCGCGCTCGAAAAGCCCGACAGCGAGACCAGCTGCTCGCGCTTGCCGGCGGTTTCGCTAAGGCGAAACTCGGTCAGCCAGCTGTTCAAGGGCAGCACCCGCGTGGTCTCTTCCCAGAGATCAATCAATCCCGGCGCCTCGCTCCGTTGCAACCGCAGCCGCAACAGCGCATTCTGTTTCGCTTGCAGCTGGTTGACCAGCGCGCGGACCTCCTGCGCCTTGCGGCCGGTCACTTCGATCTCGGCCGCGATCCGCTCCATCGCCGATTGCTGATCCCAATAGCGCAGGCCACCGGCGGCCAAGGCGAGAACCAGCGCGCTGCCGCTCAAGACCAGCTCCAACCTGTGCGGCCACGATGGCCGATCCTTGAGCCTCGGCCGCAAGCTGATCGAGGGCGCGGGCTGACCGCTGGCGTGGCTATCCGAGATGACGAAGGCAAGATCTTCCCGCTCAAGTCCGAGCGCCGACAGCGCCTGGTCGACATCATCCCGGCGGACAATCCATTGCAGGATCGTGATCCTGCTGCCGTCTTTGCCCTCGAGCGCAGTGTAGTCGCTGTGGATGTCGGCGGCCTTGAACGGTGTATTGTTGGCGAGATCCTGTGCGACGATGCTGTCAATGGCCTGCGCCGCCTGCCGCGGCAACACCAGATGCCGGCAGAACAGCTCGGATGCCGGCAGCCTCACGGCCAGGTCGGCATCTGCCTTGTCAATCCCCAGCGACCGCAGCAGCCGATCGATCTCCTCGGCCGGGCTGGCCGCGGCGCGCGCGGATGCCAAGCGGTGGCCCGTGCCGTCGACCAGTTCAAGCAATGCGCCCTCCTGGTCCGCGGCCACCACGATCAGCACCCGGCCGCGGCCGGTCAGCCGGGCCAAGATCGCCTCCGGCAACAGGTTGAGAAATTCCCGCAACCACCACGATGCGAAGCGGCGCAGCAGCATCGGCAGTTCGGCCATCCCATAGCGGCCAGCGAACATCCCGCTGATATTCATCGCCCTCACTCCCGACTGCGACCGCCGCTCAGGTCCGAATTGTCATCCCATCCGCGTGGCACGCAGCACCTCATCGATCGTGGTCTCACCGCGCCACACCTTGGCCGCGCCGGTCTCGTACATGTTGACCATCCCCCCGGCCCGTGCCGCCGCATCGATCTCGGCATCCGACACATTACGCAGGACCAGGCGCTGCAATGGCTCATCGACCAGCAGGATCTCGGCGATCGTCGACCGGTCGTTGAATCCCAAACCGGCGCATTCGGCACAGCCCCGGGCTGATCGAATCGATGGCGGACCATGGTTCACGACGGCAGGGACCGTCCGCGCCAGCTCCGCCGCCCAATAATCGGCCTGCTCATGCCGCCCGGCGCAATGCCGACAGAGTTTTCGAACCAGCCGCTGCGCCACCACGCCGCGGACCGTCGACGCCAACAGATAGTTCTCGACCCCGATATCGATCAGCCGGGTGATCGCGGCCGCCGCGCTGTTGGTATGCAGGGTGGACAGCACGAGATGTCCGGTCAGCGACGATTGGATCGCAATGCGCGCCGTCTCCAGGTCGCGGATTTCGCCGATCATGATGATGTCCGGATCCTGGCGTAGGATCGAGCGCAGCGCCTGCGGAAAGTCCAGCCCGATCTCGGTCTGCACCTGCACCTGGTTGATGCCGGCGAGCTGGTACTCGATCGGATCCTCGACCGAGAGGATGTTGCTTTCCGTCCGATTGAGCGACTTGAGCGCCGTATATAAAGTCGTGGTCTTGCCGCTGCCGGTCGGCCCTGTCACCAGGATGATCCCGTTCGGCTGCTGCACCAGCCGTTGCAGGGCCGCGATATGGTCGGCGCCGAAGCCAAGCCTGGTAAAATCCAGTTCGACGCGGGTGCGGTCGAGAATCCGCATCACCACCCGCTCGCCAAAGCTGGTGGGAATCGTCGAGATCCGGAAGTCGATGTCGACCCCGCGCACCGCGAGCTTGATGCGCCCGTCCTGCGGCATCCGCCGCTCGGCGATATCGAGCTTGGCCATGATCTTGATGCGCGAGGTGACGGCGGCCCGCAGGTCCGGCGATAGCGCTTGCGCGGTGCGCAACAGGCCATCGATCCGGTAGCGCACCAGGACCTGATCGGCCTGCGGCTCGATATGGATGTCGGAGGCGCGCGCCTCGACGGCGCTGGCCACGATCTGGTTGACGAGGCGAATCACCGGGGCTTCGCTGGCGATATCGCGCAGCCGCTGCACATCGAGCTCGCTCGCCTCACCGCCGGCGGAAGCGCTACCGCCGGCGGTTTCGCTGGCTGCGACGGCATAAAGCGCCTCAAACGCCTTGTCGAAATCGGCCGGTGTGAAAATTTGGATCTGGACCGTCAGGCGTGTAAGATAGGCCAGCGCGTCCACCGGCTCGCGGTGGAACGGGTCGACAACCCCAACAACCACCCCGCCCTCCCCGATCGCCAGCGGCAGTACCCGATGGCGACGCACGAAATCGGCCTCAATCAGGTCCGGAAGAACCCGCTCGGGCGGCACGCCGGCGGGTTGCGCGAGGTCAACGCCGAGAAATCTGGAGAGCGCCGCCGCAAGTCCGGTTTCCGGGATCAGTCCGAGTTTGGTCAGCACCCGATCCAGACGTTCGCCGGTCTTGCGTGAGGCGCTGGCGGCGCGCTCCAGCACCATTCGGTCGATGATTCCGGCCTCGACCAGAAAGTGGCCGAAATCCTGTTCGAATCGAGCCTGATCGAATGGGTCAGGCGATCGCGCCACGCGAAGAGAAGCGTGCGCGTTTGTCAGGGTTTGAGCTTGGATGTCTCGCATCGCACTACCTTCCACGGATCCGGCGGCCGTGCGTGGTTGGGCCCTCCAGCTTAACAGCCAATAGGGTTGGATAGAATTATCTAATCCCTATCAACCCGAGCTATCCCCCAAATCCGACAAACTCAGCGCCCACGACAGCGCCTGGTGCCGGGGTCGTAAACGCAACTCACATCGGCGGTGATTCGTGGCGCGATCACAAGGTCGGGCCATGGTTGCGCGTCGGCAGCGCGAAAGGCGATCCGGATGCGCACCAGGCTCGGCGGATCAATCCGTTCAATCCAGCTGTCCTGCCACTGCAGGACTCGATTAGAGACCTCGGCACCAAAGTAGGAAAATTCCGCCGTTTCGATATCGGGCACCAGAACTGTCCGTCTTGTCAGGGTATTGTCGTTCGGTCTGGCAAGCTCCGGCGTCGCGCTCATGATCAGGTTGGCGCCGCCCTTTTGGCGCTCGACGAAGATCCGGTAACGAAACCGGCCGCCACTGCCCGCGACCACCGGCGCGTCGGCAAGAAAGCCGAGGGACTGTGGGCCGCCGTCGAAATCGATATACTGCGTCCCGCCCTCGGTGACCAGCATCGGATAGAGATTGCCGATCAGGCGCCGCAGCAGATCCTGCGCAACCAGGGTCCGCTCGAATTGCGCGGCGTGCACGGTGCCGCGCTGCCAGGCCCGGAACCCAAAACCCACATTATTGACCAACAGGATCGCAAGCAGGCTGAACAGCGCGACGCCGACCAGCAGCTCAACCAGGGTAAAGCCGGCTTCGGTGTTGCGATCGCGATTGGCAGACCTATGTCGGACGCCCATCGCTGCGGCTCCTACAGGTACGGGCCGCAGCGACGTCGATTCGTAGCAGCGATGTCGCAAGACCATGTCCCGCTTGAACCACGGGTCAAAACCCCGTAAATCAGTCTAAACTTACCCGCGCCTGGCCACGAATTTAAAATCTGCCTGCGGGACCTTTCTCCACAGTTCGTATGAGCAAACACGTAGGCAATTGAAGCGCAGCGGAAATCCACCATGACGGCGACCACTGAAGAGCGCATTTACCCCTTCAGCTCCAATGTCGAGTAGGTGAGGATGTTACCATCCTCACCCCTCACAGACCCGGACGTGCAGAATTCCCGCATCCGGTTCTTCACGAAAGAGCTTCGCTGACGGATACTTAGTGGTGGACGATCCGGTGCTGGGGGAGTGGGTGGCGTTTCAGGAACGCTTTGAAGCGATCCCAGGGAACGGCTTCGCGCGCGTCCTTCGTTCCAACGCACAGCGCCCTTATTTTTGTTCTTTCGTTATCAGATCATTCATTTCCGGATGGTCCGTATAAATTATTTCATAGAGAAGACCATCCACACGAGCGTAAGCGGCGTTTTGTCCCCACCTTGTGACCATCTGGGCTGAGCTGCAACATGCGAGCCATCTTGCACAGATCGGTTCGCATACATGGTCGAGCATATTTCTGACTTTTCGGA
>Ga0302319_10022752_pt1 | contig 11222 bp, 7 predicted proteins | sample Bog_T0_2_FD_203319 | JGI IMG/M metagenome (GOLD analysis project Ga0302319, IMG submission 203319) | Peat permafrost microbial communities from Stordalen Mire near Abisko, Sweden - Bog_T0_2 | ecosystem: Environmental > Terrestrial > Soil > Wetlands > Peat | place: Sweden: Abisko, Stordalen Mire...
CCGGCCCCGCCGCCGCCGCCACCATGGCCCAAGCCGCCGTCGCCACCTTGGGCCAGGCCGTTCGCCAGCGTCAGGGCATTGATCTGCACGGTGCAATTGGACGCGTTGACGAAAAATGGCCTATAGTACCCTTTTCCGTTAATCCCGTTACCGTTGCCGTTGATGACGAGATTGTTTTGAATCGCCGGAAGCGAGCCGTTGAGCTGGATGACACCCAACCCGGGCAGCATGTTGATCGTGGCGTTGGTATCGCTTTGTTCCTGCGAAAGCGCCTGCGCGAGCGAACCGGAGCCGCTTGAATTGGTGTTGGTTACGGAATAGATGCCGGCCCTGGAAACCGTTGCCAGACCGAGGGTAACGACCAGCGCCGGCATCAACGGGATATATTTTGAAATGGTGTTCATAAATTTTTGTTTCACCCTGTTCAAAAGCGGTCGGGGAAATTCCTCTCATAAATTTTTCAAAAAGTTTCGAGGCACTCCTGGAACTTGCCGGTTGGCGAACACTACGGCGTTGGGACGAGGTGTAAATGGTGTAAATGGAGACTTGAGCGAGACCGCGTTTGGAATTAGTTTCGCTCCATGCCACTGTCGAAAAACTTGTTCACGATTCTCGCGACTCTTGGTTTGAGTCCTTGCCTCGTCGTGGCCCAAAGCGTGAAGGACATTCCCGTCAAACACTTCATCTATATCATCCAGGAAAACATCACCTTTGATCATTACTTCGGGACGTTTCCGGGGGCGGATGGCATTCCGAAGGATGTGAAGCTTTCCTACGAACCGGACGGCGAAAAGATTTACGCACCGTTTCACTTGAATGCGACGTCAATTCCCCATGACCTGAACCATAGCTGGCAGGCCGCGCATGTGGCCTATGACGACGGGAAAATGGATGGTTTCATCCGCGCGGAATGGCCGATGGCGCTTTCTTACTATTGGAAGGGTCCGCTGCCGACAGTTGATCCCGAAGATATCCTCCCGCTGGACGACAATCCCGAACTCATTAAGCAGGACCAGGCCTTCGCTAACGGAGGGCGTGGCCGGAACGCCCGCCCCCTAAATTCTGACGAGGCTGCCGCGGTGGCCGCCGGAACGCTGCCCACGCGGCACCGCGCCACGCCGCCCCCTGGCCCACCGCCGGATTGGGTGACCAATACGTTGTCTTACTATGACTGGCACGAAATTCCCAATTATTGGGAATACGCGCGGCGGTTTACACTGTGCGACGCTTTCTTTTCGTCACTGGCGGGACCGAGCGAGCCAAACCATCTTTATACCGTAGCGGCCAAATCCGGCGGACTGGTCAACAATCCCGGCCGGGGAATTGGCGGAGAAGACGGGGTTTACACGTTCCCCACGCTGGCCGAATTGCTCCAGAATTCAAAGCACAGTTGGAAATATTACGACGAGAAAAAGAATCCAAAAGCGCATTCACTCTGGAATCCGCTGCCCGGCTTCAAGGCGTTTGCAAAAAGCCCCGAGCTGATGTCCCACCTGGTGTCCTTGAGCGAATTCTACAATGATGCCAAGGCAGACCGCCTGCCGGAAGTTTGCTGGATTGTGCCCACGGCAGCGGATAGCGAACATCCGCCGGCTGACAGCGCACGCGGCATGTGGCATGTGACCGACCTGGTAAACGCGGTCATGCAAAGTCCCGCTTGGAAAGACACCGTGATTATTGTGACCTGGGACGATTTCGGCGGCTTTTACGATCACGTGGCACCTCCGCAGGTGGATAAATACGGTTACGGCCCGCGCGTACCGGCCTTGGTGATTTCTCCGTGGTCCAAGCCCGGTTTCATTTCACACGCTCATTACGATTTCACGTCACCCTTGAAACTGATCGAAGATCACTTTGGCCTGGCGCCGCTGGCGGACCGGGACCGGGCAGCCAACAATATGCTCGATTGCTTCGACTTCCGGCAAAAGCCCAATTTGCCGGACGTGTTGGCAAGGGATTCAAAAATCTCATTTTAGGTTCGCCGGCTTGGCTCAGTCATCAAGATCTCCATCCAATAATCTCAAATGAAAAGGGTCATCCCATATTGGGCGCTGCTATTCGCCGTCACGGCAGCGACCGCCGCCGATCCAGCCCTGGACGTGTTTTCCGTGCAAAACTTTGGCGCCAAAGGCGACGGCAAAACGGACGATACCGCGGCATTTCAAAAGGCGCTGGATGCGGCGGGCTCGGCGGGCGCCGGAACGGTCTATGCCCCGCAGGCGAATTATTATTTTGCCGGTCATCTCGTGGTGCCTCGTGCCGTGACCTTGAAGGGTTCCTGGGAATCTGTTCCTTCGCATGATGGCATCCGCAGCCCAAAGAGCGGTGTCAATCCCACGAATGGCGGCACGACTTTTCTCATCACAGAAAATGCGGGCAATGAAGACGGCGCGCCGTTCATTACTTTAAACAGCGATGCTACCCTCAAGGGTATCGTTCTTTATTACCCCAACCAAGATCCCGCGAATGAGCCTAAACCTTACCCGTGGGCCATCGCGATGCGGGGGAATAATCCCGCCGTGCTCGCTGTCGAGTTGGTGAATCCCTACAATGGCATTGACGCCAGCCACAATGCCCGTCATTTGATCCGCGATGTGCAGGGCCAGCCGTTGCGCCGCGGCATCTTTGTGGACGCCATCTACGACATCGGGCGCATTGAGGATGTGCATTTCAATCCGTGGTGGAGTTTCAAACCGGCGCTGTTTCACTGGCAGCAGGAACATGGCGAAGCGTTTATCTTTGGGCGCTCAGACTGGCAATATGTCTTCAACACCTTTTGCTTCGGCTATAACGCCGGCTACCGCTTCATCCGAACCAAAGCAGGAGTGTGCAATGGGAATTTTCTCGGCATCGGCGCTGATGATTGTTACACCGCCGTGGACGTTGAGGAATCAGCTCCTTTCGGCTTGCTGATTTCCAACGGCGAATTCACTTCCTTTCACGGGCCGGATCCCACGATGGTTCGCGTGGAAACAAATAATGCCGGCACGGTGCGTTTGGTGAACTGCGCCTTCTGGGGACCGTGCAATCAGGTGGCGAAAATTGCCGGCAAGGGAACGGTGGGGTTCAGCGACTGTACCTTTGTGCAATGGGACGGCCACAAACAGGGTCTTGCAGCCATCCAGGCCGATGGCGGGTCGCTGCTGGTTCGCGGTTGCGAATTCAAGGAAGACAAACCGCAGATCAGGCTGGGCAAAAATGTCCAACACGCGATCATTTCAGACAATATTTTCAAGGACAAACCCCGCATCGTCAACCAGAGCAAATGCCTCATCAACCCGGACAGGTCTGCCGGAAACTAAACCGAAATTAACCGGGGTCCCTTTTACGGAGCGCGGCTGTGTCGAAGACCAGCCGCAGCACGCCCGAATCTCCATTGCCGCCTTGCACGCGGGTTTTTCAAATCGCCAGCAACAGCCGTTTGATTTCCTTAACTCGCGCCTTCGCATCCTTCTTCGTGAGCCGTGGAAATTTTCCCCCGAGCGTGATGAAGTCACCGGCGCGAACCAGCATCAACTTGTCATCCACCACCTCGATGGTGGTCACGTTTTTTTCGCTGGCGAGGATTTTTAACTCCGCCACGGCCAGCAGCAGTTCCACCGCCGGCGGCAAAGGGCCAAAGCGGTCGCGCAATTCCTTTTGCAAGGCATCCAGCGCGGGCCGGTCATTGGCCTGCGCGAGCTTGCGATACATCTCGATGCGGTGCTGCGGTTCCGTGACATAGTTGTGTGGCAGGGACGCCCGCGCCACCCGGCCCTCGGCTGCCTTTTTATCATTGGCGGAAGCACCCGCCATTTCCGAGTTCAATTCTAAAAAGTCCAAGGCCACGCGAACCTCGACGCGCGGCTTGACCGTTTCACCTTTCAACGCCCCCACGCTTTGCTTGAGCAACTGGCAGTAAAGTTCAAATCCCACCGCCGTAATGTGGCCGCTTTGTTCCGCGCCGAGCAGGTTTCCCGCCCCCCGGATTTCCAGGTCCCGCATGGCGATTTTGAAACCGCTGCCGAGCGTCGAGTATTGTTTCATGGCGCTGATGCGTTTGCTCACATCGGTCAGCAGGCGCGCATGCCGTGGCAGAAGCAGATACGCGTAGGCCTGATGCTTGTACCGGCCCACCCGCCCGCGCAACTGGTACAAATCGCTCAAACCAAACCGGTCAGCCCGGTCAATAATGATCGTGTTCGCATTCGGAATATCGAGGCCGCTTTCAATAATCGTCGTGGACAGCAGCACGTCGGCCTCGCCATTGACAAATTTTGTCATCACCTCTTCGAGGTCGTCCGGATGCATCTGGCCGTGGCCCACAACGATGCGCGCGCCGGGAACGAGCGTCTGCAATTTTGCCCGCATCGTTTCAATCGTCGTCACGCGGTTGTGCAGGAAAAACACCTGCCCGCCGCGCTGGAGTTCGCGCTGGATCGCGTCGCGGATGAGCCGCTCGTCGTATTGCGTGGCCACGGTTTCGACGGGCAGGCGGTCGTGCGGCGGCGTTTGAATGGTGCTCATGTCGCGCGCGCCCGTGAGCGCCAGGTAAAGTGTGCGCGGAATCGGCGTGGCGCTTAGCGTCAGCACGTCCACCAGCGTGCGCAGGCGCTTGAACTTTTCCTTGTGCAACACGCCAAACCGCTGCTCCTCGTCAATAACCACCAGGCCAAGGTCTTTGAAAGCGATGTCTTCCTGCACGATCCGATGGGTCCCAATGACAATGTCCACCGCTCCCGCCGCCAAATCCTCGACCACCTTTTTCTGCTCACGCTTGGTGCGAAAGCGCGAAAGCAGTTCCACCCGCACGGGATAATCCGCCATGCGTTCGCAGAAATTATTGTAATGTTGCTGGGCCAAAACCGTGGTCGGCACCAGAATCGCCACCTGTTTGCCGTCCATTACGCATTTGAAGGCGGCGCGGATGGCCACCTCCGTCTTGCCGAAGCCCACGTCGCCGCAAATCAAGCGGTCCATTGGCTTGGCGCGCTCCTGGTCGGCCTTGGTTTCCAGTATCGCCCGCAGTTGGTCCGGCGTCTCCTCGTAGATGAAGGCGCTCTCAAATTCGCGCTGCCATTGGGTGTCCGGTTTGCACGGGTGGCCCGCCTGCGTTTCTCGTACGGCCTGGATGCGCAGCAGTTCCGCCGCGACGTCGCGCACCGCCTTTTCCGTCTGCTCCTTCGCCTTTGCCCAGCGCGTGCCGCCCAAAGTATTGAGCGGTGGGTTGGCCTTGCCCGCGCCCACATATTTACTGACCAGATGCGCCTCGCTGACCGGTACATATAATTTTGGCGGCTCGTTCGCCGGATCGCCGGGCGCGTATTCGATCACCAGGCATTCGGTTTCCCCGTGCTGATTGCCGGTGGTGGCTCCCGGAAGGTTTTTCAGGCCCCGGTAACGGCCAATTCCGTGCTGCAAATGCACCACCAGATCGCCCTCCTCCAAATCCGTGAAATCAATGTCGAGCGCCGACCGCGCCGCCACCGCATGGGGTGATTTTAATCTTCGTGGCCGCTGGATTTTATAACGTCCAAATATTTCTGCATCGGTGACGACCACCAATTTTGCCTGCTCACAAATGAATCCCCGGGCCAGCGAGCCAAGGTGGACTTGCGGCTTGGTTCCGGCAGCCGCCGCGAGCCCGAGCTCGTCCCAGATTTCTTGGAACCGCTGCCGTTCTCCGTCGTTGTTGCAAAAAACATGGACGGCGTCATTTTGCCGCAGCCAACGGTGAACCTGTTCAAAAAATTCCCGCCGTTGCATCTCGGCAATATGCGGTTCGGGAGCGCGCTCGGCCAATGGGCGGAAGGCTTCGAGGCTGGCAAACAGGGGAGGGGACAGCCCTTCGGCACTTTCAGCCGGGGCCGATTCAGCAGGGCTGAATTCAGCGCTGAGCTCGCGCGAAGGCCCGGTAATTAAATCGTCGTCCAGTTCAACCGAGGTAAATCCCCGACGGTTTAGTTCAGCGAGAAAATGCGGCCAGGAAATGTAGAACGGATCATCGGCTGGCACTTGCTGTGCGTAGTTGGTTGCATGGATGGACAACGCTTCCGGATCGCATAATACAAAAATGGTTTCGCGCGGCAGATGGTCGAGCAAGCTGGCTGGATTCAGCTTCTCGATTCCGGGGTGGCCTTTCGCCTCCGCCGCCTCGCCCCGATTCCGCAAGATGCCAATTTCTCCCGCCGGCGGGATCGTCACTTCCAAAATTTCATCGCGGGAAATTTGCGTGAGCGGATCAAAATGACGGAGCGATTCCAGTTCGTCCCCAAAAAATTCCAGCCGCACCGGCCAGGGACTCGTCGGCGGGAAAATGTCCACAATCCCGCCGCGCAAAGCCAATTCACCCTTTTGTGAAACCTGCGCCTCGGGCTCATAGCCTTGCGCTTCGAGAAATTCAATTAAGTCCAGCGGCGCGATGGTGTCGCCGCGCTTCAAATGCCGTGCGCGATCCTTCAACTCCCCCGGCGTAAACGTCTTTTGCAGCAGCGCTGATACCGAAGTCACCACCATGGCCGCAGGTGGAACATTGGCGGAGGCTCGTTGCGAAAGCGCGACGAGCGTTTGCAGCCGCTCGCTGATGACGTCGGCGTGTGGGAGCTTGCCCTCATGCGGTAGAATTTCCCACGCCGGGTAAAAGAGCAGGTTGGAGGCAGCGGGAGGTGCGGGCACGATTGAACCCTTGGGCGGTTTTCCCGGCAATTCATTGGTGGTGATCTGCGACCAGGTTTCCAGGTCTTGTTGGAAGCTTTCCTGGGTCCTTAAATTCTCGGTGACAACTACGATGGGCCTTCGCGGAAAACGTTTTTGTAAAAGAGCGGCCAGGAAGGGCTGGGCACTCGCGGCCACCCCGGAAAAAAACAGCGCTCCGCCATGCTCCACGCGCCGGGCGAGGGCTTCCACGGCGGGAGCTTTCAGGATGTCAGCGAACAAATTGCCTGCCGCTGACGAGGAATCGTTTTGCGTCAAGCGCAGGAAAATTCGCAGTGAAAACCCCCGGCGTCAAGCGATACTGTCCACCGCCGTTGCATCCCGTGGCAGCGGGGCAGGGGACGCCCGGAGTTTTCACCGGTGGTCCGGCGGCAACCGGTTATTTCAACAGATCCAACTGGACCTGGATCTCCTGACGGATCCATTGAAAGGCTCTGAAGAATTGCGGACGCAGAAACAACCACATTAGCGCCAAACAGAGGGCATAGATCGCCAAATCGTCGTAACGTCCCTGCAATCCCGGCCATATGCGCGGGCCGTTTCTGACATCCGCGCAAATATGGAACGCGCTGACCGCCGTGTACACGAGGAATGGCACGCTCGGGAAAACGGCCGCCAGGGCGACGGGTATCGCGAGATATTGGTTCGTGGTGCTTGGCGAAAACGCCACCAGCACGCCGGTGTAAATCAGCAAAGATTCAAAACTATTTTTTTGCCGGCAGATGAACGCAAACAAGATCAACCAGCCGTACCATACGGTCCCGCTGTCCAAACAAAATTGAATGCATTGTGGCAGAAAGAATTTGTACGAATAGCTTGTCTGCGAAGAGTGGTAGCCAAAGACATTGCTGATGATTTCTGCCCGGCCGCCCGTCCACCAAGGTGCGAAGCTCAATAGAAAACAGGCGGCGGGCACAACCAAGATGACCGTTTTTTGCCAAAGCCCCTTTTGCTTGATGGCCAACCAGACGGGAAACAAAAAAAGAAGATGCTTGGTCATCAAGGAAAGAGCCAGGAGGAGCAGGCCCAAAAACTTCCGTTGATTGATTGGCTTATTAAATTCATCACCGAACACCTCCACCGACCAAAGCCCCAGAAGTATTGCCAGGTTGTCAAACTGGCCATGGAAACCAGTGATCAAGATTGATACCGGATTCAAAAAGAACAGCACCCCCGCCAAACGCCCCGCCAGTCGGCAGAGCGCCACAAAGATGCCCAAGTCAACCAGGCTCAAAAACCCTGCAATGAGATAACGCAGAACCTCGTCCCGGTGCCCCCCCAGCACATCAAGGCCGTGCAGAACTAAAAACCAGACCGGCCCGTAATTGTACCGCAGCGTTTCCGCATAGACATTCCCCCCATGCCTCATGATATCAGCCACCATGAACCAGGAATTCATGTCGTAATTGTGGCCCAGTGTGGCCGCCGCCAGCCGGGCTCCCAGTCCGACAATAACGATCACCACCAAAACCCAACGATTTTGAAGCATTTGCCGGATGTTTTGAATTGCGGGTGTCGTCAGCGGCTTTATTCAACAACGTGACCGGCAACAATTCAATTCAATTTGCCGGTTTCAGTTGACCCATCTCCGTCCGTTCGTGAACATTTTGCCATGGCGGTTCCGCCCCTAATATTAATGCTGCCCTTTGTGCTGCTGCTCGGTGCCATGGCGCTTGCGCCCGTGCTCGCGCCGCGGTGGTGGCTGAAACATTATCCCAAGGTCGCCTTGGGTCTGGGCACCATCACCGTCGTGATTTATCTTTTTGTTTTGCGCGATCCGGCCAGCCTGGGTCACGCCGCGCATGAATACGCCAGCTTCATCGCCTTGGTTGGCTCGCTTTACGTCGTTGCCGGCGGCATCCAAATCCGGGTCCCTGAGGGCGCCACGCCGCTGGCAAACGTAATTTTTCTATTTATCGGCGCGGTTGCCGCCAATGTGCTGGGCACCACCGGAGCCGCCATGTTGCTGATTCGTCCGTGGCTCCAAATGAACCGGGGCCGCATCGGCGCGCATCACATCGCATTCTTCATTTTTCTGGTGGCCAACGTCGGCGGCTGTCTCACTCCCATTGGCGATCCGCCTTTGTTTTTGGGCTTTTTGCAGGGAATTCCCTTCTGGTGGGTCATGCAAAATTGTTGGCCCATGTGGGCCGTGGCTACCGGCCTGTTGCTCGTCATTTTTTTTGTCGTGGACAAAACCGCTTTGTCCCGTGCGTCGGGAGATGGGCGCCGTGCGGTGCCGCGGGCTCAAACCGTCGGCCCCCCACCGCCGCCGCCCGTCCCAACCTGGCGTTTCGCCGGCCTGCCCAGCCTGTTTTTTTTGGCTGTCATTCTTGCCGCTGTGTTTATCAACCACCCGCCATTCCTGCGCGAAGCCCTCATGCTGGCGGCGGCGGCCGGATCCTTTTTCACCGCCAAGCCATCCGTCCATGCTGCGAACGAATTTAGTTTTCACCCCGTGACGGAGGTCGCCGTGCTGTTCGCTGGAATTTTTGCGACCATGATTCCCGCGCTGGCCTGGCTCGACCATGGGGCAGGGGGGTTGCTGGGCCAAAATCCCCCGCCGGGAGTTTTCTATTGGGGCACCGGCGCCCTCTCCGCGGTGTTGGACAATGCGCCGACCTACCTCGGTTTTCTAAGCGCCCTTTTTGGCGTGTCCGGCACGGGCGAAATCTCCGTGCTGCTCGGCCAAAAAACGGCGCATATTCTGGCCATCAGCATCGGTGCCGTGTTCTTTGGCGCAGCCACATATATCGGAAACGGGCCAAATTTCATGGTCAAGGCCATTGCCGAGGAACGCGGCGTCCGCATGCCTTCGTTCGTTGAATTTGTCCTGAAATATTCCCTGCCATTCCTGCTGCCGGTGTTGGTCACCGTTTGGCTGCTTTTTTTCCGGAGTTGAAAAATTGTCACAATTGTGAAACATTTTGGCGGCTGGTACGTCTCACTGGAGACTTTGACCAATTCAACATAGGGCATTCGCGTGCGGACACTTTATAACATCCTTTTCATGGTATTTTTTGCGCTGGCGTCGCCATATTATTTTTGGCGTCTCCGGCGGCGGCCTGCCGACTGGACCACGGGTTTCGCCCAGCGGTTCGCCAGTTACGATCCGTCCGTTAAACAGGCGCTGACCAACCGCCATACCATCTGGCTGCATGCCGTGAGCGTGGGGGAAATCGGTCTCTGCACGCAGCTCATCAGCGCGCTGGAACCGCGTTTGCCCAACCTCAAGATCGTCGTCTCCTGCACCACCACCACCGGCATGGAGGAATATCGCAAGAAGTTGCCCAGCCGTATTACCAAGATTTACTATCCGGTGGACCGGCGCAAATACGTCCGCCGGGCTCTGGCGACCATCAACCCGGAGGCCATCGTGTTATTGGAGGCCGAAATTTGGCCGAATTTCCTGTGGCGCGCCCGTGATTTAAAAATCCCGGTGTTCCTCGCCAATGCCCGCATGTCGGACCGCTCCTATCCTCGCTACAAGAAATTCGGCTGGCTGTTCCGTCCGCTGTTTGGCTCTTTTGCCGGGGTCAGTTGCGAGAATGAAGAAGAGGCGCAAAGATTGCGCGACGTCGGCTGCGTCCCGGCGAATGTAAAAGTGGTCGGCAACCTGAAATTTGCCCCCGCCAATTTGACCGAAAAACGCAGCCTGGACGTTCGCGGGCTGCTGCGGCAAATCGGCGTGGCGGACGACGCCCCCATTTTGATTGCCGGCAGCACACACGATGGCGAGGAACTGTTGCTGGCGGAAATTGCCACACGCTTGCGGAAAAAGTTTCCCAATCTCTTTTTGATTTTGGTGCCGCGCCACAATGAGCGGTGCCCTGACTTGAGCCGGAAACTGAAGGCCCAAGGCGTAAATTTGATCCTGCGCAGCGGCATCTTTACCAACACCCAGATGCCTCCTGGGGAGGTGGATTGCCTGCTGGTCAACACCATCGGCGAATTGAAGTTTTTCTACGAGCCTGCTTCCGTCGTTTTTATCGGCAAAAGCCTCACCGCCATCGGCGGGCAAAACCCCATCGAAGCGGCTGCCCTCGGCAAGCCCGTGGTCTTTGGTCCGAACATGCAAAATTTCAAAGACATCACGCGGCTTTTTTTGGGCAAGGAAGCCGCCATACAGGTGAAAGATCCGTCCGCGCTGGAGGATGCGCTGGCCAAATTGCTTGAAAATCCAGCGCGCCGCGCGGAATTGGGCCGGCGTGCGCAGGAAATCGTCACCGAAAACCTGGGAGCCGTCGAGCGAACGGTTGAAATGATCCTGCCGCAACTGGCCCAACGTAACATTTACATCGAACCGAAAGATTGATTCCATGTTGCCGGCCCCCGGCCATTCCTACCCCCCAAAACATCAATATTCCTTCGTGCCCGGTCCCGCGTCATCCAAATGTGACATTGCCGGTGAATTTCGCCGCTTGACGAACCCGGTCCGGCTTCTCATATTCGCGCCGGAGCCATCTCTGCTGCATGGTGGTGGCGCGTTGTACCTCTATGTCCAAGCTGAAACCTAATCAGAACGGACC
>Ga0302319_10022753_pt1 | contig 11222 bp, 8 predicted proteins | sample Bog_T0_2_FD_203319 | JGI IMG/M metagenome (GOLD analysis project Ga0302319, IMG submission 203319) | Peat permafrost microbial communities from Stordalen Mire near Abisko, Sweden - Bog_T0_2 | ecosystem: Environmental > Terrestrial > Soil > Wetlands > Peat | place: Sweden: Abisko, Stordalen Mire...
AATCGGCCATCGGCGGTTATGAGAAACTGTCAGCATTGACCAATATCTCCGCCTCCGTCCAGGAACGCGCGCGTTCCTTCCTCGACGCCAACTGCGCCTTCTGCCATCAACCCGCAGGCTCCGGTCCCACCTTCGACGGACGTTACGAAACCCCGTTAGCCAGTCAAAACATCACCAATGTGCCGGCGGTTAAGGGCAATCTGGGAATATCCGATGGCGCGATGATTGTAAGGCCGGGGGACATCTGGCGGTCGGTCCTTTACCAGCGCATGAATACCACGGACAGCTCGGTGAAAATGCCGCCGCTGGCGAGAAACCTCATTGACACCAATGCCGTATCGGTCATGGCTGGCTGGATTAATAGTCTGCCGGGTATGCCGGCGCTGGCGCCTCCGACCCTGACCCCTGACGGTGGAACGTACACTAATGGCGTCTCGGTGACCTTGGCGTCCTCCAATGCCGGCGCGTCCATCTATTACACGTTTGACGGTTCCCTGCCGACCACCAATTCTCTGGTTTATTCCAGCCCCCTGATGCTGACGTCCAATACGCTGCTTACGGCCGACGCAGTTGAGAACGGGTATAACACAAGCGTTTCCTCGAATGCGAACTTTACGGTGGCATCTTCTTCCGGAGTTCCTTCATCCCTGCTCTTACGCCTGCCTTTTACCAACAGCGTCGCGGGTGACGGCGGCAACAACCTCACGCTGAGCGACACCAGCGGCGGCGGCGTTGCCCTGACGATGAACATGCTCACCAACGGGACTGTTGCCGGCAATCTTCACGGCGCCGCCGGCACCGGCATAACGAACCTGAATGTCGCGGCCATGGCCCTGGACCTCACCGCCAGTACCGTGCCCAGCCAGGGCAACTTTCAGGCGGGTAACAATGGCGGCCTGGGCCCGATCGTGAGCCTGAACAACAGCGCCGCGTTGGGGACCCTCGGCGGTAGTGGTGTGATCACCAACTTTACGGTGACCTTCTAGATGAAACACAATGTGGCTTACGGCGCGGCCGGAGGCCACGCGCCACGACTGTGGAATCTGAACACGGGAAAGTCGGTGCTGGATGCTGACGCGCCGGCCGCCAATGGCATGGGAATGGCCATCCAAAGCAGCACGCAACTATATTTTAATTGCAACGCCCATGGTTCACCCCTGGTGACCGGCGTTGCGCCCTCGGTTCTGGTGGCTGGCCAGTGGTATTTTGTGGCCGTGACTTACGATGGAACAAACTACCAGATGTATCTGGGAACGGATCGCACCAACGCGACCTTGATCGGCGCGACCGCCCTTTCGGGGGCCGTGGTCAATCTGGCTGCGTCGGGCGGAGTGGCTTCGTTGGGCATTGGCAATCGGAGCGGCGATTTCGCGCGCTCCTTCAATGGCTGGGTCGAGGACTTTCGCCTCTACAATAGCGCTGGTAATTCCAACTTTGTGGACAACGTGCGGCAATCCGTTGCCGGTACCGCCGCGCAGCCGCCACGGGCACTGGAGGTCCGGCCGCCCCGATTGTTGTTGAACGCGGCGTCGAAGCTCGATGGGCGGTTTACCCTGCGGTTCAATGGGATCGACGGTCAAACGTATCTGGTTGAAATGTCCACCAACCTGGCGGAGGGAAGCTGGACACCCGTCTTCACCAACCGGCCAAACGGCGGGGTGTTTATCTACACGGACACTAACACAACCAACGACGCCCGCTTTTATCGGGTCAGGCATTAATCGCGGGGATGTTCCCCGGACTTCAGGTTTAGTTTGATCGCCGTGTCGAGACCGGCGGAAAATCGGCGGACCGTGTGCTTGATTTGCGCGGCCGAAGTGTAGGAATATTGGCCGGCGGGATAACCTTCGATGATGACATAATCATATTGCGCCGGCTTGAACTTTCTGCCCTTGGGAAAATCCGTCAAAAATACCAGCCCGATGCAGTTGGCGCCGGGCTTGTTCTCTTCCAGCAGATTTTCCGCCCGGCTGGCCGTCGCCGCGCCGGGTACGAGCCAGGATTGAATGAGCGGTTCGCGCAGAAGATTGGTGTAGCCGCTTTCCACCACCAGTCCGTCCGGGAGCACCTGCAGAATCTTGCCACAGATGAGGCGCCGGCCGGCAATGCACGTGTTTCGAATCTGCTCGGCGTGTTGGAAGGCAGCGAGACTTTGATTCCGATTGGTTTGACCGGGATCTGGCTCCGTCGCCGGGTCTGCCGCCGCGGTGGGGAGTGTCAAGACGCCGGCGCCGCAACCGAGGCTCACCGAAAGGACCAAAAGTATCAATTTTCTTAGCATGGATCGTAGCTTTAGTTTATCGGAAAACACCGGGATCTCAAATTGGTTTCTGTCCGGGAAAATGCAATTACATTTTGACGGGACTCCGCAGGCTGCCTATCTTCCTTCCGCATGACCGATATGGCTTGTTCCTATTGTTTTTTTCCATGGCCGTGCCGTGATTTGGGTGTCCTTGGAATCATTGCGCCCACCATCGGTTAAATTTCAATTCGCAACCTTGCCTTGAAGACGGATGCCATTTTACCGGAAAACCTGATCGTCACGCTCGAAACCATCCTGGCTCCGCTGACGTTGGGCAAATTGTTTTTCCGCTCCCGGCCGCTCGAAGTGGAACTTGGCTGCGGCGATGCGTCGTTCCTGGCGGAGTACGCCCGGCAGAACCCGGAAACCAATTTCATCGGCGTGGAACGATTGCTGGGGCGCATGCAAAAATTGCACCGAAAGGGCACGCGTTTGGGCCTGACGAATGTGCGCGGCGTTCGCATCGAATCCGCTTATTTTCTTCAATATCTTCTGCCCAAGCACTCCGCCCAAGCGGTGCATGTTTACTTTCCCGATCCGTGGCCCAAGAAAAAGCATCGGCGGCACCGGATCATCAATGAAGGGTTTCCCGCGTTGGCGGAGTCGGCGTTGGAGCCGGGCGGGGTCGTTTACTTGCGCACGGATGATACCGATTATTTCGGCCAGATGAATGAAGTTTTTTCCGCCAGTCCGCGTTTTGGCAAAACGGAAATCCCGGAGTCCTTGGCGCAAATCACCACCGACTTTGAACGGGATTTCAATGCCAAAGGCATCCCTACGCTGCGGGTTGCCTATCGGTTGCTTTAAGGCATGATTGGTTCGTTCAGACGACTATACGTCGATGACCGGACCGCCGCCACTGCCACTGCCGCCGCCGGGTCCCCGGGGAGGGGAGGGCGGGGGACGGCGATTGACGGTAAATCGGGAGTTTCCGGTCAGCAGATTCATGGCAATGCTGAGGACGCTGATGATGAAGGCCCCCAAAAAGGCGTAACCAAAACTATCAACCCGAAATGCGGGACTGAGTAAATAACCGACGAAATAGAGCAGCAAAGCATTGATGACAAACGTAAAGAGTCCCAACGTAAAAATTAGCAACGGCAGGGCGATCAGCATCAGCACCGGTCGAACGAAGGCATTGAGAATGCCCAGCAGGAACGAAGCACCGAGCAAGTTTAGCAACCTGTCGTTGTAGCTAATGTGATTGTGCAAAATCATCACGGTCACCGCCACCGCGACGGTGTTGATGATCCAACTGCCTAAAAATCGAAAGGTTTTACGAGTGCCAGGCTGCATATTTGTTCAACGACAAAGCGATGCAAGTTGCTCCAGATTGATTTGAAACACAAGAAGCGATTTTGATGGATAATGGCGTCTGGCTTGCGCAATTTGTTGTCGTATGAGCAAATTTCACCTACTTTTTTTCCTGATCATGACCAGCCTCAGCCTGCCGGCCCAAGTGGTAACGCCCGGGGCAACTTTGCAAAAGTTGGCGGGAAACTTTAGCTTCACCGAGGGAGCCACGGCGGACGTCCGGGGCAACGTCTTCTTTACCGATCAGCCGAATAATCGGATCATGGAATGGAGCACGGACGGCAAACTCACCACTTTTTTGCGGCCGGCCGGCCGGGCAAACGGCATGTTCTTTGACGCCGTGGGAAATCTCGTCGCTTGCGCGGATGAACATAACCAGCTTTGGTCCATTGCCCCGGACAAAAGCGTGACGGTTTTGATTACGAATTACCAGGGCAAGTACCTCAACGGCCCCAACGATGTCTGGATTGCGCCCAACGGCGCCATGTTCATTACCGATCCGTTCTACCTGCGTTCCTGGTGGGATCACACCACCAAGGCTATTACCAACGAGGCGGTTTACTATCTCTCGCCGGACCGCAAGGAATTACGGCCGCTGACGGGTGACCTCCGGCGGCCGAATGGCATCACGGGCACGCCCGACGGCAAGAATCTGTATGTATCGGACATTGATGGCGGCAAGACCTGGCGATATGATATTTCGGCGGACGGTTCCTTGGGCAACAAGACATTTTTCTGCGGACTGGGTTCCGATGGCATGACCATCGACGAAAAAGGCAATCTTTACCTGACGGGCCACGGCGTTACCGTGTTTGATCCGGCCGGAAAACAGATCGAGCATATTGACGTTCACGAAAACTGGACAGGGAACCTCTGTTTTGGGGGGGCGGATCATAAAACCCTGTTTATTGCCGCCAGCACGTCACTTTACGCCATTTCCATGCAAGTCCGGGGTGGAAATGTGTCGAAATAGGGTCGGGCTGGTTAACATTTTGTGAATAAGTTTTTGCAATCTTTAGATGCATCAGGGGCAGTTATGTGTAAAATTAGTACAGTATGCGTTATCCATCTTCAGGGGCCCCCGGGCCGGGTGAGGAAGTAGAAATTACGCTGGACGGGATGCCTGTCGAGGCGCCGCTGGACAAGCGTTCTCTCAATGCCATTCGTTATCGCTTGGAATGCATTGCTTTAGGACAGCAACGGGTTCTTTGCTCGTTGAACATTGACGGGAAGGCGGCGGATCTTTTCGAGCCATTGAGCCCGCAGAAAATGTTTTTCCGGGTGGAAGGCGAGACGGTGGGGCTGAACGAGACGGCCGTGCTGGTGTTGAAAAAGGCCGCGCGTCAGGTGGGCAAAGCCCGCACCAGTGTGGAACAAGCGCTCACTTTGGTGTTGATCAATGGCAATGCCGTGGCCAAGGAGCTGTGGTGGGAACTGGCCCGGCAGTTAAAGGAGCCGGTGCTCACCTTGAGTTTATTGCCGGAAAACAATCTCGGTTCGCTCAATGGCGGCGTTTCCCTGACGCAGTTGCGCCGGTGGCAGTTGGAACAGGTCTCGGTGATCATGCAGGATGTGGACGAGGCCTGTCAAAGAGAGGATACGATTCACCTTTCCAATGCGCTAGAGAACCGGGTGCTCCCGTGGCTGGAAAAATTGAACGAATTGGTGCTATTGTGGCACGAGACGGTGCTGGCCGCCTCCCGTTTGGGAATCAAGCGCGATCCCGGTTTTTGAACGGACCTTTTCCTGACCGTTTTACCGCGTCCTTACGCCCGGGCCTTGCGGCGGTTGCCTTTGCGATAGCTGACGGGTTTGGTTTTTTCTTCCACCGGACCGCCGGTGAGCATGCGCTTCAATTCTTTGATTTGATCGCGAAACAAAGCCGCCTTCTCGAATTGCAACGCTTCGGCCGCGGCCAGCATTTCTCCCTCCAGTTCCTTGATCGTTTCCGTCAGGTCAATATTCGGGTTGCCTTCTTTTAGCAGGCCGTTCGCTTCCGCGCGGGTCGATTCGTAAACGGCCAGGCTTTCCTCCACCGCCCGGCTCACGCTGCGCGGCGTGATTCCATGTTCCGTGTTGTACGCGACCTGACGCTTGCGGCGATATTCCGTTACGGCGAGGAACTTCTTGATGCTGTCCGTCATAACGTCGGCATAAAGAATCACTTCCCCGTTCAGATGGCGCGCCGCCCGGCCCGCCGTCTGAATCAGGCTCGTCTCGCTGCGCAGAAAACCTTCCTTGTCCGCGTCCAAAATCGCCACGAGGGAAACCTCCGGCAAATCCAGTCCTTCCCGCAGCAGATTGATCCCCACCAGCACGTCGAATTCACCTTTGCGCAGGGAGCGCAGGATTTCCACGCGCTCGATGGCGTCGATTTCGCTGTGCAGATATCGGACGTTCACGCCGATGCCCCGCAGGTAATCCGTCAATTCCTCCGCCGTCCGCTTGGTGAGGGTGGTGACCAGGGTGCGTTCTTTTTTGTCACTGCGTTTCCGGGCTTCCTCCAACAGGTCGTCGATCTGCCCCTTCAATGGTTTGATCGTCACTTTGGGATCGATCAGGCCGGTCGGGCGCACGACCAGCTCCACCACCTTGCCCTGCGACCAGCCAATTTCCCGTGGGGCCGGGGTGGCGCTGACGTAAATGGTCTGGTTTTGGAGCGATTGAAATTCCAGGAAATTCAGCGGCCGGTTGTCCAGGGCGCTCGGCAGCCGGAATCCGTGGTCCACCAGGACATTTTTGCGGGAACGGTCGCCTTCATACATGCCGCCGATCTGCGGGATGGTGACGTGCGATTCATCAATCACCAGCAGGTAATCGTTCGGGAAAAAATCAAACAAGGTCGTCGGCCGCGAGCCCGCCGGCCGGTTGGCAATGTGCCGGGAATAGTTCTCAATGCCGGAACAAAACCCCATCTCCTCCATCATTTCGAGGTCGTATTCCGTGCGCATCTTGATCCGTTGCGCCTCCAATAGCTTGCCGTTCCGCTCAAATTCGGCGATCCGGTCGCCCAGTTCCTCGCGAATGGCGAGAATGGCCCGCTTCATTTTGTCGCCGGTCGTGACGAATTGTTTGGCGGGGAAAATCATCGTCGCTTGCGGCATTTCGAGCTGGCGGCCGGTCAGCGTTTCGAACCGGGTGAGCTTTTCGATTTCTTCGCCAAAAAATTCAATGCGCAATCCGTCTTCGCGGCCCGCCGGCCAGACTTCCACCGTGTCGCCGCGCACCCGGAAATTTCCGCGCTCAAAGGCGATGTCATTTCGCGAATATTGCAGATCCACCATGCGGCTGAGCATTTGTTCGCGGGAAACCGACATGCCGATGCGAACCGGAATGACCAGCGCCGCGTAATCTTCCTTGCTGCCGATGCCATAGATGCAGGAAACGCTCGCCACCACGACGACATCGCGGCGGGTGAACAGGGACGCCATCGTGGACAGGCGCATCCGCTCGATTTCCTCATTTACGCTCGAATCCTTCTCAATAAAGGTATCGCTGCGCGGGATATAGGCTTCCGGCTGGTAGTAATCAAAATAGCTGACAAAGTATTCCACGGCGTTCTTCGGGAAGAAGCTTTTGAATTCCGCATACAGTTGGGCCGCCAGTGTTTTGTTATGGGAAATGACCAGCGTCGGCTTGTTAAGCCGCTGGATGACGTTCGCCGCGGTAAAAGTTTTGCCCGAGCCCGTCACGCCGAGCAAAGTCTGGTGTTTGGCGCCCGCCACCAGGCTTTTGGTCAATTTTTCAATGGCCTGAGGCTGATCCCCGGCGGGGGCATAATCGGAAACAAGTTCAAACACGCACGAAAACTAGGCGTAGAGTGGGGTTGTGTCAAACTGCCGGCCGAAAGCTCACCACACCACTTTCGCCCGATAAAACCGCTGACCGGCTTCTCCCCCGCCCGGGACGGCCACGGGAATATCGCCGCCCGTACCCACGACCTGGTCGGCGAGAATGGACCAGGTGGCAGGCGCCAAGTCGTCGCTAAACCAGATCTGGTAAACGATGCCGTCCGCGGAATGCAGAATGACCGTGTTGGTGGAAAATGCGGGGCCGATTGCGGTCAAATCGAGCACGCTGGCGCTTTTCGTTGGGTCCGTGCCTGCCAGGAACTCCTGCAAATTGTTCAGACCATCATGGTCCGGATCAGCCGTGGCTGCGGAAAGATTGTTGGTGGTCGTGCCGCTGCCGCCGAAGTAGCGGGCCCGCCACGCATCCGGAATCCCGTCATTGACACTGCTGATCATCGTCGTCGCAATACCGGTGGACAGTGCCGAAGTATTTCCCGCAGGGTCCGTGGCGCTGGCGGTGATGGAGCGTCCCAAGGGCAAATGAGCGCCGAGAGCGGCGGTAAAGGCCGTGGTTGAACCGGTCCCCGTAACGGGCCGGGATCCGAGATGCGTCTTTGCCTGCGCAACGCCGGCCGGAGGAGCGTCCGCATAAAAGTCGATCAAATAGCTCGTGCCCGCCGCGCCTTTAAAGCTGCCGGTTATGATACAATTTGTGGTCGTCGTGGCCGTGGCCAGGGCAGGTGACGCCGCGTTGTTGTTGGCCCCGTTGTAGAGGGCGATCGCGGAATACTTACAACTGAAAACGGAATTTCCCCGGACGGTATTGTTGGAGGTGCTGGCATCGCTGATCAAGACGCCTTCGGCCGAACTGTTTGCAATCAGGTTCGCCGCTCCGGGAAAGGTGCCCCCGATCCAATTGGAAGTCGAGCCCCCATACAGAGCCACGGCGGCGTACGTGTTGGGAACGGGTTCCGTGTTGGCGGCATCCAGGCCGATGGTGTTGCCCTGAATGAAATTGCCCCTGGAGAAGTCGTCGAGGGCAATTCCGTAGATGCCATTCCCGGATACGAAATTCCGGCCTTCCCCGAGTCCGCCAATTTGATTGCCGGAAACGCCATTATAAAGTTCGATGCCCGTCCAGGCATTCGAGAGGGCTGCGGCGCCCATCGCATTCAAGCCGACCAGATTACCGAGAACCACGTTTTGTTTCGTGCCGGAATCCTGCAACAGAATCCCTTGGGCGTGGTTGCCGGAAATAACGTTCCGGGAACCGGGATCATTGCCGCCAATTTCATTGAATGCCGCCCCGCCATACAGATTGACTCCCGCCAAACCGTTGCCGATGGCGCTGGCGCCCGTGGTATCCACGCCAATGTAATTTCCTCGGACAAGGTTGCCCTGTGTGCCGAGCCCGCCAATCGCCACTCCCTGGTCAAGGTTTCCGGAAATCAAATTGCCTTGTCCCGGGAAACTGCCGCCGATTTGGTTCGATTGGCCGCCACCGTAAATGCCGACCCCGGCATAGTGATTCCCGATGGCCAGCGAACCCGCCGCGTTTAACCCAATCACATTTCCCTCTACCACATTTCCCCGGGTCCCCGGCTGCGACAGCACCACGCCATAATTGAGATTTCCGGAAATGACGTTCGCAGGCCCGATGACGGATCCGGCGGACCCGCCGAAGACTTCCACACCGGACCAGCCATTGGGAAGGGCGGCGGCGCCGGTGGGATCGACCCCGACGTAATTTCCGGCCACGACGTTTTCGTCCGAATTGTTGTCCGAAATAAGCACGCCCTGATAATTGTTGCCGGAAATCACATTGCGCGCCGCCGGGGAATCGCCGCCGACGATATTGGATTTGGCCCCGCCGAAGATTTCCACGCCGGCCCAGCCATTGGGAATCGCGAATGAACCGGTGGGATCGAGGCCGATATAATTCCCGGCGATGACATTGTCATCCGAATTCGTCTCGGAAATCACGATGCCTTGTTGAGAATTGCCCGCGATGATATTTCGCGCCGCGCTCGTGTAACCGCCAATCAAATTGGACCTGGCTCCGCCAAATATCTGAAGGCCAGACCACGCGGTGGGGAGGGGAGCGGTGCCGCTGGCATTCAGTCCCAGGTAATTTCCTTCCACCGTATTGTGATCCGAGCCCGGATCGCGAATCACCATGCCTTGATAAATGCTGCCGCCAATCACGTTGCGGGACGCAGCCGTGAGGCCGCCAATCGTGTTGTCATGCGCGCCATTCATGATTTGCAACGAAACAATTCCGTTGGAAACCGCGGCCATGCCGCTGGCGTCCGTGCCCAAATAACAGCCGGAAATCGCGTTGCCGCTGGTATTGCTTCCGGTAAGTATGACGCCGTAATTGGGAAAATTATTGATCACGAATGACCGCACCACGCAGTTTGAGCCGCGGAATTGCAGGCCGTTCGGATAAACGCTGGGATCGCGGCTCAGCGCGCCGCTGAGGAGTAGCGCGGGACCGTTGGGGTTGGAATCAATCGGCTCCGAGCTGCCGTCGAGAACCGTGCCATTCACCAGGCTCGGGAAAGCGTCCGTCGGCAAAAAGTTAAAAACATTATTACTGTAACCGGGATCGCTGGCCGGAATGTCGAAAGTGATGGTTGTCCCCGGATTGTCGAAGGCATAATACAGCGCCGCACGCAAAGTGCCCGGCCCGCTGTCGGCGGTATTGGTAACCACGCTGCTTGGGACGGGACCAGCCCCGTAAACCTTTGCCATCCCTACTCGGTCTCCCAGGCTCAAGACCGGGTCATATTGATTGCCCATGAGATTCTGATACTGCGCATATGGCGGATGGGCGACGATGGTATCGGCATCGGTTGTCACCGAAAAAGCATTCTGCCGGTAATGCATCACGGACAAAAAATCATACGCCGTCTGGTTCAGGGAACCGGGCAGTACAATAAAATCAAATTCGTACCCCGACAAAATATTGCTAGTGATGATCGAGACATAATTGTCGCGATCGGATCGTTGATGCTCATGCACGAGTCCCAACGTATGGCCTAACTCATGGCATAACGTCGGGCGATTCCACGCCGTCGGGCCGATCTGTAACAGTTGCGGGCCACCCACCATTCCCACGGCGGACACTCCGCCGTCGAGGGACGGGCTGTTTGTTACGACGACATAATTGGCCTCGTTCGTGCGGGGAATGAAATGGAGATTGGCGAAGGTCGCCCACTCGCCGGCGGCATCCCGGAAGGCCTTTTGATGCGGGGCCGATACGGACGAATCAAAGGAGTAATAGACATTTCCATTCGGCCACGCCGTAAAATATTGATCGAAAGCCAGCTTGGGTTGCGGGCCGCCCGCGAGATGGTTGCACCAATTCTGCAGGTAGGCGGTCGGCACCTGTTCGTCACCCAGTTGTACGAGATTTTGGCCAGGCGGGACGTTTGCCAAAAGCTTCCGCAACGCCGTGACATTCCAATCTTCATTCGCTGTCGCCGCCCATAGGCAGGGGTAAATCAGGAAGAGGAGCGCGGTGATGACGGCGGAGCGATAAGGATATGGCATAAGTAAAGTCGTTACTCTGAATTAAATAATTTTAATCGACCCCCTCCGCCTGACAAGGAAATTACCGTAACGCTGCCTTACCGCTGCCGCCCAATCCGGGTGGAACGGGCGACCCGCCCGTTTGGTGGGCAACCTGCCCGCCAAGTCCCCCGCCAGCGGTTACCCATCGGATAATGCCCCACCTCGCCCGCCTACAATCCATTCCCCATCCAGTTAATCCTGTCAAAGGTTCCGATCGGAAAATAAATTGTTTTAAAAAA
>Ga0302319_10022754_pt1 | contig 11222 bp, 8 predicted proteins | sample Bog_T0_2_FD_203319 | JGI IMG/M metagenome (GOLD analysis project Ga0302319, IMG submission 203319) | Peat permafrost microbial communities from Stordalen Mire near Abisko, Sweden - Bog_T0_2 | ecosystem: Environmental > Terrestrial > Soil > Wetlands > Peat | place: Sweden: Abisko, Stordalen Mire...
GAAGCCATTGGCAGCGGAGTAGGAGGTGAGCTTCTCGCGCCAGGGGCCGTGGGGGATGTGCTCGGGCGCGGCTGCGATGAGGGCGGCGTAGAGGGGATGCTTGTCGGGGCCGACGACGGTGATCTTCGAGAAGAGCGGGAAGGTGACGGGGTAGTCGATGGAGCAGAATTTGGCGATCTCCTGATCGGTGCCGGGCTCCTGTCCGGCGAAGTCGTTCGCAGGGAAGCCGAGGATGACTAGACCTTGATCTTTGTACTTCTGATAGAGGGCTTCGAGGGCGGTGTACTGCGGGGTGAGGCCGCACTTGCTGGCAACGTTCACGATGAGGAGGACTTTGCCGGAGTAGTCGGCGAGGGTGGCGGGGGCGCCGTCGATGGTGGTGAGCGGGATGGTGGTGAGGGTCGACATGGAGATAGTTTAGCGCGCGCGAGATTGGTGGGGATGGCTATAGTGTGTAGGGTATTGCGGAGGTGCGGGATGGCGCTGCGGAGGAACTGGAGTCGGCGAGAGGTGATGCGGGCGGGTGTGCTGGCCGGGGTCGGCGTGGCGGGAAAGTTTGTGGGAGCGCAGCAGATGCCAGCGCCGGAGCCGTTGGAGGACGCGGGTGTTCGGCTGGTGACTACTACCGAGACGAGTGCCTGGCAGAAGGGTTTGCTGTTCAAGCCGGCGTTTGGTTGGGACTTGCTGAATCTGAATGTGGGCAAGGCGGTGGGCCGGCCGATGCAGGGGTTTGGTGGATGCTTCAATGAGTTGGGTTGGACGTCGCTGAGCGCGCTGCGCGCGGAGGATCGCGAGAGCGTTATGCACGAGTTGTTTGATCCGAAGGTGGGGGCGCGGTTTACTTATTGCCGGATGCCCATCGGGGCGAATGACTATGCGACGGAGGCTTACTCGTACGACGAGACGCCGGGGGATTTTGAGCTGAAGCACTTCAGCATAGAGCATGACAAAGGGACGCTGGTGCCGTTTATTCGGGCTGCGCTGAAGCATCAGCCGGGGCTCAAGATTTGGGCTTCGCCGTGGTTTCCGCCGAGTTGGATGAAGCGCAATAACTTTTATGCGGAGGCGAAGGCTCGGCCGGGGTGGAAAGACAATGGGATTCGGCCGGAGCAGGAGGGCAAAGAGGGAGAGGATATGTTTCGGGTCGAGCCGCGATATCTGGAGGCGTATGCGCGGTACTTTGCGAAGTTTGTGGAGGCGTATCGGGCAGAGGGGATTCGTGTGGGGATGGTGATGCCGCAGAACGAATTCAATTCGGCGCAGAACTTTCCTAGTTGTACGTGGACGCCTGAGGGGTTGGCGGCATTCTTGAAGCACCTGGGACCGGAGATGAAGAAGTTGGATGTGGAGGTGTTCTTTGGGACGCTGGAGCGCGGGAATGTGAAGCTGCTGGAGACGGTGATGAACGAGAAGGGTGCGGGTGAGTGGGTGAAGGGCGTGGGGATGCAATGGGCTGGGAAAAATGCGCTGGCGGACGTGCATCGTCTGTATCCGGAGCTGCCGATTTTTCAGTCGGAGCAGGAGTGTGGCGATGGGTCGAATCGGTGGAGTTATACGAGCTACTGCTGGCAGTTGATGAAGGATTATTTTCGCAACGGGGCTTGCGGGTATATGTACTGGAACATTTCGACGGCGGAGGGTGGGCTGAGCACGTGGGGATGGAATCAAAACTCGCTGGTGAGCGTGGATACGGCGGCGAAGACGTTTCGGTATAACTACGACTACTACCTGCTGAAGCACCTGACACATTTTGTGGAGGTGGGAGCGCGACTGGCGGAGATGTCGGGTACGTGCGATGACGCGCTGGGGTTTGTGAATCCGGATGGAACGAGCGTGCTACTGGTTCGCAACGAGTTACCGCATGAGCAGCGGGTGCAGGTTAAAGTGGGAGAGCGGCCGGTGATGGTGGAGTTGCCGGCGGATTCGGTCGGGACGCTGACGATGAGGGCTTGAGGCAGAGGCCGCGTTGTTGCGCAGTTCGGGTGGAAAAGGGAAAGGTGGTGCGTCGAGCATAGTGGAACTTTTTTACCATTATGTGAGCAAATTGCGGTCTGAAAGGAGGGGTAGTCCACGGGGCATGCTGTGAATATCTCGTACGGTGTTGGAATGATGGCAGTTAGAGGTATCAGAGTCGTTTGGCGCCTGAATTGCTCTAACTAAGTGTGGAACTTCTAATTTTGTACCACGAAAGACAAAATGCTCATCAATCACATGTCTCGCCTGATCTCCATTACTTTACTGAGCTTGAGCTTCGGGCTTGCCGCGCACGCAACCTCTATCACACCAGGAACCTACAACCTTACAAATACAAGCGTCTCCGCCGGCGGTACAGCGTATTCGCTTACCGGCACGGTCACGATCGGCAGCAATGGGCTGTTCACCGGAGCGAATATTACGTTGAACGACGCTGCTTTCGGAAATCCCGTCTTCAACGTGATCAGCAGCACGGGTGGACCTGCGGGCAATAACCCTTCTGCCGATTTCGCCTATGTGACGACGGTTGGGGACGCCGCTCAGTTGTACCTGTCGTACCTGACCACCCCAGATGGTTCGGGCAACATCGACCTATGCACGGTAGGTGGCAGCTGCAATTCGTATCAGAATTCCTACGGCCAGGCTTACGTGCCTTCGGCTTTCGGGACCAACCCGGTTGACTTCAATGCTGGTGGGTCGCTCAATGCGGTTACTGTGACGCCTCCCGCAGCTGTTACGCCGGAGCCTGCCTCGCTCGCGTTGTTGGGGACTGGCATCTTTGGTCTGGCTGCGGCGGTACGCCTGCGGCGGACGAGGGCGTTGACGTTGAAGGGCTTGACAGCGAAGAGCTAATATCCAAGCGCTGACGCGCGAGACTGCGCTGAGATTTGGAAGCATGGGGAGACACAAGGCTGACGCCGTGGGTCTCCCCGTTTGGTTTAACGGCGGGGAGAAGTGGGTGCGACAGATCTGCATTGGAGGGGCATCATAGGAGGGAGTGTGTGCGAGAAGGATTGGGCCCTAGTATGAAGATGGGATTGTTGGTGTTTGCGCTGGTGGTACTGGGGGTGAGCGGGGCAGCGGCACAGACGTTGCCGGAGGCTCCTGCACCGGCTGCGGCAGTTTCGGGCGAGGCGAAGGGGTTCTGGTCGCGGTGGGGAGATTTTTATCGCGATGATTGGAATGGAGCTGCGGCGAAGGCTGCGGCTGCGGCTCCTTCGGCGGCGAGGCGGGGAGTTGCCAGCCCGCTGGATTCGCCTCCGTTTCCTAGCGCGGACTGGTCGTATGGCGGGTCGCCGACGATTGGGGAGTCGGATGGGAATGTGTATCCGCTGCAGACGGCGTGGAATGGGGCGAAAGGCAGGACGAAGGTGTATGGGTGGGTGTCGCCTAGTGGGAATCTGAGTACGTCGCGGAATCGTAACGCGCCGGAGACGAATGATATTTTCTCGAACCGCGTGGAGTTGCAGCAGTTCGTGGTGTATGTGGAGAGGCTGCCGGACAGCGTGCAGCGGGATCATGTGGATTGGGGATTCCACTTGACTTCGTTCTTTGGGACGGATTATCGGTCGACTACGGACAAGGGATACTTCAGCTCGCAGTTGCTCGATCACGATCGTCAGTATGGATTCGATCCGGTGCTGGAATACGTGGATGTGTACTTCCCGCATGTTGGGGAGGGGATGAATCTGCGGGTGGGGCGGTTTATCTCGGTGCCGGGGATTGAGGCGCAGTTGACGCCGAATAATTACATGTTCAGCCACTCGCTGCTGTACTCCGTGGATCCGTTTACCGATACGGGGGCGATTGCTACGGTAAGGTTGAATGATCGCTGGACGGTGCAGGGAGAGATTTCGGCGAGCCATGATGTGGCTCCTTGGACTGTCGATGCGAAGCCATCATTTACGGGGTGCGTGGACTATACGACGACAAGCGTGAATGACAACTTTTACCTCTGCGCGAACGGGATCAACGATGGGAAGTATGCGTACAACAATCTGCAGATGTATGACGGCACCTGGTATCACAAGTTTTCGAAAACCTGGCACATGGCGACCGAGGTGTATTCGATGTCGCAAAGGGAGGTGCCGAGCGTGCATGGAGTAGGTGGGATGGCGCCGATTGTTCTGGAGCAGGGGACGACCGGGGCAAATTGCGCGCTGGGCGAGGTGCGATGTTTTGCGCCGGAGTGGGCGGCGGTGAATTACCTGAACAAGGAGTTGGGGGCGCATGATTATCTGTCGTTGCGGAACGATTTTCTGAGCGACAAGAAGGGTCAGCGGACAGGGTATGCGGGGCGGTATAGCGAGGCAACGCTGTCCTGGAACCATTGGGTGGGGACGACGATGCAGATTCGGCCGGAGATACGTTTTGATCACGCGTGGGATAGCCGCGCGTATGACCAGGGGACGCGGAGGAATCAGTTCACCGCGGCGTCGGATGTGGTGTACCACTTTTGAGCGGCGGGACGGCCTGTGAAGCTGGCGCAGGGTTTGACGAGTGCGATATGCGGGATTAGAGTTTCGCCGTGGGTGATGACCGTCACCGTGCGCACTATGCTTTGAGGGCTCAAATGCCATCAGGGGCATCGGCATGCAGGTGGACGCTCCGCGCCCATCACTATGCCAGCGAGAGAGCGTACTTAGATGACGACACGCCGTGATTTCTTACAGAAGACCGCGATGGCTGCGGGTTGTGTGCTGAGCCTTCCACGTAATGCGTTTGGGCAGGATCCGGGCAGCATGAACTATGGAGTGCAGCTGTTCATGGTTCGCCGACAGGCGCCAAAGGACCTGGCGGGTGTGCTGAAGGCTATTCAGCAGATCGGGTTCACGCAGATCGAGCTGTACCCGATGGTGTATGACCATCCGGCGCCGGAGCTGAAGAAGATTGTGGACGATGCGGGGCTGGGGCTCGTGTCTGCGCACTTCGACTACGCGGGGTTCGAGGACAAGATCGACTATGCGAAGCAGTTGGGGCTGAAGTATATGGTTTGCCCGATGCTGCCGAAGGATCAGTGGACGTCGATTGCAGGGTTTGAGAAGGCTGCGACGGACTTCAACGCGTGGGGGCTGAAAGTGAGCCAAGCGGGGATGAAGTTCGTGTTCCACAACCACTGCTACGAGTTCAAGGTGCAGGAAGGCGGTTTGACCGGGTGGCAAACGCTGATGCAGGCCAGTGATCCGACGCTGGTGAACCTGGAACTCGACATGTACTGGCTGGTCCAGGCAGGTCAGAATCCGGGACTTGTGATGAAGACGTACAAGAATCGGGTGAAGCTGATCCACCTGAAGGATCGGACGCCGGGAGCGGCGACGGGCTTCACGATGGGGCCGGACGCGGAACACTTCACGGAGCTGGGGAAAGGCTCGATCGACTGGCCGAAGCTGCTGATGCAGGCGAAGTGGCAGGGAATTCGGTATGCCTACCTGGACCAGGACGAGACGGCTGGGCCGGTGATGGAAAGTATGGCGCAAAGCTTCGCTTACTTGAAAGGCGTCAATATCTAGAGGCTAGGCGATGGGTTGCGCCGATCGGTCGATCGCGCGGGAAGCCCGAAGTGAAGGGGTGGACGGGCCTGCAGTTGCGGGTTCCTTGGATTTTTGGTTTCTAGACAGTTTTACGGATAGAAGACGTCGGGCGGATAAGGGAACTATCGCAAATAAATCAGGAAGTCCCACAAATGGTGTCGGGGGGATTGACAGAAGTGTCGTAGGATATCAAACGGTGGGCCGTGTGCGGATTGCGTCCAGCCGGGGACCGTTCTCGGGATATTTTGCGAGGTTTATGAAGCTTTTTGACGTATTGTTTGGCAGGCCGTTAGCGTCCGATGAGGCGCATAGCGCACAAATCAGTCCCGCGGTAGGAATTCCGATCTTCGGGCTTGATGGTCTGACGAGCGCAGCGTACGGGCCCGAAGCAGCGATGACGCTGCTGATTCCCCTGGGGATATGGGGAGTACAGCACTATCTGCTGCCAATTTTTGGGCTGATTCTGACCCTGCTGACGATCCTCTATTTTAGCTATCGGCAGACGATTGAGGCGTATCCGAACGGCGGCGGGTCGTTCACGGTGGCGAGCGAAAACCTGGGGTACAAAGCGGGCCTGTTTGCGGCTGCGGCGCTGATGATCGATTACGTACTGACGGCGGCGGTGGGAATCTCAGCCGGCATTACGGCGCTGGTGAGCGCGTTTCAAGAGACGAAGTATGGGCCGATTCTGCATCAGCACCAGATGCTGATGTGCCTGGCTGTCCTTGCCCTCATTGCGCTGGTGAACATGCGCGGAGTGAAGGAGACCGGCGTCGTCTTCCTGCTGCCGACGATCCTGTTTGTAGGTACGCTGCTGGCGACCATCGGTGTAGGCGTGTTTGAGTCGCTGTCGACCCATGGGCATCCGGTGGCGCACTACGCGCCTCCTCCGCCGGTGGACAATGGGCTGCACAAGCTGGCCGGATGGTTGCTGCTGTACCTGCTGCTGAAGGCATTCTCAAGCGGATGCGCGGCCATGACGGGTGTTGAGGCGGTGTCGAATGGCGTGACGGCGTTCAAGGAGCCGCGCAGCCGGAATGCAAATTACACGTTGACGGTCATCATTTTCATCCTGATCATCCTGCTGTTTGGATTGAGCTACGTGGCGCGGGCGTATGGTGTGACGGCGATGGAGCCGACGGCTTCGAACTACCAGAGCGTGTTGTCGATTGAAGTCTCGGCGGTGTTTGGTCGGCAGTGGTTCTACTTCCTGACGATGGGCTCGGTGCTGGCGGCGTTGAGCTTTAGCGCCAACACGGCGTTTGCCGATTTTCCCCGCATGGCTCGCGCCATTGCAGGCCAGGATTATCTACCGCACGTGTTTCTGCTGCGCGGACGTCGACTGCTGTTCTCGCACGGAATTTATGCGTTGACGGGGTTGACTGCGCTGATCCTGATCATCTTCCGCGGTGTAACCGACGCCCTGATTCCGCTGTATGCCATCGGTGCATTTCTTGCGTTTACGTTGAGCCAGGCGGGCATGGTGAGGCACTGGCATAAGACCATGGACGCTCCGCACCGGCTGATCAAGATGTTCGTGAACGGGCTGGGCGCGGTGGCCACGGGCGTTACGCTGTGCGTGCTGCTGTTCTCAAAGTTTCTGGAGGGCGCTTGGGTTACGGCAATCCTTGTGCCGGTTTTGATCTGGCTGATGCTGGCGGTGAAGCGGCACTACACGCGGGTGCGGGCGGAGACGATTGATCCTACACCGCTGCGCTTGACCGGGCTGGAGCCGCCGATCGTCGTGATCCCGATGGCTGGCTGGGACAAGGTGACCGAGAAGGCAATGCGGTTCGGGATGCTGATGAGTCCGATGGTGAAGGTGGTGCATGTGGACTCGGATGACTTGAACACGCTGGGTGAGGTGTGGGAGGAGATGGTGCTGAAGCCTGTGCGTGAACACAACTTGGCCGAGCCGGAGCTGGTGACGGTCAAGAGCAGCTACCGCACCATTATTTCGCCCTTGATGGACTACGTGCTCAAGTTAGAGGACGACTTTCCCGGGCGGAAAATTGCGGTGCTGCTGCCGGAACTGGTCGTTCGTCATTGGTGGGAGAACCTGCTGCATGGACAGCGCGTGCAGTTGCTGAAACTGCTGCTGCTGCTGAAGGGCAATCAGCGAATTGTGGTTGTGAATATTCCCTGGTATCTGTGAGGTAGGGGATAGGGGATAGAGTGTAGAGCGTAGAGAGAACGATTCGCCGCTCGGATTTGGGGCGGCGTTGCTTTTTAAGCGAGGGAGCGGAGGCGGGCTACGGCGGCCGGGATCAGGGTTAGGGCGCGGTCGATCTCGTCGGTGGTGGTTAGGCGGGATAGGGAGAGTCGGAGGCTGCTGCGGGCTTCGGCGGGGGTTAGGCCCATGGCGATGAGCACGTGCGAGGGCTCGGTGGCTCCGGACTGGCAGGCCGCTCCGAAGCTGGCGGAGATGCCCTGCATGTCGAGGGCGATGAGGAGGGCTTCGGCGTCGACGTGGTCGAAGCGGAGGTTGGTGGTGTTGGGGGAGCGGTGGGCTGTCGAGCCGTTGACGTGAGTGTTGGGTATGGCGGCTAGCAGGCCGGTTTCGAGTCGGTCGCGGAGAGAGGATAAGTCGGCGGGGCTGGAACTGCCGCGTGACGGTTGGGCTTCCGCGAACCCAGATCCCAAGGGCGGGACCTGGGGCACCCGGTCTGGTGGCGGGTTGAGCCAGGTTTGGGCTAGGTCGGCGGCGCGGCCCAGGGCTACGATTCCGGGGACGTTCTCTGTGCCGGCGCGGCGCTGGCGCTCCTGTGGGCCTCCGTGGAGGAGGGGAGCGACGTGGACGCCGGTTCGGACGAAGAGGATTCCTGTGCCTTGTGGGGCGTACATTTTGTGGCCGGAGATGCTGAGTAAGTCTACGTTCTTGAGCGCGCCCGATAGGTCGAGGTGCAGCTTGCCGGCGGCTTGCACGGCGTCGGTGTGGAAGAGGATGGCCGGGTTGTAGGCCTTGGCGATCCGGGCTAGCTTGCCGATCGGTTGGATGGCTCCCGTTTCGTTGTTGGCGAACATGATGGAGACGAGCTCGGTCTCGGGGCGGAGGGCGGCTTCGAAGGCTTCGGGGTCGATGATGCCGTCGCGGGTTGGGGCGAGATAGGTGACTTCGGCGCCTCGGCGGCGGAGGGCTTGCGCGGTATATAGGACGGCGTGGTGCTCGATTTCAGCGGTGAGGAGGTGGGCGGGCTGACGCTTGTCGAGGAACGGGGTCAGGATGCCGTCGAGGGCGAGGTTGTCGCTCTCGGTGCCGCCGGAGGTGAAGATGATTTCTTTGGCGGAACAGTTGAGGAGGCGGGCGGTGGAGGCGCGAGCCTGGTCGACGGCGGAGCGGGCGCGCTGGCCGGCGTGGTGCGCGGAGCTGGGGTTGCCGAAGGTTTCAGACCAGAAGGGACGCATCGCTTCGACAACCTCGGGAAGGACGGGGGTCGTGGCGTTGGCGTCGAGGTAGATGCGGTGCATAGGACCATTGTAGAAGGCCACGGGGCAGGGAACGACAGAAGCAGATTCCCGGAGGAAATGACAGAAAGAAAAGCAAAGGCCGCACGTCGCGCGGTGGACTGCGCGGCGTGCGGCTTTGGAGGACGGGTGGCTACTTGATGGGTTCGAGGACTACGGCGATGTCGAAGCGGCGGGTTGTGGTGGGGACGTCGATGGAACCGAGCATGACCGGCTTGCCGAGGGTGAGGATGGAGAAGCCTTCGAGCACAGTTTGGCGGATGACGGGCTCTGCTACACCGGCGATGGTGTTGGTGGGGCCGACGCTGGACTGTTCGACCTTGGACTTGAGGCTGACGCCCTCGCCCTGCTGTTCGATAGTGGCGTCGAAGTTCATGCCTACGTCGATATAGGTGAACTGGGTTTGGGTGGTGTTGTTCTCGCCCGTGGTGCCTGTAGCGAGCGGAATCTTGTCGCCTTCTTTGACGCTGGTGTGCTGACCGATGACTGCGACCATGGACATGTGCTGGGTGCTGACGGTTTTGTCGCCGTCGAGCTCGGTGATGGTGTATGCGAGGCGATAGGCCTTGTGGGGGCGATCGAGTGTGTGGATGAGGGCCTCTGCTCTCTCCAGCTGCTCGGGGTAGGTACTAATCGCGATCGCATTCTGACTGGGCAGGAGGTAGACCTTCATGCCGGGATCGAACATATTACGAACGGAGTTCAAGATTTCGCTCTCGTCATTCTGAGATGTCACGTTTTGGAGAAAAATCGTCCTGGTCTGGATGCGCGGTTCTTCGCAGTCACTGCGTTCGGAGCGGGTGGGCAGCTTGTTGCACTCCGCTTCGGAGTTCCTGGCGGTGTCTGCGGGTGCTTGCGCGGTGAGGGCTAGCGGACTGAAAGTAAAGGTGAGGGCGAGGATGGACAGCACGCCTGTGCGGCGGGGGTGGATGGGCAACATGGTTTGAGGCTCCGTTCGGTGGGTTAGTTGGTGGAAGAGATGGGTGGTGGGGGCGCGGAAGCGTTGGTACTGATCTCTCGCGGTTCGGAATATTTGGTGGGTTGAAGGGCGTCGGCTACGGCGAAAGGGGCGAGGAGTGATTTCACATAGCGCTGAATGTTGGCGTTATGGCGGGCTTCGGCTTCGGCGCGGAAGATGGGGGCGCGGGCTGAGTCGAGCTCGGCTAGCTGGATCGGCTGGCCGGGACGGGTGTCGGCTACCATGATTTGCTCCTGCGCGGTGAGGGGCATCGGAGGGGCTGGGCGGCTGGGGGCGAGGGTTTCGGCCAAGGCTAGTTGGTCGGGGTCTTGCGCAGAAGCCGGGGTTAAAAGCCCGCCTGCTTTTTGGAGGCTATGAGACCCGAGGCTGAAGCCTCGGGGTACCTGGTGCGTGGCGGAAGCGGAATGCCCTTCGGGGCTGGTGATATGGGGTGAGTGGGCGTTGGTTGCGGTAGCAGTCTGGACGGGCGGGGCGGTGCTAGCTGGTGTGGAGTAGAAGGGGACGAATTGGGACTGCATGTTGCCTACGGGGCGGGTGTGGAGGATAGTGAGGCTGGTGAGGGCTATGACCAGAGTTGCGGTGGCTATCCAGTAGCGTCGTCCTGAACCGGAGGGAATACAGTGGTCCTTCACTGCGTTCAGGATGACGGATACATGGGAGGGAGCGAAGCGCGCGGGGGTGCAGTGGGTCCGGTGCTGCGTTGCCTGCGCGAGGCGGGCGGCGATTCGTTGTTCGAGACCGGCGGGTGGGTCGGTGTTGCGGAGAGCGGTGAGGACCTGGTCTACGCGTGCGTCGGGGCTGGGTTGAGCGTTCATCGGGTGGATCCTTTCTCTAGCCGTTCGCGGAGGCGGGTGCGGGCTCGGAAGAGCAAGGCGCGGACGGCGGATTCGGAGCGGTGGAGGATGGTGGAAATTTCGGTGATGCTGAGTTCGTCGATGGCGGAGAGGAGAAGGGCGTGACGCTCGGGTTTGGGAAGGCGCTCGATTTCTCGGAGGGTGGCGGTGATCTGGCGGGCGTCGGAGAGAGCCTGGTCGGCGGGAATGGAGTGGGCGACGAGGGAGGTGGCGAAGGGCTCGTCGAGCTGGTCGGGACGGATGCGACGGCGGTGATCGATGGCGAGGTTCCAAGTGATGCGTACTAACCAGACGCGGAGGTCTCGGACGGTGGGGAGTTCTTTCTCGTGCTCGAGGACGCGCAGGAAGGCGTCCTGGACTACGTCTTCGGACTCGGCGCGGTTGCGGAGGATGGAGTGGGCGACGCGGAAGAGCAGGCCG
>Ga0302319_10022755_pt1 | contig 11221 bp, 10 predicted proteins | sample Bog_T0_2_FD_203319 | JGI IMG/M metagenome (GOLD analysis project Ga0302319, IMG submission 203319) | Peat permafrost microbial communities from Stordalen Mire near Abisko, Sweden - Bog_T0_2 | ecosystem: Environmental > Terrestrial > Soil > Wetlands > Peat | place: Sweden: Abisko, Stordalen Mire...
TGGAGAAGGAAGGCGGTCGCTGGCTTTAGCGCCTGCCCCGCGATCTCGCCTTCGGGCGGCTTTGCTGGATTTTCCGCCCGCGCCGATCTATATCCGATGCGATGGGCGCCGATCGCCGGGCCAGGAAAGACATCTCGCATGAATCGGTTTGAAAAGCGCCCCGCCGCAGCCAACGAGGCGCAAGTGCAATATCTCGATGGCGACTTCCGCGTGGTTCGCCCCGGGATTTACGTTCTCTGCGGCGTCACGGGCGCCGCCATCTCGCTGGACGAATTGCGTTATTGGAGCGTCGACCTGCAGGAGGCCTATGCAAGCCCCGACGCCGTGCTGCAACGCTTGGCCAGCCGGGCGTCCTGAACAGCGGCCCGCGCCGACGAGGCGTTTGGGTTCACACAAGTGTCATGCGACCCGGCAATAGATACGCGCCGATAGGCCACCGGGAGTCGCAGCATCATGTCCGCCATCACCGACGTACACGCGCCGTCGAGCCATCCAGCGCCGTCGAGACTTAAACTCGACCAGCCCATGGACATGCGTTTTCTGGTGGGCTTCCTCGGCGTCATCGCCGCGGCGTTGTTCTTCATGGCCTATTCGATCTATTCGGACATCGCCGTTTCCGGCGGCGGACCGACCACGATCGTGCCCTATCTCTTGTTGGGCGTGGCGATGCTGATCGCGCTCGGGTTCGAGTTCGTCAACGGCTTCCATGACACCGCCAACGCGGTCGCGACCGTCATCTACACCCATGCGTTGAAGCCGCAGATCGCGGTGGTCTGGTCGGGAAGCTTCAATCTGCTCGGCGTGCTGCTGTCGAGCGGCGCGGTCGCTTTCGGCATCGTCTCGCTGCTGCCGGTCGAACTCATCCTGCAGGTCGGCTCGGGCGCCGGTTACGCCATGGTGTTCGCGCTGTTGATCTCGGCGATCATCTGGAACCTCGGCACGTGGTGGCTCGGGCTTCCCGCCTCCAGCTCGCATACAATGGTCGGCTCGATCGTCGGCGTCGGCATCGCCAACGCGCTGATGCGCGGCCAGGACGGCACGGCGGGCGTGGATTGGGGCAAGGTGACCGAAATCGGCTACGCCCTGCTGCTGTCGCCGCTGTTCGGTTTCATCTTCGCCGCTCTGCTGCTCGTGATCATGAAATTCCTGGTGCGCGCGCCCGCGCTCTACACCGCGCCAGCCTCGGACGCGCCGCCTCCGCTGTGGATTCGCGGCCTGCTGATCTTCACCTGCACGGGCGTCTCGTTCTTCCACGGCTCCAACGACGGTCAGAAAGGCATGGGTCTCATCATGCTGATCCTGATCGGCGTCGCGCCCACCGCTTACGCCTTGAACCGCGCGTTGCCGGAAAGCCAGACCGCCGCGTTCGTCACGGCCTCCGACGCAGCGTCGAAAGTGATCGAATCCAAGGGCGCCGGCTTCGCTATCCTGGGCGATCCGCGCCCCGTCGTCACCGAATATGTCCACGGCCACAAGGTCGCCGAGGGCACGTTTCCCGCGCTTGCGGTGCTCGTCAAGGACATCGGCGACCGCGTGAAGGGATACGGCTCGCTCGCCAAGGCCCCCAACGACACAGTGCAGAACGTCCGCAACGACATGTATCTCGTCTCCGAGGCGATCCGTTTCCTCGGCAAGGACAAGGCAAGCGAACTGAGCGCGGACGACAACAAGACGCTCGCTACCTACAAGAAGGATCTCGATCTCTCGACCAAGTTCATCCCGAGCTGGGTCAAGATCATCGTCGCCATCGCCCTGGGGCTCGGCACCATGGTCGGGTGGAAGCGCATCGTCGTCACCGTCGGCGAGAAAATCGGCAAGACCCACCTGACCTATGGCCAGGGCGCCGCCGCCGAACTCGTCGCCATGGCCACGATCGGCGCGGCCGACGGCCTCGGCCTGCCCGTCTCCACGACGCACGTGCTGTCCTCGGGCATCGCGGGCACGATGATGGCGAACGGCTCGGGCATGCAATGGTCGACTCTCCGCAATATCGCGCTCGGCTGGGTGCTGACGCTTCCGGCGGCGATTCTGCTGTCGATGTCGCTGTTCTTCGTGTTCCGGAATTTGTTCTGATACGCTGAGACCCTCCTCCCGCTGGCGGGAGAAGGGATCCGCCACGATCAGCGTCGAAAAAGCCCGTATAGACCGCCGTCGCTCCGCGGCGTCCGGGGGACGCTAGAAAGGCGACTCGAAGTTCGGGCCGGAGATGATGTCCGACTTCAATCCCTTCGCGCGCCAATATTCCGCTTGCAGTCGCGGGGCGATCATCCAGGAGATCGGGATCGACAGCACCGCGGTCGTCGCGACGACCCAAGGCAAGAGGGTCATGGCCATGTCGGCCAACGGCGTTCCCAAGACGAGCACGACGCCAATTCCGAACATGACAGCCTGAACCATCAAATAAACCATTGCCGCTATTTGGACACGTATCCACATGGCGCTAATCCCTATCATTTCCGACGGGCCCCGCGGACAACGTCGCCGTGCGCGGCGCATTCCATGCGGAACCATCACCTCAACGTGCATCCAATCGGAATCGTTCCGGGAGCGCCCGTGAAGGCGGAGACGTCGGTTGTCGGACACGGGACCCCTGGGAAAATACCCGAGCCAGCGGAGCGGCGGGACCTGCGGCGCAAGCTCGTGAGTACATTCCGAGTCTGTCCTCCGTGCACGGCGAGACGTACGTTCGCGCATTGAAATTGGGAAAGGAAACGAACGTGGGCCTCATTCTGTTCTTGGTTGTCCTCGTACTTCTGTTCGGTGGCGGCGGTTTCTATATGGGCGCGCCGTATCACATGTACGGCGGCGGTCTCAGCCTCATCGTGGTGATCGTCATCGTCGTTCTTCTACTTCGTGGATGATGTCTGTTGAACCGAAGCGACGAAGGGCGCCATGACGGACCATTATCTGGTGACGTCGGTTACGCGGTCGGCGACCTCCGCGAGCGAGCGCCTGTTTCCGACCGTCGAGGCGGCGCTTCGCGGCGCCGACGCGATCCTCGGAACTGGCGCAGCTTCAGTCTGAATCGTGGATCGTGAGGGAAATCTGATCTTGCCCGCGGATCAGGTGGGGCTTCGCTTGTCGCCCTGGCTTTCCTCGCGGGCCGGCCTTTGACGTAGCGCTCCGCCGGCCGGCGACGCATCCGCGAGCGTGATACGCGCGATTTTCAGCGCGATGTCCTCTGGCGAAAGAACGAAATCCACGCATCCGCTCGCGATCGCGCTTTCAGGCATGTCCGGCTGCGCAGCCGTTTCGAGCTTCTGGGCGATTGCGACGCCGCCGACGTCTCGGATGGCGCACAGCGCGTCGGCGCCGTCGCCGTCATAGCCGGATACGATGACGGCGATCAGCTTGCCGTCCCAGTTCTCGGCGAGAGACCGGAGAAAAACCGTGATGACGTCTGGCCAGCCCCTAGGCTTCGATATCGGCTCGAGACGGAACTCCCCGTCGAGAACATGCAGATCGCGCTGGGGCGGAATGATGAAGACGTGGTTCGGTCGGATGACCAACCCCTGAGTGATGAGTTCGACCGGCATCTTGGTGTAGTTCGGCAGAATTTCGTGCAGAAGCGTCGCCGTCTTTCGCAAATGGTTGACGATGACGACAGCGACGCCGAGATCGCACGGCAAATGCCGCAAAAGCCGGACATAGGCGTCGAGCCCGCCGGCCGATCCGCCGACGCAAACGACAGGGAAGTCATGCGCGGCGCTCAGATGTTTTGCCGCCAAATCAAAGACTCCATGTGGACGCGATCATGCGTTGGCCGCCGTCCGGCCGGCGATAGCCTAGCTGCTCAAGTGCAGCGACGACGAGCTTCTGTCGCTGTGAAAGTCCGGCAAATAGGGCGTCGGCGGCGCGTCATCGTACGCGTCCGCGCCGACCGTCTTCGTACTGACCGGGCTGCCGGAGCCGGCGCCCGCATGACTTTCGGCGCCATGCGAAGAGACGATTCCGGTCATGAATTGCCGCCAAATCTTCGCAAATCGATCCCAGAACATGTCCGCCTCCATCTCTCGTCTCGAGCACAAAATGACGGAGCCGCGTCGCGCTCAAGAATCGGAAACTACTCAGTCGGCTCCGCCCACTGAAATGATGGCGAAAAATGACAAATCCTGTCGCGATCGACAGCGATTTGGCGCGTCGTCACGCCGCGACGGGCGTCGCGTCCTCATCACTCGCCGTTCCGTCGCCGGAAATGGTGATCGCCGTGCCGGGGCCGGCGTCCGTCACCGCGATGCGGGCACGCAGGTGTTTGGCGAGCGCCTCGATGATTCCGGTCCCCAGCCCGGGTTCAGCTTTGGAGCCGGCGGGCATGCCGACGCCGTCGTCCTTCACGGATAGCGCCCATCGCGCTCCGTCGGATTCGTAGCCCACGACGATCTTGCCCGGCGCGTGTCCTGGGAACGCGTGCTTGAGAGCGTTGATCACCAGTTCAGTGACGATCAGACCGAGGCTGACGGACTTGTTGGCGTCGACCATGCTCTCATCGACGCTCACAACTATCGACAAGGTGGTCGGGTCGGAAATCATCGAAGCGCCCAAGCTTTCGCAGAGCTGGGAGAAATAGGGGCGCAGCGCTACGTCGTTCATGCTGGACATCGCCAGATGCCGCTGTACGGAGGCGATCGACATGACCCGATGATGAGCGTCCCGGAGATGCCCGCGCACTTCCTCGGATTGAACCTTGCGCGCGCTCTGCATCAACACGCTGGCGATGATCTGAAGGCTGTTGGCGACCCGATGCTGGACTTCTTGCAGGAGGATCGCCTTCTCCCGGATGAGTTCGTCTTTCAGCTTGGCTTCGGCGCGAGCCGTGGTGACGTCGGCGATGGCGACGAGCAGCCGAACGTTCTCGGCGTCGCCGGTGTCGAGCTTGCAAGCATTCACGACCAACTGTCGACGTTCTTGATCTTCGCGGTCGAGATCGATTTCGTAGGCCGCGATCTCGGCGCCGCCGGAAGCCGTCGCTTCGAGAAGCGAGGCGAGTTTGGGCGCCCCCCATTCGCCCGCGCCCAATTCGGAAAGCCGTCGCCCCGGGACGCTCGCGGGCTCGATCTGAAAGGCGCGGCAGAACGAGGCGCTGGCCGCGATGATCCGGAAATCGCCGGCGAGGAACAGCAACGGCTCGTTCGACGCGGCGACGATGGCGAGCGACGTCACCGCTTCGATGTGGGAAGGCGTCAAGGAAGTCATGAACTTCGCCTTCGAGGCCGACGACCACCGGCGAAGGTCAAAACGGAGCACGTCCGGCCGATTTTACGTAACTCCATGAGCATGTCCTCGCTGGTCGCAATCGAGATCTTCGCGGGCGTCTTTCGATCCCTGCTGCGAGCAGGCAGCTGCTTCTTACGAGCTACGAAAAAAAATGGCGGTCGCGGGTGGCGCCGACGACCGCCTAAACGCGCGCTTCGATTCGGGGGGGAATCGGCGCGCTGTTGCCTTTGGTTCATAGCCCCTACCCCCGTGCGCGGTAGGCTCGGAATGTACTTACGCGTCGCATTTACGCAGGCGTCGCGCCTTCCCCGCGTCTATGCGCCCAGCGACGTTTTGACGGACCCGAGTAGCTCGTTTTCCGTATAGGGCTTGCGGAGAAAGGGCGACCCCTCGGGAAATCGCGCCTTCAGGAGCTCGGGCGCGGGCTCCCCCGTGGTGTACAGGATCGGGACGCCGGGTCGACACGTTTCCGCGAGCTTCGCGACCTCGCAGCCTCCGAACAGCGCGGATTTGAGACGAATGTCGGTGAATACCGCGTCGATGCGCCGCCGGGAGCATAGGAGTTGCGTCGCTTCCTCGACATCGCTCGCCGAGATGGTCTCATACCCGCCGTCTTGAAGGATCAACTCGACCAATTCCCGAATCGAAGGATCGTCCTCGACAATCAAAATCACGGTCATGAATGCGTACTCCCGGCAAACGTCGTCCCGCAACGCAACCGCTTTGGGCGGATTGCACCCTTCAAAAGCGCGCCGGTCGGATTCGGACGCTTTAACATAGACATCCTATCGCTACCGAAATCCGCGCGTTTTCATAGCATCGGGATTTACCCACGAGGATCCACCCGGTTTCTTTACTTTCACGTGCTCGGGACGCTAGGTTTCCGTGACGTATGTCAATGCTCCGACCATGTTCTTGAGCTATTTGTAAAGGTCGATATTCCTTTGGAGGGTTGGTCATCCGTAAGCCCCTACTTCGACACATGCCGACTTCGAGTGACCCGAAACCCGCAGCGAAGGGCGTTGGCCCGTCGTTGGGGTTTCCGATCGTGGCGATCGGCGCTTCGGCCGGGGGGCTCGAAGCTTTCATGCATTTCATGAGCGCGCTGCCCGCGGATACGGGCATGGCGTTCATTCTCGTCCAGCACCTGGATCCAAATCATGAAAGCATGATGGTTGGTCTTCTGGCCGAGCACACGTCGATGCTCGTCCGCCAGGCTGGGGAGGGCATGCTCGTCGAACCCAATTGTGTGTATGTCATTCCTCCCGGCCATTATCTCGCGTTCAAGCGCGGCGCCTTGCATCTCTCGCGTCCGGAGGCGGGCCAAAGCGTCCGTCTACCGTTCGACGTTCTGTTGCGCTCGCTGGCGGAATCCCGCGGCGCGGAAACCATCGGGATCGTCCTCTCGGGCACGGGCGCCGACGGCAGTCTCGGACTGAAGGCGGTCAAGGACCAGGGCGGCCTCGTCATCGCCCAGGAGCCCGACGACGCCGCTTACCCGGATATGCCGCGAAACGCGATGAAGACCGGCGCCGTCAACTTCGTCGCGCCGGCGGCCCTCATCCCGCAAGCCATCTTGAAATACCGCCGGGAGACAGCCGACGGCGCGGCGGACGTCGTTTCCCCTTCCGATGACAAATTCGAAGCGGGGATCTCGGAAATCCTGGCGCTTCTGCAGGCCAAGACGGCGCATGACTTCAAGCCCTACAAACACGGCACGGTGCGACGCCGTATCGAACGCCGAATGGCGATGGCGGGAGTCAAGACCGCCGGCGAATATCTCGACGCCCTTCGCGGCGACGCCAAGGAACTCGACCTATTGGCGAAAGACCTTCTCATCAACGTCACCAGTTTCTTCCGCGACGCGAAGTCGTTCGCATTCCTGGCGCGCAACGTCATTCCCGGAATGGTGCGCGATCATGCGGCCGACCAAAGCATCAGGATCTGGGTGGGGGGATGCAGCACGGGAGAGGAAGCGTACTCTCTGATGATGCTTTTTCGCGAAGAGGTCGCCCGACAGAAGCGCGAGATCAAGCTGCAAGTCTTCGCCAGCGATCTCGACGCGGACGCCGTCGCCGCGGCGAGAGACGGATTTTACCCCGAGACGATCAAGTCGGACGTTTCACCCGAGCGGCTCGCGCGCTTTTTCGCCAAGGAGGAGCATGGCTATCGCGTCTTGCCGGAATTGCGGGGCGGCGTGGTTTTCACCACTCATGATATTCTGGCCGATCCGCCGTTCTCGAAGCTCGACATGATCTCATGCCGGAATCTCTTGATCTATCTGGGGCCGGAAGCCCAGGCCAAGGTGGTTTCGCTGTTTCATTTCGCGCTGAACGGCGGCGGTATTCTGTTTCTCGGCAACGCCGAGATCGCCGGCGACGTTCGCGAGCGCTTCGAGACGATCTCGAAATCCGAGCGCGTCTATCGTCACATCGGTCGCGCGCGACCGGGAGAGTTCAGGTTTTTGATGAGAAACAGCGATTCCGTACGCGCGCCGACCCGCGCGGGTCCAAGCGCGCCGCCGCGTCCGAACGCGGTGGCCGAACTTTGTCGCCGGCTGGTGATCGAGAACTATGCCCCCGCGGCGCTCATCGTCACCCGCGACGGCGAGGTCCTTTATTCCGTCGGCCCGACAGACAAATACCTGCGCCTGGCTCCAGGCCTTCCCGTCCCGGATGTGGTGTCGATGGCGCGCGATCATGTGCGAGCCAAGCTTCGGTCCGCGATGTCCGCGGCGTGCAAGGACAACAAGCGCTCCGAGGTCGCGGGCGGTCGCATGCACGGCGGCGGCGGCGAGCCCGGATTTAGAATAGCGGTTCAGCCGGTTCAAGCGGAGGGCAAGGATCTTCTGTTCGTTTGCTTCCTCGAGGATGTCATCGCCAAGTCCGAGGAAAAACGTGAATCGAAACTGGAAGACTCCTCGGAAGTGGCCGACCTCAAGGATGAACTCCTGGAGACGAAGGCCGAACTTCGCGACGCGGTTCGCGATCTCGAAGTGTCCACGGAGGAGCAAAAGGCGATCAACGAGGAGGCGCTTTCCGTCAACGAGGAATTCCAGGCTTCGAACGAGGAGTTACTGACTTCGAAGGAGGAATTGCAGTCTCTCAATGAGGAGCTCACGGCGCTCAACGCGCAACTCCAGGAGACGCTGGAGCGGCAGCGGACGACCGCCAACGATCTCCAGAACGTCCTCTACAGCACGGATGTCGCGACGCTGTTTCTCGACGACAAATTCAATATCCGGTTCTTCACGCCCGCGACGAAGGCGCTGTTCAACGTCATTCCGAGCGATGTCGGCCGCCCTTTGATGGATCTTCACGCCTTGGCGACGGACAGCACGCTGTTTGTCGACGCCCAGGCGGTCATGAAAGCCCAGACGCCGATCGAGCGCGAGACGCAGACCGCCGCCGGCGTCTGGTTCAGCCGCCGGATATTGCCCTATCGCACGGGCGATCACGGCGTCGAGGGCATCGTCATCACCTTCACCGACATCACCGAGCGCAAACGGTTCGCCGACGCCCTGGCGGCCGCGAAGCGGCAAGCCGACCGAGCCAACACCGCCAAGTCACGATTTCTGGCCGCGGCGAGCCATGACCTGCGCCAACCCTTGCAGACGCTGACCCTGGTGCAGGGCCTGTTGGCGAAATCCGTCGAAGGCGAAAAAGCCAAGAAATACCTGGCGCGGCAAGACGGCGCCTTGCGGACGATGTCGGAGTTGCTGAACACTCTGCTGGAGATCAACCAGATAGAGGCGGGAACGATCGAGGCGAATTTCGTCGATTTCCCCGTGGCGGAATTGCTGGAACGTCTGAAGGACGAATTCAACTATCACGCCGCGTCGCGGAATCTGAAGCTTCGCGTCGTATCCAGCAGCCTGACCATCCGCAGCGATCGGCGATTGCTGGAGCAAATGATTCGGAACCTGATTTCCAACGCGCTGAAATTCACCAGGGACGGAAAGATCCTTCTCGGTTGCCGTCGCCGCAAGGGTCTCTTAAGCATCGAAGTGTGGGACACGGGGATCGGCATTCCGGCCAAAGACGTCGAAGCGATCTTCGAGGAATACCATCAACTCGGCAATGACGCCCGCGAGACCGGCAAAGGGGTCGGCCTCGGCCTTTCCATCGTCAAGCGGATTGGAAACATGCTTGGCCATCCCGTGCGGGTCCGCTCTCGCCCCGGCAAGGGCTCCGCGTTCTCGATCGACGTCGAACTCGCGAAAATCGAGACGGAACGAAAGAGCGAAGGGCCTGACGGGGAGGCCCACGTGGATGTACCCACGCCCTCGGTGACCGCTCACGAAATCCTCATCGTTGAGGACGATCCGGAAATGCGGGAGCTTCTTGAACTCCTCCTCAGTGAGGCGGGGCATCGCACGGCGACAGCGGCCGACGGCGTAAGCGCCCTGGAACTCATCGAGCATGAATCGGCCAAGCCCGACCTCCTGCTCTCCGACTACAATCTGCCTCGCGGCATGAACGGCGTCATGGTCGCCACGAACGTGCGCGAAAAGCTCGATCGAGCGATACCGGTCATCATATTGACCGGCGATATTTCGACTAACTCCATGCAAAATATTACCATCCAGAACTGCGTTCGTCTCAAGAAGCCGGTCAAATTTGAGGATCTGACGGAGGTCATCCGCGCGTTTCTCGTGCCGCCGCAACCGCCATCCATCATATCGGCGGATCACCTCTCCATGGCGCCGGCGGTTCAGCCTACCATCGCGCCAAACGCGCCGAAGTCGGCGTCTATGCCAGCCAACGGGCCCGATACGATTTTTATTGTCGATGACGATCCCGATGTGCGCGATTCTCTGGGCGCGGTGCTTCAAGAAGACGGACATCCCGTGCTGACGTTCGCAACCTGCGAGGAATTTCTCGAAAGTTATCACAACGGCCAAGGAGCGTTGCTGCTGATCGACGGTTATCTGCCCGGGATGAGCGGCCTCGCGCTTCTCCAACGACTCCATACAGAGGGCGGCCAGCTCCCCGCCATCATGATCACGGGCAACAGCGACGTGCATATGGCGGTCGAGGCGATGAAGGCCGGCGCATCGGACTTCATAGAAAAACCAGTTGCCGCCGCCGACTTGATCGCCAGCGTCAAGAGAGCGCTTGAACAGTCGAAAGACTCCCAAAAGCGCGCGGCTTGGCGAAAGGATGCGGCCGCACATCTAACAGGACTCACGCCACAACAGCGAAGGGTCATGGAACTCGTCCTCGCGGGACATCCCAGCAAAAACATCGCCGCCGACCTTGGCATCAGTCAGCGCACCGTCGAAAACCATCGCGCTCACATCATGAAGAGAACGGGCATGAAATCGCTCCCGGCCTTGGCGAGATTGGCCATGGCGGCCGAAGAAAAGGCAATCGTGGACCCCATCTCCCGTCACTGAGCTTCGGTTGCTCTATTCCGTAGTGTTCGCCTTAATGATTTCGGACGCATCGGCCCGCCGGGCTGCACATGTGGACGAAATCGCTACAGTGTTCAAGATCACCGAATTCGCCGCTAATGTTGCTCATCAACTTGACGTTGCAGAACGACCCGGCCCTCCGTGTTGGCGGCGGCGAGAATGCGCGCTTAAACGGCGCGCCTTTGGGTCGGTTGGCTACCTGACGCCTTCATTCGGTTGCCGTGCGTGACACTATGTCTTGCTGAGGAATTTTGCTGAACAACACGCAAGCGACAGCATCGTCGCCCGTCTGCGGCGACTATGGCGCCGTGCTCGCGGCCATCAAGGACGCTGCGCGCCGCGCAAAGCGCGATGGCCTGCGGCCATCCTTGACCGCCGCTGCGCGCGACGCCTTGGGAAAGCGCAGGTCGGGACGACAGGATGGTTTCCAGTCGAACAACAGGATGGGGCGCGCGCTGAGGGACCGGCTCAAGATTGGGGGTCAGGCGGCGATTGCCATCGACGGGGATGACTCGTTAGTTGGTTGGAACGTCTGCCCGTAGGCAGTACCGAACGTACCATTGTAGACGGCGCAGCGAACCTGCAACAAGA
>Ga0302319_10022757_pt1 | contig 11220 bp, 11 predicted proteins | sample Bog_T0_2_FD_203319 | JGI IMG/M metagenome (GOLD analysis project Ga0302319, IMG submission 203319) | Peat permafrost microbial communities from Stordalen Mire near Abisko, Sweden - Bog_T0_2 | ecosystem: Environmental > Terrestrial > Soil > Wetlands > Peat | place: Sweden: Abisko, Stordalen Mire...
AGCGCTTCCCGGCTGGTCCCTCCCCGTTGCGGCGCGGCCCGGCAAGGGCTGGTCTACTGGGGCAGGCATCTCACTTGGGATGCGCAATTCTCGCTATACGCGATTCTCTGTCATTATAGACGACCGTGAACCCAGGCGGACTAGAACAGCAAACTTGGGATCGGCTTCGATCGAGGCTGCAGGTTGCCACGTTGATCGCGAGTCCAGTTTAACTATGACCGTGGGGCTGAAAAAGCACCGTTAGATTCCGAATTGGACGGCGGCATAATCGGCGACGTCGAGCAATAAGATAGAAAGCGGGCATCCCGGTTTCCCAAAATGCCCGCTGTTTTTCTATTCCCTATTCCCTGTTCCCTGCCTCTTACCTACCGCCAGTAATAGTACCCGCCTGCCATAAAGTACGGACGGTAGTACACCGGAGGATATCCGTAATAGGGATACCCGCCCGCGTACGGGGAGCCGTAAGGGTAATAGCCGCGCCGGTAAAGCGTTGGGCCGCCGGGATAAAGCCCCTGTGCCAGCCGCGCCGCTTCCTGCGAGTTCACAGGTGTGACCGTAAGCGGTGAGTTCAGGTGGAAGGTAACCAGCGCCTCGGCGGGAATCCATGCATTGGGCCCCGGAGAAGCCGCAGAAGCAGCCGTACCTGCCGCCACGCCTGCGCCGGCGCCGACAGCGCAGCCCATGCCACGGCCCACCGCGCAACCGATGATGGCGCCGATAATTCCGCCGCCAACCGCATTGCCCACGGTTTGCGCTGTCTTATTCGGTCCCTTTACCTTGAACTGATCGGAATCGACCGGGTAGGTCAGGCCGCCCAGGTCAAGCGAAGTAAGCCTGAGCGCCAGTTCCGGGCTGCCGCCCAGATCGCCGGCCTTCTTGGCTTCGGTAACCACGCCGTGAACCGTCGCGCCGCGCGGAATAGCCAGCGCTCCGCCATAAACGACGTCGCGGATCACGGTAAACTGAACCGCCTCGCCATCCTTGGCTCGCCTGCTGCTGACTGGCTCGCTGGTCCGCAATTCCAACATCGTTCCCTGTGGTATGGTCACCGGTCCCCTGGGAGCCTCATAAGCTTGAGCCGGAGGCTGCGAGGGAGCGTACCTTGGCGGATACGCCTGCTGCGGAGGAGCATACTGCGGCCGCGCGGGTGGAGGCGGGTTTGGCATCTGGGCCTGGGGCTGAGCCTGGCTTGGATACGGAGCCTGGCCAGGTGCCGGCTGCGGGCCATCCGATGGAGCCGGGGGAGGCGGAATGGGCGCCATCGCATCGTCGGGAGGATTGTCCGCCATTTGCTGCGCGCCAGGATCGCCGGCATTCGGTGCAGGGGCATTCTGTGCATCTTGCGGATTGCCGACCTTGAGGTTGTTATGCACCTTGGTGACGCCTGCCACGTGGCCGGCTATCGATTCCGCCAGTTCGCTGGAGGCCTCGCTCGACACCGTTCCCGACAGCGTGACCTCGCTCTGGATAGTTGCAGCCGTAATCATGTCGCTCTTCAGAGCCTTTGAGGCGTCCAGAGCGTGGACCACGTCCATCTCGACCTGCCCATCGCTGCGCTGCGCGGGCGCTGGAGCCGTCAGGGTGGGATTGGCCGCGTCCTGAGCCGATGCAACCACACCGCACAGCAGCACTAATGCAGCACCTGCCAGGAATTGTGCGACCACAACCTGCGGGAAAACTCTCTTGAGTAAGGCCAGTTTCGTCATTCTGCTTCTCCTCTGCCTGAAGCATTGTTCCAACGCCTGTTGGATGGTGGACAGGCTGGAAAGATGCTCAAAAGGCTTTTGCTCCCGGCTTGCTCACTTAGACGAGGTTGCGCGGAAGCCGTCATCGGTGAGAACCCCGCGTGGAGGAAAAAGTTCCGCAAAAAATGCAAAGCATCCTGCGGAGAAAAACCCGCGTCCCGACCAAGGCGGGAGGTTGACTTTCCACTGTCCACTGCACCTAAGCCAGCGCCTCCCCGATAGCCGCCGCCAACGTCTTTAACCCCGCCGCCACGTCCGGCCCCAGGTGAACCCGCAATGCACGGCGTCCACGCGACTCCAGCACCGCCAGATCCCCGGCAGCCTGCGCCGCAATCACCACCCCAAAGCTGTATCTCTGCCCTGGAATCTCAACATCGATTGCGTCTTCCGAAGTGATCTGGAGGAAGACGCCCGTGTTGGGTCCGCCTTTGTAGTCCTGCCCCGTGGAATGCAGAAAGCGGGGTCCAAATCCCACGCAGGTCGCCACGCGTTTGGCGTCTCGCACTTTGTGGCGGAACCCCTGAATCACCGCTTCATACTCCGGAAACATGGGCAGAAACGCCAGGGTAGCAAAGTAGTCGCCGGCGTGAAGCTGGTTCAGATGCACACGCAGAAATCCAGCCAGCGTACCATCCTTCGCCTCGGTTTTCAGGGTGGTTGCGGCATAGGCTTCGCCGGAAAAAAGCTGAATGTCACCCTCAATGAGAATCGGAGTCTGCTCCTGTAGTCTGCCCGTCTGTTCATACGCGTCGGTGAGGGCCCGGGTCTCTATCTTGGCCGACTCCACATCCGGCTGGTTAAAGGGGTTGATCCCCATGACCGAACCCGCAACCGCAACGGCGATCTCCCAACTGAAGAACTGCCCGAAAATCTCATACAAGTCGCCAATTTCAATGGCGATCACCGGATGTCCGGCCGCGGCTAGCGCAGCCACTTTATCGTCGAGGCTTGTATCGGCTGTTCCTGCAAGCTTCACATACGCGAAGATGCGGTCGTTGCCGTAAACCGCCGGCTCGCCAATGGCCTCCCGGTCCACCGGGGTAATGCCTTTGCCCAGCTTGCCGGTCGACTCGGCAATCAGTTGCTCCAGCCAGGCGCCCAGATCGTAAATCTCCGCCGAGGTGAAGATGGTGATCTTGTCGCGCCCAGCATTGGCCGCGCTGCCCAGAATCAGGCCCAGTTCTACCGCCGGATTCTCTTCCACTGTCAGCTTGGCGGATGCGACGGCCTTTGCCGCCTCGTCGAGCAGCTTGCCGATATCCAGGCCCGCCGCCGTGGCCGGCACCACGCCAAAGTTCGATAGAGCCGAGTAGCGTCCGCCAATCTGCGGATCGCCATAGAAGATATACCGGAACCCGTCGGCCTTTGCTACCTGTTCCATCTTCGAGCCAGGATCGGTGATGGCCACAAAGTGGCTGCCGGCCTCGTCGTCGCCCACCGCAATCTTCATCTGATCGAAGAAATACTGTTTCAGGATGTTCGGTTCCAGCGTAGAGCCGGATTTACTAGCGACCACAACCAGCGTCTTGGCCAGGTTGATTTTGTCGCGCGCGGCCTTCACCTGCACCGGATCGGTGGAATCCACAATGTGCAGTTCGGGAAAGCCCATCCCCTGACCAAACGTAAATGCCAGCACCTCGGGGCAAAGGCTCGAACCGCCCATACCCAGCAGCAGAACCGTTTTGAAACCACCCGTCTCGGCGTCCCCGCCCAGTTCTGCAAACGAGCCCATATCCGCTTGCTGGCGCTCGACAATGTCGATCCAGCCCAGCCAGTTTTCCTCGCCGTCGCAGGTCCAAAGGCTGGGGTCTTTCTGCCAGAACCGGCTTATCTTGTTGTTGGCGCGCCAATCGGCAGCGGCCAAATCCACGGCAGAACGAAGTTCCACGGGCAGTTCAAATCGGAAGCTCATATCGTTATAGATTGTGCCTGAAAGAAGAGGTTTCGGAAATAGGAAGCCAATATAAATAATGTGAGGGAAACATTTTGGTCAGAGAATCCGGGCGTAATTCGTGGAGGAAGAACTCGGGGCCGTGCGGCAGCGCTGCCAAACTCGCGCCCCATATCCCAGGTTGAGCAGACGGACTTTGCCGGCCGAGGTCTGAACTCCGACAGAATCCGCGCCGGAAAACGGGTTACCGGATTGGACAGGCTGCTACCACCCTGGGGGGAATCCACAGTGTCGTGCAAACTCAACCATCGAACGCCCCTCAGAGAAGTAGACGCCAAGGCACCCTGGAGCGCCGACCAGATTGTTTATCGAGGCCTGCTTGAGAATACCTATCCCCTGACCGCAAGAGCGAAGGCTCATCTGTCAAAAAAAATAGGTTGCGCGGCCAGCGCCAGGGGAGTTTCGCTCACCATCAGTGCGCACGCGCGCCTTTGAAGTTGTACATGAAGCCGATGGTAACGCCGTTGGGTTCGGTATATCCGGTATTGAAGTATTCCCAGAACTGGTATTCGTAATCCGCACGCACCCAAATGGGGCCTGCGGCATGGAAATCTGCGCCCACACCAATGGCCACGAGGCCTCGGGTGTCATGATTATAGTTCGGATAGGCCGATAGGAAGTCCTCGCTGCCCAATCCACCGAGAACTTTGATGTAGGGACGGAAGTTCTGGTAATGCGGACAGGCATATTTCAATCCGGCCAGGCCTGTATCCTGACGAATGTTCGGCTGGGAGGTTGAGCCGCCAAGGCTGATATCGCGAAACTCGGCTTCAAGGCTGAAGCCTCGCACAGCCGGCGTGGTGGTTTGCAGGTTCCAGTCGGCCCACACCGTACCGCCCTCCATTGCGCCTGTTCCATAATCGACATTCCATGCAGAGAATCCGCCGCCAAGAGAGATTGGGGCGCCGCCATTGGCCCCCGCGGCAGGAGCGGCTTGCGCCAAGGCAGGTAAGGTTGGGGCAGCAAGTACTACTGCCAAGGTCAGCCTGAAGATTAAATGCACTCGCATTTTCGATCTCCTCCAAATCTTGATTTTGTTGTCGCTGGTTGATTTGGTGTCCCGTGCGGGAACAGAGACACCGGTGATTCAGAATTGCATACTCAGACATTGCATTGCAAGCATTTTGAATGAGTTCCGGGCGCAGGTTTCTCATTTCGCTGTGGATTCCCTGGACCCCTTGCAATCGACGGGAACCCAGCTCCGGGCCGGCGTTGCCGCACGCGAGCGACTCTCATTTTCATCCGGCGGTGAGGCGAAACTCCACAATTCCCTTAGATGCGGCTTGCCTCGGAAATGGTTTGCCGCTCTTTGCAAGGTTGAAAGCCCTCCGTGGAGTGCATGGACAAACCGGCATCCAGCCCGCATTTTCCCGGACGTGCGGGTCAGATCCGCGCCCGCCACCGCCCGTCTGAAGCCCCACCAGGAACGCAAGAGCACCGGTAATCGCCAGAGTAACTCTCTTGGTACCGCTCGTTGAGTTGCTCATTTTCCAGGGAGGGTGCAAGGCCGCCGAACCTCGAAACCAGGCCAATCGGATCGTGCATGAATCGAAGCCGGCGATCGTTCAGGAAGAATCTGTGCAATCAAAGCAGGAAAGCTCACGGTGCGCCGTCAATCGCATGCCCGCCTGTTGACGGCACAATGCGCGGCGAGCCCCCCCTTCACTGGCGACGATGAAACGCTCTGAAGTCATACTTTACTCCGAGAGTGAAACCCTGCGGATCGGGTACTCCGCCCAACAAAGTTTGCCAGGCCTGGTATTCATAATCGGCACGGATCCAAACATGATGGTAGGCACGAACTTCCACCCCGCCGCCGAGAGCGGCAAGCGTCCGTGTGTCATGGGTATAGTTCGGAATGGGGACCGTGAAGTCGAAGCTTCCGAATTCCACCAGCACTTTGGCGTACGGACGGAAGTTGGGGTAATGGCGCCAGGTGAAGATGGGCCCGAGCCCGGCTGTATCCTGACGGAAATTGCTCGGTTGCGTGCCGCGATTGTAGTTGATGTCGCGGGCCTCTGCCTCAAGTCCGATTCCACGCATGATTGGCGGAACAAAGCCAGGGGTGTATTCGAACCACAACGTACCGCCCAGCATGCGGCCGTGTCCCCAATCCACATCGAACGAAGAGGCGCCTCCGCCGATGGAGAATGGCAGACCGCCCTCGGTTGCAGCAGGAACGGCTTGTGAAAAAGCGGAAGCGGTTGCAGCGGCCAAAACCGCGGCAAAGCCTATCCTGGAGGCTAAGCAAAGAAGCATTCTCGATCTCCTCCCAAGTTGCAAACGCCCCCAAGGCAATCTCCCATGCGGGAAAGTGTACATCGGCAATTCAGAGTTGCCATGAAAAAGATTCTGAGAAAGGGTTGCTCCCAAATGCTTATTTCAAACGATATTATCGCAGTCCGCCCAAATCTAGAACAACATATCGTTCCCTTCGTCTTTAATTGCGGTAAGCAACAATCGGAGCGCCTCAATCCTGGGTTCCGCCAGGCTTCTCGAACTGTTTAGACGCAGTGCCCCCGGCAAACAGCTTAAGGCTCCTTCAAGCACCGGAAGCACCGACGAAAACGTGGAAAACCGGCTATCCCGGCCCACCTTGACCAGGGCGCGCATGGCTCCAATTGCGCCCAATTGCTCCAGTATATCCGCGTCGCGCAGCAGCACCGCCTCAATCAGCACCGGCTCGTCCTTTGGCTGGTGAGTCCGGATAGCCTCCGCAACCGCATCCACCTTGCCGGGTGGAAATCCCCAGGCGGCAAGCAGCTCACGTGTCCGCGCAATGGTATACGGCACATGATCCCAGCGCGCCAGTTCCTCCGGGTCGCGCGGGCGGTGGCCGAGGAATACGCCAAGATCGTGCATCCAGGCCGCCGCAAACAGGACGTCGTCGTCGAACTCCATTCCCTGCCCCAGCCTCACTGCAAGCGCATAAAGCCTGGGCTGATGGCCAAACTTGTCCACCGGCTGCGCCTCAGCCCGGATATAGCCCACCACCGATTCCCGCCAACCGGCGCCCGTCATCGGTCCTCGGCGGGTTGGCCTTGCGGGGGCCAGTTGGGCGTAATGCGGATCAGCTCCAGACTGCCCGCATTCTCCACGGTGAATGGCGGGCAAGCGGCCGGTATGGCCACGATCCCGCGCTGCGGCAGATCGACAGGCTCGAAAGCCGTCCCGCCTGATTGAGGTGAAATCCGGCCAGAGCCCGCGGCAGCAAACAGATAAGCCAATCCTGCGCGCGCCTCACCAGTTACGCCGTCGCCACGCAGTCCGGCATCGGTCAGGCTGCCTGGCACGCTCACCCGCTCCACTCGAAAGTATTTGGAATCGAGCAGGATGGTGCGATCCGCAAGAACCCTGGGCTGAACCTTGCCGGCACGAGTCTCAAGCCGCATGGCTTCAAGGGACTTTTCGATATGCAGTTCGCGGCCGCGCCCATAATCGTACATCCGGTAGGTCAGGTCGCAATTCTGCTGCGTCTCAAGCAGAATCGACCCCGGCCAGATGGCGTGAACCGTCCCGGCATCCACAAAAATCATCTCCCCGGCCGCCACCGGCACCATGTTCAGGCTCTCCTCCAGCGTACCGGCGTGAATCCCTTCCTTCACCTGCTCCACGGTAACGCCGGGCCTCAGCCCCACGGCCACCTGTACTCCGGCATTGGCGGCGAGCGCGTACCAGCATTCGGTCTTGCCCCTCGGCTGGCCGTACTTCCGCGCCAGCTTGTCGTCGGGATGCACCTGCACGCTCAACTTTTCCCTGGCAAAGATCACCTTGAGGAGCAGCGGCGACGCAAGCGATGGAGCCTGCGTTCCAAGCAGAGCCTCCGCCCGCAGCGCAAACAGGCCGCTCAGCGACTGGCCGGCATGGGGGCCGGTCGCCACCAGGCATTCGTCTCCAGTCAGCCAGACCTCTCCGATGGGCAGTCCAGCTTCTGCCACACGGTCATACCAGGGACGAAGATCCTGAAATCCCCACACCCTGCCAACGAACTGCGGCTCAATGCGAAAAGGCGCCAGCGCGTTCGCCGGAATCTGGCCGGAAGTAGCCATAAGGCTTGCCCCTATCCCTCACAACAATAAGCCGCTTGCATCTCACTGCAGGCTGCGGCGAAGCCGGATGGACACGCTCGCCGAATGCCGCAATCCCACTCTACCAGACGGGCAACACAGGCACAGACGAGACAGCCCGGATTGCAGGCTAGCCGTTCCGTTTCGATTTCATCGATGGGGGTTCTTACTGCGAAGCCGGACGCTGTCAATCCTGCAACGGCAGTTGCAGCTGCACGGGCACTATGGATGCAGGCAGGCTGACGGAAGGAATCACGTCGCCGGCCCAATTGGAACCCCAGATCGCGTCGAGTATGCGCGATCCGTCGCTGGACTTGATTGGCAGGAGATTTACAACGCAAAGCATCATATTGCAGAGTGCGAGCTGTGTCCCAATCACGGGCAACATCAAGCTGGGAAACACAAGACACAGATTCATCAGCGGCCCGGCGGCGGAGATCATTGCCTCATCGCGGCGGCGGCCTGCGTAGGCCCTGCGGTTGTATGCGCCGCCCAGGCAAAGCCCGAACTCGCTCACGGGAACTCGAAACAGAATGGAGGCCGCAATGTGACCCAGTTCGTGCAGCACCAGGCTCGCCGCCACGAGGTATCCAAGGACCATGCCCCGCGACAACCCGCACAGCGCTATGCTGAACAGCATGCACAAGACAAGCAGCAACCATCCGGAATCGTGCATGCGAAACGGAACCATAAACCTCTTCATCCTTCACACTATCGGCCGACCACAGGCCATTTAGATGGACAACAAAGCTCACCCAGCGGGTCAGGTTACCAAAGATTCATAGGGGGCCGGATTTCCCGGTTCGGTAATGTACGCGGAGATACCTGCCCGACGGCAACATGAGGATCGCCGGTCATCTTCAGGATGGTGCCGTTGTCGCCCGCGCCGCTTCCGCGCAGAACGACTCCGGAGGCGCCACTGGCGGGGATGGTTAAAGCGAGGACGAGAATTGAGACGAAAGGAATTCGGCGCATATCGGTGGATCACTCGTGAGGCATTTATTTTAACGCCGTGGAATGCTGATTGGATTGGGCCGCGAGTGTACGGTTAAATGCGTACGCTGCGCTGGCAAAACGACGTCGCAGCAGGTGCTAATGTGTTCAGGCAAACGTGTGACAAATGTGTGAAACGAAGGCCATTTAAGGCCGCTTAAGGTGCAACAAGTGTGCAAATAAGCGCATTTTGGCGCACATAATTGCGCGTGTAAAGCTTTACAAAGTGCGGAAAGTGCAAGCACTGATATCATCCAGCTCCCGACGGCTGTGCTCAGCTACGGCACTGGACCCCAGGGCCGGGGCGCCTCGCATAAGCACAAAGGTAATAGAAATTGCTTCCGGTTTGCCGATGACACGCCCGGAACAGCGTCGAGTTCGGAAAACTTGCGAGAAGCCGAGTTTCGGGAGTAATCCGGCGGGACGATCTGGAGTTTCAATTCCCGGTCCCCAACTGCAAGGGACCGGGGACACCCTCAACTTAATAAAATTCCCCTCGAAATAGGGGCCACCCGCCTGTCCGACGGCAATCAAGCGTGAGGGGTTTGGCCTAAGGGTCACGGTAATCGCGGCGGTTGACTTCGCGCAGGGCATCTTCGTGTCCTTGCTCGGCGGCCATGCGGGTCCAGTATCGATACTGCGTGTAGTCGTGCTCGATGCCGAGGCCCACATCGTAGAGGTGACCAAGCTGGAATTGAGCCCTGGCGCTGCCTTGTTCCGCAGCGCGGCGATACCATAGCGCGGCCTGTGTATAGCTGCGCGGTACGCCCTGGCCAAGGTAGTAAAGGTCTGCGAGCCGTTGCTGAGCGTCCGCAAAGCCTTGCGATGCTGCCAGCCGATACCAGTGCACAGCTTCGGCTTCGCTTCGGGCCACTCCTTCCCCTTTTTGATACATGAGGCCGAGGTTGTATTGCGCCCAGGCCAGTTCCCCGTCCGCGGCGCGCTGGCACCATTCAAACGCGCCGGCCAAGTCGCTTGCGCTGTAACACCTGAAGCTCAAATTGGCTTCGGCATACAAGTGGCCCTGGTCCGCGGACCTGTGCTCCCAACGCGCAGCCTGCGCGTCGTCTTGCGGCACGCCCTTGCCTGCGTCATACATGGTGCTCAGGATGTACTGCGATTCAGCGTGACCCTGCTCGGCGGCCTGGCTAAAGCTTGCAGCTGCTTCTGGAAATCGGCCGGCGTTGTATTCAGCCACGCCCCTCTGGTAGTCAGAGTTTGAAGACGAATTTGCGGCGTCGCGCCGGCCACGGGCAAAGATGCTGGAGCGAACGGAGTGGAGCGCCAAGGCGCCGCCGGAAGGGATATGCTGCAGTCCGGATTGAGCTTTATTTTCCAAGAGCATTCACCTGCCGCTCGACAAACCCCAACCTGTACTGGGCATCGGCGATGCGCTCGCGCAGGCTGGCTGCCAGTTCGGCTAGCAGATCGCGGTCTTCCTGTGAAGCGGCTTCGGCGCCGGTATACAGTTGGCCAATCTCGCTCTGAAGCAGCGTCTGGTGTTCGCCATCGAGCGCGGCAATGTCTCGCACGGCATGTTGAATCTGTCGGGCAAGACGAAGGAGGGTGACGCCGTCGCTTTCATTGGCCCCTGGGGCATCGGACCTTGCGGCGCTGACCTCGAGTTGGTCGTCCAGCAGACGCTGCAGAGTCTCCGCGTCGCCGCAGTTGTAGGCCTGGTTGGCGCGCGTCATCAGCAAGGTGAAGTGCTTTTGTTCTGCCTCGTCACTGGCAAAGTCAGGGTGAATGCGCTTTGCCACCTCGCGAAACAGCGTCTTGAGACTCGGCGACGGGTCAAACTCCTCGGGCTCCTGGTCGGCGCCAAATGCGGCTTCGTGCGTTTCCTGCGCACGCTTGCGCGCTTCCTGCGCACGCCGGCGCGCGGAGTCCGAGTCGTACAGTTCCACTTCGCGCTCGGTAATACGTGCCGCAATCTCGTCGAGCTCCGCATAAAGAACGCCGACCCGCTGGAGGTAGCGCACCTCAAATGCCTTCAACTGAGAGCGAATCTGTGCAATGTCGGCTTCGCGCTCGGCAAGCGCGGCGCGGACGGCAGCAAGCCGCTCGCGCTTTTCGGCGATACCCGCGGCGTTGGGACTGGGCTGAAGGATAATTTCGGCTGGCATAAGGCTCGTGTCAGGGCAGCTTTTAGTTTAAACCGGCAAGGGAATTTGTCGGAGATTGGTCTCGTCTTCAATCGCGGCGTTGGACCCGATCATTATGACGCCGTCCCCGGTCCCCAAAAGCGAGGGACCGGACTCCCTACCTTTTGTCAATGGTCAAGCGGTAGGGACTCGGCTACCGGTCAGGGGGCCGAAGTGCCACTGTGTCATGCGGCCCTGCGCTGTGCATCGTAGAGGGTCCGTGTGGTGAGCATGGAGGTGAGAGTTTTGAGCCAGCGGTCGGCCATGCCGCGCAAGGCTCTTCCATGCGAGTGTCCGCAGGCCCGCATGGCGGCGTAACG
>Ga0302319_10022760_pt1 | contig 11220 bp, 9 predicted proteins | sample Bog_T0_2_FD_203319 | JGI IMG/M metagenome (GOLD analysis project Ga0302319, IMG submission 203319) | Peat permafrost microbial communities from Stordalen Mire near Abisko, Sweden - Bog_T0_2 | ecosystem: Environmental > Terrestrial > Soil > Wetlands > Peat | place: Sweden: Abisko, Stordalen Mire...
CTGACATTGCCGGGCGCCACCGGTCTCACGGTGGGCCCGGGCTTTCCCTCGACCTTTCCCCACCGCGTAACATTTCGCGGCGTTTGCGTCATTAAGAGGTGATGACCAATGACGCTGATACCCAGCATAGAAGAGGCGAAGGAGGGCAATATGAAGAGATCCCCGAGTAAACTCTGGGCTTTTGGACCGCCGATCGCAGTAATCTTGCTGGCGATGGCCTATTATATTAACGTGCCGGCGTTCCGGGACATGGTAGACGCGTGGCTTCCCTTCGTTCACCAATTGATGGCGCCCTTGGCGCCGCAACCGAAAGTCGTCGTGATTGACGACCCTGGGCCGGACGCGCGCCGAACTCCGTTTGCAGGTCGCCAGCAGCCGACGACGCCAAGGCCGGAGCCGACGACGCAGCGCGTTCTTCCGCAATCAAAACTGCCAGGCCCAGGTAATCACGTCAATCCCAGCCAAGCCGATCAGGAAAGCGATTTGGAAAACCTTTTCACAGACCGATCCTGCTGGCCAAAGGTGGTGACGCTCAATAGAAGGGTGGAATTTCCCGCCGTGGCCAATGGGAAGGTCATTGGAAGACTCACCGCCCCGCAGGGAGCGGTAGCCAATCTGGTGATCGTAAAGGACGGGAAATTGGGCGTCGAATACCACGGCGGCGGCGCCTGGCTGGACGTCAAGGATACCGACGCGCTGGCGCGGGTGCGTTCCGCGCGCGGCGATACAGTTAAGCCATCCGTAAATTCAAAAAATACCACCGCGGCGCCGTAAGCGGGAATCAAGCATGACTTTCCACACTACTCGCTGGACTCTCGTCCGAAATTCCACGGGACATAGCGCCGTGGGGAGGCAAGCCCTCAGCGACCTGTGCGCGGCCTGCTATGGACCGGTGGTCGCATTTATCCGCAACGAAGTATTTTCGGAGGACGCAGCACGGGATCTCGCTTACGAGTTTTTTCGGCAACTCTTGGAGAAGCCCTCACTTCAGGGCGCTGATTCGGCGCTGGGCAGCTTCCGCAACTACCTTTGCGGGGCGCTCAAACACTTCCTGGCCCATGAGCGAGAACGCCGTCTCCGCCAAAAGCGAGGAGGCGGAGCGGTCTCCATTTCGCTTGACGCCGGCACTGATGACACTCCCGGCAAGAGAGGCAACACCTTTTTGCCGCCCTGGCAAGCCCCCGATCATCGATTTTCTGTAACAGAACGCGCCGGACACGTCACGGAAGGATAAGAACTATGAATCCCGACCTTCCCCTCTGCGAGACCTGCGGCGCCGTGCTCGACCCGAGTGCGCCGGGGGGACTTTGCCGGCGATGCCTTCTCGCCCAGGCGATGCAGTCGACGGAACCTTCGGCTAAAGCCGAGCGCCAGCCGCCCCCTTCCATCGAGACGGTGCAGGCGGCATTTCCGCAGCTCGAGATCCTCGAATTCATCGGCCAGGGCGGCATGGGCTGGGTCTTCAAGGCGCGGCAGCCAAAGCTGAACCGCTTCGTCGCGGTGAAGCTGCTGCCCTCGTCCCTGGCCGAGCGGGATGCCGCATTTGCAGGACGCTTCGAGCGCGAGGGGCAACTCCTCGCCCGGCTGCATCATCCAAACATCGTCGCGGTCCATGACTCTGGCGCCGCGGGAGGATTCTTCTACCTCCTCATGGAATACGTGGAGGGCGTGAATCTGGGGCAGGCGATGCGTTCGAGCCGGTTCACGCCGGCGCAGGCGCTGGCCATCGTCCCGCACATTTGCGACGCGCTGCAGTTCGCGCACGACGAGGGCGTGCTGCATCGCGACATCAAGCCGGAGAACATCCTGCTCGACGCGAAGGGCCGCGTGAAACTCGCCGACTTTGGCATCGCGAAGCTGATCGGCGCCGCGGATGCCCTCGCCGGCGAAAGCGCGGCCGCCGATCCGGATCTTCATCTCACGCACGCCGGCGCCACTCTCGGCACTCCAAGTTACATGGCGCCCGAGCAGCGCGACACGCCTGCCGACGTGGATGAACGCGCCGATATCTACTCGCTCGGCGTGGTCTTCTACGAACTGCTGACCGGCGAGCTGCCCACGGGCTCGTTCGCGCCGCCTTCGACCAAAAGCGCCGCCGACCCGCGGGTGGATGCCATCGTGCAGCAGGCGCTGGAAAAGGAGCGCACCCGGCGGCAAAGCAGCGCGGGTGAAATGAAGACGCAGGTGGAGACGATCTCGGGGAGCTTCCTCAGCGCGCCTGAATGCGCCGCCGACAGACCCGTAGGTCCGCCGCGCGCGGTCAACAAGCCGTCAATCGGCTCAAATGAGGATCCATCCATCACACAGCTCAAAGCAATGCTCCGCGGCAGCGCCATTGCGGTCAGTTGCGTTGCCTTTATGTGCTGTGGATTTATGGTATTTCTCAATCTGTCGAGCTCGTCGGCCCTGCGTCGCGGGAGGCCCGAATCGATTATTCCTCTGCAATTATTGCCAACTGCCGCGCTCATTCGGGTCGGCCTGTCGAATCCCTTTCGTGCTGGACCGTGGCTGGAACTTGCGGGCAGGCCTTTGACTGACGTCGATGCGGGACACATTCTGGATGGTCTGACCGTTTGGTTGCATAAGGAGCATTCGGAGTCTTTTACAGAATCGCAATCCGGCTTGGATCCGCTGCTCAGGCAGTTGGCGAAACGCGGCTTGGCGAGCGATGATCAGGCGACTCGTTTTCTGGAAGCCTACGAGGGCGGAATTCGCTGCGAACCGCTGCTGCGTCTTCGCGAAGGCGCGCAGAAACTGGATTTGAATGTGAGATGCCGCAACTGGTCCCAAGCTCCGCTCGGCCTGGTGATGATGAACGAATTGCAAGCCGTAACGGTGGATGGCCAGTCTCTCGTGCTCCAAGGCGCCTTCCGGTATTGGGAGGCATCCGATCTCCATGACAGCCTGCCCATGCCCGCGCTGGCACGGGGAAAACACGCGGTGAAGCTGGAGGTTGTGAGCGCCCTCGTCCCCGAAGGTGAATTGGCCAACCTGAGTCCTCAAGCGCCGGCCGCCGCCTGGCCGCCCGCAAAAAAGCGCTGGACGCGAACCGCCGAAACGGAATTACTGATTTATCCTCGCGATGCAGTAATCGTAAGCCAGACGGAAGACCCGGCGCTTGATCCCGTCGCCTCTGGCGCCTTGTCGGTCAAGAAGGCCATTATCCGATCCACAGGCGATAAGGCCCAGGCCGTATTGAGCTTCAACATGAGCTTTGTCTTGCCTGTGCCAATCAGCTTCGACGTGATCTTGCGCGCAGGCGATCAATCGATCCCTTGCGGCAAACTGTGGGCCGGCGAGCGCTGGACTCCTGACAGTCTGCCCGATACCCGAAGCGGTCAGGAACTTACTTCCGCTCTTATTTCGCTCTCTCCGGCAATCGAGGATGCCAGCATCGTCCTCACGCCCAATTCGAAGTACGTCGAACATATTGGCGCAGTTGACCGCATCTGGGGCAAGGAAATCGTCTTCAGCCGTGTGCCGCTGATCCGCCAGAACCTGACAAATCCAACAGCGTCCGCTTCGCCCTGAGCCATTTCCAGAACGTGTCGACCCACGGATTCACGCCAGAGTTAACGCAATTAGGCCAAAATAGACCCTCCCTGTCTTTGAAGCCTGGCAACAGGACATCCATGGAGATCCATGAGCTTTAACACCACGCGATGGACACTGGTCCACCGGGCCGCCGGCCATAGCATTGAGGCACGGCAGGCGCTCAGCGACCTGTGCGCGGCCTATTACGGTCCTGTAGTCACATTCATCCGGAAGGAGGGCTATCCGGAGGATGCAGCCCGGGATCTTGCTCATGAGTTCTTCCGGCAACTACTCGAGAAACCATCCCTCCAGAGCGCAAACCGGGCGCTGGGAAGCTTCCGCAACTACCTTCGCGGCGCGCTCAAACATTTCCTGGCCCATGAGCGAGAGCGCAGTCTCCGCCAAAAACGAGGAGGCGGAGCGGTATCCGTTTCGCTCGACGCCGGCACTGATACTACTCCCGGTATCGCGCTGGCCGAGCGCCATGAACTCTCTCCAGACGAGTTTTTCGACCGCCAATGGGCGCTCGCGGTAATCGATCGGGCCTCCGCGGCACTCGCTCAGGAACACGCGGCGGCGGGAAAATCGGAAACTTTCGCCCGGCTCCAACCGTGGCTCACCGGCGATGCCGCGCACGGGGACCACGGGCCGGCCGCGCGCTCCCTCGGGATCAGTGAAGGAGCGTTGCGGATCGCCGTGCATCGGCTCCGCCGCCGATTTCGTCAGTTGCTGAAAGCGGAAATTGCGCAGACCCTGGACAATCCGCGAGCCGTGGACGAGGAAATGCAGCACCTTTTTGCGGCGCTGACCGGCCCGTGATCATCGATCTTCTGGAACAAAACTCTCAGGATACGTCAGGGACGGATAAGAACGATGACTCCCGATTCTCCCCTCTGCGAAGCCTGCGGCGCCGCGCTCGATTTTGGCTTTCAAGAAAGTTCCACCACCGAGCGCCCCTTGATTCGCGGAGGCAACTCACAAACGGCTGACCATGAATACGCAGACCATCTTCTCCCTCATTTCTGCTGGTGACATCGAAGCCATTCGCAATTTGCTCGAGAACGATGCCGGCCTGGTGCATTCCCGGTGTCCCGACCCCCATTTTCGTTCCCTGACGGCTCTGCAGTTTGCCGCGGCCAAGGGGCAACTGGCAGTTTGCAAGCTTCTCGTGGAGCGAGGGGCCGAAGTCTATACCAACCCGATGAATACTTATCCGCCGGTGATTCACGCGGCGTGGAATGGCCATCAGGCCGTGCTGGATTACTTCCTTCGGGAGATTCCGGAAAAGGCTGACGGGACGAACAAGCTCGGCGTCGCGATCAACCTGGCGGCGAGGCAAGGCTGGCTGGACATCGTCCGGCAGCACATCGCCGCCGATCCGCTTGCGGTTCATCAACGCGGCTGGATCGGCGATACCCCTTTGCATTGGCCAGCGCACGAGGGCTATGTGGAAATTGTCGAGGCATTGCTGGACGCCGGAGCGATGATCGAGGCAGACGAAGCCTATTGCTATGGCGGCAAGCCGTTGCATTGGGCCAGCGAGCACAGTCCCCGGACCGTGGAGGCGCTCCTGCGACGCGGCGCCGACGTGAATGCGAGGAACATGAAGCCGGATTCCGATTTTTACGGCATGACGCCATTGATCATGAACGCCAGCCAAAAGGAGGACTGCGCCGAGGTTGCGGAGCTATTGATCCACGCCGGCGCGGATCTCGGCGCCGTGGACGCTAAAGGAAGAACGGCCATGGATTGCGCCATTGAGGGAGGCCACCATCAAATCGAAGCCGTTCTTCGGGGTATTCGATATGACTGACGCGTGTTTTAAAAACCTGAGCAAGCAAGCCAGTAGCCTCCGGCCATGCGCCCGGCATGGGAAGACCCCGCCTTCAGTTTTTGCCACTTTTATCGTGCCTTGGCCGGCCCGGGATCATCGATTTTCCGTAACAAAACGCGCCGGACACGTCATGGAAGGTTAAGCATATGAGTCCCGACCTTCCCCTCTGCGAGACCTGCGGCGCCGTGCTCGATCCCACGGCGCCGGGGGGACTGTGCCGGCGCTGCCTTCTGGCCCAGGCGATGCAGCCGACGGAACCCTCGGCTGGGGTCGAGCGCCAGCCGCCGCCAGCCGTCGAGACGGTGCAGACGGCTTTTCCGCAACTCGAGATCCTCGAATTCATCGGGCAGGGCGGTATGGGCTGGGTCTTTAAGGCGCGGCAGCCAAAGCTGAACCGTTTCGTCGCGCTGAAGCTGCTGCCAGCCTCGTTTGCGGAAGGGGATGCCGCGTTCGCGGGGCGCTTTGAGCGCGAGGGCGAACTCCTCGCGCGGCTGCATCACCCAAACATCGTCGCCGTCCATGACTCCGGCGCCGCGGGCGGATTTTTCTACCTGCTCATGGAATACGTGGAAGGCGTGAATCTGCGTCAGGCGATGCGTTCGAGCCGCTTCACGCCGGCGCAGGCCCTGGCCATCGTGCCGCGGATCTGCGACGCGCTCCAATTTGCGCATGACGAGGGCGTGCTCCATCGCGACATCAAACCGGAGAACATCCTTCTCGATGGCAAGGGCCGGGTGAAGCTGGCCGACTTTGGCATCGCCAAGCTGATCGGCGGCGCCGCGGAGGGCCGCGCCGGCGGGAGCGGAGCCGCCGATCCGGTCCTTCATCTCACCCACGCGGGTGCGCTGCTCGGCACGCCCAGCTACATGGCGCCTGAGCAGCGCGATGCGCCCGGCGACGTGGATCAACGCGCCGATATCTACTCCCTCGGCGTGGTTTTTTACGAACTGTTGACGGGCGAACTGCCCACGGGCGCCTTCCCGCCGCCTTCGACCATCAGCGCGGCCGACCCGCGCGTGGATGCCATCGTCCAGCAGGCGCTCGAAAAAGAGCGCGCCCGGCGGCAGAGCAGCGCGGGGGAAATGAAGACGCAGGTCGAGACCATCGCGGGGAGCCCCCGAAGCGCGCCCGACTCCGCCGCCAATGGACCTGAAGGTCCGCCGCGCTTTTCGCGCGCGGCCATCGCGGGCGCGGCGTGGACGCCCTTCTTTTTTGGCGCGGCCGCGTTCATAAGTCACGCAATTCGGACGCCATTTCCCTCGGGCTACAATTTCGCCGCCACGATGCTGCTCTTTCTGAGTTTCGCTTCCTGCTTCGGCACGACGCTTCTGGGCTGGATCGCGGTCGCCAAAATCCGCCGCTCGGCCGGAAAACTTCAGGGTCTCGGTTTGGCCGTGTTCGATGGCCTGCTGTTCCCACTGCTGGCGCTGGGCACCGTGATCGCCTGGCTCTGGATGACGTTTTGCAAGCTGGCGGTGGAGTTCTATTCCAATTTGGGAAACGTCAATAATCCGCAGGTGCATCCGCCCCTCGCGACGCGCCTGGCCAACATCCCAGGGCAGCATCCGGAAGTCGTGAAGCTCGGCGCTGTGCTCATGGTCATCGTCGTGAACTGGTTTATTATCCGGACCGTCTGGCGGAAAGTGAACCAGACAAATCGCGGGGAGCCGGCGCCGCGAATCCCGTGGCGGTGGCTTGGCGCCGGCCTCCCCTTGCTGGTGGTAACGGGAATTCTCGGACCACTCTGCGCGATCGGCGTGATCGTGTGGTCGTTGCGTGAATCCAGCGGCCGATCGGCGGCAAGGAGTGATGCCTCGGCCAATGGAGAGTTCGGCCCCGTGATCGAGCAGGTAATCGCGGTCGGCGCGACAGAACACTCGTTTTTCAACTTGGAACGCGGATTTCTACCAAGCCCAACCGGCTTTGATCCGACCGATCGGAATTCCGCGGGCGAGCTCTGGGCATGGAATACCGCGCATCAAGTCGATTTGTTTGCCCGCCAAAACGATGGGAAGCCGACGCTCGTCTTCTCTGAAATGGCCCAGACAGGACTCAACGAGGAGGATTTTGACCGACTCACGCCCGCACAGTTAAAAAACCTTCCAAACTTGAAAGTAGCCGTGGACGCTGGCCTCCGGCCGCAAGAGCAGAGCTTGGGCAATCCCGGAAAACTGCGCGGCAAACACACGTGGGCCTTTCAAACTCGCTTCGAAAAGATGGGACTCTTGCAAGAAATGGGCGTGACCAGCGATCCGCCCGGCGTGAAAATCCGTTACAAGTTATTGCGCACCGGCGAAGCGAGCGCGCGCGCGGCGAGCCCGGCCTTCCTCGGCGAAGAACCCAGGCTGGAGTCCAAAGACGTGTCCACCCACGCCACGTCTCCGGTCTCCGCCGTCTTCGGCCTGCAAGCCGAGCGGACGATCACCACGAACGACGCGAACCGCGACGGCGTGGTGGCTTTCCGGTTGCAGGACGACGTTCCCATCCGGCCGCCGGACGCTCTCACGAGCCACTTCCAAGCCCCCTCCCCCCGTGGGTTCACGCCGGAGTTAAGGCAATGGATGCGGGACAACCACGCGGACATGCTCTTCCATTTCAGTGAGAAGTCCTATGACGTCTTCACCCTCGACATGCGGAATGGCTATGGGGGACCCCCAACGGATTGGAACACGATCGTTCCCGCTGGCGTCTTCCCGGTGCTGGCGAAGGCGGAGGCGCTCAACACGGAACCGGGCCCGGGCATCGCCAGCGGTTGCGGCTATCGCGACGGGCGAAGCGACGTGAAAGTCTTCCGCACGCGAGGCGGCCTTGTCGGCTACTATCAACTTCACGGCCTCGACGACCTCGACGGTCGCGGCGTGGAAATTCGCTCCAAGATGGTGTTGGAGCAGCCAGGATTTGAAACGGCCAAACCGAAGTCAGCCGCTTCCGGAGTCGCGGACACTCCTTCCTTCGGCCCTGTGGTCGAGCTCACAATCGGTGAACAAAGGACGCAAGATTTTATGGTTGATCTGGACGAGGGTGAAGTTTTGGCAGGTGCGTTTCCCTCCATTCAAGGCCGGGACTCGGACCAGACGCGTAAAGCTGAGGCGGCTTATCTAAAAAGCCGGGGAATCGACCTTTTAGGCGCTGGCACTTGCCTTATTGGGGTGGACATGGCCTCCAGGCAGGTCGAAGAGAGTGATTGGGAACAGATGTCGGCGGGCGTGCTGCGCGACGCGATTGCTTCATGCAAGTCGGGCTCGATCGCGGAACTTAAAAGGAAAATGCCGAGGAAGTTTCCGGAAACTTACATTTTCAAGACGCGCGAAGGAGGCATGGGCTTGCTGCAACTTCTCGAAATCCTTGATGCCCCGCAGCGCGTGAAGATTCGCTACAAGATGGCGCGGCAGGCGTCCGGAGAAAAAAGTCCTTCCCTAAGTTCGATAGCCGAGCACGAGGCGAATCCGGGCTCAGCCTTAATTGCCCGGTTGCCGCACGGAACGGTGGAACTACTCGCGCTGACGCAGTATCCAATTCCAAATCCGATGGTCTGGGCGCCCGACGGCCTGCCTTTCAAAGGGAAGTCCCCATGGGAAGGGGACCGACCCTCCTCCGGAATGCATGTGGAGGGGGCCAAAGTGGTGGAGGAGATGGCCTGCCGGGTCAGCAGCGAGGGAGGCCCATCGGAACCTGTAATACGATTCGACAACAACCCGGGTATGAACTCCCCCTACCATTCCACGCACTGGGAGGATGAAGAGCGGACGAGATTAATATTTAAAGCGGAGATCGCGTCCCCCTCTCCGGCGACAGAAGCAGACTTTCGCATTGGAGTGGCTGAGGGCGAATGGGAAACCGTCTTGCGAGTTCAGCCTGCACGGGAACTCTTGCCGGCGACCGGGAAGGTTCAAGAACCAGATGGCCTTTGGGAAGCCCGTCTCGAGTCCGTCACGGGTGAGGGCGGAAATCTGGCGGTGACATCCCTTCTTTTCCATTACTCCATCAAGGAAGATTTCGAGACGCGGATGGTCTCCGTGAGAGACGACGAGGTCGTCACCCCGCTCAAGGGGGTAGACGGCTCCGTCACTCAGGACGGTTTGAATAACAGCCTCGTAAAAATGGCGGCGGTGAATTACGAGAGGATCAAAGAATTCCGTTTGCAAAGACGCCGCTACCACTGGGTTGAGTTTCGCCATGTCTCGTTGAGCCTTGGGAACAGGACTTCCCCGGAAATCCATTCCGCAGCCTTATCGGAGGCGCCGCCGATGGGTCACAGTTCTCAATCGTCCCCCACCGGGGACTCGCCCGACGCGCCCAGCGTGGGGGCGCAAAAACCATGAAGCACTCGTCGCCGACCATGTAGAACACCGGAATTCATGCCCCCCCAGGAATTCAAAAAACCGACCCTCTTCGTGACCACGCGGTGGACGCTGGTCTGCGACGCGGCGCGCGGCGGGAGCACGGAGGCGGCGGAAGCCCTGGGGGCCTTGTTCCAGGTTTACTGGCCCCCGCTTTACCGCTACGTCCGCCGCGTCGGCCGGTCGGAGCCGGATGCGGAAGATCTGGTGCAAGGTTTTTTTGCCCACCTGCTGCAGCTCGACGGCTTGCGTCTCGTCGACCGCGACCGGGGGAGATTCCGCGCCTTCCTGCTCGGGGGCCTCAAGCACTATATCGCCAACGAATGGCAACGCGAACACCGCCTCAAGCGCGGCGGCTTTGACCCGCATCTTTCGATCGACTGGAAGGATGCCGAAACCGGCCTTGGGATTGAGTCCGCGGATCCTCACAGCCCGGACATGCTCTATGATCGCGATTGGGCGATGGCGTTGCTCGACAAGGTGCTCGATGACCTTGCGGCGGAGGAAAAGAATGTGGATTTCGAGCGCTGGAAAGTGTTCCTGAGCCTGAGCAGCGGCCACCTTTCCTATGCGGACATCGCGGCGGAATTTGGCATCACCGAAGGCGCCGCGCGCGTGGCGGTGCATCGTTTGAGAAAGCGCTACCGCGAGCGCCTCCGCGCTGAAATCGGACGCACCCTGGGGGACGAGAAACTCGTCGAGGATGAAATGCGGTCGCTCTTCGCCGCGCTTCTGGCATGAGTTTTTGTAACACCGCACCGCCAACACGTAAGGGCAGACCGAGATGAATCCTTCCCACGTCTGCCCCGAATGTGGAAAACCCGTGCCCGCTGGCAGCCAGCACCAGCTCTGCCCAGCCTGCCTGATGGCCCAAGCCATCGCTTCCCAGAGCGCCGACGGCCAGGCGGCGCCTGGGACCGCGCCGCCTTCGCCCGAGGAGATCGCCGGCAAGTTTCCGCAATTTGAAATCATCGAGTGCCTGGGACGCGGCGGCATGGGCGTCGTCTACAAAGCGCGGCAGAAATCGCTCAACCGCCTGGTGGCGATCAAGATCCTGGCCCCGGAGCGGGAACACGATGCGCGGTTCGCCGAGCGTTTCGCCCGCGAGGCCGAATTGCTCGCAAAGCTTAGCCACCCGCGCATCGTCACCATCCACGACTTCGGCGAGACCGGCGGGCTCTACTACCTCGTCATGGAATTCGTGGACGGGGTGAATCTGAGCGACCTGCTGCGCGATGGAAAGCTGGCCCCGGAGCAGGCGCTGGCCATCGTCCCGGAGATTTGCGACGCCCTGCAATTCGCCCACGAGCACGGCGTCGTCCACCGTGACATCAAGCCCGAGAACGTCCTCCTCGACCGGCACGGCCGCGTGAAAGTGGCGGATTTCGGCCTCGCGAAACTCATCGGGGCAGGCGCGCAGGCGGATTCCGGACCGGCGGAATCCCCCGCGTCGAGCAGTCTCACCGAGGCGGGAAAAGTGATGGGCACGCCGAGTTACATGGCGCCCGAGCA
>Ga0302319_10022762_pt1 | contig 11219 bp, 9 predicted proteins | sample Bog_T0_2_FD_203319 | JGI IMG/M metagenome (GOLD analysis project Ga0302319, IMG submission 203319) | Peat permafrost microbial communities from Stordalen Mire near Abisko, Sweden - Bog_T0_2 | ecosystem: Environmental > Terrestrial > Soil > Wetlands > Peat | place: Sweden: Abisko, Stordalen Mire...
CGGACGGAATATATCGGATCTTTTTGCACCGGAAGGCGCCGCTCCGCGACGAACACGGAAACATCGTGAAATGGTTTGGATCGAGCATCGACATCGAAGACCGGAAGCGTGTCGAAGCCTCCCCGCCGCCAGGGGCGCAGTTGCAAGCCACGCTCAACGTGATCCCGGCGCACACCTGGTATGCGGTTCCCTCCGGCGCTCTGACTTTCGTCAACAACCGGACCGCGGACTATCTCGGCATCGCCAGAGATCATCCGCTGCGCCTGGGAATCGAGACCGGCGGAGCATGGGATTCGCATCTTTCCCTGCTGCATCCGGACGACCACGAAGAATCGCGCAAAGTTTGGTCGACCTGTCTGCGCACGGGGTGCGCCGGCGGGGGCAATTTTCGAGTTTGTGACGCGCAAGGAAGATATCGCTGGTTCCAGAGTCGCGTGGAGCCGCTCCGGGCGGCCGATGGGACGCCGTTGTATTGGGTTGGGATCAATCATGACATTGAAGAACGGAAACAAGCGGAGTTCTTTCTCGCGGAGGGAGAGCGGCTGGCGCACATGGGGAGCTGGGCTCTCGATGCAGGGGGCTTCGACTACTGGTCTCCCGAATTATTTCGGATTCACGGCCTCGAGCCGGCGAGCACGGCGCCTACGGTTGAGAAATACCTGAATTGCGTCCACCCGGGAGATCGGGAATTCATGGCAAATCTGATCAAGCGAATCCTGGCGAAACCTTCGGAATTCGATGCCACCAAGCGCATCGTGCGGCCCGACGGGGAGGTCCGGTACATCCGGTGCGCCGGCGCCCCCGTGATCGAGAACCAAAAGCTGAAAAGGTATGTCGGCGGGGCCGTGGATGTGACGGAACACGAACTTCTGACTCAGGAACTCCGAGACCGCGAAGCCAGCCTGGCTGGGAAACTTGGAGAGATCAAAACGCTCCGGGACGAATTGCAGAGAGAAAACATCGCGTTGCGGGAAGAACTCGGCAAGACCTCGATGTTTGAGGAAGTGATCGGCACTTCGAGCAGCTTGCAAATGGTGGTAGAGCGGGCGGCGAAGGTGGCGCCCACAGACTCGACGGTTTTGATCCTGGGTGAAACGGGCACCGGGAAGGAATTGATCGCGCGGGCGATCCATAAACGGTCAAAGCGCGCGGAGCGCCCATTCGTCAGTGTGAATTGCGCCGCGATTCCTGCTTCGCTCATCATGTCGGAGTTGTTTGGCCACGAAAAAGGCGCGTTCACCGGGGCGCTGCAAAGACGGCTTGGCCGATTCGAATTGGCCGAAGGCGGCACACTTTTTCTCGATGAAATCGGAGATCTGCCGCTGGAGACGCAAGTCGCCTTGCTGCGCGTTTTGCAGGAGCGCGAGTTTGAGCGCGTGGGCGGTAGTGAAGTCCTGCGCGCTGACGTCCGCGTGATCGCGGCGACGAATCGCGACCTGGAGGCGGCGATCGCGGACGGGGCCTTTCGCAGTGATCTCTACTACCGGCTCCATGTTTTCCCAATCATCCTGCCCCCGTTGCGCGACCGGAAAGAGGACGTTCCGCCGCTCGTAAACTACTTTGTCGATCGTTTCGCGAAAAGAGCGGGGAAAAAGATCAAGCATATCCAAAAGAGGGCTCTCGAAGTGCTGCAGGAGTATTCGTGGCCCGGCAATGTGCGCGAGCTGCAAAACGTGATCGAGCGCTCGCTCATCATTACGGATACGAACGAATTCTCGATCGACAAGAGTTGGGTCGCCAACGAGCCGCAGCAACCGAGGCCCCCCGCGCTCGACCAGGGCTTGAGTGAACGGAAGCGTATCGAAGCCGCGCTGGCGCAAAGCGGCGGCCAGGTCGCCGGTGCAAATGGGGCCGCGGCGAAACTTGGCATGCCCGCTTCGACGCTGGAATCCAAAATCCGCGCACTGAGGATTAACAAATTCCAGTTCAAGGGCGGGTAGCGCCCGGCGATGCTGCTTCGCGAATTCGCGACGATTCCGCGAGTTTCTGACGCCATTTATCCCGGCTGAAATCGCGCGCTGGCAATTTCTCCCGCCCCACAGAAATGCGGTTCAGAGATTCCGCTGGCATTTGATTTGCTAATGCCGCGGGCGACGAAAAGAATCCGAATTTCATGAAACCAATTCCAGGAACATTGCAGGAAGAAGGAGTTGCGTTTCCGACGACGCACTGGGTGTTGAACGCGGCTATGCAATGAGGAGCCTGACCCAATGGCTACTAACGGATTTTTCAACCGCGAATGCCGTTTCGACGCGCTTCGCTTGCCGTTTCGACAAGCTCAAGGCCCAGAGCTCGCCGAGGGGCTCAAGGCCATGAGCTTGTCGAATGGGGCGCGAGTAAGCGCGAATTACAGACGGTTTTTATCCACGCCCATGCCCGCTTTCCGCGGTTTCTCTCCTAAAGTGACCTTCCGTAGGCGCAATTCGAGCCTGGCCCCGGGGGAAAGTCCCCTCTTTTCGATTGACCATGACGGTTCGCCGATGAGCCTGCCTCGACACAACCGGATTCGCGATTTCAGGGGCTGGTTTCTCCGGTGTTGGGTCTGCGCGGAATTTGTGGCGTTTTCGCTGATCGGAACGGCGGCGTTTGGCAAAGACGCGGTGGCGCCTTCGCCGGAGAAGCCGTGGTCTCCGCAGGGCCTGGACAAATATCAACGGGAACTGGCGCAAGAAAGTTCACGGGAGAAAATGGAGGCGGCCAAAGCGCCGATCGATCCGAGAAAGGTCTATGACCTCCCGGAGTTGATCGATCTTGCGGAGCGGAATAATCCCGACACGCGGATTGCCTGGGAACGGGCCCGGCAGGCGGCCGCGGCGGTGGGGCTTGGGGAGAGCTTCTACTACCCGTATCTCATGGCTTCGGCGGGCGCCGGGTATGAACGAGCGTTCCTTCCTTTTCCCACACTCACGACGGCTGCAGGTCCGATCGTGCAGCCGATCGCGCAAGCTCTGCCGGCGATTTTGGCCAACCCGCAGGCGGCTTTGCGGAAACTGGAGTCGCAAACTCTCAATGTGCCGAATGTGTCTGTGGCCGGGGGAGGAACGCTGACCACCGATGCGGTGGCGGCGAATGCGACACTGAGCGTGAAGTGGCTGCTCGTCGACTTCGGCGAACGCCGGGCCGGCGTCGATGCGGCGAAGGAGCGGCTGATGATGGCGAACGTGGGGTTCAATGCGACGCATCAGAAGATCGTTTTCGAGGTCACGCAGAAATTCTATGCGCTGGGCGACGCGCGGCAAAAGGTGATCGTGGGCAAGAGCGCGTTTCACGCGGCGCAAACGATTGAGCAGGCGGTGAAAGCGCGGCTGGACCATGGACTGGCGATCCGGCCCGAGCTGCTGCAGGCGCAACAGCAAACGGCGCAATTCGCGTTCGACCTCGAAGCGGCGATGGGGGCGGAGAGCGACGCGCAAATAGCGCTCGTGGAAAGTCTCGGCATTCTGCCCACGACCGCGGTCCAGGTGGCCGATCTCGGAGGCAAACCGCTCCCGGCGGCGCCCGAGCGTTCGGTGGACGCCTTGATCGACCTGGCGCTCTCCCAGCGGCCGGACCTGGTGGCCAAACTGGCCAATCTGCACGCCAAACAAGCCGAAGTTCGCCGGGCGCGCGCGGACTATTACCCAAAAATCGCGATCGATGCCCATGGGGGCGAGGCGGCGCTGGATGTCAGCGCGAACGACTCCAGCTATTTCGGCGGCAACAAGCCGACCTACGGGGTCGGTGTGACGGTCGAGGTGCCGATCTTCGACGGTTTCGCGCGGAGGGAAAAATTGCGAGTCGCCGAAGCCGATCTCCGGTCCGCCGAGAGCGAACTCTCGGGCGCCCGGGATGCGGTGGTGCGGGAAGTTTGGAAAGCCCATACGGATTTCAAAACGGCGCTGCGCAAACAGGACGCCGCCGCGAAGCTGCTGACCGCCGCGGAGAACGCCTATGCCGCCGTGCTGGAATCCTATCAAAACGGCCTGAGCACCTACGTGGAAGTGGTGAATGCCCAGCGCAATGTCACCTTTGCCCGCAGCGCCGGACACGACACGCGGTCGGCCATCTTCACGAGCGCCGCCGCGCTCGCGCTGAGCATCGGCGAACTGGCCAAGCCACCTCCCGGGCCTTCGCGCCCTCACAGACGATGAAACCGAGGAATAAATTCAGCGCTTTCCGGCCGGGCGAGTTGGCGTCCCCTTTGGCGGGTTTCTGCCTGGGCGGGTGCGCTGTGCCGGGCGATCATTCACCGACGGTTGACGTGCTGGGTTCTTACTTTCCGGCGTGGATGATCTGCGTCGTCATCGGGCTGGCGCTGACCTTGATTGCCCGGCTTTTGTTGATTGCGATAAGACTTCACCCGCACCTGCAGCCGGCGGCGATCGTTTATCCAAGCTTAATGGTGATTTTCACCCTGGTGACATGGCTGGCATTTTTCCAAAACTAAACTTCCCATGAGCGATCCGAAAAGGCCGATGGAGCAAATGGCAGAAGATAGATCCAAGGTTCCGACTGACACACCGAAGATATCACCAGGTGAACCGCGGCCTGCCGTCGAAACACGATCGGCGCCGCATCGGGAGGGATCCGACGGGGGTAAAGTCGCCGGGAAAATCCTTAGTGTGCTGATTATTTTCGGAGCGGTGGCTCTGGCGCTCTACGTGTGGAGCATTATGGAACGGCATCCGCGCACGGACGACGCGACCGTTCGCGCGAATGTGGTGGGAATAGTGCCGCGGGTGCGCGGCCTGATCGTCAAACTGCGCGTGCAGGATAACCAGGCGGTCAACGAGGGCGATGTGCTTTTTGAAATCGACCCGGAGGATTACGAATTGGACCTGGCGAAAGCGAAAGCGGCATTGGCGATGCTGGACGAAGAAGTCGAAGTGGCGCGCGCGCATGATGCGGAGTTGAAGTTTGCCGTGAAGGGGGCGGAAGCGGCGGTCGAGCGGGCGAAGGCGCAACTCAAACAGGCCGACGACTCGTTGCATCGCCTGGAACCGCTCCTGCCGAAGGGCTTCGCCACCGCGGAGCAGGTGGACCAGGCGCAGACAGCCAGGCAGGTGGCGACGAGCGGTCTCGCCGCGGAAGAACAGCGCCTGAACCAGGCAAGGACCGCGCTGAGCACGCTGCAAACCTTGATCGCGCAAAGGCCCGGGACGATCGCGGCCATCGAGCTGGCCAAACTCGAACTCTCCTATTGCAAAGTGATAGCGCCGTTTCCGGGCCGTGTGATCGGGCTCAATATTTCGGCGGGAGCTTATGCCAGCGCGGGGGTCCCGGTATTTTCGTTGCTCGATACGCGGCGGTGGTATGTGATGGCCAACTTTCGCGAAGCGGAGATTCGCCACATGGCGCCGGGAACGAATGCGGAGGTCTATCTCCTTTCCGCGCCGGATCGCCGCTTTCGCGGCAAGGTGCAGGGCATTGGCTGGGCGGTCGAACCGGATGGTGAGATCGACATTCCGCATGGCTTGCCGCACATCAAACGCGAACTGAACTGGGTGCACATCGCCCAACGCTTTCCGGTCCGCATTGAGATCGCCGATCCCGATCCCGAGCTCTTTCGCATGGGCGAATCGGCGGTGGCGATTATCAAGGAAAACGGGTCCAAATAGTCGCATGAACGCTGCGACCGCCGGTGTTTCGCCTGTGGCTCCTATTGGATGGGTGGCTTGGCTCCGACGGGAGCTGGCTCCATTTCCAGGCCGCGACGCCACGACCGCCCGTATCGCGGTGACCGTGGCGCTGGTGGTTATCATCTCCATGGCGTTGCAAGTCCCGGAGGCGGCGATTTCCGCTTACATGGTCTTCTTTGTGACCAAGGAAAACAAGGTTGTGACCACGCTGACGGGCGTCCTGCTCATCCTGGGAGTCACCTTCGCCATCGCAGCGAGCCTGCTTGTGTATCGTTTGACTTTCGATCATCCCGAATTGCGCATTCCATCTATGGCGGTTGTGCTTTTCGTGGGGTTTTTTCTTTCGCGCGTATTCGTCATCGGGCCGCTGGCCTTCGGCGCGGCATTCGTCTTCGCGGCTACGCAGAGTATCGCGGAGTTGATGCCTTCCGCGGAGTATCTGGTGCATTCGCTGCTCTGGCTCTGGGTGGCGGTGAGTTATCCCATCGCGCTCACCGTGGTCGTGAATCAGGTGATGCTGCCGGCCAATCCACACCCCGCATTGGTGCGCGAGTTGCGGCGCCGCCTCGACGCGGTCATCGGGCTGATCGAGCGAAAGCTCGGGCTGGCGGCCGCCGACCTGGGAACCGACAGCGCATTGCAAGAGCTCGCCGTTCGCGGCAGTTCCGCACTATTCAAAATGCTGAAGATCGCCGAGATCGGCGAGCCTTCGCTCAAGGGGCGGCACGCGGCGCAAACCGGCGCGATCATGGCGATCGAGCGCATGGTTGCGGCGTCGGCCGCCCTCTCTCTGCGGGAGAGCGAACCGCTGACACCGGACGATCGCCGCCAGCTTGAGGCGCTTCGCGCCGAAGCTATGCGCGCGAGGATCGCGCTGAATCAGCCTATGCTGCTGGCGCAGGCGACGGAGATCGAGAGCGGCGCAGGGACATTGCCGGAGATCATGGAGCTTCAGCGCGCCGCCGCCGCGCTGAACGAGAGCCTCAAAGGCGAAGCCGCCGAGGTCTCCAATGCCGCCGGTCCGGTCAAGGCGCGGAAGGGTCTGCTGGCCGCGGACGCCTTCTCGAATCCGGCGCACGCGCATTTCGCGCTCAAGGTCACCCTGGCCGCGATGGTTTGCTACATTCTGTACACCGCCGTGGATTGGGCCGGCATTCACACTGCGTTCATCACGTGCTGTTTCATTTCGCTCGAAAACGTCGGCGCGACATTGCGGAAGGGCGCATTACGGTTTGCGGGTTGTGTCGTCGGCGGTCTCCTCGGTTTTCTTTCCATCTTTTATTTGGTCCCGCAGATGGAAAGCATCACCTCGCTGGTGCTGCTCGTCGCCGCCGCTTCGGCTTTGGCCGGCTGGGTCGGAGCAGGCAGCGAACGGATCTCTTATGCAGGCCTGCAAATCGCCCTCGCGTTCTACTTGTGCGTCTTGCAAGGATACGCGCCGGATACGGACTTCGATAACATTCGCGACCGACTCGTGGGCATTGTCCTGGGCATCGCGGTCACCACGCTGGTCTTTCGCTACGTGTGGCCGGAACGCGCCGCCGATCGGACGCGCGAAGCGTTGGCGCGAGCTGTGCGCAGCGTCGCCCGGCTGATTGGCAACCCGCACCCTCAAACGTCACTGGAATCCGCGAAAGTCAAAGCCATGAGTCTGCGCGCGGAGATCACGGCTAGCATCGACGAAGCGCTGCGCCTTGCCGAACTGGCGGCGTTTGAAGTGGAGGCGCCGGGGCGGCGTGTGTCGTCCTCCACGCAGGAAATGGAAGCCATGCTCAGCCGGACCCAGGACGTATTTCTTACTGCGACGTTGCTCGCGAGCGAAGCCTCCTTGATTGAATGGCAGCGTCTTCCCGGGCCGGCGCAACGCGCCGAAAGCGAATTTCGAACTACGGTAGCGATGCAACTCGACCAAACCGCTGACGTCCTGCTGGGAAGAGCCGGGGAGAAGCAAGTGGACCTTGAGGCATCCTTTGCCGATTTGAGACGGGCCACAGCGGCTTCATTGGCGGAGTATTCTCCCGAAGGCCGGATAGCCCTGCTGCGACGTCTTGCGACGCAGGCGCGGCAAGCGTGCCGGTTGCCGGAATCGGAAAGGCGCCATTAATCCTTGTCGCGGCTTGCGCTTTCGGCATGGTGATTCGATGAAATCGCGATCAGCATTCGTCGCCGCATGGGCGCTGGTTGGGGCTCGGTTAATAGCTGGTCCGCCGCCGACTCCGACGAAGGCGGACGTGTCCTATGGGCCGGACGCGCATCAACTCATGGACATTTGCGTTCCGCCGAAGGGCGACGGTCCATTTCCAGTGGTTCTTTTTTATGGGGGTATCTGGAAATCGGACAAACACGTCCCGGACGTCAATCGGTTTTTCCCGGGCCGCTGCGCGGTGATCGGTGTGGAGACGCGGGGGATGAACGATGCGGCGAAGGACAAAATCAGTCCGCCCATTTCGGTGGTTCTACTCGATGCCAGGAGGGCGGTGCAGTTTGTGCGCCTGCACGCCGCGGAATGGAATCTCGATCCGCAGAGAATTGCGGTCGCCGGCGGTTCGCAGGCGGCGATTCCAGCGCTGTATGTGGCCTGTGAAGGTGAACAGGCGAATCCGCAGTCGAGCGACCCGGTGGAGCGCGTGTCCACGAAAGTAGTATGCGCGGGATCGTATCGCGGCCCGGGTAGCATCGACCCGAAGCGATTATTGGAATGGGATCCGGGGGATACGTGGGGCGCGCCGTCTCTCGGGTGCGGCTTCGCCGAGTCGCTAAAAAACCGGGAGCAACTGCTGCCTTTGATCAACCAATGGTCGCCGGATGCCTTGCTGACGAAAGACGCGCCGCCGATCTATATCGAGTATGACTGGGGACTGACGAAACCGGCCGATATCACGGAAGATAACTACCGGATTCACTCGCCATTATTGGCCCTGGGTTTCCAAAAGCTGGCCCAGGAACGCGGGGCCACCTGTTATGTGAAGTTTCCGGGTCATGAGTCGGAGAGATACAAGGACGTATGGGACTTTCTCGTCCAGCAGCTCAACCCCGCGCCGGTTCATCCGTGACGAGGGCCTTCCGGAGTATGGGGTGTCGCGACTGTGCCGATAGCTTGGCTCATCGCTTTTCGATCAACAAAAAGACGCCGGCCGCGATCGCCAACGCTGGGACGAGAAGGTGAAGCTCGCCGAGAGAAATTCCAAAAATGCCGATCACACCGACAACGATGAGATAAATCGCGAGCAGAAGAATACCGAGGTTCTTTTTCATATATAGTTGGGTCCTTCGCGTGATACTGGACCCGGCGAAAAAAAGCGTTAGCGCCACTTTTTAGGGCGGCGCAAACGCGAATTCGTTTCGGGCCGGTTTCACTGCAACGAACTGAAACGGGCCGCAAGTCTCGCTAGCGTCCTAGCGGTGATGGTGATGCCAGTGATGATGATGATGGCGAGACAGATCCATGCTCGGAGCTGCGGCATTGGCGCTGGTCATACCGCCAAAACAGAAGGCGGCGGCAAACAGGAGTGCGATGTAGTATTTCATTCGGTTCTTTTTTTGTGATTGTTCAGGAGGGTTGCGAATGAATCGCACGGCGCCAAAGGTTTGGACGCCGTGCGACATGTTGAATTTGCGGCTGCCCGATTATCTAGGGACGGGCATGGCGGCTCGGATCAGGGGAGGGGTAGGTGCCGGTGGATTTCGTGAATGCCGCGATGGATGCCGTGATGGATATGGTGAATGGTTCGATGCACCCCGTGAACCAAGGGGTGAAGGAAGCAGGGATCCCTGCTCGGCTCGACGGCGCTGGCATTTGTGATGGCCCCAAGGCTGAGAATTGCGGCAATGAGAATTGTGGCGGTGGATTTCATGTGAGTTTTTCGTTGGTTTCTGCCCCGTGTATCGGGACGCGCGTCAAATCTGGATGCAGGGTGGTGGGGTTCCGCGCCGTGTTCGATTTTTGAACGGCAGTGGCGCGATGTTGAAGGAATTCCACAGAAACCCGGGGCGGCCTGCCGGGCGAAAGATTTTTCGGCAAATGGAGGGATCTTTCGGAGACAATAGGCAGCACGCCCCATGTCCACTTTGAATGACCAGCAGCATGACCGATTCCTCAGGCTCTTCGCCGAGCATGAGCCGGCGGTGCGCACTTTTGTGCGATCGCTGACGCCGACCCGGATGGATGCTTCGGAAGTGATGCAGGAGGTGGCGGTGGTTTTGTGGAAGAAATTCGGCGAGTTTGATGAGACGCGTGATTTTCGGAAGTGGGCCTTCGGGGTGGCGCGATACGAAGCGATGGCGTTTCTGCGCGACCGGGCTCGCGACCGGCATGTTTTCGACGAGGAATTGGTGGCGAGGCTGGCGGACGAGGCGGCAGCGGCGGAGCCGCGCCACGCGATGCAGCGGGAGGCGCTTGAGAAGTGTTTGCAGCGGTTGTCTGAGCCGCAGCGCGAACTAGTGCTGGAAGCTTATACAAAAGGCACGCGAATGGATGAACTCGCCGGACGGCGAGGGCAGACTGCGATGTCGCTTTACAAAATATTGCATCGCATCCGGCAGGCGTTGCTGGAGTGCGTGCGGCGCACGATGGCACAGGAGGAACTCGGATGAGCGGGGATGAGGAGGAATTGATTCAGCGCCATCTGGACGGCTGCGCCACGCCCGAGGAAAGCTCCGCGTTGCAGCAGGCGCTCAAGGAGAGCTCCGAGTTGCGCGCCCGGTATCTCGACTACGTGAATCTCGATGTGGCGCTTTCCGCGCTGGCGGATGCCACAGCCGTCGAGGAAGGAACCATAACGGAAATGCCGGTTGCGCAAAGCTCCCACTTCCGATGGCGGGCGTTTGCCGCAGCGGCGGCGTGCCTGGCATCGGTATGCATCGCGGGTCTGCTCACGCACCGCAAGCATTCGCCGGCGCGGGTTGACGTGGCCGCGGCGATAGAATCGACGCAGAAGGCCATCGCGCAGATGCCAGTCCCGCCGGTCTCGCCATTGCCCGCGTGGATTTCGCCCACGGCTTCAATGCTCGAGCCGCCAAAGGGTTTTGAATGAGAGCATTTTCGAAACACACCGATCCCACACGAACCCACCTTATGAGAATCCCAAATTTATTCATCGTTTTCCTTGCTTCGGTTTGTCCGCTCTTCGCGGAAGGCAACTCCCACCCTCCCGGCGACCCGTTTGAGGGGGCCTTCTTCCCGCCGGAGTTTGTCCTCCTGGCGCGTGATCAAATTGGCATGACTCAAGAGCAACTGAAGGCATTTCGAGAACGCGTGGAGAAGGCGCAGCCCAGTTCCGATGAATTGCGAAGCGCGCTGGGGCGCGAAAGTGCGGCGCTTTCTGTGATGGCGAAGCAGCCGCACGTGGATGAAGCCGCAGTCATTGCTCAACTCGACAAGGTCCTCGACGCCGAGCGCGCGCTCAAGCATCTCCACGTGGGTTTGCTCGCGGCGATCAAGAATCTCCTGACGCCTGAGCAGCAGACCAAGCTGCGAGACATCGCGAAAGACGGCGGCGCCCACCTTGGCGAAGATGCGCGGAGAAGACTTTCTGAGAAAGTCGAACTCGTAAAGGCCGGCGCGCAAAAAATGGCGGAAAGCGGGCGCGATCCCTCGGAGAT
>Ga0302319_10022763_pt1 | contig 11218 bp, 11 predicted proteins | sample Bog_T0_2_FD_203319 | JGI IMG/M metagenome (GOLD analysis project Ga0302319, IMG submission 203319) | Peat permafrost microbial communities from Stordalen Mire near Abisko, Sweden - Bog_T0_2 | ecosystem: Environmental > Terrestrial > Soil > Wetlands > Peat | place: Sweden: Abisko, Stordalen Mire...
CGGGAGGGTCGGGAATTACAGCGCTTTGAGGATCGGTTCGGAGAGAAACACGATCAGCGGCGCAACCAGGATGAGGACCAAATAGAGAAGCCAGCTCCGGCTATGTTCATGCCGCAAAATCGCGAGGCGCCAGCGGATGAGAAAGAGGGCAACGAAGGCCACGTAAAGGAGGTCGCGAACCAGCTCCAACCCCTCGGGGGTCGGGAGAACGAAGGCGCTGAGGAATAGCGACACCACCAGCGCGCCCGACATGACCCGGAATGGCCATGAGGTTTTCTCGGCTTCAGTCGATTCTGTAGTGTTAATGTATTCCATGGGAACCGTCATTTCTGGGAGATGTCGCGCGATCGCGGGCATGATGAGAGGATTTGCCGCGAAGTCAATCGGTTGCAAAATCGCGCCGAATCCTGGAGCAGCGAAACGGGGAGCGGACGACGAGTGTTTCAAAGGATTGCGATGTGATCGATATTGTGGCGCCATCGATCCTATGGCTCCCTCCATGGCGGTCCATCCGCGATCTCCCGATATCTGCCACAATGAAACGTTTCATGATAGTCTCCCTCGGCGGCCTTGCTCTCACCGCGGGCGTGATTTGGTGGGTGATGGATGACCGTCGGGGCGTGGCATGGGCGGTGGCGTTTGTGCGGTCCCGCTTTCGCGACGTCACTCATCTTCCCATCGAGGCGCTCTCGAGTTGGTTGAGCGACGCACGGCGCGATGCCCCGCAATTGCTGGATGTCCGGAGTGAAGAAGAATTTGGAGTCAGTCATTTGCCCGGCGCGATCCGGATCGATTATCGCGCGCCTTTGAGCGACGGGCCGGATGCGCTGGACCCGGGGCATCCGATCGTCGTCTATTGTTCCGCCGGATATCGCTCGTCCATCGTCGCCCGCAAACTCCAGGCGGCTGGATTTACCAAGGTCCTGAATCTGGAAGGCGGTATCTTCGCATGGGCAAATGCGGGCTTGCCTCTCGAACGCAACGGTCAGCCTGCGAGCGCGGTGCATCCCTGCTTGCGGCTATTTTCTCGCATGGTGAAGCCGAGGAATGCAAGCCCGGGGCAGGGGGCTGACTAATCCGCGGGGCGATGTGAGATGGATACTTAGATCTGCCCCTCGTATGCATCGTGTGGTCCGATGAAGAACCAAAGGATGGAGCCATCGCGCTCGACGCCGAGGGCGCGATGATTAGCATCCACGCGCACCGAGCAGTATGCGCCCACTTTTTTGAAATGGAGGGATGGATGCCAGTGGTCATCGAGCCACAGGGAAAATTGCTTGCGCGCCTGCGCCTGAAGTTGCGGGGGCAGACGGTTAAAGAGCGCCCAAAACTCAGGCGCGACGGAGGAATTCATCGAGCGACGTGCATTTACCAGCCTCCGCTTCGCGCAATGCACGATCGGCCATCGCGTCGAACTTGCCCGCGAGGATGGCACGATCGAAATTCCCGTCCACCTCCTGTGCGCGCCGCTCGTCAAGCCATGCGAGCAACGCGGCGTAGTCCGATGGCGGAAGCGACTCAATGGCCCGCTCAATTTCTTGCACAGTGCTCATTGCAGGGAAGCTAGCGCGCGATGGTCCGATTGCCAAAACAAAACGCGCTACTGCTCAGCCAGCGTCAAGCGGAGTGTGGGTGGCGCCAGCGTGGGGTGACGGTTGCCGGCGAAGCCGTGGACGGCGGCGTTGGTTTTCGCGACGGCGGTTTCGCGGACGACGATGAGGGTGGCGCGGTGGTTCCCATCGCGAGAGAGGAAGGCGGCCAGTTCCGGGGTGTTTACGGTGTAGGCGCCGCTGACGACGCCCTGAGGCATGGTGAATGTCCCGAGCTTTATGGCACGGGTGGCGTCCACGGAGCCGCCCTCGGGACTAAACGCGGGGGCGTTTTCCCACGTGAGGTTGGCGGCGCTCCAATCGTTCTGCGAGTCGTCGGTGACGCCATAGACGACGAAGGCGCATTCCGGCGACAGCGTGGCGTAGCCGAAGCCCGAGGCTTCGAAATTGAGAGTGAGCGCGGCGTCGGCTACTGGCCGGTTGCGGAGCGAGGAAAGATCGAAGCGCAGGAAGGCTTTGCGCAAGTAGTGCGTCTCGGGCGAGTTTTTGACGAGAAGGAGCGTATCGGAATAATGGAGGCGGCTGTCGGGTGAGACGACGTAGGCGGCGTCGCCTGTTCCCGTGCTCGTGGTCAATGTGAGGACGGGCTTCTTCGCGGGATGCTCGAGGCGGGCGAAGGCGTAGCGGTCGGGCTCGGTTTCCTCACGGCGTCCGGAGGAAAGACGTTCCGGGGTGAGCGACGCCGATTCGTGAGTGGTGAGGTGGAGATCCGCGCCGGAGGCGGGATGCTGGATTTCCACTTCGCCCTGGAGCACCTGGACTTGCGCCCGTCCGGAGGAATCCGCGCTGATGCCGAAGTCCGTCCCGTGATCGATGAGGCGCGCGCTTTCCATGCGGACCTGAAAGCCATGGGCCGGCTCCGGCACATGGGCTACGAGCGCGCCGCTGTGGAGGAAGCAGGTGTTGGATGAGAGGAGTTCGAGGTCGGCGGGGCCTTCAAGGGAGACTTCGGCGCCGCTGCGGAAGACGATGCGTGCGGTTCCGGCGGCGAGGCGCAGGCGTCCGACGCCCAGTTTGGCGCCGGGTTCGGTGGAAACCGAACTGCTCTCCCAGCGCGCCTCCTTCACTTCGGCGAGCGTGGCCAGGGTGGGTTTGCGGGTGAGCAATGCGAAGAGCGCGAGCCCCACGCCGATGAGAAGCAATGCCGCGATGGGGGCAAAGCGATTAACGAAGATCTGCGCTCGCCAGAAAGGCGGCGAGGGCATCGCGACGATGTTGGAGGGCTCAGTGGGCGGTTCGGAAAGCGAGCCGAGCATATCGGAAAGCGATTGCTGCGAGCCGAGCCGGCTGGCGCTCTGGCGGAGCGCCGCATGCTGATGGAGGATCTCGACGTAGAGCCGGCGCATTTCCGGGTCGCCGAGGACGAGGGATTCCAGTTGCGCGCGATCCTCGGCGGTGAAATCGCCATCAAGCAGCCGGTCGCAGAGCGCGAGGAGAGTGTCGCGAGATTCAGAAGGAGAGCTCATTGTCGGGGCGCGAGAGGGTTTTCGTGACGCAGTCGTGCAGGCAGTGGCGCACGCGGCTGAGCAGCCGGTAGATGGCGCCCACGCTGCGGTCGAGACGCGGGGCCATATCTTCCAGGCTGAGGTTTTCGTGATAGCGAAGATGGAGGACTTCGCGGTGATCGGCGGGCAACTTCGCGAGGCAATCGTGCAGGACGCGTTCGCGGTGTTCCAGGTGATCCACGCCACGGTCGGCTTCCTCGGCCACGGCGCGCAGGAAATCCTCGCTGAAATCGAGGCGGTCGCGCTGCTTGCGTTTGCGATGGGCGAGGACCTGGTGGAAGGCGATCTTGCGCGCCCAGGCGCCGAAATTCGTGCCCGGTTCGAACTTCGCAAAGTGCCGCCACATGATGACCTTGGCCTCCTGCAAAATATCGTCCGCGTCCTGCGCGTGGGGCACCATCGTCATCACATAAGCGCCCAAGGGCCGCTCGTGGCGGGCGAGCAGGAAGACGAATTCTTCGGCGGGATCGGGTGAGGGCATGTGGAAGGGGCTTTTACGGATAAGTCCCGTGGGAGCGGGAATTGGACACTTTTTAATTGCGGATTGAGGCTCCGGCCTCTACGCAGTTAACGTTGAAGGTCCGGCTTAAATGCAGATAGGGCTCAGCGATAGCGCACTATAAGCACTACCGCGCAGTGCATTACGGATTGGCCACGACTCTGTAAGTATTGCGTAGATTGCTGCCACACGCTGAATCCATGACATGAAAGCCATCTTCCCCGCGCCGCTGACGTTGCTCATATTGCTGGTTCTCACTGTGTGGGGACGCGCACAAGACAAAGTGACTGGGCAAGGCGGCGTGTTGGTTCTCGAGTCGGCGCCGGAAGAAGCGCAATTCCAAATCATGGCCAGGAGCGGCTTCGTGGTGAAAACTGGGAAGACGCCAGCGACAGCAGGCGATTTGTCCGCGGGGCTCTACAATGTGACGTTCCGCCAGCCTGGTTGTGTCGGGCAGCGGTATGTGGTGAATGTGGGAGCAGAGCAGACCGTCGTGAAGGGGGATTTTACGATTCAACACCAATGGACGTCCATCGAGGCTGATTCTCAAGGGCAGCAAGCACAGATCAATATCGGCAGCGCGCTGGCACAAACGATCGGCCCCCGTCTACTTCGCGATCTGGCCATAGCGTCTTTGGAAAATGACAAGATCAAAGATCTTCTCAAAAGGCACGGTTACAATGTCCAGGCTTCAACACCTGACGCCGCCAAGCAGGCGAAAGCGCGGGCCGCGGCGGAGACACCGCCGCCGGTCGCTTCGACCCCTGCGCCTTCCGTGTGGAATGCGCCCGGGGCGCCCGTGTGGAGGCCTTCCAAGGAGCCGGTGATCGATTGGGATGAGGAAACCGAAAAGCAATGGAGGGACGGAGTCGAGAAGTGGCGTCAGTTCGTGAAGAGCCGCGAGGCCCTCGTCAAACAATCCAAGGATATCCAGACGAAGGTGCAGGAGCTCATTATCGACCTCCTGGGTGTTGCGAAGGATGACGATGACGCCAAGGCAATCGTCAAAAAATACGATATCAAACAGGGCGGCCAAAAATAAAGCTCCGGCGAGCGGCCCTTTTTGATGGCGGGGGATTTGCGCAGGCCGCGCCGGGCGGATGCAAGTTCTGGCTCTCCTCCAGTTCGAAGTGTTGCTCAAGTCGCCGCGGCACGCCACTGTTCCGTATGGCACCCATGCGCTATCGAATCCGTTCTCTTATTCTGCTCAATCGTGTCGCAGGTCTTGCGGTCCTGGCCGCGCTTCTGCTTGGCGCATGCGCGGCCATGAATCCGGAGGCTGCGCGGACGAGGGGTCTTCTGACTGCCGCAGGTTTTCACACGGTGAAGCCGGAGACGCCGGAGCAGCGCGGGATCTTCTCCCAGATGCCCGATTATACGCTGGAAGGCGGCATCATTTCCGGGAAGCAACTCTACTCCTACAAAGATCCCGCCAAAGACGCGGTCTACGTGGGAGGCGAGACCGAGTTTCAGCAATACGGGGTTCTGCTCGCCAAGTGGAAGGCGGCGAACCAAAACACCGCCGGCCAAAACGTGAACCCCCGCAAGTTCATGCTCGGCGGGCAGGCGTTCAGCCAGAAGGGGCTTTGGCTGAGCCAGGATATGAACCGGTAGAAGACTGAGCGATCTTTTCCAGCTTCGCCCAAACGTCTCCCTCCGGAACCGTGCGCCCCGCGCGCAAAGACGCCATGCCTTTTTCGATTTTTGCCTGGGCTTCCACTTTCCAGAGTTCCTCCCGCCCCTTTAGGAGGCGCAGAGCCTCCCGCATGACTTCGCTCGCGGAATCGTATTCGCCTTGCGCGACCTTTTCCCGAACGAAATTCTCAAGCGATGGCGTGAGTGATATGCGGAAACTCATAGAGTGAACTGCCGGGTAGTTTCGATCTTTACCATTCCCGCTCCAAGTCAATTCCCCCCTTTCTCAGAAAAATTGACGATCCGAATATTTCTTGTCCAAAGAATCGTCCCAGAGGACTTATAGCGTAGAAGATTCTCATGTTTCCCCGACCGATTATCATGGTTGCCGCTCTGCTCGCGCTCTGCGCACGGGCTCTTGCCGCCGATGACGGGCTCGACTTTTTTGAAAAGAAGGTGAGGCCGCTGCTCGCGGCGCGGTGTTTCGACTGCCACAGCCCGGAAAAGAAGATCAAGGGCGGCCTGCGGCTCGATAGCAAGGAAGGCTGGGAAAAGGGAGGCGACACGGGGCCGGCGATCGTTCCGGGAGACCCGGAGAAGAGCTTGCTGGTGGAGGCGATCCGCTATGGGAATCGCGACCTGCAAATGCCGCCGAAGAAGGCGCTGACCGGCGAGGAGCGGGCTGTTTTCGAACAGTGGATCAAGATGGGCGCGCCCGATCCGCGGATAGCAAGCGGCGGTGGCGGGGTGAAAAAGCAGACGGGGCTGAGCCTCGAGGAGGGGCGCAAGTTCTGGTGCTATCAGGCGCCGCACGCGCAGGCGGCGCCGGCGGTGAAGGACGGGGCGTGGCCGAAGACGGAGATCGATCGCTTTGTTCTTTCCAGGATCGAGGCGGCGGGGATGATGCCGGCGGTCGATGCCGCGCCCGAAGCGCTGGTCCGCAGGCTTTACTACAATCTGATCGGGCTGCCGCCGACTGCGGATCAGATCGATGCTTTCGTCAAGGCGGCTGCGGTGGACCGGGCGTCCGCCATGGAGCGGCTGACGGACGAACTGCTGGGCAGTCAGCGATTTGGCGAGACGTGGGGGCGGCACTGGCTGGATATCGCGCGGTTCGCGGAGTCCAGCGGCGGCGGACGCACGCTGCTGTTCAAGGACGCGTGGCGGTTCCGCGATTACGTCATCGAGTCGTTCAATGCCGATGTGCCGTTCGACCGTTTCGTTCGCGAGCAACTTGCCGGCGATCTGCTGCCCGCGGCCACTCCCGCGGATGCGCGCCGCCAGGTGACGGCCACGGCTTTTCTGGCGCTGGGGCCGACGAATTATGAGGAGCAGCAAAAGCAGCAGCTCCGCTTTGACGTGATCGACGAGCAAATCGATACCGTGGGCCGGGCGTTTCTTGGGCAAACGATCGGATGCGCGCGCTGTCACGACCACAAGTTCGATCCGATCCCGCAGCGCGATTACTATGCGCTGGCGGGCATCTTCGCATCCACGCGGACGCTGACCAGCTACACAACGAACGTGACCCAGTGGATCGCGACGCCGCTGCCGGGCGACAATGCGCGGGAGGCCGTTATTCGGGCGCACGAGGAAAAGATCGCGGCCATGGGGAAACAGGTGGAAACAGTGAAGGCGGAATTGGCGGAGGCGTCGAAAGGGCTGTCTGCGGAAAGCGCGCAAGCTGGGATGCCCGTCGCGGCGGCGGACCTTGCGGGAATCATTGTGGATGACACGGAAGCGAAGCTGGTCGGCGACTGGGTGAAATCGAAGGCGGTCAAAACGTATATCGGAGAGGGCTACCTGCACGACGCCAACGAAGGAAAAGGAGAAAAGACGGTGACCTTCACTCCGAACCTGCCGAAATCGGGCCAATACGAAGTGCGCTTCGCCTATAACACGGCGCCCGATCGCGCCTCGAAGGTGAAGGTGACGGTCTTCCACGCGGATGGAGAAGAGAACGTCATCGTGGATGAGTCCGTGACGCCGCCGATCGATGGGCGGTTCGTCTCGCTCGGTAAATATCGCTTTGAAAAAGACGGCGCCGGTTATGTGCTGGTCACGAATGAAGGCTCGAACGGCGTGGTGACGGTGGATGCGCTCCAGTTGCTTTCCGAAGAAGACCTGGCGGCGAATCCCACAAAGGACGATTCGGCGCAGGTGGCGGAGACCAAGGCGCTGCGCAAGCGCCTGAAGCAAATGGAGGCCGACTTGAAAAAAGAGACCAATGCCGGCCCGCTGCGGGACACGGCAATGTCGGTGCGCGACGATGCCGAGACGGGCGACACGCAGATCCGGGTGCGCGGCGTGGAGAAGCAGCGCGGGGATACGGTGCCGCGGGGCTTTTTACGCGTGGCGCTGGAAGAGCGGCCGGCGATTCCCGAAGGTAAGAGCGGACGTCGCGAACTCGCGGATTGGATCGCCAGCCCGCGGAACCCGCTGACGGCGCGCGTGTTTGTGAATCACGTCTGGAACTGGCTCTTCGGCGCCGGGATCGTCCGGACCGTGGATAATTTCGGAACGACGGGCGAGAAGCCGACGAATCCGGAGCTTCTCGATTACCTGGCCACTCGCTTCATGGAAGAAGGCTGGAGCCCGAAGCGGCTGATTCGCGAGATCGTGCTCTCCCACGCGTGGCAGCTCGCCGTGGCGCGGCCGGATCCTAGAGATCAGGAAAATCGGCTCTTTGCGCACGCCAACCGCCGGCGGCTCGACGCGGAACAAATTCGCGACACCATCCTGGCGGTGAGCGGCCAGCTTCGGCTGGACTATCTCGGGCCGAACATTGCCGGGGCCGGGGACATCGATCCGCAAACCACCGGCGCGCAGAGCGTCGAATACGGCTATGTCTACAAGGACACGCGCAGGAGCGTCTATACGCCGGCTTTTCGGAACAAGCGGCTGGAACTGTTCGAGGTCTTCGATTTCGGCGATATCAACAGCCCGATGGGTCAACGCAACGTGAGCACCGTGTCGCCGCAGGCTCTGTTTTTCCTCAATCATCCATTCGTGGTGGATCAGGCGAGGTCCGCCGCCGAACGGACGCTGGCGCTTCCGGAAAATGAACGCCTGAACTCCGCGTTCCGCCGCACCTTGGGGCGCGCGCCATCCCCGGTGGAACTCGAGAAGTGCCGGAGCTTTCTCGCCGCCAAGCCTGCGGTATCGCTCGAAGACTGGGCGCAGATTCATCAGATACTGTTCGGCTGCATCGATTTCCGCTATCTTGAGTAAAGCCTGCCCGCGTTTCATTCCCACGCATCCCATGAACCCATCCCTCTATTCCCGCCGCTCGGCCCTGCAAACTCTCGGATGCGGTTTTGGCTATCTGGCGCTGGCGGGCCTGGCTGCGCGCGATACGGCGCGAGCGGCCGCGCCCGCGAATCCGCTGGCTCCGAAGCCTCCGCAATTCCCGGCGCGGGCCAAGCGCATCATCTTCCTTTTCATGCAGGGCGGCGTGAGCCAGGTAGACTCCTTCGATTACAAGCCCAGGCTGATCAAGGACGATGGAAAGATGCTGGATTTCGACGATCTCCGGAGTCTGGCGACCACTGGAAAGAGCCCGCAGCAGCGGGTCATGAAACCGCTCTGGAACTTTTCGCAGCACGGCGAGAGCGGCATCTGGGCGTCCGATCTCTTTCCCGAAATGGCGAAGCACGTGGATGATCTGTGCCTGATTCGGTCGATGCACACCGAAGGCATCGCGCATGGGCCGGCGACGCTTTTTCTTCATACCGGCACGACGACTTTTGTGCGGCCGTCCATGGGGGCGTGGGTGAATTACGGGCTTGGCAGCGAGAACGAGAATTTGCCCGGCTTTGTGACGATCAGCCCCAGCCTGGGCAACGGCGGGCCGCGGAACTACGGCAATGCGTTTCTGCCGGCGATTTATCAGGGGACGCCCATTGGCCGGGCCGGCATCAAGGCGAAGGACGCGACGATCCGGAATTTGCAGCCCGCGCGTTCGATGGACGAAGCGAAGCGGCAGTTCGATCTGCTGCGCGATCTCAACGCGGAGCAACTCCGGCAGAAGCCCGGGGATAGTGAATTGGAGGCGGTGATCAACAGTTATGAACTTGCCTGGCGGATGCAGGATTCCGCGCCGCCGGTGCTCGATCTGACAGGCGAATCGCCCGAGACCCTGGCCATGTATGGGATCGGCGAGGAAAAGACCGATAACTATGGCCGGCAATGCCTGCTCGCGCGGCGGCTTTGCGAAGCCGGCGTGCGCTTCGTGCAAGTGAACTACGGGGATAACACGAACAATCCCGCGTGGGACCAGCATTCGAACCTGAAGAAGCACGGCGACCACGCGAAGGCGGTGGACAAGCCCGTGGCGGCATTGCTCACCGATCTGAAACAGCGCGGCTTGCTGGAAGACACCATCGTGTGGTGGGGCGCGGAATTTGGCCGCACGCCTTATGCGGAGAAGAACGGGACCGGGCGCGATCACAATCCCGCGGGCTTCAGCGTGTGGCTGGCCGGGGGCGGATTCAAGCGCGGCGTGGCCTATGGAGAGACCGATGAGTTTGGGCATCATGCGGTGGTCGATAAGGTGCATATGCATGACTTGCACGCCACGCTGCTGTATGCGTTGGGGCTTGATCATGAGAAGCTCACTTACCGCTATGCGGGCCGCCCGTTCCGACTTACCGATGTGTATGGCCGGGTCGTGAATGAGCTCTTTGCCTGACCCCGCGGCGGAAGCAGCGCCGGAGATCTGCGCGCCGCTCTTCTGATCTTTTCCCCTCCACTCTTAGCCCAACCCGTTTTGAAAACTCTTACCCCAAAACCCTCCATGTATCTCCGCACCCTCGTTCTCGCTTTCCTTGCCATTGCCACCGCTCGCGCGGAATTGACCGAGGAGCAGGCGTGCGTGCCGCTGGAGGCCGATACGCATGACCCAAAGCTCGCGAAAGTCGTGCTGCTCGCGGGCAGCGTGAGCAACAAGCCGGGGCAGCACGAATACTTTGCGGGCTGCGCTTTGATGATGGACTGGCTGAAACAGAATGGGGGCGTATGGCCGGTGATGGCCGCCAATGGCTGGCCGAAGAACGAGCACATCTTTGAAGGCGCTCGCACCGTGGTCGTGTACGCCGATGGGGGCGAGAAGCTGCCGTTCCTCGATCCGGCCCGGCTGGAGCTGATGCGTAAGCTCATGGCCGGCGGCGCCGGTTTCGTGATGCTGCATCAGTCGGTGGATACTCCCGAGGCCCAGGCGCCGGATGTGCAGGCGTGGCTGGGCGGCGTCTTCACGAAGGATATCGGCTGCCGCGGTCATTGGGACATGGCCTTCGATCAATTCCCGAATCACCCGACGATGCGCGGCGTGCAGCCCTTCGCTGCTCCGCTGGATGGCTGGCTTTACAACCTTCATTTCGCCGAGCACGGCGTAACTCCGCTGCTGACCGGCGCGGTTCCGGATAAGTCGCGCACCACTCCCGATGCGCAGTCGCACAATGGCCGCGCGGAGACGATTGGATGGGCTTATGAGCGTCCGGATGGCGGGCGAAGCTTTGCGTTCACCGGGTGCGACCTGCATCGGAACTGGCAGGTGGAAAGCCAGCGCCGCATGGTCGTCAACGGAATCCTGTGGACGGCGAAGATCGAAGTGCCGGAGGCGGGGGCGAAAGTGAAGTTCAATCCGGCGGACCTGGCGAAGAATCTGGATTACAAGCCCAAGCCCACGCCGAAGCCGGTGGCCGCGCCCGCTACTGAGGCGACGAAGCCGGCGGCGCAATAGGGAGAAATGATGAAACCAAATTCCCGTGACCTGCGGTCACCGCGCGGGATGAAAACGACTGGAAGGGACGCGGAAGCGGCGGCCTTTGGAGATGCCGAGTCATTCTTCCCATGCTTCTCATTCTTCCCACGCTTCTCGAGGATCGCAGCGCTCTCCGTGACGCTTGCGGCAAGCGCCGCGTTTGGGGCCGATTCGCTGAATCAGCCGACGCTGACCGAAGTTGAGAAGC